>Ga0268298_10000843_pt1 | contig 38329 bp, 24 predicted proteins | sample WWTPWeurt_MetaG_FD_194462 | JGI IMG/M metagenome (GOLD analysis project Ga0268298, IMG submission 194462) | Activated sludge microbial communities from WWTP in Nijmegen, Gelderland, Netherland - WWTP Weurt | ecosystem: Engineered > WWTP > Aerobic digester > Activated sludge | place...
AAACTATTATCGAATGTATTTGGCCGATTCGTAACATATAAATCAAGGTCACCGTCATTTTCCAAATCAAAAAATACTGCTGAAATAGAAATTCCCGGATCATTGATATTATACTTTGCTGCACTTTCGATAAATGTTAAATTTCCTTGATTGATAAACAACAAATTTTCATTATCAGCCGTGTTCTCAAATGAGCCTCCTCGGCAGACATAGATATCATCCAATCCATCACCATTTACATCAGAAATGGCAATACCATTTTTCCAACCACCATATATGTTGATTAACGCACTGGAACTTACATCTTTAAATTTAAAATCGCCAAGATTTAGATACAATTTATCACCGCTTTGATTGGAAGTAAAATATATATCTTGAAGTCCATCTTGATTAAAATCACTTATCCCAACCCCGCCTCCATTGTATAGATAAGCCAATTCAATTTGAAAATCTTGCGGCCTTTCTACGATAGCGTTTTTAAAGAAAATTCCTGATTCAGAAGCAGGTATTAAAGAAAACATTTTTTCAGAGTGAACTTGTTTTTCTAGGCTGCATGATATACAAGCCAAAAAACAAGTAGCTGAAAAAGTGTATAGCATCACTTTTTCCTTTTCCATGATATAATGATATGTATTAATTAAAATTTCCAATAATTAAAAAATTGATTGGTTTATAAACTGCAAATGGATTTCGGAACGCGGATTATAGTTGCTTTATGAAGTAAATCCATCACTGAAAGCCATGAAAAACTGCAGAGCGGCTCTAAATTATAATGTTTCTTCTGGAAATTTAAAAGGTGTTATATATAAAATTTTATAGTATTAATAAAACCCTGAATGCAATATTTTTATACATACAGACAAAAGAGTATATATCATTGACAAGGTAAACTATTGATTTAGAATGCCTTGTTCGTTGCTCCAATCTAAATTTTGGAACTCGGGAATAAAGTAGCAACCAAAAAGGAAAACACCTATGTTCCAAAATTCAAATAATGTATAATTCTGGCTATTGACGTGGAATGGTTCATGCATCATTATTTACAAACTAAATACATGAACTAAATCATCTTTTTTCAAATGGAAAAGAAGATTTACTGACGAATATCACCTCAAATAAGAGGACTTAAAAATTCATTACTTTGAGAACTACATGAATTCCCAATATTTTTTTACTTCCCTTAGAAGGTTTCCTGACTTGAATCCTTGGATAAAAAATTATTTATTTTCCATTGAAGGAGGTGCCGTTTCCGGCATTGGTTCCTGCTTCATCATTTTCGGTTTCAATTTATATAAGTCTACCGAGAGTGTTAATTCGTGAGAACCATTGTTGTATCCCTGGAAATCAGCATATGACTGATCATATGAATAGAAAAATTTAAACTTATCTAATCTCACTCCTCCTAAAAACACAAGTCTGTGTGAGGAGGGACCAAAACTATAAGTAAATCCTCCGAATAATTTTTCGTCCAGCATTTTCGCAATGATATTTACATCTGTACCGAAAGGTACGTCACTAATTTTTTTCAACCCTACAGACGGTTCAAGCACCATCCTGTAATCAGGCAATTTGAATCTTGCTCCCAGCAACGCGAAAAAATTCACAGGACGATCTGCATTACCGGTATTTGATGTGCTACTGGACTTATTGTCGAGTGCTGTTTCAACGATATGAGGTATTGAAACACCTAAAAAGTACTTTTGCGCTATATCGACATTGAATCCCAAATCCGCAGCAAAATATTTCTCTCCATTGAGTGCTTCGTTGATCGTCGGATCTGTTCCCTGATGCTGAGGGTCAGTAATGACGTCATTATCCAGGCTATACTGTATATAAGAACCGGCTAAGCCCAGAGAAAACACATTTGATCCTGCCTTAAAATGATATGCATAATTTCCTTGTCCAATAAATCGATTTGCAACACCATAATTCTCACTATATATGAGACCCCCAATTCCCATATTGTTTACTGGAGCTCCATTGATGCCTAAAGTAAATCCCTTTGGAGAATTCGGAAATCCAGCCCATTGGTCTCTATAATTGAGTAATATAGTAGAAACACCATCTGCTCCAGTGGCTGCAGGATTCACAAGAAATGGATTCAAATGGTAGTGGTTGTACACAGCAGGTGTCTTGAGAGCCACAGCATAATCTTGTGCAGAGTTTCTCGTAATAGCTGATAATACAAATAATGCAGCTATTCCTATATTTTTAAAATTTATTTTCATCGCTTTCGATTTCTGATGATTAAATTGTTTAAAATTATTTCACTATGGTGACAGTTCCTTTGTAGTAAACATCATTTTTACTACCCTCAGTGACTTTCATGACCCACATATAAGTTCCTTCGTTCAATTCATTACCATCATTATCAATACCTTCAAACTGATCGATATAATTTGATGCTGAAAAAACTAAATTTCCCCAGCGGTCAAAAATACTGAGGTAGTTTACATAATCCTGAGCACAACTGATCGTCATTCGATCATTCAGACCATCATTGTTAGGAGAAATGGCTAACAACCCTTTGAAGCATTCTGCATTAGGACTTGTAACGCAAACTACAAATGATTCAGAAGATTGACAACCATTTACATCCGTTACAGAAAGATCACATCTTCCATCTTCAAGAGCAATCGCAGTGCTTGTTGTTTCACCATTGCACCAAGAAAAAGTATATGGTGAAGTACCTCCAGTAATTAAAGCCTCATATTTACCGTCCGCTGTACTCTCGTCGGTTGCACAGCTTATTCGACGCAAGGAGATGGAGACTTTTCCTGGAGATGAAATGTTGATGCTGTTGCTCACAGCTGAACTTCCTGTGGCGTCAGTAACCGTCACTTTATAATTACCCGAACACAGCCCATCAGCGATATTGCTATTTAAAGTAGCATTATGCGACCACTTATAAGAATAAGGAGTGGCCCCACCTGATGGACTTAATATAATTTTCCCATCACAAACACCGAAGCACGTCACACCGCTTCCACCTGGTTTGTTATCTACTACAGGATTGATGCTGATTGTATTGCCTCCTCCATTTGATTTTCTTGGAATGATGACTTCCAAACATTGGATACAGGAATTCCCGTCAGTCACACAAAGTGAATATGGGCCCGGAAATGCGTTTCTCAATGCTGAAGCTCCACTCACTACATTACCGAGTGAATCTCTCCAAACATAACTGTAACTTGGGGTTCCACCGGAAGCTGATGCATCAGCAGCACCATCTGATCCGCTGGAAGGTAAAATATTATTTGCAACTAAATTGATCTTAGGTGGAGCTGACACAACAATGGTAGCTGTGATTGAGTTACTTGCAGCATCTGAAACTGTAACATGATACGTTCCAGCACATAAATTATTGACCGGATTTGTTACAGAACCAGCACTATCGTCCCATTTGTAGGTGAGTGTTCCTGTACCTTTTGATACATATACCCTTGCAGATCCATTACATTCTCCAAAACATTTTATCTCAGTTGTTACTCTGATTGAGTCTAAAGTCAAGACTTTTGATGCACAGTCCACTCTGAACGTATCTCGTTTTACACAAGATCTGGAATCACTAACTTTCAAGGCATAATTTCCACAAGGTACTCCAGCAATATTTTGTGTTGTGTACAATACTGTTGAACCCGGTAATTTCACCCATTCGAATGTATATCCCGGTATTCCGCCGCTAGGATTCAATGTAATAGCACCGTCACCCCCAATATTCTCGTGGGTAATGCTGGCATTCGGCAGAATTTCTGTTGCCGCGCTGATCGTAACGATATCTGAAATAGCAATTTTTCCATCTGCATCAGTTACTCTCAATCTATAACTGCCAGGACAAAGGTTAGTCGGGTCCTCTACATTCGAAACTGAAGATCCCCCTGTAGTCGGTATCCACTCATACTTGGCATATGGCATCCTTCCTCCGGTGGTTGTCATATTTGCTGCACCATTGCAAGCTTTGTAACATTTTTCTCCTGAAACTGAATTTCGGGTAACAGTAAGTGGAGCAGAAGCACAATTTATAGTGACCAATCCGTCTGAAACACTTATATTAAAATTACTTCCAGCATTGTCCTCAAACTCAAATGTCCCACCGAAAGCAGTAATCCTTGGTGTAGTATTGTCAGGACAAGGACCCTGGACGTCAAAACATAGTCCAAATAAAGTACCTCCAGTTGGGATTGTATATGGATTTGCTGTAGCAATGTTCCAAACAACCCTAACGATATCCTCACCCGGTACACGATTGATTGCACCACACCCAAAGTTAGGTAAGTTATTAGGTGACAAAACACAAGGCTGTTTCATGATCAACTTTGTGGTATCAATACGGATTCCAAAAGCAAATGATTCCATATCGGTGAACCCATCAGCCTTAACTTTAATGCAAAATTCTGAACCTACAGCAGTCGTATCCAACGAGGTATATATTTTTAATGGCTTCGAAGCTTGTGTGATCGTAAGTTTACCAGCTGTAAGAGATACAGGAACAGTATTATTATTTACATCCACAAAATCCAATAAAGTAGGATTGCTCGAAAAATTAACATCGGTACTTGCACCTACGTTTCCTACTGCTGTCAGACACAGTTCAAAGATTACTTGATTATCAGGTAAGGTCAGCCCGGCGCCAGTACCATCATCCCACACAAATACAAGCCCCGAACTATCAGCTAAAGGATTGTAAGTGAGATTGTTGAGTGCTATAGCTTGAAGTTTATTATACTTTGCCACATTCCGATCCCAACGGATTGATCCTTGGGCATTGAGGATGCTTTTAAAGTTCTTGACAGTAAATTTAATGCAAGCTACTCCTCCGGTTCCGGTTGTCTCTTGAGAACCGGTGATGATGAGTTCATTCCCTCCAGAGCTGCCTGGACAATTTGGTCCCAAAATTTTAATTTTGCCAATTCCTGAAATTGAGTCCACCGGGACTTCTTTCTCGTTTTTATCGAGGATTTCTATCCTTGCAATAGTCCCTGCAGTCAATCTGATTGCAGAACTATCACACTCTTTTCCGATTAATCTAAAACGAAGACCAAACAATTTAGTACCATCCGCAATCGTAACAGGATTAAAGTTTGGTTCATTCCAAGAAAAGGTTAATTGACCATTTTTAACAGCTGGAGCTGTCTTGTGGCTTGAATTTTCTATACTTCTCATCTCAACGGATTGATCCACTATGGTATCAAAGGCCAATACCAAGGAATCGTAAGCGACTCCAAACTGGGTAGCAATAATATCCTTGAAGTTTCGGGCTGAAACGCTCACTGTCACCAAATCACCTTTATTCCCGGTGGTTTGTTGAAAAGTAAGGCCCCACTGAGCAAAAATTTGAGTTCCGAAAAGTGTGGAAAACACTAAGATTCCTAAGATTCTCTTTTTCATAAATTACTGAATTTGGGAGACATTCCTAAGACAAAGATAGGAACAATCCACTAATAAACAATATGTATAAAATAAATATTTAATATTTAAAACACTATAAATTAAGATCCGAACAGGTGTAAGAGCTTGATAGATGGATTTGCAAATTGACGGGAAACCAAGAGTATAATGCAAAAAGCCTGGAAATGTTGTCTCCATTTCCAGGCAAAATAACACTGCATTTACTCAGTCCTTATCATCTGATAAGAACCATTTTCTTAGTTTCAGTATATTCGTTGGTGTTCATTTGAATGTAGAACACACCTTCTCCTCCAAAATCTTGCTTGGTCAAATGTATCACGTTTGAACCTTCTTTAAACATTTGAGCTGATTTGAAAACCACCTTACCATTAGCACCATATACAACAAATTCAACTTCCTGAGGCGTAGGAATCAAAAACTCAACGTTTGTTTCATCCGCAAATGGATTTGGACGATTCTGCATCAGCTGATACTTGTTGGCCGATTTATCTGAATTCCTGATCATTAAATTGAGATTCATCAATTCTCCAGATTCGTTGTAAGCTTCAGCTCCGATTTCAGATTTGCTCAAAGCAATGCCATAAGCTTGGTTGAACTGGGATCCTATTGATCTCAAGATTAATGAGAAGGCTTTTTCACCCTTATTCAACTCAACTGTTCCTGGAGCAATATAACTGATTCTCAACACACCATCAGCATAGTGATAAGTTTCATCGCTCATTGTAAGCTCTCCGGAATTTAATCCCAGAAACTCATATTTGGCTGGATCAATTTGTATGGCCATTTGGAAACCGCTGATCACCTGTTTTGCCATACTCATTACAGGAAAGCTCAACTCTGAATTTGCATGAGAAGAATTCATCATCAATTCCAAATCTAATGTCTCTGCCGTCCTTTGTTCTGGATGATTTCCAAAATTGCTTGCATCTGCATTGCCTGTCAAATCGCCAATTTTTATTCCATAAAAATCTGCAGCCGTTTGATTTAAACTGATACCTATAAAGTTGATTTTTTCCACAAATGGGAATGGATTCTTAGGATCGGGGAAAACATAACTTACAGGAACAAATCTCCAAGAAGCTTGTCCGTTTGGATAGTCTTTGCTTACACCTAATATGATCTTTCTTATCGCCGAAATATCTGAAGCTGTAACCAGACCATTGTTACTGGCATCCGCTGCGATCATCTGATAAGGCGAATCAAATTCCTTGATACCTAAAATGTGTTTTTGAATTACCACGATGTCGTGAGTAGTAACACCATTCAGAAAATCACCTGTTTTTTCTGCCCTAACTGCATAATCTTTACCGGAACTGATATTTTGAAAAGTGTACAAACCCTGGGAATTTGTAGTACTTGAATTCGAGCTGATTGGATTGCTACGCTCCCAGATCATTTTGGTATTATTTACACCATTATGTGATGTTGTAGTAACTTTTCCCTGGATGCTCAAGCCTGTTTGGCACACTCCATTTGGATCCTGAATTTCGATTACAGTTTCACAAAAATCAAAATTACCGGCCTCATCTTTCACATAAATTCTTACAGTATTCTTTCCGATATGAGAACAATCAAAAAGCATAGAATCCACGAATACCTGATTGACCAGGAAGTAGTATTTCAATTTATTCTTTGGAGTACAATTATCTTCACTATTCAAATTGTAATCTTTTGCCCAAATCGCTATACTCTCCGTACTTGGCATCACTGTCGTTGTTATTGAACTCAAACAATAAGGAGTCGGCTTCTTGGCATCACGAACAGTCATCAAAAAGCTACATCTGTTTTCATTGCTGCAAGCATCGCTTACTGAAATCGTCACTTTGTGAACACCCACTGGATAAATGCCGCTGAGATTATTTCCAGGACCTGTAAATAGTGGATCGACAGTACCGTCATTATTGATGTCAACAATGTGGTACCACTTCAAATTCGCGCTGTCAGTACAATCATCTTTTGCATTGTAGATAAAGTTAACCTGACCTTGACATCCCGGACCGATAACATCAAAACTTCTATCAAGACATCTTTCTGTAAAATCCGGTGGAGTGAGATTGATCAATTTGATCACTTGTATACCTTTCCAGATTCCTTCTGTTTTCGGATTGTGTGGATCGTAAATGCACCAGTCAATTACTGTCCACGAACGTATAATTTTGACACACGCATCTTGTTGTGCGACATAGGTTACATCATCGTTTGTGGTCATCATATTGTTGCAACGATCCGCACTATCTATTCTAGGTTTTCCGGTTCTATCAGGAGTCAATTCTTCTTTGGTTAGACAGGTTGTAGAGAAAGTTATGTCTGCAGGGAAAGTCACCTTCACATTACCTGGAGTAAAATCCTTGACTGTAATGATCTGGTAATCTGTTGCTGTATTTCCATTCGCGTCTGTAGCCTCAAACTTTCTTGTAATAGTACCTTGACCGCAAAGGAGATTTGGTGTATTTGTCACCTTGATGGTAACCTCACATCCATCATATACATAGCCGTCCAGATTTGGATTACAATAGGATGCATATTTATCATTGATCTTGATTGGTTGACGCATAGAAATATCTTTCACGACCTTTCCAAAATCATCATAATTTGTATAATCATATTCACAACTAATCGTTACACATGCTGGTGCTTTAAGGATTGGTGGTAATTTATCCTGCACTTCAACCTGTACCATACAAGTATTACTGTTGCCGGCTTGATCCCATACCCTCAAATTTACCATCAAAGTCTTGCCGTAATCCTCGCAGCAAAAATATACATACTCACTCCATAGATGACCATTCTTGTATTGAGGTAAACAAGGAACTCCATCGTCCATTCTCTTGGCTTCAAATCTTGCGATACCACAGTTATCATGTGATCTGTCATCAAATGTGAATGCCTCTACTTTTGTCAATGTATCTATGCTAAGCGAAACGATGGTCTTCTGATCGCAAACTGTTACCGGTGCAACTTTATCTTCAATAAATACTCTTACCGGACAATCTCTGTGATTTCCACAATCATCTGTTATTCTGAAGATGACCCAGGTAAATCCAAGTGGCAATCCGCTGATGGAATAGAAACCATTTGAAAGTTTTACTACTCCAGCAATGCTTGAACCTTCGAATACCGGAGGTGTTGGTGACAAATATGGCTTGTAACCCACTTCAATTTTCACATTATCAGAACATTCCTGAACGATATGCGGTGGAGCGATCACTGTTGTACCGGTGCAAGACCATGCATCTGTACTAAATGTTACGTCTGATGGACACAACACGTCCGGTGCCTCATCATCAATGACTTTAATCACCTGGAAATGAGTAAAAATATTTCTTCCGGATGGCAAACACCAGTCAACATAAGTCCACTTTCTCAACACTTTAAATGAGTGTGCACATATAGGAATAACTTGATCTTCATAAGTGACAGCAATTTTACAAATCGACCACTTTGGATAAATTGGTTGACCATTCACTGTAGGGTAACCCGCTGATTTCGGTGAAGGCACTGTATCCAGCTTGCTACAACCATATATAATATCTAAAGGCCATACGATAGCTGCAGAATCAATTTTTCTGAAATACACCAATTGAGCGCAAGTGTCTGATTTATTACCTTTCACATCCTCGTAATAATATGTGATCGTCCGCAGACCTGCAAAATTTTCATTGCAGTCAAATTCTGTCACAACGTCAGATATTAATTTTTGATATACTGCACCACCGCAATTGTCAGATACCAGAGGCGCTGGTATGCTGTAATTCGTTTCATTACAGTAAACGGTGATCGGGTCGGGACAATCAATCCTAGGAGGATATTTATCTTCTACTAGGATTGTACCCCAACACTGATTCCCATTCAGGAATACTGCAACCTTTAGAGTCTGACCCATTTGGGCTGCTCTGACGGTATCATCTGGCAAAGGCAAGTTGTTGATATTGTAAACGACAACATCATATGGGCAACCAGTTCCCATATCTTCCAACATGATGTCAGGAGTAATAGCTGCTTTACAATTTTCATCAAGTGAAACTTGAACGTCTTTGTCGCAAGCTAACGGACACTGCGCACTTGATGCTAACAGAGTCAACAATGACAAAATAATCACCAACAAACTTTCAGTGAAAATCTGTGTCAAGCTGGTTTTAAAATGTTCGAGAGTAAAAATTTCTTTTCTCATTGTAAAAATCGGTTTTGGACTGAGCAATACTTGTTTATTATAAAATACAATTGTTACCAAAATTTAATCAGTATCTCAATGCATGAGTAGTCAGACTTATGCATTAAAATCATGAGTTTTTACGAAGTTTTTATCCGATGAGATTCAACTCACCTGCAATTTTCATCAGTGCTGCCACACTAGTCGCGCCTAACTTTCTCATCAAGTTTTTTCGATGTACTGACACCGTATTTTTGCTGATGTAAAGTGCGGCTGCGATGTCCTTATTGCTTTTGCCGGCAGCAATTTGTTCCAGAATTTCCTGCTCTCGATTCGTCAGATACATTTTTACATTATATCTGTTGAATGAACTCGCAGTTTTAGTTTTCTCCGTTTTTACTGTTTTAGAACCTACCATCACATCATCACCGAGATACACTTTACCTTCTAAAACCTGCTGGACTGCACTTTGAAGTTCGGACACTGAAGATCTCTTCGTAAGGTACCCGTCGGCACCTCGTTTCATGGCATCTCTCATCATTTTGGTTTCCAAATACATGGTAACCACAATGATTCGAAGCGCGGGAAAATGAGTTTTGAGTTTTTGAATGTAATCGAGACCATCGAATTCGCCTAGATTGAGGTCCAGAAATACAACATCCATATCCTGGCCTCTATACATCAGTTTTTCGGGATTATCAGTTTCCAGAACAATATCTAGTTCAGACTTAAATTTGAGCCTCTTCAAGAGAAGCCCAAAACTCTGTAAGAACAAGAGATGATCGTCAACAATCCCAACTCTGATTACACTCATTGGAGCCTTGGTTTTTTTACTTCAGTAGAGCAAGTGCAAAACCAATGCCAAATCTTATAAAAATCTTTAATATATCCTGTAATTACGGTGTCTTAGTGCTACACATAATAGCTTTATCGCAAGCCTATAGTATTAATTATCAAAACATTACAAATTACGAAATAACGTAATGTTTAATCTTCTAATTTTATTGAAAAAAACTTGGTGCATCTTTGAGAATGAATTTTCCGCTTTGGACATAGGCATATTGAAATCCCGGTTGAAGACTATAAGCCCCTATAGCACCATTCTTAGTCAAGGCTATGTAACCCACCTGGAAGTCTTTGTGATTGGGTATGGTCAATAACCTCATAATGGCCTCTTTGCAAGCGGTTTCAGGACCTTTACCACTTCGCATCATTTCAACTATCGAAAAGGCCCCTAATTTTTTGGCAACCGCCTCACCCAATCCTGTTGCTGTAGCAGCACCAACTTCATTGTCCACATAAAGTCCTGCCCCAATAATCGGTGAGTCGCCGACTCTTCCGCGCATCTTAAAAGCGAGTCCTGATGTGCTGCAAGCTCCGCTGAGATCTTGTTCCTGATCCAGGGCAAGTATCCCAATAGTATCATGTCTCTCTGCATTGATTTTGGGTTGATACTCTGACTTCACGAGCCACTCTTCCCAAGCTTTTTTTGCCTCCGGTGAGAGCATATTTCTCTCTTTGAATCCATTCTCCAATGCGAACTGAAGCGCACCTGCACCAGCTAGATATACATGAGGTGTCTTTTCCATGACAAGTCGTGCCACAGAAATAGGGTGCAATATATTTTCCAGAAACATTACAGCACCTGCATTTCCTTTATGATCCATAATGCTGGCGTCCAAGGTCACTTTCCCTTCCCTGTCAGGCATTCCTCCATATCCTACTGATGTATCTTTCGGATCTTCTTCGGGGACCCTGGCGCCTGCTTCAACAGCATCTACTGCTTTACCACCCTTTTGTATAACTGTCCAAGCTTCCTGAACGGCTTTCTTATTGTTCCAGGTAGCGATAGTGATTGGTTTGAACTTATCCTTACTACTTGGAATTAATATTTCTACATCAGTGCTTTTTGCAACAACCCCAGTTGTAATGCCCAATATTGCTGCTGATTTTACAAAGTCTCTTCTTTTCTGATTCATGATTATTGATTGTAGAATTAAAATTTTATCCATCTGGCTAGCTTCCTTTCTCCATCAGTTCCTTCAAAACTGAGGAAGTAAACTCCGGGAAGTAACTTATCCGATTGATCTAAAACTTCTTCAGATGCATATTTGCCAATCTCTGCACCTGTCAAGTTGAATATAGAAATAACTCCTGTATTTTCAAATATCGTACTTATCCATTGAATTTCTAATCTCTCTCCGACCCATGTGTAGCTTTTCCGTTCAATTTTACTAAACGGGTCAGAACTTGTAATGCTTTTACAAAGTAGTGCGTTTGCAGCATGCAACATATATTGGTCAACTGCTAACTGATCATGAACAGCATGTTGATCCCCTGTATAAATCCAGGATGACCATTTTGTAGATCCATAATTCAAGTGAATCAGTCGTTCAGTTATAGCGCAAGACCCATAGGCGATAGGAAAGTTACTGCTGATCGGCAATGTCCAAAATGGTCTTTTACCTCCGCAGGCAACAACGGGATCTTCTGTTTGATGATACAGAAACAATGCTGTGTTCTCCTGGCCTGTGATCATTGAGGTATCCAGTACCCCGCCGTAATAGTTGAACACCCCTTGCACTCCAGCGTCCCATCCATTCTGATGAAGCTGGCCTTCCACACTCCCTAAGTCCGGTCTCCCTACCCCGATCACAGATGCTAACTTTCCACATTCCTTTGGTTTTTCTTTTTCTTGATCCACAAATGCAGCAGCAAGTGCTGTAAATCCCCCTGCACTTTCTCCCCCTACCCATACTCTATCTACATCTATAGAATCCAAAACATTTCTTGCCTTCATCCATCTAACGACCGCTTTAGCGTCCTGCATAGCTCTGTAACCAGCTCTCATCACTTCTGCTTGATCGACCGGCAGTAAATTTCCTACCATTCCTATCCGATAATCCGCAGCTACAGCTACAAATCCCTTTTGTGCAAAACTGATACAATTTTTATGCATTGTTTCCCTGCTGCCCGCTACAAAAGCTCCACCAAAAAACCATATGACAAGAGGTCGCTCAGTTTCTTTATCACCAACGGGGTAAAATATATCCACATGCAATGAGTCAGGTTTATTCAGATAATCTGTTGCAATACCTACAAATTGATTCTTTACAAACCTATAAGAATAATGATCGACAGAATAGTCACAGCTTTGAGCCAATGCAGGGCAAATGCTAAAAAGCAAGGCAAAAACGATATATTTCAACTGCGCAAACATGTTTTCTGATATAAACTTGCAAGTTAGGATACTTCTTTGACACCTTATTCCGTTGAAAGCATTATTTTTGTGCGATGGTAGGTATAGTCTTTTGGTCTCTATTTTCATTATTTTATAGTCACCATTCTGACATTCTAACAGGTACTCCCTGCATTGAGGTGCCTGAAACAAATGCCATTTCTTTAGCTTATCAATCCTGTGGTCTAGATGGATTACTTTCATTTGAGGCATTTGAAAAAACTTTAGACTATGTGCAACGATACGCGCCGACAAACCCTATTGTGGCAATATGTGATTTTACCAAGCCTTCTTCCGAAAAAAGATTCTTTTTAGTTGACTTAGAAAATAAAAAACTGCTGATTTCATCTCTGGTTGCTCATGGACGAAATTCTGGTACATTGGTTGCCAACTCGTTTTCTAACAGAATTCAAAGTCTTCAAACAAGTCTTGGAGCCTATCTTGTCCTCAACAAAATCATCAGCCCGAAACATGGACGCGCATTATTGTTGGATGGTCTTGACAAAGGTCTGAACGACAATGCTAGGAAAAGAGAAATTATCATGCATGCTGCCGATTATGTCAGCGAAGACTATATCAAGAAGTATGGAAGACTGGGTAGAAGTTTTGGTTGTCCAGCTTTACCACAAGACATTATGGATCAATGTTTGGACAAATTGAATGAAGGCAGTATTTTGTACATTTACGCAAAACCCTAATCAACAATAAACGGTTATTTTTTTCTGTTTTTTTGTATTTTTATACTGTGATTGAATGATCTGTATGAGACTTAAGATAGTTAGTATTTTCTTTACTGTATTTCTGATTTTCATCCATAGTTCTTGCGTCAATTCCTGTAACGGAAAAAATAAACGCAAAGCGATTTCAGCTGACCAAAGTCTTTATTCTCCAATCAACTACAACTTGATCTTTTTGGACTCGGCTAAAATCGCTCATGTGTTTCAAGAAGATTCAAGCTTGGCTGAATTCGCACCTGAAATGAGAGATTTTTATCTGAAAAGAGAGTATCAGTTTGCTTGGTTTAATGAAGACGGTGTAAGTACCTCTTTGGCTCAACTTTACCAGATGATAAATCTCCATATCTTGAATTTCCAAGACAGCACCTTATATGATAAAGTTTTGATGCCAGTCATTGACAGTCTCACAGCTGATCCGAAATACCTAAAGAAAAACATGCATCAACAAGTCGACTGGGAAGTAAAATTTACTGGTTATTTTTTTAAGTTTGCCAAGAAAGAATTTAATGGAATAGACAAAGATCCAAAAGATTTGGAGTGGTTTATCCCTAGGAAGAAAAAGGACTTCAAACTCTTGCTAGAAAAAATTGCCTGCTGTGAAAAAGAAATGGAAGAATACGAACCCGTAAATCCATTCTATAAAAATTTTAAAAAATCACTAATTGAGTACAGACAAATCGCGGATAGTGCAGATTCGCTTCAAATTTTTGCACATAAATTGAAAAACGACAAGGAAAGTCTGCCGCAAATAAAAAATTTACTCTACCTGATGAAGGATCTTCCTACGAGAGATACAAGTGAAGAATGGTCTGAAGAATTATCCACCGCAATTGAAAACTTTCAGATGAGAATGGGATTACATCCCAATTGTGAACTTGATGCCCCCACCTTAGCAGAATTAAACGTACCAATTATTGATCGGATCAAACAGATCATCATCAATATGGAGAGGTTGAGATGGATGCCTGATAGCGTTTCAAACGACTATATTTTGGTCAATATAGCTTCCTTTACCTTTTATGTTTTTGAACAGGGTAAATTAGTTTGGCAAATGCCTGTTGTCGTTGGAAAATCAGCAACGTCTACTACTATATTTAGCGGGTCTTTATCTCATATTGTTTTCAGCCCTTATTGGAATATTCCAAAGAGTATATTAGTCAATGAGATTTTGCCAAAGGTGAAAAGAAATCCATCTTATATTGACAAGCACAATATGCAGGTATTGATCGGAAATCAAGTAATTTCGGCATATTCTATACCATGGAATAATTATTCTGACAAAGTACCTCTGACAGTACGTCAAAAACCCGGACCTGAGAATGCGCTCGGACAGGTTAAATTTTTATTTCCCAATGCTTATAACATTTACTTTCACGATACTCCTCAAAAAAATTTATTTAAAGAGCACAATAGAGCTTTCAGTCATGGTTGTATCAGATTGTCTGATCCGTCGAGACTCGCGCGATATCTTCTCCGGGACAGCCCTGAATACACAAACGAAAAGTTAGAATCTTTGATGCAGAATAATTTAGAGACATGGGTAAAGTTGAAGACGAATATTCCGGTTTATCTCTGTTATTTTACAGCATGGCGTTACTCAGATGGCAGCACACAGTTTCGTCGGGATATTTACAATCATGACAAAAAACTAGAAAAAGAAGTGTTTTCGAATTATCTATTTTAATACAAAACCCAAACTAAATTTCCGAACCTTTCTCTCCATGAATGATCATGCGAAAACCATTCCCATGAATATTCGCTATATCAATATTGGGATCTTTGGAGAGATACTTCCTCAATTTGGTAACAAACACATCCATACTTCTCGCGGTAAAATAATTATCCTCACCCCAGATTTTTGTTAGTGCTTCCGACCTTTGCAAAACATCGTTTCTATTTTTACAAAACATCTTGAGCAGCATTGCCTCCTTTGGGGAAAGCTTTATTTTTTCAGAGATTTCATTTCCGTCTTTGGTATAAAGTACACGCAAAGGATAATTAAAATGGAATATTCCGATTTCGTATTCTTTCACATCTTCTTCCTCATCTTCTTCGCGTTTTGTTCTTCTGAGAATTGCTTGTACTCGATAAAGCAACTCTTCGCTGTTGAATGGTTTAGTTACATAATCATCAGCACCAATACGAAATCCTTCTAAGACGTCTTCCTTAAGGGTCTTTGCTGTAAGAAAAATAATTGGGACATCTGCATTCTTTGAACGTATGTCTTTGGCTAATGAAAACCCATCTTTTCGAGGCATCATTACGTCGAGGATACACAAATCGTAAGTGCTTCTTCTAAACTGCTCAAAGCCATCTATCCCATCTGTCGCCAGATCGACTTCATAATTGTGCATTTCCAAATAACTGCGTAGAACATCGCCAAAATTGCGATCGTCCTCTACCAATAAAATTCTTGGGTTTGTCTTGCTAGACTCAGTGCCGCCTGTCATAATTACTTCGTTAAGGATATACAACGATTGTGAACTCAAAAATATGCAAAAATGCCGGTTTTTAATTCCACATTTCTATTTATTTAGTATAAAAATTTCCTATATATTTTTGTAATTCAAAATTATATTTTTACTATTTGTATTTATCAAATACAACATTTCAATATTATCATGTTTTATAAAATAATCTTAAACTGCTAAAAAAGAAATTGCGAACGTACTTCCTTTTCCCGGCTCACTCTGCACTTTGATCTTACCATTTTGGGCAGCTACCATAGCTTTGACGTAACTCAAACCCAGGCCAAAGCCCTTTACATTGTGGAGATTGCCAGTGGGAACTCGGTAAAATTTTTCAAAGATCATTTTTTGGTCTTCATCAGACATACCAATTCCCTGGTCTTTTACGTAGATTTCCAAGTATCCCGAGCGATTTCGAGTACCAATGGTGATGTGCGGAGTTTCTGGCGAATACTTGTTCGCATTATCCAGGAGATTGTATATGATATTCGTCATATGGGTTTGGTCACCCATAACATTGACTGCTTGTGCATTCAATTCCTTGTACAGCACTCCATCTCGTTGATTGATTTGCAACATTATGTTCTGGCTTGCTTGCTCGATGATTTCATGAATATTGACTTTCTTTAAACTAAGTTGAAAATCCTTTTTGTCGAGCAAAGCCATTTGGAGCACCTTTTCTACCTGAGAAAGCATCCTGCGATTCTCCTGTTTAATTATTTCAGTAAATCGCTTGATCTTGTCCGGAGCACTGATAATATTAGGGTTGAGTATTGAGTCGGACGCCAGAGATATCGTGGCAATAGGTGTCTTAAACTCATGGGTCATATTATTGACAAAATCATTTTTGATCTCTGATATTTTCTTCTGCCTAAAGACGGTAAAAATAACGTATGCAAAGCTGGATATGATCAGTGCAATCAGTAAGAGCGACAATGTTAAAAGAGGCCAGGCGCTGCTCCACAACCATTTTTGCTTATCCGGAAAAAAAAGTTTCAATACACCCGGAGTATTGAACTCTGTAGGAAAAAGTGAAACCTGATATGTCGATTCACTCAGGTAGTGTCTCACATCCGTGAATTCCGGATTGGAAGCATTAATCTTCTTCCCCATATCCACCAGGAAATTTCCGTTCAATATGATAAAGGTTTTTTTGGTGTTGTCATATACTCCAAATGAATACCGCATTCCAATATTGAGGTCTTCTAACTCTTGTCTGATGAGTACTGCGAGTTGCTTTGGATCGAGTCTGGTCTCTAAAGGAGGTGGGTTAATGCGCTTGATTCTATCTTTGAGTTCGATTTGGATTCTGTTTTGCAACCAACTGCCCTGTTTGCGCAGAAGATATTCAGTGGGGTCCAGGGTATCCGCTTGATCTATGATTTTGGATTCAACTCTTTTCAAAGCAGCCAATATACTATCTTCAAACTGATGTTCTTTGAGTTGGAGGGACCACCTGATCCAGTACAATTGCAAGATTGCAGTGCCCAGTAAGGCTACAGCCATCACACCTATCGTCAACCAAATCCCACGTTTATTCAATACAGAATTTTCGTTTCTTAGAAAACGTAATTGTTACGATTCTGTTTTCAAAAAAGGAGAAGTCATTCAATAGCGTCAAGGTTCAAATTTTGCGATCTTTCCACTCCAAATTCAGAGGAAGAAATCCAAATACACCAAGAATCAAGATATACCAACTATAAAACACATTTGCAGGAAAAAACCACCACAGTGAATTCCTGGTTGAAAACCAATCTAAAGCTTTTAGATTGACCACGAACTCTAAGATCCATCTCCACACCAAAGCAATAGTACCGGCAATCAATAGGACATTATTTTGGAAAATTAAGCTCACCACCACAAGCGTCAAGGGCACCCATCTCGCAAAGAAAATAAGATAGGCTATGGCAGTCAGTGCTCCATTTTTCAAATATTTCATCTTACTGCTCCACCTTAATCTTTGACTAAAAAATGCACTCAAACTTCTCAATCCGAAGGTTTTGACCATCGAATCCCAAGACTTGAGATAGCACGATTTTCCCGGATGTGTTTTCTCAAGACTTCGTATCAAAAAAACATCGTCCCCCGAGGCAATCTGCATATTGTCTTCATAACAATTGGATCTGATAAAATCTTCCTTGTAGAACACCAAATTGGCACCGGTTCCCAAAGTACCAACGTGCATCCTTTGACCTCCACAATGAATCAGGTTGGTAACTGCTGTGTCAAGAACCTGAAAGTGATGTAAAAATCCTCTGCCATACGAAATTGAAAGTGGACCGGTACCGATACGAGCGCCAGAATTTTGCATAACTGCAACACCATTACGCACCCAAGATCTAGGTACTATACAATCTCCATCCGTGGTAAAAATCATGGAGCCTTGAGCATGATTAATTCCATATGAGAGCGCCTTTTTTTTGGAGCCAACTATGGTAGTTCGCTTCCAAACACCAAGGCGCATCAATTTAAATCTGTAGTCTTTGACCTGATTTTCCAATATGGTATAAGTGTCGTCTTCAGACTGATCATCTACGACGATAACTTCCAATAAATCTTCAGGATAATCCTGATCCAGACATGATGAAACGCATTCAAGAATATTATCTTCTTCATTTCTAGCTGCAATGACTATTGTCACCGGGACAGCATTTTGAACATTGAGTCCATTAATTCCTGCAGTAGCATGGCAGGATCTAATGTACATGATAAGAACTATAGTATAAGTAATTAAAAGTAGAGCAAGTGTAATCAGAATAGCGAAAACAACCTGGGCCATAGCGAATTATACAAACAGGTCGTCGTATTGGTTTGCTTCCTTAAGGCTTTCTTTCTTTGCTACTCTTTCTTTTTTAATGGTGATATTTTCCAAATCAACTTCTTCATATGGGGTATATGATTGCTCTTCATCGCCCCGATATATCTTTTCGCTCACTTGGCCAAATTTTCTGTAAGCCCAAGCTTTAAATGCCAAACCTGCAGTAACAAAAGGCAATCCTATCAACTGCATAGCCAAATAAAATAATCCTCCAAGCGGGTTTATCTTAAATGATCTGCCAATTCCTTTGATGTGGTCCCAAACTACGGAGGGTTTCAAAATAAGTGCAATTAATATGAATAGGGGTGTGATATAAAACAAAAACTTATAGATCTGAAATCCTACATAAAACAACACCAATAAAAATATAAAAAAGATCAAGCCACCGATAAGCTTTTCGGTAAATGACCTTCCTGTGTCAAATGAATATGACCTGTGATTGTTCATGGTTTATGCAAAAATAATACAAATACGTATTAAAAATAAAAATAATATATTATTAACAAAAAATTTTAGGTTTGTCAATTGAGGCGGGATCGCTCCAGATGATATAAATAACTGCCTTTTCGCTGAGAAAGTTCGGCAATGGATCCAATTTCTTTAATTTCACCGTTTTCGAGGACAAGCAAAAGGTCGGCATTTTGAATCGTGGAAAGCCTATGTGCAATTGTGATGGAAGTGCGATTGGCTAACAATTGTTCAATAGCAGACTGGATTGTGGCTTCAGTTCGATTGTCAATGGAGGATGTGGCCTCATCCAATACCAAAATGTCAGGATCAAACACCATCGCTCGGACGAAAGAGAGCAACTGTCTTTGCCCTACAGACAAATTGACTCCTCTTTCTGATATTTGAAAATTATAGGCTCCTGGCAATTCTTCGATAAAAGTATGAACCCCTAATTTTTTCGCACATTCTTCCACTTTAGGTAGGCTTATTTCGGGGTCGTGCATGCTCAGATTTTCATAAATCGTCCCATTAAATAAAAATACATCCTGAAGGACTATCCCAATTCTCTTTCGCAAATGACTCAAGTCATAATTTTCAATCGGTGTAGAATTGATCAAGATCTCTCCAGAATCTTTTTCGTACAATCGATTGATCAAGTTGATAATACTTGTTTTACCGGATCCTGTCTTTCCTATGATTGCTAGATTCTTGCCTTGTGGAAGCGTAAAAGAAATATCCTTCAATACGGGTTTATCATTTTGATAACTGAAATTGACATGGCTAAACACCACATCGCCGTGGAGACTTTCTTTGCGATCAAATTGTGTTGATTTTGATTCTCGTTGAGGATTGTCAAATATTTGCAACACTCTTTCACCAGCTACCAATCCCATCTGAAGCGTATTAAACTTGTCAGCCAACATCCTCACAGGTTGAAACAAACGCGATAAAAACATTGGAAAAGCGACCAATTGCCCTACAGTGACGGATCCACTCAAAACTCCTTGCGCACCCCACCACACCATTAGTCCTAATGAGGCAGCTGAAATAATCTCCACTACCGGAAAAAAAACTGCGTAGTAAAAAATTCCATCCAAATTAGCCTGAGTATATTCTCGATTGATTTCTTTAAATTTCTTTTCAGTATTTGCTTGAGCATTAAATATCTGAACGATCTTCATTCCACTAATATGTTCTTGCAAGAATGTATTCATTTTGGTCACCTCTTGCCTCACTCTTTGGAAACTGCTCTTTACTTTCTCCTTGAACAAATAGCTTGCTAATAATAAAAAAGGAAAACTGATCAGGCATATTATGGTAAGTTTTACACTTGTATACAACATGACCAATAATACTGAAATCAAAGCAAGAATATCGGCAATAATTGTTATCAATCCTTCGGAAAATACCGAGTTCAGTGTCTCCAGATCATTGATCGTTCGGGTAGTATTGGTGCCTACTGGTGTCTGATCGAAATAACTCATCCTCAAGTGCAACAGATGGGCAAATACTGCTTTTCGCATATCCAAAATAATATTCTGCCCCAGTAGATTTGTCAGGATCATGAAAGCATATCTCATGATCGTCGTAAGCAGTAAAACGGCTAGAAAAAGCAAGGCAACCTTCTTCAAGCCGTGTAAATCCGACTTCATGATATAGTCATCTACCATGACATTGGTGAGATATGGTGTCAAGGCACTGAGTGGTGCCTGTAAAACGGCTAACACACCGGCTAAATAAAACAGAGTTCGATGAGGTTTTACAAATCGAAATAGTCTTTTTAAGGTTTGATAACCTGAGATTTTATTTGTATCAGTACCCGTCATTTCAGCATTCCTTCATCTGCAAAACTAAAATATGTATCCGCACAAACGATGAGATGATCCACAACTTTTATTTCTAATAATTCTCCGGCATGACTTAATTTTTCTGTAAGTTGAATGTCAGCTTGACTGGGTTTCCGACTGTGTGAAGGGTGATTATGACACAAAATGATATTATGAGCCTTACATTCCAATGCACGTGCAAACACCATCTTAGGATCTACTACTGTAGAACTCATCCCACCAGAAGATATCCTCTCAATAGAAAGTACCATCTGAGCTCGATTGAGCAAGATAATGTAGAATTCCTCATGCGAAATATCTTCTAAGTATGATCTGATCAATTGATATGCTTGATCGCTTCGTGTAATCACTGGTTTTTCTCCAACCTCCGATTGCAAGCGGCGACGGCCGAGTTCAAGCGCAGCTTCGATGGTAATTGCTTTAACTAATCCTATACCTTTCATTTTTTGAAATGACTTGATGCCGGCTTTGCTCAGTTCAATGAGGCTGTGGTTATATGTTTCCAAAAGTCGCTTTGCCAGATCGATAGCTGATTCTTCTTTATTACCTGAACCAATCAGTATGGCAAGTAGTTCAGAATTGCTCAGACTGTCTTTCCCTTTATTGGCAAGCTTTTCTCTTGGTTTGTCATCCTCAGCCCAGTACTTGATAGACTTGCTGATTTGCTTTGGTGTCATTTTCCGGGTGTTAAGTTGATGAAAAATTATCTGGACAATGCCTGATCCAGGTCTTCAATTAAATCATCTGCATCTTCGATCCCAACACTCAGTCGAATCAATGTATCTGTCAACCCGGACTTCATTCTGTCTTCTCTAGGGATAGAAGCATGAGTCATAGAGGCAGGGTGACCGATTAGGGATTCTACCCCACCCAGTGATTCAGCACAAGTAAATAACTTTGTCTTTTTCAATATGGTTTTCGTGTATTCCAGATCACCTTGTTTCAGATCAAAAGAAATCATTGCTCCCATACCACGCATTTGCGATTTTGCTATCAGATGTCCGGGGTGATCTTCCAATCCCGGATACAATACCCGTGATACTTCCGGTTGTTTTGTCAGCCAGTGGGCAAGTTTTTCTGCATTTTCACAGGCTCTCTGTACCCTAAGATGTAGTGTTTTGATTCCACGTAGCACTAGAAAACAATCCATCGGACCGGGAACAGCGCCGCTGGCGTTTTGAAGAAAGTGTATCCTTTCTGACAATTCCTTTGTTTTACAAATTACAGCACCGTGGATGACATCTGAGTGACCTCCCAGATACTTCGTAGCCGAATGTAGCACGAGATCCGCTCCTAAATCTATTGGGTTCTGCAGATATGGTGTAGCAAAGGTATTGTCCACACAGACCAAAATACCCCTGTCAGCTGCAAATCTGCAGACTGCTGCAATGTCGATGATCTGGAGCAAAGGATTGGTAGGTGTCTCTATCCAAATCATTTTGGTGGCATCTGTTAGATGCTTTGCCAAAAGATTCACATCCTGCATAGGCACATATTTGCTTTGGATACCCAACTGACCAAATACACGGACCAGCTGACGATATGAACCTCCATAGAGATCATGGGTGGCAACTACTTCATCTCCTGATTTTAGAAGCTTGATTACTGCATCCATTGCTGCTAAACCACTTCCAAAACATGCAGCTCCCACACCATTTTCAAGAGCCGCCAGGTTTGTTTCTAATACGGTACGTGTAGGGTTTTGAGTACGTGCATATTCATATCCTTTATGATTGCCGGGGCCATCCTGAGCATACGTTGAAGTCTGATAAATGGGAGTCATGACAGCTCCTGTTTCCGGGTCAGGATGCACTCCTGCATGTATAACTTTTGTTGCGAATTTCATAATAATAGATCAAATATTGATCCTGCAAAGATAGGTCAAAGCACTGTTTATCAATAAAGTGAAAAGAATTTACAAATCAAGTAAATCCAAAACTATAAGTGGCGGCAATTTTCGAGTCAGCAAAAGAGTCTTATTTCCAATCATCACTCTTCTGACTTATTCTGGTTTCTATCCTTGTCGGGATTGTATAAATATCGTCGGATGACATTTCTAGCCCACTCTCTGGCTCCAAAACCAAATGCAATAGCAAGAGCCAACCCAACTGAGGCAAACATGATACTGACCACATTGGTGATCAGCATTTCCCCTATGCCGATCTGAGTCAAAGCGATCGCCAAAGTAAAAATCCCAATAGCGTAAAAGACCATTTTGCCTACTAGTTCAGGATTCTCAAAACCGGATTCTTCCAGGCTTCCGGCCACCAGACTACTTACAAATTCTGCAAGGTAAAATCCAAGAATGATCAGCACGCATGCGATCAGGATATTTGGAATGAATAAAATCAGTTGATTGAGCAAATCGGAAACAACCTCCATTCCCAGCAAATTGAAAAAATTGACCAGAACGATCAAAATTATTGCCCAGAAACAAATAGAAGCTGCAACGCCGCTTATTCCTTTTTTATAACCTCTCTTTTCAAGAAACTTTTGCACACCTGATTTGGAGGCAAGTGTGTCAATTCCCACTGCATCGCTAATACGCAATACTATCCACTGTACAATTTTCGCAATGACCCATCCTATGATGAGGACAAGCAATGCATTGATGATGGTAGGTAAAAACAATACAAAGGACTGCATCGAATTCTGAAAAAAACCGGAAATCTCGTCTAACAAATTCATAAGAAGAAGATTGAAAAATATAAGACAAATTTAATGGGATTGAATGTCTTCAGTGATCTTTCTGACAACTTTAAATTCACTCAGGAAGACTTTAGCAAACACACGGAAAACTGTGTAAGCCGGAATGGCGATAATCATACCCAATACTCCACCCATTCTTGCTCCCAGCATAATAACTATAAACACCTCCAATGGATGGGCTTGAACTCTACTCGAGAATATAAAAGGTTGTAAAATAAAATCATCTATCAATTTAGTAGCTATAAATACAGAGAGCACTTTCACCAAGAGCGGCACAGTTTCATGGTAAAAATCCATTTCAAGGTTGGAAGATATGGTCATCATACATGCAAAGGCGGCGCCTATAAGAGGACCGAGATACGGAATAATATTCATCAAGGCATAAAAACCTGAAATCAAAAACGCATTGTTGATGCCCAACATCAAAAGCGGAACGGAGGCTAATATAAATAAGATGAGCATTTGCAATAAAATACCTCCAAAATAACGCGACAGCAAATTTCTTGCGATCGAAAGCACTTGGATCACTTTGTGTTCACCTTTTTCAGGAACTGCGGCAGTAACAATTTCAGTAAATAATTCTTGCTCCTTGAGAAAGAAAAACGAAATAAAAACGATAGAAAAAAGTCCGATCAATAAACTTCCTGCATGTGTGAGAAGATTTCCAAACAACTCTGAAATTTTGCTAGGGTCAAAATATGAGCCAATCAGACTTTTGACCTGATCGGCTGCTGAGGTACTCGGTTCAATTCCCAAAGATCTTAGCCAGGTATTTACTTTTTCAATTGGTTCCTGGAGGGCAATGGAAATCGCATGGAAATCCACTTTTGATAATCCTATAGCCTCTTGAACAATTACCGGAATAAATAGCCATAGGATTCCACCAATCAGACTGAATAATGTCAAAATGGTCAAAAATGCTGCTATAGATGTGCCTGCTTTTATTTTGGTCAGCTTCAACTTTTTTAGAAAAAAATCCATGATCGGTGTTCCAAATAGACTGATCACCCAACTGATCAATATATACGTAATCACTTCTCTGAAATAGTGAAATATCAGCAGTATGACAAGGAGAATAGTACCTCCAACAATATACTTGTTGTACTTCTGCCACATATCGTAAAGATAAGCCATTTACATTGCAAATTTGATTACGCCGCAATGTCACATCAAATTAATCAGGCATTCAATAAAAATTGATGCTCAGAAAAAAACATCAATTGTCCGATCTTACAAACCCCACAGGCATATTGTCATCATAATCTCCTGCAATCAAAGGAGTCTGTGCACCGGCTGTATATGTTTTTACATTATTGGAAACGTAATCGTACAATTCCTTGATGGTAATAGTAGCGTCCTTGTTGATATCTGCTTCACCTTTCAGGCCTTTGATGAGAAAATGTGAAAAAATACCTTGTCGTAATCCACCATCTTCAAGTGAAAATTCCTTGCTTTTGGAAGACATGAAAAATGCAGAACCGCCACTTGATTTCTCAAGCTCTTCATAGAAATACATCAGAGAAGAAGCAAATGGACTCTTGGCCGCAAGCAATGACCCTGAATGACAGGCGTCTGCAAAACAAACTTTGTGTTTGGCCATACTTTTATTAAAAATTTCTTTGATCTCATCATGGTGTAGGGCATTTTTGAATCCATCATAATCTATTGGAAGAAAGGTTCCTTCCAATCCATGCCCTGAGTAATAAAGCATTATCACATCATTCTCGTCAGCTTTCAGAAAAATCTCATTCATGGCTACGATAATATTCGCCCTGGTAGCGTCTTCATCCACCAGCAATCTGATCTGATTGTCTTTGAGAGCTCCGCCTTCCGGACTTTTGAGGTGAGCGTAAATTTTGTAGGCGTCATCATCGGAGTACTTGAGAGCAGGCATATGCTCATATCTTGCAATCCCTATCACCACTGCCCAAATCTTCACACTTTTATCATGTACAACGTCAACTTTTCTTTGGTATTTAAAGTCTTCCTTATTCTGGATCTGCTTTACTGCGTTTCCGTGGTCCCACATTGCTCCATAAACTACGCCGCTCTTAAAATACATCACTCCTTCACCATGTGGAGCATGCTGCTCCCAGCCTCCTTCGTATCTATCCCCGTTGGCATAGGTGCAGATTCCTTGACCCTTGGGCTCTCCATCAACAAAGTCTCCTACGTACTTTGAACCATCAGCATAAAGCAACTTTCCTTTTCCACTCTCGCAAAAGGTATTATTGCAATCCGGCAATGTTTCTTCAACTATGGTCTGGACATCAGGTGTTACTCCCGGCGCAGGTTCGGGTTGCGGCTTGGCAGTTTGCCCTGAAGTAGGCAGTTCAACTTTCTCCTCTGCAATCAACTCTTCCTCTTCAAATATTTTCAAGGCAACGTCATTGACCCATTCACCCAAAGTAATTTTACCGTCTTTGTCTTTTAACTCTCCGGTTCCATTCCTCTTTGATTTTTTCCAGTGTCCTTGATACACAGAACCATCTTTGTAGTAGTACGTTCCCTCGCCTTCGTAATGACCGTTAACAAATTCTCCCACATATCTCTCCCCCAGAGCGGTGTAGTAGCTGCCTTTTCCATTTGGAAGATCAGAAGACCACAATCCTACATAGCGATCTCCGTTCTTGAAATCCATAGTACCTTGACCGGCAGGCTTATCAGCAGCAAAAGTTCCAGTATATATATTGCCATTGGCTTGAATCCACTTACCTTCACCTGCCCGTTTGCCTAGATTCCACTCACCCAGATATTTGGCACCAGACTGGTAATAGTAAATACCCTTACCATTGAATTTGCCATTGCGAAATTCTCCTGTGTACCTGCTTAATGCTGAGTATACTACGGTACCAAATCCATCCTGACAGTTACCTTTTACACACCTCTGAGCCTCAAGTGCTTGTGAAAGGCTTAGAAAAATTAAGACCACGAAGATCTGTTTCATTATTTTGAATCTTTGAAATGATAAAAAGGTAAAATTACTTTATGATCTTTGTTTTTAAGTGAAATGAATACAATATATTACAATTTTATTTAATATTTTGTTCTAAATTTCAAATTTGATTTATAACTGCCACAATGAGTTTCATATTGCAATAAGAATTGATTTCTTTAACTTTGTGTAGCAATTTTATATCATTTATGAAAAGTTTAGGAGTAGTAATTATTTCAATGAGCATTTGCTTCGGGATGTTTGCAGCCTGCAAACGTGGTGATTCCGGAGCTAATAAAACAACGCAGGGAGATGAAATTGTCTTTCAAAAAAGAGAAATTTTTGGAGCATCCTTAGATGAGACCGGGGCTCTGAGCCTTGGCGATGTGTTGACTAATCTGGATCATAATGATACAATACTCTGTAAAGTCAGTGGATATGTGAAAGAAGTATGTCAGGTTAAAGGCTGCTGGATGACGTTAGTGTCAGGAGGCCAGGATACCAGCGAATTATTAGTCAAATTTAAAGATTATGCATTTTTTATGCCTAAAGATCTCGGTGGTTCAAAGGTGATATTGGATGGAGTTGCATTCACAGAAGTTACTCCTGTTGACGAATTAAAACATTATGCAGAAGATGAGGGCAAGTCACAAGCTGAAATAGACCTGATCACCAAGCCGGAGGTACAAAAGAAATTCATGGCTAACGGAGTTCTGGTGTTGGAAAGAAATTGATTTGCATTTTTTCAGTCGACTGTCAATTATCAATCCTACAAGCCAATTTTTGAAACCGAAATTCTCTGTAATCGTTTTGTTGCAACAACGACTGAATTATCCATTATTTGATGTCAATTTTGACTTGGTTGAGGGGGTGAGCTAAGCTATTTCGTCCTGACAGAATCCATCTGCATCAGATTTTCCGAGGACATAATAGAATCGTTGACAAAAACTGTCACAAATTCAAGTTTGCCATCCTTGCTGTATCGCTCTGCTTTGCCATTTCTTTTACCTTTCTCAAAGCGAGTAATATATCTCGGTTCTCCGGATTCATAAAATATTGTATCTCCTCCATGGACGAGTCCATCCAGAAAATATTGAACTTCTTTTACTTCACCACTGTGAAAATAAGTGTACGCTACGCCTTGCTCTTTGTTTCCGACGAAGTTCTTCTTGCCCATTAAGTTCCCTCCAGGGTAAAACTCTTCATATAATCCTTCGATCTGGCCATCTACAGTAGTAAATTTTGCTTTGGCAGAGCCATCTTCATAAGTATAAACTTCTTCTTTTACTTTCTTAGAGTTGCAAGCGATGATAGAGATGATACATCCGATGGCTAAAAAGGCACTGAATAAGACTGATTTATTGAACATATGAAAATGGAATGAATTTGAATAAAAAAACCGGCTGAATATTTATTCTCCAGCCGGTCATATCATTTTACTATTTCTAGTTTATTACTTTTTCCAATGTATATTTTTGATAATACGACCAGTGATGGCTTTACCTAATTTCATTCCAGCCTCACAATCCATGCTATAATGTACACCTAATGTTACTCTTGAAAATGCATCTTCTCTGCCGGCTTCTTCGAAATCTTCGAAAAATCTCGGTTTTCCTATGAATTCTACTCTGTCCTTATGGCAATTGTCAGTAAATGCATAAGCACCTCCAAATAAATGCGTTAGCATCGCAAACCCACCACCGGAGAAAGTAGAGTGGCCAGATGGAAACGCAGGGAATGGTGGAGTTATTCCAGTTGTACCTGATTCTGGATCTATAAGATATGGCTCCCAATTCGGATCAATATTTCTTTTGATATATGTCTCAGGTCTTTCTACATTATAATGCCATTTAGAATACCAGCATGCAACTGCGTAGTCATTGAGGCCAAGACCCATCTTAGCAACAGATTCTGCAGCTTTTTCCAAGTTTACGTGGTCATGCTCTAGAATTTGAACCAAAATAGCAATCAAACGAGTCGGTGGACTGAATGTCAATCCTTCATTATCATCTGACCAAAACTCTGATATCCATTTGTCTTCGAAAGGCATGTTTGAAGTACATGTATGATAAACTTGCAATGCCTGACCGTAAAATGCTGAGCCAGGTTTGTCACTATACGGATATGGTGCAATACTCAATTTTTCTGCCGATGAAGTTGCAAAAGTTCTTGCTTCACCATAAAGAGGGAATCTACCTCCGTCACCTCCTTCGTTAGTCGGATACCAATTACCAGGAATCACGTTGCCTGAAGCATCTTTACTATTTGTTGTCCAATCAAATTTTAAAGGCTTGTTTGGGTCGGTGTTTCTTGGGTTGAGATGCGCGTCAAACGCATATTTGTCTGTCTTATACCAATCCCAAACTGCACGAGCTACGTCTTCACCCCAAGCTTTGGAGTTGGTGAATACAGAGCTATGGATCTCATTTTCGTACAGATTCTCAAAATACAATTGTTTGTTTTGTATCAACAATTGAGCATCTGCATTCGTGATGTGGCTGTTTTTACCAGTAGCAAATCTTGCATTCTGGAAGAAGTTCTTCATGAAATACCCATAAGCTGCATTTACTGCTGTAGGGTAATGAATCTCTTGATTTGATGGTGGGTTCGGAATATGAAGCTCTCCTGACCAATTGCCTTTGATCGAGTTAAACTCAGGCATACCCGGAACACATATCTCATATACTGCGAGACCCATATAAGCCAGACCAGTAGGTCCAGGACAAGGTCTGTATCCAATAGCATCCTTATCTATTGTCATAAAAACGTTCATCCACTCAGTAACAACATCTGAGTTGTAATCTTTAGTTAGATTTGATGTGCTACTAGGGGTAGTAGTTTTATTGCAAGCAGAGAATACGAACATCCCTGAAACAGCCAAAAGCAGGAGAATTTTATTCGTTGTTTTCATTCCTAAAATATTGAATATGAATTATTTATTTATTGAATATAGTTTTCTTTCTTACAATTTGTTTCCTTCTTCTTAATCGGTTCCGGAAAAAAAACAGGTCAAAGATACCAAAGATTTTTCCAGATAATCAAAGGAAACTCATAAGAATTTGCTTAAAAATTTGCCCAAATGGCAAAAATTTTCCAAATTGTCGAGTTCGTTTTCCTACTTTCGAGAAACATCCCTGTAAAGCTGAATAGCCGCCACCCTTTCTCCAACGGCTTTTCCCAGTCGAAGCCCTTCTTCACAATCCATCCTAAAATGAACCCCAATATACATCCTAGAGAGGGCGTTTTCTTTTGCCATCTGACTGAAGCTGGTAAAATGTCTTGGTGTACCAACGAACTCTTTCCGTCCTTCATGACTTCTGTCCATAAAATCTATTTCTTCACCATAAAACTTCATCATAACTTGTGTAGCAGAAGCACCAAAAGCAGAATGTCCTGATGGGTATGCAGGAAATGGAGGGGTGTGATGCAATGGCTCCCATTCAGGATTAATCTCTCTTCGAATATAAGTTTCGGGTCTCTCAACACAATAAAAATACTTATCAGTCCATACTTTTACAGCAGCATCATTGAGAGCCAATCCTATTTTAAAATTACTTTCCAGGATTTTGACTACGGGTAAGCGGTATTTTTTCACCAGCTGTTGTTGAATGGAAAGCCAACGCGTTGCTGCACAAAAAGAGACGCCTGTAAAATCATCACTCCAAAATTCCGCTATCCACCTCCGCTCTTCTGTGATGGGCTGAGATAGATTAAATATCTCCCAGGCTTGAGCAAAAAAACCTGAGCTTCTCTCAGAAGAATACTCGACAGGATTTTTTGAGCTGATCTCATTTGGATTAACAATAAACCACCTGGTTTTTTTCCAATGAGGCAGTAGTGGAGGCATTTGATCTGTTCCCGTGGGTTGCCATTTGCCCGGGCCGGATGGAGGGTGGTAATTTGGGTCATAGTTGTATAAAAATGACATATGAGCATTGCTGTCTGTGCTAGAATACTGATATACAGCTTCGGCTATCTCTTTGCCATGATTTCCTGACGGCAAAACACTTTCGTTTTTGAAATCCTCCTTTATTTTTTGCTTGTATTTTTGATATAACATTTCTATTTTCCTATTCTGGATCATATTGGCATGAGGAAAAAACTTGTGTGCGAGCTCGTAATAGCTTTCATTCAATGCCGCGGGCAAATTATACTCAGCAATTTGGTGCGTCCATGATACCGTGGAAAATTCAGGGTGGCTTACACCAAATGACATGGCATCAGGATATTCAGCTACTCCACATTCCCATCCAGCCAGACCAACATAAGCCCACATTCTTGCACTAACAGGAGGTCTGTAACCATCAGTATTCCAGTCGAGAAGAATGTACTGATTGTACCAATCAGCAATTACAGCTGCCGCTAGCTTCTGTTCAGTATTGATGTTATGGTCAGCATTGCTGCAAGAACTCCCCAAGAATAATCCCATAATTGTCATCCAAATTAGCAAAAGCGGATTTGCTGAAAAAACAACCTTGGGTGCGGGATCTACTTTGTTTCTCAATTCAGGGATTTCTTTGCCCCTGTTGTTTTCCATTCCTCTGAGTATAAATTCTGTACCTTGGACCAAATCTGATTTTACATGCATTTTTATTTGATGGATCCTCAGAATACTCTGCACCAAGTGGAGTCCTATACCGGTGCCCTTCTTTTGGGCCTGACCGGGGCTACGATAGAATGCCTGAAATATTTTTTCAATCTCATCCGGAGGAATATAACTGCCTTGATTGTAGAAATTGATCTGCCAGTCATTGTGTTCATTGAATTCAAGTCTGACTTTAACCTGATGTTCAGGTGAAAACTTACATCCGTTCTCCATCAAATTATAAAAAGCTGTAACCAGAAGGGCTTCATTACTCAGAATGATCAGGTTCTCGTCATCTGATGGCAAATTCTGGATTTCAAACTTTACATTGTAATCCGGTTGAGCACGGATCAGCATCTCCCGAGCCTCATAGATCAACTCATCCAGGCGCACCTTATGCATTGCAATTTGTGTTTGATCTGAATGTACTCTGGCCAACTGTAAGAGTTTCTCCATGGTATTTACCATTTCACTCACGTCTTCCTGCAGGGATGAAAGAATATCGTTGTACTCTCCTACACTTCTGGTTTTGTGTCGAGTCATTTGCAACTGAGCCTGTATGGCAGCTAAAGGATTCTTTAGCTCATGGCTCACATTTGCTATAAAACTTTTTTGCATCTGAAAGGCATATTCTATCCTATTGAGCAATGAGTTTACAGTTTGAATGAGATGTGACAACTCATCATTTTGATTTTTTTGATGTAGACGTTGGCTCAAATCTGAAGGCAACAATTTATCTACTTGATTGACTATATTGGAAACCGGTCTCATTGCTTCCCCAGCAAAAAACCACCCACCGAGTACAACTAAACAGACAACTATCAAAAAACAAATTAAAAGGATATTGCGCAATTGTGTCAAAATACCGAAATCCGGAATTTCTTCGGATATTGAAATGTAAGTGTTACCATTACTTGTATGATGTTTGACACCAATAGCTTTGAGTTTATTGTTGCTAAATCTATAGATGCCATTTTGATCAATAGAAAAAAATACTTCAGGTCTGATCTGAGTGGCTATTTTATTGAGAGAAAATACGCATTGCTGATATTTGTTGAAAATACTTGTGTTGCTAAAATAAGGGAGGTGAACATCTTCTGTAACGTTATTTGAGTTAATCGGTTTCAGTTCTTCTTCATGTTGCAAAACCATTTCTGCTGTCATGCGGGCTTTACTCTCCAGCAGTTTGAAGAATTCTGTTTCTACGTGCTGCTTGAACTGCTGATAAATAAAAACAAATGCCAGAGCCATGATCCCTGCTGTGATCAAAAAATACTGAAGAGTAAGTTTAGTCCGAATTTTCAAATTTTGATTTTCAGATTAATTTACCATATGATTGCAAAGGTAGCCAAATTAATTTTCATTAAATTTCATAACATACCCGATGCCAAAATGAGTATAGATGAGTTTTTTTAAACCCGGTTTTTCGATTTTTTTTCTGAGGTAATTGACATAAACTTCGATGACATTGGTATTGATCTCATCATTCAAGTTCCAGACCTTTTCAAGAATTTCCAGTTTTGGAATAACTCTCCCCTGATTATTTAAAAAATATTCCAGGAGTTTAAACTCTCTAGGTGTAAGGGTGAGTTTTTCACCTGCACGGGTTGCTTCCATTTTTGTCAAATCCAGAACCAAATTATCAATACTCAAAACATGATTGTTGCCGGCAATCACTATCATAGACCTTCGATGCAGGGCTTGAATTCTGGCATGAAGTTCTTTCAAATCAAATGGTTTAGCAAGATAATCGTCAGAGCCTGCCTCAAATCCCTGTAATTTATCTTCAGTTTGGGATAATGCGGACAGCATCAAAACCGGAGATTTGATACCAAGCTGTCTAATCCGCTTCACGAGCTCTATGCCACTGAATGAAGGCAATATCACATCAGAAACGATTACGTCGAATGAACTTTTTTCAGTCAACTGCAGAGCTGTTTCTGAATCGTTTGCAACGCTTACACGCACATCCATTTCTTCCAGATATTTCCGGATAGATTCTGCCGTTTTAAGCTCATCTTCAATCAGTAGAACATGCATAATCCAAGGTTATGAAGGAAAACAAAAAAGATTCCAAAAAGGAAGCTCAAATATGCAATTCTTATTAAATTCTTATTTCTCAAGCTTTGCAAATTGATCACAATCCAATAATACAATGCTGTTTCACAGTTAATTAATTGAATTGTTTTCACATTTTATTGCCCCGACAAACGGAGAATTTGAATAGAACTGGAATTCAACGCATGGATTGATTCCAATGCATTGAGCTCTACTTCCGTAGCAGTCCGCAGTGCGGTCAGATATTCCAGATAACTGATCTCGCCTGCACCATAAGCTGTCTTGGTATTCCTCACAATTTCTTGAGCAGAAGGAATTGCATATCTGACATAATGATCATGCCTTCTTTGTAACTGTTCATGTTTGTTCCAGCTTGAACTCAATTCTGATAGTAGCATTGATTTTTTATATTCAAGAAGAGCTAGTTTGGATTCCATTCTGAATTGTTCAGATCTGATTTTGGCTTTCATTGATTTCCATTGGAGTGGAACGCCGATCCCTGCAGAGAAAACATGAAACCTATGGTCTCTTCCAAAATACTCTTCTTGTCCATCTACAGTTTGGATCCCGGTCAAAGATTGATTTCTGTAAGATGCTTTAATTTCCGGTAAAAACTGTGATTTTTCAAATTTCAGTTTGCGACTTGCAAGTTTCGCTTCCATTTCAAAGGACTCAATTATCGGATTGTGGCTCTGCACAGTGTTATTCTGTAGGTTTAATATTTCCATTGGATTGTAAGTTGTTCCAATCCATTTTATTTCGACATCAGATTCCTGTAAAAGATCTTTGAAGATTCTATACGAATTCTCCAGATCCACCTGATTTTCTTCAAGTAAAAGTGTCATCTGCCCTTTGGCAGTTTCCGCCAAAATCAGCTCGGCTTTTGTGACTTCTCCTGATCTAAATTTTGCGGAAGCTATTGCTTCAAATTCTCTATAGAAACTGTCTAAATAATAAAGTTTACTCTTTCTGTGAGAATAAAATAGCACATCATCGTAAGCTTTTCTCACCGAGCTTTTCAACTCTATCAATTGAACTGAATGATCAGCTTGGGAAACCTTCCATTCAGCTTGAAGTAATTTTCTCCTGTTGAGCATCGTACTTGGAAAAGGGATAGTTTGGGAGAGAACAAACGCCTGATCATGATTGATAGTACTATATTGTCCAAATTCAGCATTGATTTCGGTTTTCGGAATTTCAAAAGCGGTAGGCAGTTGTCCTTCAGCGGATCTTACATCCAAAGCAGAAGCTCTTGGGATTGGATGATTTTGCATGGCAAGCTGGATTGCTTCTTCCAATGTTACTGACTTTTTAGACTGACAGAAAACCGCCGACGCAATACAGAAGAGTATCAATAATGATGCATAAAGCTTATATGACAAAGAAGATAGTATGCGGGACATGGTATCAATATGGAAGGATGAAAGAAAATCGGTTAGCTTCATTTTAGATGGAAATAGCTGAAAAGACAATCTTAAGAATCGCAAGATTCTATGTGAATTTTTGAGCTGTAAATATAATACCGAATCACACTATGATTCAATAATGAATTATAGCTGTGTTGAAGTCTTAAACAACAAATCCTGAGGAGGCTCTCTCTCAGTGCAATGTGAAAGAAAAAATTGGAAGCAAACCAAAGAAGCCGAAACAAGATCACAAAAGTTACCCAAAAAGTAAAATTTTGTTAAAATTTGACAAATAAATCTATCAATTTGCCTATTTTAAAGAGGTAAACTCAGTTTTTAAGAAAGAGATCCTAAAATTTTAAAAAGTTTTTTCGGACATTATATATAAAATAAATTAATTTATTATTAATTGTATTTCTGTATATTACTCTTATCAAGCTGATTATTTGGTTTTATTTAATCAAGCAAATAAAGCTCACTTGCCATTCACATTTTTATAAAAACTGCATATATACTTTTTGAATGAATTGCAGAATGGGACCGGATGACCTTTTTGGTCTCCACACGTCCAAGATGCATCTATTTTTTATCAACGGACGAATCAAATTTTTCAAATGATTTTTATGAAAAAACAACAAACACAAGACTTGCTCAAAATCCCCATCTTTCTTCTGCTGATCCTATTGAGTTTGGGATCGGTTCAGGCCCAATTGAAATTACCCAGATTCTTAACTGCGGGACGCGCGAAAGCTTCGTGCACACATCCGCCTATAATCACTTGTCCACCTACGTTTCATGCATGTCCGGGAGTTTCCACTCTCCCTTCTAATACAGGGTATGCAACTGCAGTACCGGGAGGCTTGGGCTGCAATCAACCAAGTGTCTCATATCATGATAATATTGTTTCCACAGGTCCGTGCAATGGTGCTATCACCATCCAGCGTATTTGGACAGCAGTAGATCCTCAGGATCCAACTTTGTATACAAATTGTATGCAAATGGTAAAACTTTCAGATGATACAGCTCCAACGATTACCAACTGTCCTGCGGACATTACAATAGCTTCTAATCCAGATTGCTATGCCACAGTGTATTGGAACTCTCCAACTGTTACTGACAATTGTGGAAAGCTGTTCCTGAACGTAACCCATGTCAGCGGAGATAGATTTCAGGTAGGGATCACCAGAGTAACCTACACAGCAGAAGACCTATGTGGCAATAGCTCTACCTGTGGATTCAATATAACAGTGACAGGTAACTGTTGTGACAAACCACCAATCCTTTCTTGTCCTGGAGACTATAGCGGCTGTCCGGGAGATTCTATTTCTCCTAAAAAAACAGGAACTCCTACAGTAAGACCTGGAAAAAGCACTTGTGCAATACCGGTTTTGACCTACCGTGATTCCGGATTAGTTCAGGGATCATGTGCCGGCGCAATGACATTCTTCAGGATTTGGACGGCTCGAGATCCATTTGATTCGAGTCTTGTTTCCAGATGCACTCAAAAGATCAGCTTTAAGGATGAAATTAAGCCCGTTTTTTCATCATGTCCAGCTAATCTGACACTTGCACCCGGTGCCAACTGTCAGGCTTCCGGGAATTGGATTTCTCCTGTAGTAACTGACAACTGCGGCACGCCACAAATTACGAGTACTCATCAGAATGGAAGCTCTTTTAATGAAGGTATTACTACAGTAGTTTATACAGCCACTGATAGATGTGGCAACTCAGCAACATGTAGTTTTACTGTGACCGTAACACCATGCTGTACTGCTCCTCCAATCATCCAATGTCCAGCGGATTATTATGGATGTCCTGGTACTTCTACAGCTACCACAGTAACCGGCCAAGCTACTGCTTCTCCATCTCAACCAAATTGTGGTACTCCTCTCGTGAGCTATAATGATAAAATCATTTCACAGGGACCATGCTCAGGTGCCATCAGGATAGAAAGAACCTGGATCGCTACTAATAATGTCAATAATTTACAATCAAGCTGTGTACAATTGATTTTATTGAGTGATCTTATACCCCCTGTGTTTACTTCCTGTCCAACCAATATGACAGTAATGCCAAATCCGGGCAATTGTCTTGCAACGGTTTCCTGGACAAATCCTACTGTTACTGATCATTGTGGAGCTCCACAGTTGACTTCAAGTCATCCCAATCCCGGAGATTTTCCGGTAGGAGTGACACAGGTAACCATTACAGCAACGGATGGCTGTGGTAATAGCTCTACATGTAGCTTTTCCATAACTGTAAATCCATGTTGTAATTCTAATCCAGTAATCAGTTGTCCACAAAATTATACTGCTTGTCCGGGTACTAGTACAAACCCATCTACGACTGGGACAGCTACTGCAACACCCGGTAGTCCTCAATGCGGAGTACCTGCCATCAGCTATTCTGACGAGATTCTGTCACAAGGACCATGTGCAGGAGCGATTGAAATCAAAAGAACCTGGAAAGCTACTGATCCGAATAATTCAAATCTGTATTCGACTTGTATCCAAATTGTGAAATTAATTGATCAAACTCCTCCGGTATTCACCTCATGTCCTGCTAATGTGACAATACAGCCAAACTCAAATTGTCAGGCGGTGTATTGGTGGACTCCACCAACTGCAACTGACAATTGCAGCAATCCCCAAATCGTAGGATCACACCAACCGGGAACAATTTTCAACGTAGGTGTTACAACGGTGACTTATACGGCTACCGATGGTTGCGGAAATGTTACATCACATAGCTTCACAGTTACAGTACCAAATACATGCTGTAACCAGCCTCCTATTATAAATTGTCCAGCTCCTTATTATGGTTGTCCTACACAAGCTTGTGGGCCGGGAATTTCTGGTACTGCCACTGCATCAAAATCTTCGTCACAGTGTGGTACTCCCGTGGTTAGTTACAGGGACTCCATATTGACTACAGGACCTTGTGTTTATGCTAAGAAATTTATCAGGATATGGAAGGCTGTAGATCCCAATTATCCACAATTGGTGAGTTATTGCCACCAGTTAATCGAATTGAAAGACAACACCCCACCTTACTTTACATCCTGCCCTTCAAACATAACAGTTGCTTTGAATGGCGCTTGTACCAAACCGATAAGTTGGAACCCTCCAACGGCATATGATAACTGTAGCAATGTGCAGCTTAGCTCAAATTATCAACCGGGACAAAGTTTTGGACCTGGTGTTTATACGATCATTTATACTGCTACTGATGTTTGTGGGAATAAAGTCACACACTCATTTACCATTACTGTCACGGGAGGTGGTTTGGATATTGTTTGTCCAGCAAATATCACGGTTACACAAAATGATCCAACAATTCATGGAGCCTATGTTTCTTGGAATTTACCAACTGTGAATAGCTGTGGTGGTTGCAACGATACACTACCAGGGTTTATCTACATGGGTACTTACAATGGACATCGCTATTTCTGTAGTTTGCAACAAGCTACATGGCAAAGTGCACATAATATTTGCAGAAGTCTGGGAGGCAATTTAGCAT
>Ga0268298_10000844_pt1 | contig 38320 bp, 32 predicted proteins | sample WWTPWeurt_MetaG_FD_194462 | JGI IMG/M metagenome (GOLD analysis project Ga0268298, IMG submission 194462) | Activated sludge microbial communities from WWTP in Nijmegen, Gelderland, Netherland - WWTP Weurt | ecosystem: Engineered > WWTP > Aerobic digester > Activated sludge | place...
GGCCTTGAAGCGCGGGGTGGCACCGACCAACCCGGGGAAGTTTGCCCCTTACGCTGCTGCCCTCAACCTGGCCGCAGGAGCAGTCGCGCTCACCATGATCGTCGCCGTAGTCGGCTACGGCCTCGCATACGAAACCTGGACGGCGATCGCGGGATCGACCCTGTGGCTCAAGTTCTTCGGGGATTTCATTCTCGGCCGGCACGCCCACCCATCGCGACCGGAAAGCAGTTTGGCCGGACGGGCCTGAACGGGCCAACGGCAGATACTCGGTGGGCGCCGTCGCCGGGAAGATCGCCTCATTGCTTACGGCCCGCGCGGGGTTCGCTTCGATCCTGCGCGCCCGCTTGCGGACAAGCGGGCATCTAGCGCTGACGGTAGCGGGGAGAGTCGAGTACCATCGTCGGTGAAATCAGGATAAGGAGCTAGGGCGCCTTGGCCAACCGTTTGCTCATTGTTGAAGACGATCGCGATCTGGCGCGCAATCTGATCGAATATCTGGAGCTGCAGGGCTACGTCACCGATTTTGCCGCCGACGGTCAAACCGCGCTCCAACTCGTCGCGGCCGAGCAGTTCGATCTGGTGGTATTGGATCTCATGCTACCCGTGATCGACGGGCTTTCGGTCTGCACCAGAATCCGCCAGCAGTTGCACAGCAACGTCCCGGTGGTGATGCTGACCGCCAAGGACGAAGTCGATCTCAAGGTTGCGGCCTTGGATATCGGGGCGGACGACTACGTGGTGAAACCTGCTTCGCTACGAGAAATTGAAGCCCGCATCCGAGCCCTGATCCGGCGAGCGTCGCGGGAGGTCGAGAGTGACGTCCTGATCGTGGATGATCTGCGCTTTGATACGGGAACGATGAAGATCGAGCGCGCAGGCGTTCCCATTGTCCTTCCGCCCGTGCCGATGCGCATTCTCATGCTGCTCATGAGGCGCTCGCCCAACGTCGTCCATCGCCAGGCCATCCACCGCGAAATCTGGGGCGACGAACCGGGGGATGCCCACGCCCTGATCGTCCACATGCATATGTTGCGCAATGCGGTCGACAAGCCGTTCTTCCGGCAGATCATCCACACTGTCCGAGGCTTCGGTTACCGGATTGCCTATGAACCCGAAGCCTTATGACAGCCTGCGACGCAAGCTGGTGCTGCCTTTTGTCGCGCTCGGTTTTGCGGTCAGTTCGCTGCTGAGTCTGATCACCTTCGCCCTGGTGGCGGATCTGGAGGAGCGCGCCATCGAACGGACACTGCGTGTCCAGCTGGAATCCTTCCGCAACCGCCGCCAAACCAATCCGGACGCATTGCCTCCCTCGGCCTCGCTTCTCCACGCCCACCCATTGCCGTCGCCCCAGTTTCCTCAGCTCAAAACCGTGCCCTTGCGCGACGATCGGATCACGCGGCTGATGGCCGAACAACACGAATACTCGGTACTGGCTGCCCGAGTGGGGGAAGAACCGTTTGCCCTCCTCTACGACCGTTCGTATGTCACCAGCAGCTTGCGCAAACTGGCGCTTTTCCTCGTCCTGGGCACCGGGTTGATGACGCTTCTTTCCTTCATCATCGGAAATCGCCTTGCGGGAAAGGTGGTAAAACCCATCGGCAAGTTACTGGGCGACATTACTGCCCAGTCGATGGTGTCGGGACTCGATCAGGCCAGCCGCCCCCGGCTGGCCGCCGAGGACTACCCCAATGACGACATCGGCCGGCTGGTTCGCGCCGTCGAAGCCTTCTCGCTGCGACTCTACGGCTTTGTCGAGCGGGAAGGATATTTCGCTGCCGATGTCGCCCATGAGTTGCGCACCCCAATCGCGGTCATCCGGGGTACCGCCGAAGTGCTGGTTGAATACCCGGCTTTGCCCGAAGCGGTTCGCCAACGATTGCATACGATACAGCGTCAGGCGGTGCGCATGGGGCAGATACTCGAAGCCATGCTGCTGCTCGCCCGCGAAGAAGCCGAAGGAAGCGATCCCGCTTGCGCCGTCGCCGAACTCGTCGAGGATATCGCGGCGGATTCTCGGTTGTCCCTTGCCGACGGGTCGATTCGCCTCGTCTGCGAGCTCGATGCTCACCCCATCCTTCCAGTCGAGCGCTCGTTGGTTTATGTCGTCGTGGCGAACCTCCTTCGGAACGCGTGTGCACACACCCGGGAAGGGACGATAAGCCTGCGCCTCGAGGCGGATCGGCTGATCATCGAGGATACGGGTGTCGGCATACCGCAGGAGCGTTTTTCGACGCTTTTCCAGCGTCATGTCAAGGGTGAGGAAAGCGTCGGCTACGGACTCGGGCTCTCTATCGTTGCCCGCGTCACAGAACGCCTCGGCTGGCGGGTGACGATCGCCAGCGAGCCGGGCAGCGGCACTCAAGTCAGCCTGCTTTTCCACCCGGACAAATTCAACCGCCTTGATGGACCAGCTTGACGTGCGGGAAGGGAATTTCGATGCCGGCCTCGTCGAAGGCCGCCTTAATTCGCGCGAGATACTCCCGGCGCACGCTCCATTGCTCCAGAGGGGCAACTTTGAAACGGCAGCGGATCACGACCGCAGAGTCAGCCCACTGTTCGACTCCGGCAACCTCCAGCGGCTCCAAGATGCGCGTCGCAAAGCTTGGATCGGTCCGTAACGTCTCTCCCACGCGGCGCATCAGCGCAATCACCTCGTCGATGCGCTCGGCGTACGCAACACCGATGTCGATGACCGCGTAGGCAAAGCCGAGGCTCATATTGGTGACGACAGTGATATTGCCGTTGGGGATGTAGTGCACATTGCCCGAGTAATCCCGCAGGCGGAGGTAACGGAGGGTCAATTCCTCGACCGTGCCGGACTTCCCGCCGGCATCAACGACGTCGCCGATGCGGAGCTGGTTTTCCAGGAGGAGGAAGAATCCCGTGAAGTAATCCTTGACCAGACTCTGCGCTCCGAATCCGACGGCAATACCGATGACCCCGGCGGCTCCCAGGATCGGGGCGACCGAAATGCCCAACTCCCCGAGGACGAGCATGGCCCCCAGCAGAGTGACTGCGACTGTCAGCACATAGCGTATGACGCGCGAAAGCGTGCGGATTCGCTGTCCGTCCTCGGTGGTTTCCTGGCGGGCGACGAGAAGCTCTCGCAACTGCGGGACGACGCGGTGGATCGTTCGGAGCGCAAGCAAGGTGAGTACGGCGATCAAGAGAATACGCCCGCCCGTAGCGACATGACCGGGAAGCCAGGCTTCCATGGTTTCGAGCAACTGGGCCATCAGAAGGCTTCGTCCCAGCGAATCGAGAGTCGGATCGCCGAATTGATCAGACCGACCATGCTGTAGGTCTGCACGAAATTGCCCCACAGCTCGCCCGTAGCCGGATCGGCATGCTCGGCGAGCAGTCCGAGGCGATTGCGGCAGGCCAGGAGCCGTTCGAAGAGCTGTCGCGCCTCGTCCCTTCTCTTCAAGGCGACGAGGGCATTGACGTACCAGAAACTACAAACGAGGAAGGCGTTTTCCGGCTCACCGAAATCGTCCTTCTCGACATAGCGGAAGATGAAATCGCCGCGCCGCAAGTCCTGGGCTACGGCATCCACGGTCTCCTCGAAGCGCGGATCGTCGGCGGCCAGGAAACCCAATTCGGCCAGAAGCAGGAGGCTTGCGTCCATGGCATCGCCTTCGAAGGTGGAGACGAAGCACTTGCGGTGGGTATTCCAGGCGCGGCGTGAAATCACCCGGTGCAGGCGGTCCGCCTGCTTGCGCCAATACGTGGCGCGTCGGGCGATCCCAAGCCGTTCGGCGATGCGCGCCAGACGGTCGCAGGCCGCCCAGCACATGACCGCCGAAAAAGTATGGACCCGAGCGCTGCCACGCAGCTCCCAGAGGCCGGCATCGGGTTGGTCGAAGCAGAGGATCGCCTGCTCGCCCAAAGGCTCGAGACGACGGAAAAGGGCTTCGTCGCCCCGATGGGCGAGCCGTTGATCGAAGAATACATGTGTCGCGGCGAGGATCGCAGAGCCATAGACGTCGTGTTGGACCTGCCGGTAGGCCTGATTGCCGATGCGCACCGGTCCCATGCCCCGGTATCCGGCCAGGGACGCCACCTCCCGCTCTTCCAAATCGGCTCGCCCATCGATGCCATAGACCGGCTGTAGCGATGAATTGCCGGCACTCGCGGCGACATTGATGATGTAGCCCAGGTAGCGTTCCATGGTTCGGGTCGCCCCCAGACGGTTGAGGGCATTGACCACGAAGTAGCCGTCCCGCAGCCAGCAGTAGCGATAGTCCCAATTTCGGGTGCTGCCGGCGGATTCGGGAACCGAGGTGGTCATGGCGGCAATGATGGCTCCGGTATCGTCGTAGGCATTGAGCTTTAGGGTGATGGCAGAGCGGATCACCGCCTCCTGCCATTCGAAAGGGATACTGAGGACGCGCGCCCACTCGCGCCAGTACTGGGCGGTCTCTTCCTGAAAATGGCGCCCCACCTCGGTCACGGAATCGTGGACGCTCTCGTCCGGGCCCAGAATGAGGGTCACGCTGTCAGCAAGATAGAACGGCGTTTCCTGCAGGATCGCGGTCAGCGATGCATCCGTGGTCAGCCGCAGGGTGAGATCGGGTCCGACGAAGCGGACATGGTTGCTGCCTCGGGTGACTTCAGGGCGGGCGACTCCATCGCCGCAGGCGGGACGCAACCGCAGGGTCAGGCGCGGACTGCCCGACACCTTGGCGATACGGCGTACCAGCATCATCGGACGGAAAATCCGTCCGTATTGGCCAAAGCGCGGGGCGAAGTCGGTCACTTCGACGCAGCCGCCCTGCCGGTCGAAGAGCCGCGTCGTCAGGATCGCCGTGTTCTCGAGGTAGTACTGCTCGGAGTGGGAGTACTCGGCGAGGTCCACGGCAGCGCAGCCGATTTCGTCATTGTCGCGTAGGAGAGAGCAGAACCACGGGTCGCCGTCGAAGCGAGGAAAGCATGCCCAGGTGACGGTGGCTCGCGTGTCGATCAGGGCGCCGATGGTGCAGTTGCCGATGAGTGCTTGTTCTAGGGAAGTCATGCCATCCCTTCCAGCATCTGGGAGAGCCAGGCCCGCACTGCCGTCACGTCCTCCAGCCGATGACCTGCGCAAGTTCGGCCACTTCCTACCCTGATCGAGATTCCCTGGGCCTTATTGACAGCCGCGAAAGCCCGTTCATCGGTGACATCGTCGCCAATGAAGACGGGACAGCGTCCGCGAAACGGAGATTCCCGGAGAAATTCGGTGACCGCCGTTCCTTTGTCGACTCCGGCCGGCTTGGCTTCGACCACGCATTTCCCGCGCAGGACCTCCAGCAGCGGAGCCGTCTCGGCCACCAACTCGCGCATCACATGGTGGGCGTAACCGGCCATATTAGGGATGCGCCGATAGTGGAGCGCGATGGAGAGCCCTTTGTCTTCGAGCAACAATTCGGGATAGCGGCGAATGATGGGCTGCAGGACCTGGAGGATACGATGTTTCGCATCGGGGGCGATCGGGTGCAGCCACAACCTGCCGGAGGCATCGCGACGCTCGAGGCCGTGCTGCCCAGCCCGGGGAACCCGGACCTGCTTCAAGTGGATGTCGAGATCCGAGATCGAGCGTCCGCTGACGACTGCCATGGCGCCGCCGCACGCCGCATGCAGATGTTCGACGAGCTGCAAGAGAGCGGCATCGACTTGGATTCCGTCCGGAGTATCGGCAACGTCGAGGAGGGTACCGTCGAAATCGAGGAAATAGGCCCAGTCGCGGCTTGGTCTGGGAAGGATTCGCCGGCGCATCGTCATGGTTTCTCCTTATGCGTTCCGTTGGCGCGGGGAGCCAGGCCGCCGAGCAAGCGCCCTCGACGCCGCATGGCAGCGGCATCGAGGAGCATCCTGCCCGCCCAGCGAAAGACGTTGAACTCCGCGATCAGGCCACGCATCAGGCGCATGCGGTCGCGCTGTTCAGCCTCCGGCATGGTCAGGGCAAGATGAAGGGCGGAAGCACACTGATCGGCGTCGTAGGGATTTACGATCAGGGCTTCGGGAAGTTCCCGAGCTGCGCCGGTGAATTGGGACAGGATGAGAACCCCGCGTTCGTCGTCGCGAGCAGCGACGAACTCTTTCGCCACCAGATTCATCCCGTCATGCAGGCTACTGACGAAGCAGAGTTCGGAAGCGCGATAGTAGGCGTACACGTCCGCCGGCTCATGATGTTCGACCTTGAGGATGATCGGTGGCGGCCCTTGCCGCTCGAAGCGGCCGTTGATGCGGGTGGCCAACGCCCGCACCTGCGATTCGTGGTGCTGGTATTCGTCGATGCCGGACCGCGACGGCGCGGCAACCTGGATGAAACTGAAGCGGCCGATCCACTCCGGATGCAGATCGAGCAAGCGTTCGATGGCGCGAAAGCGTTCCAGGATTCCCTTGGTGTAGTCCAGTCTATCCACGCCGATACCGAGTCGGTGCCCGACGGGGAGATCGTTGATGTGCCGCGACCGGGCGCGGCACTCGAGGAGAGGGATTCCGACCACCTCAGCCGCCGGGGGCCAGTCTATGGAGATGGGATAGGGGTGCACCGCCGTCAGGAATCCACCCAGCGAAACGGTGAAGGACGCACGATCGACCCGAGCTTCGAGGAGACGGTCCACGGTATCGACGAAGTTGTTGCAGTGGAACTGCGTATGGAAGCCCAGAATGCTGCTGCCGAGCAGGCCGGTGACGATCTCCTCTCGCCAAGGGCAGATGGCGAACGACTCCGGATTAGGCCAAGGAATATGCCAGAACGTGATGATCGTGGCGTTGGGCAGACGCTGCCGCACCATGCGCGGAAGAAGCGCGAAGTGGTAATCCTGGATGAGGATGATGGGATTGGTCGTTTTGGCTTCGGCAACCACGGCGTCGGCGAATTTCTGATTCACGATCTGGTACTGGGCCCAGTCGGATGAACGGAAAGTGGGTCGCACGTGCGCGATATGGCACAGGGGCCAGAGGCCTTCGTTGGAGAATCCGTAGTAGTAGCCCTCCTCTTCTTCCGGGGTCAGCCACAGCCGGCGGATCTGATAAGCGGGCTTTTCCGGCGGTACGCTGACGCGGTCGAATCTGTCGACCACTTCCCTGTCGGCGGAGCCGCTTCCGTGGGCGATCCAGGTGCCCGAACAGGCGCGCATGATGGGCTCGAGGGCGGTCACCAGGCCGCTCGCGGGACGCTGCACTTCGACGCGGTCTCCGCGGTGCTGGTGAATGTAGGGTTCCCGATTGGAGACGACGATGACATCCTCGCCGCTCAATTCGTTGCGCAGGATCGCGCGCAGTGCGTCTGCGGTCCAGCTGATCCGTCCCTCGTCTCGCGCCCGCGTTTCAAGCTCCAGATCCTGGATCAGGCGCTGGAGATCGCTCGCGATGGGACGAAATTCGGGGGGCGGTGCCGGCGCGTCGCCAGTCGGCTGCCGAATCAGTCCTTCGCCACGGAGCAGGGATTGGATTCCGGCCACCCAGCCCCTCCAGGACAACTGTGCGATGACGACGGTAATGAGAGAGATGAGTGCAGTCAGGGCAAGGAAGAAATAGAACACGTAGCGATTGGTTTCTTCGCTGCGTCGGGCGATGAAGCTCAAATCGTGAATGAGGATCAACCTGCCGTCAGGCGCCAACTCCGTGCTCATCGCCTTGATCGAAATGTGGAGCGGACCGAGGGGACTCTGGAGCAGTCTCGGCCCGGGTTGACTCCACTCCGACAACTCGCTGCAGCGCAAATCGCCGGGGAGGGTCTTGCTGCCGGTAATCTCGCCATCTGCGGTGGCGCAATAGCCGATTGCGTAGAGGCGCTCATCCTGCGAAATGCGATTGAAGAATTCGCCGACCTTCCCCTTGCGGCCTGCGGAAAGCCGTTCTTCCAGCGGATCGTGCACGGCATTGGCGATCAGGGTCGCGCGAATGTCGAGATCGCGCATGAACCAGCTCAAAGTGAAATGATCGATGAGATGACTGGTGCCGTAGGCGACCAGCGCCAAGGTGACCAATAAGGGAAGGACGAATCGGAGAGAGAGCCTCAAGGTAAGTTCTTTCGGCCGGGGATTAAGGCGAATTGCATCGGGTGAGCCCTTTCACCTTTCGTAGACCACGTCCACGCGGCGCATTTGGTGACGGCATGTCGTCTTGCAGTCGCGCGGAGCTTTTTCGTTGCCCATGGCGCTGAGTCGCAATTGCCGTCGTGGGATACCCATGGATTTGAGCGCCTCTACGACGACGTTCAGCCGCTGTTGGGCGATGGCGACGTTCAGGGAACGGCTTCCCAGATAGTCCGTATGGGCCACTAGGGTAACGGACTGCTTCGAGTCCGCTTTGAGCCGCTCGGCGTGCTTGCGCAGGGCTCCGAGGGCGACCGTATCGAGCACCGAACTCCCGAGATCGAAGTAGATGCTTTCTTCGTCCGCGACCGCAGTCGTCCCGCTCGTTTCGGCAGCGACGACTTCCTGCCGCGGAGTCACAATTTCCGGATCGATCTCCTCATTCGCCCCGTGGACTGCGGTGGGAACGTCGGCCGCCGCCCGAGTTGCCTGGGAACCAGTGTGCAGTTCCTTGCGCGCAGTCCCGCAGCCACCGAGCGTGAGCGTCGAGACGAGGAGCAAGCTGGCAGTCAGGCGAAGGCGCAAAGGCGGATATTGATCGGTGGTGATGAGCATTTCATCGAGCGAACTATTTCTCGGTAGCAGGGAACCAGCCTGGCCTGCGCCCGCCGATATTCTCGACGCGGGAATAACCGATGACGGGCGCGCCGGGAGAGGTTCAGCGCTTCGGCGTCGACAATTGCTCGAGGCCACGTCGGGTTCGGCGTATCAAAAACGGTCCGGCCAGCAGCACCAGCCCCAGACTTGCGAGCAGAAACTGCTCGCCGTAGACCAGGATCGGGCTGGCGGAAACCTCGGCCTGCGGTTCCAGTAGCCAGGCCATCATGGCGATTGCTGAGAGGATGCCCACCAATTCGTGGCCGTCCAGGTCGGTGCCGGAGGCTTTGTCGAGTTGTTCGCGCCACTGGCTGGCGGGCCATTGCCGCAAGGTGGGAAAAAACTGGAGGGCCAGCCACTGCGTCAAAGTCCAGCGATGGGTCGTGCGATCTGTTGGCATTGGACCGATCCTTTCGTTCACGCGGGGGGCACGCTCAGGAGAAGGTAGGCCCCTGCCCCGGCAAAGTAGCCGATGAGGGCCAGCCAGCTGATTTTGCGCACGTACCAGAAGAAGTGGATCTTTTCGAGGCCCATGGCCGCCACGCCGGCGGCGGAACCGATGATCAGGATCGACCCCCCGGTGCCCGCGCAATAGGCCAGGAATTGCCAGAGCAGGCTGTCCGCCGGGAAGCGGGCCAAGTCGTACATTCCCATCGATGCCGCGACGAGGGGGACGTTGTCGACGATGGCGCTGACGATTCCGATCACGAGGATGATGAGTTCCTGTCGGCCGATCGTCTGGTCGAGCCACCGGGCCAGGGCGCCGAGGATGTGGCTGTGCTCCAGAGTTGCCACCGCTAGCAGGATGCCGATGAAGAACACCAGGGAGCTGAGGTCGATCTTGCTCAGGGCGTGAGCCAAGGTGAAGTGGGTCTTGAATTCGTCTTCCTTGTGCCGGTGGACCAGGTCGCCGACCAGCCAGAGGATGCCCAGGCCGAAAAGGATGCCCATGAAGGGCGGCAGGTGGGTCACCGTCTTGAAGGCGGGCACCGCCACCAGAATGCCGATTCCGAGGAAGAACATGAGGTTGCGTTCGAACTCCGTGGTTCCCAGGCCGTGGTCCTCGTCGGTACGCCCCGGGCTCACGACTTCGCGTCCGCGCAGCAGATAGGCGGTGATCGCCAGCGGAATCAGCATGCTTACCAGGGACGGCAGGAGGAGCGAGCGAATGGTGGCGATCGAGGTGATCTGGCCGCCGATCCACAGCATCGTTGTCGTGACGTCGCCGATGGGGGACCAGGCACCGCCGGAATTCGCCGCGATGACGATGATCCCGGCGAAGAAGAGGCGGTCCTCCCGGCGCTCCAGAAGCTTGCGCATGAGGGAAATCATGACGATCGTGGTCGTCAGATTGTCCAGAATGGCGCTGAGAAAGAAGGTGACCATGCCGACGACCCACATGAGGGTGGAGAGACTCCTCGTGCGGATCTGGCGGGTGATGACCTCGAAGCCGTTGTGGGCGTCGACCACCTCGACGATGGTCATGGCCCCCATCAGGAAGAAGACGATCTGCGCGGTACCGGTCAGCGACTCGCCCAGCTGTTCGCTGACCCGATGGGCATCGCCAGTGCCCAGGGCATAGAGGGTCCATAACAGACCGGCGCCGATGAGTGCGGAGGCAGACTTGTTGATCCCGAACGGGTGCTCAAGGGCAATGGCGGTGTAGGCAAGCAGGAAGACGACGATGAGGGTGGAAAGCATCGGGCGGGTCGGGGCGGATTGGGGAGGTGGCGCGGTCCGGATACCGGGAGGACCGCGACCTTTCCTTCGGAGGGGGTCGCATGCCGCTTTCGGCGACTGGCGCTCTGGCTGGCGGCACTACCTTAGCCTAGTGCGTCTTGAATAAAAAGTCGAATAATATTGTGCGATGATTCGGTTTATTCGAATCATGAAAGTCGGCGATGAACCACAAACACCTGTTCTACTTCTGGAAGGTGGCCAAGTTGGGAAGCGTCCGCAAGGCCGCTGCCGCGATCAATATCACGCCGCAGACCTTGAGCGGCCAGATCGGCCTCCTGGAAGAGAGCCTGGGGACGGAACTCTTCGGCCGCCGGGGAAGATCCATCGTCCTCACCGATGCCGGAAAGCTCGCCCTGGAATATGCGAACGAGCTCTTTGCCCTGAGCGCGGAGCTGGAGGTGGTGATCAAACACCTTCCCCGGGGGCGGCCAGCCCAGTTCCAGGTGGGCGTCTCCGATGCCGTACCCAAGTCCCTGGCGTGCACGCTGTTGCAGCCGGCGATCCTGGGCGAGCAGAGCACGCGCATCGTCTGTCGCGAATGGCGCCTGGACCGACTCCTCGCCCAACTGGCGGTGCACGAGATCGATCTCGTGCTGGCCGACGGCCCGGTTCCCCCCAATACCGGCGTTCGCGCCTACAACCACCGCTTGCTCGATTCGGGGATCAGCTTCCTGGCCTCGCCCAGCATCGCGCAGCAACAGGAGGGGGAATTTCCCGGCTCCTTGGGAACCTTGCCTCTGCTCCTGCCCGGCGAGGATGCCCATGTGCGCTCCGCCCTCAACGCCTGGCTGGAGAAAAAGCGGCTTCGGGCGCGCATCGTCGGCGAATTCGACGACAGCGCGCTCATGGGCGCCTTCGGCCGCCAGGGGATCGGTGCCTTTCCCGTTCCCACGGTGGCCGAGCGCGAGTTTCTCGATACGGGCGACCTGGTCGTTCTCGGCCGTACCCAGGAGGTTCAGGTCAGTTTTTACGCCATTTCCGTCGAGCGCCGCCTGACCCATCCCTGCGTGGTGGCCATCACGCGTTCGGCGCAGCAGATCGGCACGCCACCGGCCCCCGCTTGAGGGGCCGACAGACCGAGGGCACTTCAGGCGGCGCGCCAGGGCAATGGGGGAGCCGCGAGGCGCGGTCTGCTTCCGTCGCCGATGGGGCCGAAGCGGGCTTCGCCGCGTTCCCACTGGCCCTGGGCTTCGGCGATGACGGCCCGGCTGGAGCCGACGAAGTTCCACCACATGTGGACCGGTTCCGCGAAAGGCTCTCCCCCCAGGAGCAAGACCCGCGTATCCGCGCCCAGCAGGAGGCTCAGGTGGTCCTGGCCGCGTCCGAGATAGGCGAATTCGTCGGTTGCGAAACGCTCGCCGGCAACTTGCGCTTCGCCGCTGAGCGGAACGAGTCCATATTCGAAAACGGGCTCCAGGGCGAGGGTGAGGGTCGTCGGCACCGTGCTGGCGATGTCCAGACCGAGCAGGGGCGAATGGACGCGGGGAGGCGCAGCGAGGTCGCCATAGGTTCCGGCCAGCAAGGTCAGGGTGGCGCCCCCCTCCTGCCAGCGGGGCAATACCGGATGATGGGCGAAATCCGGTGCGCAGTGCTCGCTTTCCGGCGGCAGGGCGATCCAGAGCTGTGCTGCATGCAGGCGTTGACCGTCGGCCAGCGAATCTTCCGTATGGACGATGCCGCGGCCGGCGGTCATCAGATTGACTTCCCCCGGCCGAATGACTTGCTCGTTCCCGAGACTGTCCCGGTGGAGCACCTCGCCCTCGATCAACCAGGTGAAGGTCTGCAGTCCGATGTGGGGGTGGGGTCCCACGTGCATCCCTCGTCCGGCAGGGAAATCGACGGGGCCGGCGTGGTCGAGGAAGCACCAGGCGCCGACCATGCGCTGCTGACGGCTGGGCAGCATGCGCCGGATCAGCAGACCGTCGCCGAGATCGGCGTTGCGCGGCGCGATGCGTAAGATGGGGTTCATCCGGGGTCCTCGGACTGATCTTGGACCTCTCGATGGTAGCACCGCCGGAGTCTGGGCTTCCCTTACAGCGCATTCCCCCGGGGCAGGCGGCGCCTTAGCGCTTGTTCGTCTTCAGACCGAGATGCTCGATTTTTTCGTACAGGCTGGCGCGGGAGATCCCAAGAATCTTGGCTGCTTCGCTCTTGTTCCCTCCCGCCTGCGCAATCGCTCGTTCGATGGCGACGCGCTCCGTGTCCTGAAGCTTGGCACCGAGCGAACCGTTTGATGGTCCTGCGACCGATCCGGGCTCCGTGGGCTTGGGGAGTATGCGTTCGAGGCATGCCACCTCGAGGGTATCCGCATCGGTCAATTGGATCGCCCGCTCCAGGATATTGCGCAGCTCGCGTACGTTCCCCGGCCAATCGTGTTCGCGCAGCCGAGCCAGCGCCTGGGGCGAGATGTTCTTCGGGAGCAGGCGATGCTGGCGCGCGATATGCTCCATGAGGTTTTCGCAAAGCAGCGGCAGGTCGTCCAGTCGCTCCCGCAAGGGGGGCAGCGAAAGGATCACGACATTGAGCCGGTAGTAGAGGTCGGCACGGAAGCGCCCTTCCTTGACGTCGCGGGCGAGATCGCGACTGGTGGCCGCGATGATCCGCACATCCACCGGGACGAGGCGATTCGAACCTACCGGTTCCACTTCCTGCTCCTGCAGGACCCGCAGGAGCTTGGCCTGGATAGAGGGCGACATGTCGCCGATTTCGTCCAGGAAGAGCGTCCCGTTGTGGGCCAGCTGGAACTTGCCATCCCTGCCGCGGCGGTCGGCTCCGGTGTAGGCCCCCGCTGCAACGCCGAAAAACTCGGCTTCGAGCAGGGTTTCCGGGACGGCGGCGATATTGATCGCGACGAAGGAGGCGTCGGCTCGCGGGCCGGCCGCATGAATCGCCTGGGCCAGCAATTCCTTGCCGGTTCCTGTCTCGCCGAGCAACAACACGGGCGAGCTGGATCGCGCAACGCGCCTGGCTTCGTCCTTGAGGGCGGCACATTCGGGCGAGATGCCGACGAAACTGGCGAAGGTGTACTTCGTTCGCCGCGCTTCCGCCAGTTTGCGCTGGGCGTCGGCCAGATCGGCCCGCAGCTTTTGGTAGCGCGAGACGACCGGGGCGAGTTGGCGCGCATCGTCGAACAGCATGAGTCCGATGGCGCCGATGACGCTTCCGGACTCATCGTGAACGGGCAGGCGCATCACGACGAAGGACTCGTTTTCGAAATCCATGATGTCGAGCATCATCGGCCGCCCGGAAACGGCCACTTCACCCATCAGGCTGTTCGGGATCACTTCCTGGATCGGTTTGCCGATGACCGCCTCGACGTCGGAGACACCCAGTTTTTTCGGGTAGTTCCCATTCATCCAGACGATGCGCCCGACCTGATCGACCAGCACCATGCCCTGGCAAAGATCGGCGAGCTCGGAGAAAAGCGATTCCATGGCGCGCCGCCGGAGGACGTCCGCATCCTCGCTGAATCTTCTCGGAATCATGGTTCGGGTGCTCGTTCGAGCTTCAAGGCAGGGTTGCGCACCGGGTTCATTGCGACAAACCGCCTTTGGCTTCGTCCGCGGACGAAAAGATGTGGGGCGCGACCTTCTGGCGATCCAGCGCTTCGCCGATCTTCAGGCGCAGGAACGCATTCGAGGTGTATCGCGTGACCTCGTTATAGTGGCGATCCATCAGCGCCTTGACCATGGCGGCGTATTCCTCCAGCAGCTCGGGAACGATGTCGAACCGGTCGTAATTTACGACGGCGTTGACGCGATGTCCAAGCGGCCCCAGCTTGGCCTCCACGGTCTCCAGAATCCGGGCTATGTCTTCGGAGCGGCGGATCGACAGTCCGGAGAAATCCACGTACAGCACATTGCCGGCTTCGTCGAAACTGAGCCGATCGGCAAGGGGGCGCTCCATCATGCCGGGGCGGAGATTCATCGGTTCCTCGCGGAAGATGCGCTCGTCCATCAGGCGCGGCTCCCGCTTCATGATCGGTTGGAACGCGATGCGATCGAGAATGTCCTTCTGCAGGTCGACGCCCGGAGCGATTTCGATCAATTCGAGCCCTTCCGCGCACAATCGGAAGACGCAGCGCTCGGTGATGTAGAGCACGGTCTTGCCGCGCCTGACGGCTTCCTTGCCGCTGAAGGTTCGGTGCTCGACGGTGTCGACGAATTTCATCGCCGCGCCGTCGCGCAGGATCGCCAACTGACCGTCGGCGACGGCGACTTCGAGATCTCCGGCGGTAAAGGTTCCGACAAAGACCACCTTGCCGGCGCTCTGGGAGATGTTGATGAATCCACCGGCACCAGCGAGGCGCGGGCCGAATTTGGAAACGTTGAGATTGCCCTCCTTGTCCGCCTGGGCCAGCCCCAGAAAGGCGATGTCCAGGCCGCCGCCGTCGTAGAAATCGAACTGGCTCGGTTGGTCGATGATGGCATGGGTGTTCGACGCGGCCCCGAAATTGAGCCCGCCGGCGGGAATGCCACCGATGACGCCGGGCTCGGCGGTAAGGGTCATCAGATCGAGGATGCGTTCTTCCGTGGCTACCGCGGCGATACCCTCCGGCATGCCGATGCCGAGATTGACGATCGCATTGGCGGCCAGTTCCATGGCCGCCCGGCGCGCGATGATCTTGCGCTCCGACATCGGCATCGCCGGAATGGCCGACAGGGGCACCCGTATCTCACCGGAAAACGCAGGGCTGTAGGGTTCGATGAAGGTCTGCATGTGATACTCGGGCTTCTCGGCGACGACGACGCAATCCACGAGAATGCCCGGAATCTTGACTTGCCGCGGGTTGAGGGTCCCGCGCTCGGCGATGCGTTCGACCTGGGCGATGACGACGCCACCGGAATTGTGGGCCGCCATGGCGATCGCCTGGGCTTCCAGCGTGAGCGCCTCCTTTTCCATGGTGATGTTGCCGTCGGGATCGGCCGTCGTGCCGCGAATGATGCCGACGTGGATCGGGAAGGCCTTGTAGAAGAGGTATTCCTCGCCGTCGATCTCCATGAGCCGAACCAGGTCGGTGCGGGTTTTCTCATTGAGTTTTCCGCCACCGAAACGAGGATCGACAAAGGTGCCCAGGCCAACGCGGGTCAGCGTTCCCGGCTTGCCGGCCGCGATGTCCCGGAACAGGTGGGTGATGACGCCCTGCGGGAGATTCCACGCCTCGATGCGGTTTGCCACGGCCAAGAGCTGCAGCTTGGGCGCCAGCCCCCAGTGACCTCCGATGACCCGTTTCACCAGGCCTTCGTGGCCGAGATGGTTGAGTCCCCGTTCCTTGCCGTCGCCCTGGCCCGCCGCATAGACCAGGGTCAGGTCGCGGGGCCGGCCTATGCCCTGCGGATCGGTATTCTCGCCCTCGAGAAACAATTCCTCGAGCGCGACAGCAATATTTTCCGCGAAACCGATGCCGACGAATCCGCCGGTGGCGACCGTATCGCCATCGCGGACCAGCCTTACCGCCTGGCGGGCGCTCATCACCTTGCCGGTGTCGCTGCCGCGCAGAGCGGCAAGCATGGGATGTTGCAACATGAATAATCTCCTCGATTGTTATGTCTTTCCTGAGGCAGGCTGCGGACTCCACAGTCTGCCTCAGGGAGCGCGAATCAGACGATTCCGGTCAGGTAGAACGCGCCGATGACGACAAAGACCGCTGCCGTTTTGATCAGGGTGATGGCAAAAATATCCTTGTAGGCAACCCGATGGGTCAGTCCCGTGACCGCAAGCAGGGTGATCACAGCGCCATTGTGAGGCAGTGTATCCATGCCGCCGGATGCCATAGACGCGACCCGGTGGAACACCTCAAGCGGAATACCTGCGGCCTGGGCATTCTGGATGAAGGTTTCGGCCATGGCGGCCAGGGCGATCGACATGCCGCCGGAGGCCGAACCGGTGATCCCCGCCAGGGAGGTTACGGTAATGGCCTCGTTGATCAACGGATTGGGAATCGAAGTGAGCGCATTGGCGACGACGAGGAACCCGGGCAGGGCGGCGATCACAGCCCCGAAACCGTACTCGGAGGCAGTGTTCATCGAGGCGAGGAGCGCTCCGGCGATCGCCGATTTGGAACCTTCGGCGAAACGGGCGATGACCGTCTTACCGGCGAAGGCGAAGACGGTCAGGATGCCGATGAGCAGCGCCCCTTCGACCGCCCAGATGGCGGCGATCTTGGAGATTTCCTGGACTACGGGGGCGGCCTTGCCGACGACGGCGGGGATGAAGGAATGCGACTTGCCGTAGAGGGCCGGAATTCCTGCGGTGAACACCTTGTTCATCACGCCGACCAGGACCAGCGGCAAGATCGCGATGAAGGGGTTGGCGAGTTTTTCGCTGGTGAAGGGCTCGGGTTCGTTGACCAGATCGGTTCCATAGCCTTCGCCGGCCGCGACCGCCTGACGGCGCCGCCATTCGAGATAGCTCAGCCCGCAGATCAAAATGAACGTTGCGCCGATGGTGCCCAGCCAGGGGGCGGCGTAGATGTCGGTCTTGAAAAAAGTCGTCGGGATGATGTTTTGAATCTGCGGCGTACCGGGCAGGGAATCCATGGTGAACGTGAAGGCGCCGAGGGCGATCGTCCCCGGAATCAATCGCTTCGGGATTCCCCCCTGCCGGAACATCTCGGCGGCAAAGGGATAGACGGCGAACACGACCACGAACAGCGACACGCCGCCGTAGGTGAGCAGGCCGCAGACGGCCACGATGGACAACATGGCCCGCTCGCGGCCGACCAGGTTGATCACCGAAGAAACGATAGCCTTGGAAAATCCGGACAACTCGATGACTTTTCCGAAGATGGCGCCGAGCAGGAACACCGGGAAGTAGAGTTTGACGAACCCGACCATCTTGTCCATGAAGAGGCCGGTGAACATGGGAGCGACAAGGGATGGGTCGGTCAGCAGAACGGCGCCGAGCGCAGCGACCGGTGCGAACATGATGACGCTGTAGCCGCGATAGGCGACAAACATCAAGAAGCAGAGTGCGGACAGGACGATGAGAAAGTCCATGGGTTTCCTCCGGGTGTGGTTGTTGGGTGCCGATCCCTTTGCAACAGCCGTGCCGGATTTATAAGCGATTGAATATTAGGTATTTATACCGGATGAGTCGGCGTCGCGACGCATTTTCGTGTCCGCCGTCACGACGATCTGTCCGGCAGGGCAGACAGTGGCGGCGCCGCAGGGAGCGACCCCTCCACGCTATGGAGGTTGGGGGTCGTCACCAGGGGGGCGCGAGAACTGCGCGCGTGACGCGAGCGGAAAGACTCCGCAGCGCCTGCCCTTCATCCTTCGTTTTATCCCCTGCCGCGCCCCCTGGCGCGGGCCGCAATCCCTTATGGACAGCGCTTACCCGAACTGCGCTCGCAACCGACCTGGTCCAACCTGGCGCGGAGGGCCGGTCCGTAAGCGTCGGCCAGGTGAACGTCGTCGTGACCGGCCTCGGGGATCAGGACCAGTTCCGCCTTGGGAACCCGGGCCTGGATCAGCCGGCTATGAGCCGAGGGGATGAAGGTGTCGGCTTCGCCGTGGATGAGGAGCAGAGGACCCTGGATGGCCGTGGCGGCAGTACAGGTGTCCAGGGGGTAGCGGACGATGAATCCCGGCAGGTAGGGGTAGACGGTCTTGGTGAGTTCCTTGAGGCTGCAATAGGGAGAGACGAGAACGGTCAGGGCCGGCTGGACTTCCGCCGCCAGGATGGCTGCCGGACCGCTGCCCAGGGAGCGCCCGTGGATCACCTTGGGGGCGCCGGGGTAGCGGGCTTCCAGGGCCGTCCAGGCGGCCCGCACGTCGGCCAGGAGCTGGGCTTCGCTGCTGACGCTGCCGCTGCTCTTGCCGTAGCCCCGGTAGTCGATCATGAAGAGGTCCAGATTCGCCTGGCGGTAGAGATCGTGGTTGGAGAACCAGCTGTCCAGGTTGCCGCCGTTGCCGTGCAGGAAGAACACCACCCCCCGGGGATGGGGCAGCCGCAGGTTGAGGGCCGAGAGACTGCCGCCGGGAACCGGGATGCTGACTTCCTCGACATCCTTGGGCAACCGGAAATCGTGCTGGGAGGGCAGCGGCTCGCCGCGGAAGATGAGGCTTTCCTGGGTCCACCAGATCCAGGCGACAAGGCCGACGTAGGCAAGGGCCAGAAGGAAGATCCCGCGCCCCGCCAGGCTGAGCAGGCTAGCCCTCACGCCGCCGCTTCTCGCTCTTCTTCTCGCTGATCAGATTGACGTTGCCGCTCGGCAACTGCTCTTCCAGGCGGACGGTGAATCCCCAAAGGTAGGCCAGGTGTTCGAGGACGGAATCGGTTTCCGGGCCCAGGGGGCGGCGATTGTGGAGGAAGTGGCGTAGCGTCAGCGAGCGGTCGCCGCGCAGGTCGACGTTCCACACCTGGATGTTGGGGTCGCTGGCGCCCAGGTTGTACTGGTCGCCCAGGGTGCGTCGCAGGTCGCGATAGCCCTGTTCGTCGTGGATGGCGTCCACCCGCAGATTCTTGCGGGTGTCGTCGTCGAGTATGGCGAAGAGGCGGAATTCGCGCATCAGCCGGGGCGAGAGGTATTGGGCGACGAAGCTCTCGTCCTTGAAGTTCTTCATGGCGAAATCGAAGGTTTCCCGCCAGTTGGAGCCGGCGATGTCCGGGAACCACTCGCGGTCTTCGTCGTCGGGGTCCTCGCAGATCCGGCGGATGTCGCGCCACATGGCGAAGCCCAGGGCATAAGGGTTGATCCCCGAGTACCAGGGGCTGTTGTAGGGGGGCTGGTAGACCACGTTGGTGTGGGACTGGAGGAACTCGATCATGAAGCCGTCGGCCAGCTTGCCCTCGTCGTAGAGGGTGTTGAGCAGGGTGTAATGCCAGTAGGTGGCCCAGCCCTCGTTCATCACCTGGGTCTGGCGTTGGGGATAGAAGTACTGGCCGATCTTGCGCACGATGCGCACCACTTCCCGCTGCCAGGGTTCCAGGAGAGGGGCGTTCTTTTCGACGAAGTAGAGGAGATTCTCTTCCGGTTCCTCGGGGAAGCGGCGCTCTTCCTCCTGCATTTCGACAACCTCCTGCTTGGGCAGGGTGCGCCAGAGGTCGTTGATCTGGGCCTGGAGGTAGGTTTCCCGCTCCTTCTGGCGCAGGGTCTCCTTCTCCAGGGAGAGGCGGGGGGAACGCTTGTAGCGATCGACCCCCAGGTTCATGAGGGCATGGCAGGCGTCTACCAGCCGCTCGACGGCTTCGAAGCCGTGCCGCTCCTCGCACTGGGCGATGTAGTTCTTGGCGAAGACCAGGTAGTCGATGATGGCGTCGGCACTGGTCCACTGCTTGAAGAGATGATTGCCCTTGAAGAAGGAGTTGTGGCCGTAGGCGGCGTGGGCGATGACCAAGGCCTGCATCGTGAGGGTGTTCTCCTCCATCAGGTAGGCGATGCAGGGGTCGGAATTGATCACGATCTCGTAGGCCAGGCCCATCTGGCCGCGCTTGTAGCGGTTTTCGGTCTCCAGGAAATGCTTGCCGAAGGACCAGTGGTGGTAATAGACCGGCATGCCGATGGAGGCGTAGGCGTCCATCATCTGCTCGGCGGTGATGATTTCCAGCTGATGGCGGTAGCAGTCGAGCTCGTAATGCTTGGCCACGCGACCGATCTCGACGTCGTAACGCTCGATGGCCTCGACGGTCCAGTCCGAGCCTTCGGCAATGGGGCGGATTTTCTTTTTGCTCATAGGCCTTCCGAAGGGCGGCCCCAAGGGGCCTGACGGGGAATTCGCAAAACCTGTCGGCTGTGCAAAGGCGACCGCAGACGGCCGCCACCCAAGCAGGGGAATGCGGCAGGGGGTTCAAGGCGCGCTGCGCCAGGCCCGCCGAACGGCCTGCCCCCGCAGTGCCGGGCCGTCGCGGGGAAGGGCGAGCGAGGGCGGGGTTCTTTCATACCAGCCGCTTGTGGAACAGTTCCCGGAAGACGGGATAGATGTCGGTGACCTCGCCGATGCGTTGCAGGGCGAAGCGGTCGGGGTGGATTTCCTTCAGCCGCTCGTATTCGAGCCAGAGATTCTGGGGCGCCCCCTCGGTGATCTCGATGTAGGCAAAGTACTGCACGCAGGGCAGGATCGATTCGCTGAGAATTTGCCGGCACAGGGGCGAATCGTCGTTCCAGTTGTCGCCGTCGGAAGCCTGGGCGCCGTAGATGTTCCACAGGCTCGAACTGTAGCGCTCGGAAATGACCTGCTGCATGAGCTTCAGGGCACTGGAGACGATGGTGCCGCCGGTTTCCCGGGAGTGGAAGAAATTGTCCTCGTCCACCTCTTCGGCGGCGGTGTGGTGGCGGATGAAGACCACCTCGATGTGCTCGTAATTCCGGTTCAGAAAGAGGTAGAGGAGCATGAAGAAACGCTTGGCCATCTGCTTCTTCTGCTCGTCCATGGAGCCGGAGACGTCCATCAGGCAGAACATGACCGCCTGCGTCGACGGTTGGGGGATGCGGATGCGGTTGCTGTAACGCAGATCGAAAGGGTCGATGAAGGGTATCGCCTCGCGCCGCGCCTTGAGGCAGGCGATCTCGCGTTCGATGCGCTCGATTTCGGGATCGCCGGGGCAATCCCGCTTGAGCCGGTCCAGCTCTTCCTGCAATTCCCGCAGGCGCGCGCCATAAGGTCCCCCCACCGCCACCCGCCGCCCGGCGGCGCCGCGCATGGTGCGCACCAGATTGATGTTGGTCGGCACTCCGGTTTGCGTGTAGCCGGCCCGCACCCGCTTGTATTCGTCCACCTGGGCGAGCTGGCGTTTGACCAGATTGGGCAAAGCCAGCTCGTCGAAGAAGATGTCGAGAAATTCGTCGCGGGTCAGGGTAAAGACGAAATCGTCCATCCCCTCCCCTTGGTCGCTGGCCTTGCCTTTTCCTTGCCCGCCGCCCCCCAGGGGGCGCTCGACCTCGTCGCCGGTGTTGAAGCGGTCGTTGCCGGGATGGACCATGTCCCGTCGCCCTCCTCGGCCGTGGCGAAAATTCGGTTCGGAAATATCCTTGCCCGGAATGCCGATCTTCTCACCGTTGTCGAGGTCGCGAATGCCCCGCTTGGCAATGGCGTCGGCCACCGCCTTGCGGATCTGACCCTTGAAACGCTGGATGAACCGTCCCCGGTTGATCGAACTCTTGTTCTTGCTGTCCTGCCGCCGGTCGACGATGCGTACCGTCATTTCAGGGGACCTCCCAATTGGGGGGCGGGTCTGCCCCGCCCCGGCCGCATCACGAAGACTTCCGCACCCGCAGGTACCACTCGCAGAGCAGGCGGACCTGCTTTTCGGTATAGCCCTTGGAAATCATGCGATTGACGAAGTCCTGGTGCTTCTTCTGTTCGTCGGCGCTGGCCTTGGTGTTGAAGGAGATCACCGGCAGGAGTTCCTCGGTGTTGGAGAACATCTTCTTCTCGATGACCGCGCGGAGCTTCTCGTAGCTGGTCCAGGAGGGGTTCTTGCCGTCGTGCTTGGCCCGGGCGCGTAGCACGAAATTGACCACCTCGTTGCGGAAGTCCTTGGGATTGCTGATTCCCGCCGGCTTCTCGATCTTCTCCAGTTCGTCGTTCAATGCTCCCCTGTCGAGTATTTCACCGGTATTGGGGTCGCGGAACTCCTGATCCTGGATCCAGAAGTCGGCGTAGGTGACGTAACGGTCGAAGATGTTCTGGCCGTACTCGGAATAGCTTTCGAGGTAGGCGGTCTGGATTTCCTTGCCGATGAATTCGGCGTAGCGCGGAGACAAGTATTCCTTCAGGAAGCGCAGGTAGCGCTCCTCGATTTCGGGGGGGTACTGTTCCTGCTCGATCTGCTGCTCGAGGACGTACATGAGGTGCACCGGGTTGGCGGCCACCTCCCGGTGATCGAAGTTGAATACCTTGGAGAGAATCTTGAAGGCGAAGCGGGTAGACAGGCCGGTCATGCCCTCGTCGACCCCGGCATAGTCCCGGTATTCCTGGTAGCTCTTGGCCTTGGGGTCGGTGTCTTTGAGGTTTTCCCCGTCGTACACCCGCATCTTGCTGTAGATGCTGGAATTCTCCGGCTCCTTGAGGCGCGAGAGGGAAGCGAACTGGGCCATCATGCGCAGGGTGTCGGGGGCACAGGGGGCTTGGGAGAGCGAGGAGTTGACCAGCAGTTTCTCGTAGATGTGGATTTCGTCCGAGACGCGCAGGCAATAGGGGACCTTGACGATATAGATGCGGTCGAGGAACGCCTCGTTGTTGCGGTTGTTCTTGAAGGCCAGCCACTCGGCCTCGTTGGAGTGGGCGAGCACCAGGCCGTCGAAGGGGATGGCGCCGAAACCCTCGGTGCCTTTGTAGTTCTGTTCCTGAGTGGCGGTCAGCAACGGATGCAGCACCTTGATCGGCGCCTTGAACATCTCGACGAACTCCAGGATGCCCCGGTTGGCGAGGCACAGGCCGCCGGAGTAGGAATAGGCGTCGGGGTCGTTCTGGGAATACGTCTCCAGTTTCCGGATGTCGATCTTGCCTACCAGGCTGGAGATGTCCTGATTGTTCTCGTCGCCCGGCTCGGTCTTGGAAACGGCAATTTGGGAGAGTACCGAGGGCCGAATCTTGACCACCCGGAACTTGGTGATGTCGCCGCCGAACTCCTGCAACCGTTTCACGGCCCAGGGGCTCATGATGGTTCCCAGATAGCGCCGCGGAATTCCGTAATCCTCTTCCAGGATGGGGCCGTCTTCATTGACGTTGAAGAGGCCCAGGGGGGATTCGTGCACCGGCGAGCCCTTGATCGCGTAGAAGGGCACCTTCTCGATCAGGTACTTCAGACGTTCGGCGAGCGAGGACTTGCCTCCGCCGACCGGACCCAGGAGGTAGAGGATCTGCTTCTTTTCCTCCAGGCCCTGCGCCGCGTGGCGGAAGTAGGAGACGATGTTCTCGATCACCTCCTCCATGCCGTAGAACTCCTCGAAGGCCGGGTAAAGCTTCATCATCTTGTTGGCGAAGATGCGCGAGAGCCGGGGTTCCAGCCGGGTATCGAGAAGTTGCGGCTCGCCGATGGCGATCAGCATGCGCTCGGCGACGCTGGCGTAGGCGGTAGGGTCGCTCTTGCAGAGGTCCAGGTATTCCTGGACCGACATCTCCTCCTCTTGTGAGGCTTCGTAGCGGCTCTGATAGCGGGCGAAGATCGACATGGCTGACTCCTTCCTGGTTTGTACTATCGGCTCTCGCCGTCTCCGGATTGGAATGCGCATTCGTACAACGGTTCAACCGGATTGCCGGTTGATGCGGGCGGTTACACTCTACGCCGCCCGCGGTTCCCTACCCTGCAAATCCTTCACGGTCTCGGCGATCCGGTCAAGCCCCCAGGCCAGTTCTGCCGGGGTAATCGTCAAGGGTGGAGCGAGCCGCAACACCGTGCCGTGGGTATCCTTGCTGAGCACTCCCCGGGTCAGCAAGGCCTCGGCCAGGCGGCGCGCGTCCAATCGGGCAGGATCGAGTTCAATGCCCGCAAAGAGGCCGCGTCCGCGGACAGCTTTGATGGCCGGGCAGTCTGCCGCCATGGCTTGCAGGCGCTTCATCAGGAAGTCTCCCAGCGCAGCGGATCGCGCGATCAGATCCTCCTCCACCAGCACGTCCAGCGCCGCCAGGGCTACTGCTGCGGCGAGAGGATTGCCGCCGAACGTGGAACCGTGGTCGCCCGGATGGAAGACGCCCATCACCCCATCGTCGGCAAGGAAGGCCGAAACGGGGAGCAGGCCGCCGCCCAGGGCTTTGCCCAGAATGATCCCGTCGGGCCGGACCCCTTCGTGCTCGCAGGCCAACAGCCGCCCGGTGCGACCGAGTCCGGTCTGGACCTCGTCGGCGATGAGCAGCACGTTGTGGCGCCGGCATAGGGCGGCGCAGGCGGCGAGAAATCCCGGCGGCGGGAGAACGATGCCTCCCTCCCCCTGGATCGGTTCCACCAGGAAGGCAGCCGTATTCGGCGTGATTGCAGCGGCAAGCGCCCCTGGATCGCCATAGGGGATGCGCCGCAATCCGGGCGGGAACGGACCGAAGCCTCGCCGATACTGGGCTTCCGACGACATGCCGACGATGGTGATGGTGCGACCGTGGAAATTGCCGTCGCAGGCAATGATCTCGGCTTTTCCTTCCGGGACGCCCTTGACGGTATGAGCCCATTTGCGGGCGGCCTTGAGGGCCGTTTCGACGGCCTCGGCCCCGGTGTTCATGGGCAGCGCCCGGGCATAGCCGGTGAGCAAGGTGAGGCGACGCAGGAAGCGCGGCAGGCGGTCGTTGAAATAGGCCCGCGAGGTCACCGCAAGCCGCCCGGCCTGCTCGGTCAGCGCAGCCAGTAGCCGGGGATGTCCGTGGCCGAAGCTGGTGGCGGAATAGGCGGACATGAAATCCAGATAGCGCTGACCATCCACGTCGAACAGCCAGCTCCCTTCGCCCCGCGCCAGCACCACCGGCAGGGGGGCATAGTTGCGGGCGCCGAAACCCTCCTCCCAGCGGCGCAGGGTGGCGGCGTCGGGCCGCGATACCGCGTCCGCCAGGGCGAGGACCAGTCGGGCGGTGATACCCCCCGGATCCCGTTCCGGGTCGAACTCGACGATTTCGAAGCCGACGCAGTTGCGCTCCCGCAGAACGCTTTGCAGTGCGGCAAGCAAATCGGCGGCGGCGATACCGTCGGCGACGGGGGTTGCCACGCCGGGCGCATCCTGGGGATCGACGGCGTCGAGGTCGAGGCTGATTCCCCAAGGGCCGGCGCCGATCTGGCGCCGGGCTTCGGCAAAGACCGAAGCGAAGCCGCGGCGTCCGACTTCGGCCATGTCGTAAGTGCGGACTCCTAGGCGCGCCAGCCGCTCGGCTTCGGCCGGCTCGAAACTGCGGGCGCCGATGACCGCCACCCGGGCAGGGTCGAGGCAGGGACCGGGAACCGTGGCAAGGGGAGACTCGCCCTCGCCAAGGAGTGCGGCGAGCGGCATGCCGTGAGCGTTGCCGCTGGGGCTGCTCGCCGGGGTATGGGCGTCAAGGTGGGCATCGATCCAGATGAGTCCCGGCGCGTCGCCCAGGGCGCGGCCTATGCCCTTCCAGGTCGCGGCAGCAAGGGAATGGTCACCCCCGATTACCAGGGGCCGGTCGGCCCCCGTGACGACGGCGGCGCAGCAGTCGGCCAGCCTGGCGAGGACTGCGCCCAGGTCGTCAGCTTCGGTCAGGGGTAAGTCGCCCCAATGGGCTTCGAGGCCGTTGTCCCGCAGACGGGCGGAAAAACCGGCGCGCTCCAGGCAGGTCACTTCGCCCAGGTGGGGGGCGGGAGCCCCCAGAAAACTGCCGGCCCCGATGCAGTGCACCGTGGGGTTCAGGGAGATCAGTCTGCGCATGGGGCGCCTCCTCTCCGGTGGGGGGTCCTTATAACTTTAGGTGTAGATTCCCCATTTAGTTTCTCAGGACCGGCCGGACGGTCGAATTCCCGGTGCAGACGGCATCCGCGAGTATTGCTACCCGCCGCAGACAGGCCGGGGATCGCCGACCGTCAATGCTTGGTGTGCTCGTGCAGGGGTTCTGCGTGGTGGGTTTCCGCCGCCGCCCGGTGGTGCAGGGTGGCGTGAACGTCCTCGCGGGGAGTCGGACGCCCCACCCGCTGGGGTAGCAGGGAGCCGATCACCATGCCGACGAAGCCTATGGCGAGCCCGATCAGTTGAGGCGGAACGGGGCTCTCTTCGACGAGGAACTCGATCAGGAGCCAGGAGCTGAGCCCGCCGATAATCGAGGCCAGGGCGCCCTGGGTGGTGGCCCGCTTCCACAACGCGCCCGCAAAGAGTGGCACGAAGGCGCCGGCCAGGGTGACCTTGTACGCATTTTCGACCATCTTGAAGATGGATGCGTTGGAATAGAGGGCGAAGCCGAGCACCACGCAGGCGAAGCCGACGATGGAGAAGCGCATCACTTTCAGGAAGGAGCGATCCCCCATGCCCGGGAACATTGGGCGCAGGATATTTTCCGCGAAGGTCACCGAGGGGGCCAAGAGGGTTGCCGACGAACAACTCATGATGGCGGAAAGGACGGCCCCGAAGAAGATGACTTGGGCAAAGAGCGGGGTATGACTGATAACGAGGAGCGGCAGGACCTTCTGGAAATCCTCCGGTGCGTCGGAAGCAAGCATCGGCCCGTACTGGCCGGGGTCTATCAGCGTCGCCGAGTAGGCGATGAACATCGGCACGAAGCAGAAGCAGAAGTAGATCGAGGCACCCAGGATGGATCCCCAAACCGCGACCTTGGCACTCTTGGCCGAGGTGATGCGCTGGAAGACGTCCTGCTGGGGAATCGAGCCCAGCATCATGGTCACCCAGGCACCCAGGAAGGTGACCCAGAGCAGCGGGTCGGGCTCCGGGAAGAATTCGAACTTGCCTGCAGCGGCCGCGTGGTCGATGACGACGCCGGCGCCGCCGGTCTTGTCGGCCATTACCGTGGCGATGAAGAAAAGGCCGCCCATGCTTACCGCCATTTGAACGAAATCGAGGACCGCCACCGACAGCATGCCGCCAAAGGTGGTGTAGGTGAGCACCACAGCAGCACCGAGGATCATCCCGGCAGTCTGGCTCAAGCCATCGTTGGTCACGACGTTGAGGATGAGCCCGAGGGCCTTGATCTGGGCCGACACCCAACCCAGGTAGGAGGCGACGATGCACAGGGTTGTGACGACCTCGACGGTGCGGTTGTAGCGCATCCGGTAGAAGTCGCCCAGGGTGATGATATTGAGCTTGTAGAGATAGCGGGAGAAGAAGATACCAGCGATGATCAGGCACATCGACGAGCCGAAGGGGTCCGCTACCACGCCGCCGAGACCCTCCCGGACGAAGGTGGACGAGGCGCCAAAAACAGCCTCCGCACCAAACCAGGTGGCGAAGACCGTTGCGGTGACCACCGGCAGCGGCAGATGGCGCCCCGCGACGGCGAAATCCTTCGTGTTATGAACGCGGGTCGCGGCAAAGAGACCAATGCCAATCGAAACCATGAGATAGAGCACGACGAACCAGACCAGCATGACCCACCACCCCCAATGACGATGGCCGCGATTATACGTTTTTGCGGCGCACCAAGGGGGTGCGTCCTGCCTGGGGTGCGATCTGAAAAAGCGCTAGGGATTCAACTGCTTGTAGGCGCTTTCCGCGATGTTGAGGAGCTTTTCCCGCGGGAGTTCCCCGGAGATGGCGTAACCCAATTTGCCGTCCAGCCAGTAGAAAACGCCCACTTTGCCTTCCAAGGCAAAGCGGAAAGCCGTCTCGCGATTTTCGGCAGCATCGGCGCGTACATAGAGGGTAAGCCGCTTCCCGCTACCATCCTCGTACATGAACTGGGCAACCGGACCGCTTTCTCCAGGAAGCAGGCGGCCACCGACCAGGGCAAATCCATCCGCTGAAAGCTGCGGAACTCTCAGGGGCATCCCAAGCCGTTTGGACAGCCATTGAACCAGGTGGGCCTCCTGATCCGCGGCGACTTCGACGGGATGGCGGACCTCCGGGGTATAGACGACGTGGGCGATGGCCGCACTGTGGGCGATGGGAGACAGCCCGGCTTCCCGGGCCGGGGAAGTGGCCTTGACGCCATAGCCGATCACGGCCCCGAGTGCCAGCCAGCCGACCGCAGCGGCAAGCCGCAGTCCCAGAGGGGGTGAGGCTCTCGGGCGCCGGTTGGCGGCAGCTTCGAGATGGGGCGGCGGAACTTCCGCCAGGATCGGCCCATAGGCCGCGAACAGGAGGCGTTTCTGCTCCTGCCAGTCGGCGACGCGCGCGGCGGCATCGGGATGGTCGCCAAGCCAGGCGGCGATGGCGGCACGGCGGTCCGTTTCCAACTCGCCATCGACGTAAGCATGGAGTTCGTCTTCGTTGGGGGGTAGGGAGGCGTTCATTTGACGACCCTCAGGCGCGCCTGGCCGGTCCCTTCGTCCAACAGGGCGCGGAGTTTCTCCCGGCCGCGGGCCAGCCGGGACATGACGGTACCGATGGGAACACCCAGTAATTGGGCGGTTTCGGCATAGGAATATTCTTCGAGGGTGACGAGAAGCAATACTTCACGTTGTTCCGGGGGCAATTGGGCAAGGGCAACGTCGATGTCGCGCACTTCTAGCCGGTCTGCCTGAGAAGCGCGCATCGAGGGTTCGACATAGAGTTCGTCAAGGGATTCGGCAGTCGGCGGCCGGCTCCGGTACTGGTTGACGAACAAATTGTGCATGATGGTGAGGAGCCAGGCGTCGAGCCGGCTTCCGGGACGCCAGAGCGAGAACTTCGCCCAGCCCCGCTCCAGGGTGTCCTGGACCAGATCGTCGGCCGCGTGGCGGTCGCCGGTCAGAGCCCGGGCGTAACGCCGGAGGCGGGGAAGGTGGTCGGCGAAGCTAGCCATGGTGTCAGTGTCTTACTTTGCCACGTGCCAGACGTTGTTGAAACCCTCGCCGGTGGTATCGCCGGGTTTCTGGTCCTTGCTCCAGAAATAAAGCGGCTTGCCTTTGAAGGCCCACTGCTTCTTACCGTCTTCCCGTGCGATGACGGCAAAATCGCCGCTGGTCTTGTCGCTTTCTGCGGCGGCTAAAGGGGGCCAGTTTTCGGCACACTTGCCGTTGCACATGCTCTTGCCGCTGCCGGCTTCGTCCTTGTCGAAGACGTAGAGGGTCATACCGTTGCTGCCGACGAGCATACCGCCCTGCATCTTGACCGGGGCGTCGGCGAAGGCTGCGGAAGTCGCGAGGGCGAGAACGAGGGGAATGAAGCGCTTCATGGGTTTCTCCTGTTGAGGTTGAGGGGCAGTGAGGTAAACAGATTCCCCGCGGTTCTATTCCCTCTCCCGGCCAAAATCCGCCTCGCCGTGAGCTCTGTCAGGGCGATTGCCCCGGGGGCGGTGCCCTGTTATCGTCCGAAAGAAACTCAGCGTCATTTTCTTTTATCCGTTTCGGGGGAAATATGGAAGCGCTTGGCCAAAATCAACCGTCCCGCAAGAAAGCCCTGCTCATCGGCGGTGGGGCACCGAATGCCACGCTGATGGCCGGAGCCCTGGTGGCGATGATCGAGGCGAAGGTCGACTTCGACGTGGTATCCACCTCCGGGGCAGGCGCCCTGATCGGCTTGCTCTACCGGGCGCCGGCCGGCAACCTGAAGCCTGAGGAGGCGTTGCATCACACGACGCGCTTGGGCATCGCCGATGCGATCTATGACTGGCTGCCGGTGAATTACAAGGTCTTTCTCAAACCCGGACCGGCGGCGGACTCCTTCAGGTCACTCCTGGCCCTGAATCCCTTTGCCCGCGAAGTGCTCGCCCAGGGCTGGCACGAAGGGCCGCAGAAGATGCTCGGTGACTGGCTGCAGCTGATATGGGCGACCCTGACGCCAGCCGATACCGGGCCATTCAGCCAGGGACTCTGCGCCCATGTTCCCTTCGCCGAATCGGTGATCGATTTTGCCCGGCTACCGCACATTCCCGGTCAGTTCTACATCAACGCCTTCAATGTGGATCGTGGCAAGATGACCATCTGGGACAAGGAGGAAGTCACCCCCGAGCACTTCCGCGCCGCGCTGGCGTTTCCGCTCATCTATCCGCCTTACCGGGTCGACGGTCAGGACTACATCGAGGGAGCCGCCATCGATACCATCAATTTCCGCGCTCTGGTTGCGGAGAAGCCGTCCCGCGAGCAAAGATCGGCCAAGACGCCGCCCAAGACCTTTCTCTATCGTGGCCAGGAGTGCGAGCAGGGCCTGCACGAGGATGTCGATACCCTGGTCGTATTCGATATCCTCGGGTCGGAACGCCTGATCCAGGAGCCGCGCAATCTTTACGACGCCTGGGTCAAGTCGATCATCACCCCGCTGGTCGCCATCGCCCGCGACGACGTCAAACTCTTCGAACGAGTCCACAACATCGATCCGAATACCGGGAAGGCGAAGCGCCGGTTGCTCAAGGTTCCCCTTCTTGACGGGATCGAGGATGACGACTGGCCGGATATCCTGGACTGGTCTTCGTCCAACCTGGAGCGCTTATACGAAATCGGCTACCGGGCCGGCCGCAAGTTCTGCCGCGAGAATGCCAGAATCCTCAATATTCGGTAAACGATCCGCAACGCCAACCCTGAAAAGGCGAAAGCCCCTTGTCGGGGGGGCAAGGGGCTTTCAAGGCGGCCTGTCAGGAGGTGGGAGGAGGAGGGCCGCCTAGGCCAACCCGGAGGTCAGCGCATGGGTGCAAGATACCGGTCCCCCTGGCTCGACTCAAGTAACGGTTTGCAACAGAGTGTACCTGTGTGTGGGATCTCTCCGTCTGGACGCGGGGATGCCCAGCGGATGTCGCTTTCCGTTGCTGGCGGGGTGCCGGGCTGGCATTCCACGGCCTGTTCCCGACTGCGGAGGGATGATGAGGAACTGGCCGATCAGCCTCCTCGAATTGGGTGCCAGCTTGGGGCTTAGCGACGGTCGCCGCGTCACTGCAACAGTAATACGTGCTTTGCTCCAGGCGGCAGCCAGTCCCGGGACTCGCCCGCCGAACGCCCGGATGAGGTGGTAAGCAGGCATGAAGCGATGGGGCGGTTTTTCCGCGAGCGGCGGCCCTCCTTTCGAAGGATGGCAAAGGCCAACGGGCCGGGCTACAGTGGTGAAGAGCCAACTCCCCGGAGAATCCGATGCATGTCACCGCTGCAGCGATCCTAGTGTTGAATCTGCTCGCCTCCGGGGGCGTCATTGCCGCGGATTGCGGTAAGCTGATCCCGGGCGCCGATCTCAGCGGCTGCGATTTTTCCCGCAAGAGCCTGGCCGGAAAGGATTTGCGCGGCGCGCGCCTCACCGCCGCGAAGCTCGAAAATGCAGACTTGCGCGGCGCCGACCTCAGCGGTGCCGATCTCAGCGGGGCCAACGCCAAGTGGGCGCATTTCGAAGGCTCCCGCCTGGTGGCAGCCGACCTGCGCAATGCCGATCTCTTCCACGCCATCTTCGATCGCGCCGACCTGGCGAATGCCAAGCTCAATGGGGCCTATCTCTTTGGCGCCAACCTGATCGGCACGCGGGCGCAGGGCGCGGATTTCAGCCGCGCTTACCTGAAGGACATCCTGATGGAGGGGATCGATCTTTCAGGGGGTTCGCTGAAGGACTGTTACGCCTTTCGCGGGGTCCTCATGGACGCCAAACTGGTAGGCACCGATCTGTCCGGCGCCGACTTCACCGGTGCATCAGCCGAAAATGCCGATTTTTCTCGGGCTCGCCTCCATCGCACCCGGCTGGCGGGGGCGACGCTGCGCTACGCGGAATTTACTGCTGCCGATCTGCTTGACGCCGATTTTGCCCATGCCGATCTGTGGAACGCCCGGTTCGACCGGGTCGCCAATCTTCCGCCTTCAGTCACCGAGGCCTTGGCCGAGGCTTTCAGCGGCTCGGCCAAGCCCTGAATCGCCGGAAAAGGCGACCCGATTCAATCCCGTCCATGACCGTGCCCGTGGCCATGACCATGGCCACGGCCTTCGCCACGGCCTTCGCCGCGACCGCGGTCCGGAGGACCTCCGCGTTCTTCGTGACGATTGTGGTCGCCGTCGTAGTCATGGCGTTCGCGATAGCGGGGAACGTACTCGCGGTTGTACCAGTCATCCCGGACGAAATAGACGCGCTGGCCACAGGCGCCGTATTCCGCGCAGTGCTTGGACCAATGCTTGGCATGGCCCGGCGGAACGCGCAAATAAATGGGCGGTCCGGCTACCGGAACCGGCGCGATGACCACCGGACGGGGATAGATCAGTACCGGCGGGGGATAGCCTCCGATGTCGATACGACCATAGAAGCCCGGCTGGCCGATATTGATCGAAATGCCCACGTCGGTCGCATGACTGGGTAAGCTGAGGCTGGCAGCCAGGCAGGCGGCCGCAAGTGCCGGGATTTTCATGATGGACTCCTCTCAGAGGGGATTCAGCGTCTTGGTCAACGTGTAATGGGTATAGCCGATGCTCGCCCCGGCGCGCAAGCCCACTCCCAGGCGTATCGGCGCGAGGATGATGTCGTCGCGCTGCTGATAGTTGATGCCGGCACCTCCGACATAGTAGACGCTGCCGTCGACCGACGGAAAGCGCTTGAGCAAATCGTCGGTCTTGTGGGCGTTGTAGACCAGAACAAAAACCTTGGAGGCATTGCCGCCCAGATCGAATCCTATGGACGGGCCCTGCCAGAAGACCTTCGAAGCACTGCCCTGCTTGAAGACGAGTTGGCCTTCACCGTATCGCAGGCCGATGGTGGCCGCCCCGGCCAACTCCTCGCCCTTGATGTAGCCGGTCGGGCGGCCGTGCTCCTTGAAGGCCTTGGCGATCACCTTGCCCAGGCCTTCGGCGGTTTCGCCGAGAAAATCGCTGGCCGCTTTGACGATCGAGTCCTCGTCGAAACCGTCGCCTTCAGCGGTGGCGGCGTGGACGAAGTGCGGGCTGGCGAACAGCGCCGTGGCGAGGCCCAGAGCCCAGTACTTGGCGAACGTTCGGCGGGATATGGTGCTCGGTCGGGATTGGGAATTCATGGGTTTCTCCTTATTCTCGAGCCGGTTCAGGCGTTCTGGCGGTTCTTTTCGCTCAGGGAGCGGATGACCGCCTCTACGCCGCCCTCCTTGGCACGGGTGGCGAACCAGTCCCGGTAGTTGGTGACCAGGCTGATGTTTTCGACCATGACATCGACGACTTTCCAGTTCCCGTCGCTCTTCGCCATGCGGTAGTCGATGGCGACCGGACGGCGACCCGGTTCGGTCACCGTCGTCCGCACCGTGGTTTCGTCACTCCCGGAAACCGGCGAAGGCTGGACCGCGACCTTGGCGGCACTGTGGTTGGCGGCCCCTAGGGACTGGGTATAACTGCGGACCAGCAGGCGCTGGAATTCGCCGACCAATTGCGTCTGCTGCTCCGGCGTCGCCTGGTTCCACACCCGTCCGGCAGCCAGTTGGGTCATTTTGCGGAAATCGAAGTGCGGTACGACCTTGGATTCGGCAACCTGACGCAGAGTGGCGGGGGCAGGGTTGTTGGCGATGGCGGCGAGTACGTCGCTCGTGGTTTCCCGCACGACCGCTTCGGGCGCCGTATCGGCGGCGCCGACGGCACCGGCTATAGCGATGGCGCTGAGCGCCAGAAATTGTCGAATGTTTCGCTTGAATCGCAAATGTCGCTTCTCGGTCATGATGATTCCTCCATGCGAGGCCCGGCGGAAGGCCGGGCTTGAGGAGCACTCTAGGTCGAAGCAGCGGCAGGGGCGGTAAGGAACCGTAACAGCAAGTAAGCCGACGGGTGGGCTTTTGCCGCGGCGAATGGATCAAGAATCCCCACCTAATGGAAGATTCCGGAGGGTAAGTGGTCAGATTCCCGGCAGGAAGCGGGCCACGAACGCACCGACTCCGCTCGCGGGCGCATCGACCCAGACGCGATGACCGTCACCCGGGGCAACGGTCATCGTCGTTCCATGGACGGATTCCATGCGCGTGAGGACCCATTGCCGATTTCCTTGCGGATGCACGCATTCCAGCCGGTCGCCCACGGCAAAGCGGTTCTTGACGGCGATTTCCATCAGGCCGCGGTCGGCGTCCCAGGCGACGGCGTCGCCCACGTAAAGACTGCGGTCGGACTCGGAATGGCCCTTGAGGTAGTTCTGGGTCTCGGCGTCGTGGTGGCGCTGATAGAAGCCGTCGGTATAGCCCCGGTTGGCGAGGCTTTCCAGTTCGGCGAGCAACCGTGGATCCAGAGGCCGGCCGGCTAGGGCATCGTCGATGGCCTGGCGATAGGTCTGGCAGGTCCGCGCCGCGTAGTAGGGACTCTTGGTACGGCCCTCGATCTTGAGGGAATCGATGCCGATCTCCACCAGTCGCTGGACATGCTCGATCGCCCGCAAATCCTTGGAATTCATGATGTAGGTGCCGTGCTCGTCTTCCTCGATGGGCATCAGCTCGCCGGGGCGCTGGCGTTCTTCCAGAAGGTGCACGTCCCCGGCCGGGTATTCGCCGGCCGGGTGAACCTTGTAATCCCAGCGGCAGGAGTTGGTGCAGGTGCCCTGGTTCGGATCCCGGTGGTTGAAGTAGCCCGACAGCAGGCAGCGTCCGGAATAGGCGATGCAGAGAGCGCCGTGGACGAAGACTTCCAGCTCCATGTCCGGGCAGCGCTGGCGAATTTCGGCGATTTCCTCCAAGGAGAGCTCCCGGGAGAGGATGATCCGGCGTACGCCGACCGATTGCCAGAACTTGACGGCTGCCCAATTGACGGTGTTCGCCTGGACCGACAGGTGTACCGGCAGATCGGGCCAGGCTTCGCGCACCATGGCGATGAGGCCGGGGTCGGACATGATCAGGGCGTCGGGCGCGAGGGCTACCACCGGTGCCATGTCGGCAAGGTAGGTCGCAAGCTTGGCGTTCCGGGGGTAGATGTTGCTGACGACGTAGAAGGCCTTGCCCTGAGCCCGGGCCTCGCGAATTCCGGTGGCCAGGACATCCAGGCTGCCGAACTCGTTGTTGCGCACCCGGAGTGAGTAGCGTGGCTGGCCGGCATAGACCGCGTCCGCGCCGAACGCGAAAGCGGTGCGCAGCATGGCGAGCGACCCGGCGGGAGCGAGGAGCTCGGGGGCGGCGCGAGAAGGAGAGCAGGATGCAGAGGCCATAGTAGAATCCGAAGAGATCGCGAATTCTACCTTTCCAATGTCCGAAGAAATCCTCATCAATTTCACTCCCCAAGAGACCCGGGTTGCCGTCATGCAGCAGGGGGTGGTCCAGGAACTTCACATCGAGCGCAATGCGAGCCGAGGCCTGGTGGGCAACGTCTATCTCGGGCGGGTATGCCGCATCCTGCCGGGAATGCAGTCGGCGTTCATCGATGTGGGCCTGGAGCGCACGGCTTTCCTCCACGTTGCCGACATCTGGCAGCCCCGGGACGAAACTCTGGACAAACCCATCGAACGCCTGCTGACCGAGGGCCAGAGCCTGGTGGTGCAGGTGGTCAAGGATCCCATCGGCACCAAGGGGGCGCGCTTATCGACGCAAATCTCGATCGCCGGCCGCATGCTCGTTTATCTACCCCAGGAGAAGCACATCGGCGTCTCCCAGCGCATCGAACCCGAATCGGAACGGGAAAGCCTGCGGGAACGCCTGACGGCGCTGGTGCCGGAATCGGAAACCGGCGGGTTCATCGTCCGCACCATGGCGGAGGGCGCCACCGACGCCGAGTTCGCCACCGACATCGCCTACCTCAAGAAGACCTGGGGCGAAATCCGCGAGAAAGCGCGCGTTTCCGGAGCGCCGACCGTCCTTTACCAGGAGCTCTATCTGGGACAGCGGGTGTTGCGGGATTTCGTCAATCCCGACGTGAGCCGGATCGTCATCGACTCGCGAGAGAACTTCCAGCGTCTGCAAGGATTTGCCGAAGTCTATACGCCGGCGGTCCTGCCCCTCCTCGATCACTACACCGGCGAGCGGCCTCTTTTCGATCTCCATGGCGTTGAGGAAGAAATCGAAAAAGCCCTGGCCCGCCGGGTGGATCTCAAGTCGGGTGGCTATCTGATCATGGACCAGACCGAGGCGATGACCACCATCGACGTCAATACCGGCGGCTTCGTCGGCGTACGCAATTTCGACGACACCATTTTCAAGACCAATCTGGAAGCGGCCCAGACCATTGCCCGCCAGCTTCGCTTGCGTAACCTGGGCGGCATCATCATCGTCGATTTCATCGACATGGAAAGCGACGACCACCGCCAGGCCGTCCTTGCCGAATTCCAGAAAGCCCTGTCCCGCGACCATACGCGGCTGACCCTCAACGGCTTCACCAACCTGGGACTGGTCGAAATGACCCGCAAACGTACCCGGGAATCCCTGGCTCACGTGCTTTGCGAGACCTGTCCCACCTGCGACGGTCGCGGCGAGGTCAAGACGGCCAGCACGGTCGCCTACGAGGTGTTGCGGGAGCTGCTGCGCGAGGCCCGCCAGTTCAATGCCCGGGAGTATCGGGTGATTGCCAGTCCGCCGGTGATCGATCTCTTCCTCGATGAAGAGTCCCAGTCTCTCGCCATGCTCTCGGATTTCATCGGTAAGCCCATCTCGCTCCAGGCAGAAACCAGCTATTCACCGGAGCAGTTCGACATCGTCCTCATGTGACGCCTGGCAAAAGGAGTACGCCATGAATCCCCTCGAAGCCGAATTCTTCAGCCTGCTTCCCGCCAAGGCCGTCGACCGCCGCAGCTTCATGGTGACCAGCCTGGGGGTGGGTTTCGCGTTGGCGGTTCAGCCGGTCATGGCCCAGACGGCCATCGTCGCCGACGACGCGGGACTTGTGGCGGGACCGGTCAAGATTCCCGTGCGCGGCGGAGAAATGATCGCCTACCGGGCACTCCCCCAGGGTGCTCAGAAACCGCCGTTGATCCTGGTTGTGAGCGAAATTTTCGGCGTCCACGAATACATCCAGGACGTCTGCCGGCGGTTGGCCAAGAAAGGCTATTGCGCCATCGCGCCGGAGCTGTTCGCCCGCCAGGGCGATCCGCGTCAGTATTCCAGCATTCCCGATATTCTGGCCAAGATCACCAACCGGACCCCGGACGCCCAGGTGATGGCCGACCTCGATGCCTGCGTCGCCTGGGCTTCGGCCAAGGGCGCCGATACGGCCCGCCTGGGCATCACGGGATTCTGCTGGGGCGGCCGCATCACCTGGCTCTATGCCGCCCACGAGCCCCGCCTGAAGGCTGGCGTTGCCTGGTATGGGCGTCTGGCGGGACCGGCCAACGACGTCACTCCGCAGCACCCGGTGGATGTCGCCGCCCGGATCAGCGCGCCGGTCCTCGGGCTCTATGGCGGGCAAGACGCGGGGATTCCCCTGGACACCATCGAAACCATGCGCAAGGCGCTGGCGGCCGCGGGCAAACCCGGCGAAATTCACGTCTATCCGGATGCCCCCCATGCCTTTCACGCCGACTATCGTCCGAGCTATCGCCAGGATGCCGCTGAGGACGGTTGGAAGCGGATGCTCGCCTGGTTTGCTGCAAACGGGGTTTAGCCGCCGGGGGCGGCAGGCCTGGCACGCTGTTGCCGTGGTCGCCGCCACGGAACGGCTCCGGGCCGGATGTGCCGCCCTGCGTGCGGACTAGCTGCGGACTTCCACAGGCAGGCTCTGTCGATCCACCACCCGCCGCAAGACAAAACTCGAATGCACCCCGGTCACCCCGCGTATTCGGGTGATGCGGTTGAGTAGCAGTTCCTGGTAGGCGTCCATGTCCTTGACCACCACCTTCAACTGATAGTCCGCTGCCTGGCCGGTGATGAGCAGGCACTCGAGGACTTCCGGAATTTCCCGCACGGCGGCCTCGAAGTCGTCGAAGCGCTCCGGTGTGTGCTGGTCCATGGAGATCTGGATCAAGGCCATCAGGGCCAGGCCGAGGGCCTTGGCATCGAGCACCGCCCGGTAGCCGGCGATGAGGCCGGCTTCCTCCAGCGCCCGTACCCGGCGCAGGCAGGGGGAAGGGGAAAGGCCGATCTTGTCGGCGAGGTCCTGGTTGCTGATGCGGCCGTCGCCCTGCAGGATGGATAGGATCTGGCGATCGTAGCGGTCGAGTTCCATTCAATAGCGCGATCAGAATATGATTTGATGTAACTATCCATCAATCTGTTAATACGCGCAATATTATGCCAATAATCGCTGATATATGGGCACAGAACGCAAGCACCTGCCGCGGCCTTTTGCGTACCATGGTCTCCATCGAAAACAACTGCCCCAGCCCCCGGAGCCGACCATGTTGCAAGACCCTTCCCGCAAGTATTCCGCCTTTCCCCCGGTCGCCCTCGCCGACCGCCAATGGCCCAACCGCGTCATCGCCAAGCCGCCGGTGTGGATGAGCACCGACCTCCGCGACGGCAACCAATCGCTCTTCGAGCCCATGAACGGCGAGCGCAAGATGCGCATGTTCAAGACCCTCTGCGCCATCGGCTTCAAGGAGATCGAGGTGGCCTTTCCCTCGG
>Ga0268298_10000845_pt1 | contig 38316 bp, 39 predicted proteins | sample WWTPWeurt_MetaG_FD_194462 | JGI IMG/M metagenome (GOLD analysis project Ga0268298, IMG submission 194462) | Activated sludge microbial communities from WWTP in Nijmegen, Gelderland, Netherland - WWTP Weurt | ecosystem: Engineered > WWTP > Aerobic digester > Activated sludge | place...
GCTCGACCTGCGCAACGCCCGGCCGGGCGACATCGGCTTCATCTCGCAGTCGGGCAACATGCTGCTGGCGCTGGTGCTGGAGGCCGAGCACAACGGCCACGTGGGTTTCTCGACCTACGTCGGCCCGGGCAACCAGACCGACGTCGGTTTCAACGACTACCTGCGCTACCTCGGCGAGGACGAGCGCACCCGCGTGGCCACGCTGTACGTGGAGGGCTTCCGCGACGGGCAGCGCTTCCTCGAGGCGGCGCGCGAGATCACCCCGGTGAAGCCGGTGGTGGTGTACAAGTCGGGCGCCACCGAGCTCGGCAAGAAGGCGGCGAGTTCCCACACCGGCGCGCTCGCCGGCAGCTATGCGATGACGGTGGACCTGCTGCGCCAGGTCGGCGTGAGCGTGGTGCATCACTCCGACGAGATCCTGCCGGTGGCCGAGGGTCTGGCGCTGATGCAGCAGGCGCGCGGCCGGCGCGTCGCGGTGATCGCCGACGGCGGCGGTCAGGCCACGATCACCTCCGACCGTCTGTCGGAGTCCGGCCTGGAGTTGGCCGAGCTGTCCGCGGCCACGCGCAAGCGCCTGGCGGCGATCCTGTTTCCGCAGGCCTCGCTGGCGAATCCGGTGGATGTGGCCGGCAGCTCGGACGCCGACCCCGAGGTGCTGGCGCGCTGCGTGGAGATCGTCGCCGACGACGACAACGTCGATGCGATCTTCCTCGTCGGCATGTTCGGCGGCTACCACACCCGCTTCGCCGAGTCCCTGCTCGGTGGCGAGATGCGCGCGGCCGAGGCCATGATCGAGCTCGCACGCGCCAGCGCCAAGCCGCTGGTGGTCTACAGCCTCTACGCCCCGGTCAAGCCACCCGCGCTGCGCCGCCTGCACGAGGCCGGGCTGCCGGTGTACGCCTCGATCGAGCAGGCCGTGCAGGTGCTGCAGGCGCTCGCCGAGCGCGGGCTCTACCTGCAGGACCGCCACGGCCAGCCGCTGCAGGCCGGCGTGGTGGCGGACGAGGCGATGCAGGCGATGTTCGCCCGCGCCCAGAACGAGGGCCGCGACCTCTACGAGCACGAGGCCAGGGCGCTGCTGCGCACGCACGGCATCGCGGTGGCGGAGGAGCTCGTCGCCCACTCGGCGGACGAGCTCGGCGCGGTGGTGGAGAAGTTCGGCGACCAGGCGCTGGCGATGAAGGTGGTGTCGAAGGACATCCTGCACAAGTCCGACGCCGGCGGCGTGAAGCTGAACCTGGTCGGCGAGGCCGCGCTGCGCGAGGCCTACGACCAGATCATGGCGAGCTGCCGCGCCTACGACCCCGGCGCCGACCTGCGCGGCGTGCTGCTGACGCCGATGGCGAGGAAGGGGGTGGAGGTCATCGTCGGCGTGGTTCGCGACCCCATCTTCGGGCCGGTGCTGATGTTCGGCCTCGGTGGCATCTTCGTCGAGATTCTCGAGGACGTCGCCTTCCGTGCCATCCCGCTGTCGCGGCGCGACGCCGAGACCATGGTCGACCAGCTCAAGGCGCGCAAGATCCTCGCCGGCGTGCGCGGCGAGCCCCCGGTGGACAAGGCCGCGCTGGTCGAGCTGCTGCTGAAGGTGTCGAGCATCGTCAGCGCCTATCCGCAGTTGTCGGAGTTGGACCTCAACCCGGTGATCGCCTACGCCGACGGGTATGCGGTGGTCGATGCACGCATCATCGCCAACCGCGCGGTGGCCAGCAGCTGAGGCGGCGCGGGCATCGGCACGCGAAGCGCGCTCCGGCCCTGCGCAAATGCAGGGGCCGGGGCGTTGCGCGGCATCGGTCCGCGAATGCCTTGCCGCGTGCCTCGAGCCTCGGATCGGGGTGTGCAGGAACTGGATATCAATGGTGCAGAGCCTGGATATTGATCGGGCGGATTGCGCCATAACCTGTCGGCCTTTCACGTGACAGCGGTTGAAGTGCGTCTTGCCCTTCAGCGCTCGTCCGTTCGAGCTCCCCATCCAGCAGCACTTCCTGCAAAGAGGCACGATCTTGAATTCGAACGCTTCTCCAATCGAAAGCCCGGAAATGGCGCGCAAGCGGCGCAGCACCATCTTCTGGGTGATCGGCCTGGCCTTCATCGGCCTGGTCTTCGACGGCTATGACCTCGTGGTCTACGGTGCCGTCCTGCCCGGCTTCATGGGCCCGGATGCCGCCAAGTGGATCGGCGACCGCGCGCTGACGCCGCAGGAAGCCGGGATGCTCGGCTCCTACGCGATGGTCGGCATGATGCTGGGCGCCCTCGTCGCCGGCACCCTGGGCGACCTGATCGGGCGCCGCAAGGTCATGATCGCCTCGATCGCCTGGTTCTCGATCGGCATGGCGGTTTCGGCCATGACCGAATCGGTCACCGCCTTCGGCATCTGGCGCTTCATCACCGGCCTGGGCGTCGGCGCGCTGGCCGGCACCACGGGCGCGATGGCGGCGGAGTTCGCCCCGCCCGGCAAGAAGAACCTCGCCACCGCCTTCACCTACGCGGGCATTCCGCTCGGCTCGCTGCTGTCGGCCTTGCTGGCGATCTTCCTGCTGCCGGTCATCGGCTGGCGCGGCATGTTCCTGCTCGGCGCGCTGCCGCTCGTGACCCTGCTGCCGCTGGCGATCTGGAAGCTGCCCGAGTCCGTGGCCTGGCTGGCCTCGCGCGGCCGGCTGGACGAGGCCCGCAAGGTCTCCGAGCGCACCGGCGTGCCCATCCCCGAGACCGAGATCAAGCCGCAGCAGAGCGCGGCGGCCCGGGCCTCGGACGAGCGCGCGGGCTGGGCGGGGCTGTTCACCGTCTATCTCGTCCCGGCCATCGTGATCGGCTTCGTCTCGGCGTTCTGCCTGCTGCTGGTCTATTCGCTGAACACCTGGCTTCCCAAGATCATGCTGCCGATCATGGGCCAGAACGGTTCGCTGGCCTTGCTGCTGGTGCTCAACGCCGGCGCCATGGTGGGTACGCTGTACGGCTCCACCCTGGCGGACAAGCACAGCCCGCAGCGCATCGTGGCACTGGGCTTCCTGGTCGGTGCGCTCGCCATGGGTGCCATCGGCATGATCGCCTCCACGATCGACGTTCCGGCGGTCGCCAAGGCCGGCGAAGTCCAGCAACTCGCTAACGTCGGCGGCCTCGCAGTGGCCCTGCTGTTGCTCACGATCGCGATCACCGGCCTGGGGACCTCGGGGACGCAGACCCTGATCTACGGCCTCGCCGCCAACTACTACCGCACCAACGTGCGTGGCGCCGGTGTCGCCTGGACGGCTGCCTTCGGCCGTATCGGCGGCATCTTCGGGCCGATCTTCGGCGCCTTCCTGGCGGTCAGGTTCGCCGGCGAGCTGCACAGCATCTTCTATGTGCTCGGTGGCATCAGCCTCATCGGCCTGGCGCTCACCCTGATCATCCCGAAGAGCAAGGCCGCGGCGGCCGTGCAGGCGGTGGCGCCGACCACGGCCCCCGCGGTGGCCGTGCCGGACGGCAAGTCCCGCCTCTACGGCACCATCATGGCCGTGGTCGATCACACCGGGAACAAGCTGACGCGCGCGCGCGTGTCCGAGTTCGTCTCGCTGACCGGCTCGAAGGTCCACCTGGTGTACCTCGCGCCGGAGCACGTCCTCTCCGCCGAGGTGGACCAGACCGACAAGACCATCGATCCGCGCCACGTGGCGAACCTGCAGGAGTATGTGAACGAGGTGAACGCCCAGGGCGTGCCGGCCGAAGGCCAGATCCTGACGTCCACGCTGTTCGGTCGTGGCAAGGCGGTGGTCGACCTGGCCGAGCAGCTGCGCTGCGACCTGATCATCCTCAACACCGAGGAGGGCGGGCAGCGTGCCAAGGCCGAACTCGCCCAGGAAGTGGCCGGGCAGAACCCGAAGATGGCGGTGCTGATCGCGCGCTCGACGCAGTAAGACGCCGCAGCTTCACGACGACCGCCCCGGCCGCCCTGGTTCGGGGCGGTTTTTTTGTGCGCGCGGGGCGCGGCGCCTTGCCGCAAGCGGTCGCTCGCACAGCGGAAGTGTTGCGTGGAAGCGACCGTGCTTTGGGCGGGCGGAAAAGAAAAAGATGCACTATTTTGCATTCAATGTGTGCTTATACTTCATTTAATGCTAGATAGTGCACTTTTAGGTGCCTCGATGGCAGGTGCCTGGGCTATTGCGGCGTACGAACAAGGATCTTCCTGATCCGTGAGGGAACGGGAGGCGAGTCGAGCGTCGCAAGCGTGTGCGTCCGTGCAGTCTTCGGTCGCGATACCCACCCGCTCCCACAACTCCAACTCAAGCGCCAGGAATCCATCGTGAGAAAAGTAGATGTGCATCGAACAATCGACGAGGCGAGGTTCAACGGATTCCACCTGAACGTGCTGTTCTGGTGTGCGCTCGTCATCATCTTCGACGGCTACGATCTGGTGATCTACGGGGTCGTGCTGCCGGTGCTGATGAAGGAGTGGGACCTGACGCCGCTGCAGGCCGGCTCGCTCGGCAGCGCGGCGCTGTTCGGCATGATGTTCGGCGCGCTGATCTTCGGGCCGCTGTCGGACCGCATCGGCCGCAAGAAGGTGATCATGATCACGGTGATCCTCTTCAGCGGGGTGACCTTCCTCAACGGCTTCGCACAGACGCCCACCCAGTTCGGTGTGATGCGCTTCATCGCCGGCCTGGGCATCGGCGGCGTGATGCCCAACGTGGTCGCGCTGATGACCGAGTACATGCCGAAGAAGATCCGCAGCACGATGGTCGCGGTGATGTTCAGCGGCTACTCGGTCGGCGGCATGACCTCGGCCTTCCTCGGCATGTACCTGATGCCGAGCTACGGCTGGCAGTCGGTGTTCTTCGTCGCGGGCATCCCGCTGCTGCTGCTGCTGCCGCTGATCTGGATCTTCCTGCCCGAGACCGTCGGCTTCCTGCTCAAGGAAGGCCGCAAGGAAGAGGCCGGCCGCCTGCTCGCCCGCGTCGAGCCGTCCTACTCCCCCGCCGCCGGCGACGACTTTCACCTCGTCACCGGCAAGGGCAGGAGCGTCGCGCTGGTCGCGCTGTTCCAGAACGGCCGTCTGGTCAGCACGCTGATGTTCTGGGTCGCCTTCTTCAGCTGCCTGCTGATGGTGTATGCGCTCGGCTCCTGGCTGCCCAAGCTGATGAACAAGGCCGGCTACGAGCTCGGCTCCAGCCTGAGCTTCCTGCTCGTGCTCAACTTCGGCGCGATCTTCGGTGCGATCGGCGGCGGCTGGCTGGCCGACCGCTTCCACCTGCGCCGGGTGCTGACCATCATGTTCGCGATCGCGGCCTTGTCGATCAGCGCGCTCGCGATCAAGAACGACATGGTCGTCCTCTACCTGCTGGTGGCGATCGCCGGTGCGACCACGATCGGTTCGCAGATCCTGCTCTACGCCTACGTCGCGCAGTACTACCCGCTGGCGATCCGCTCCACCGGCATCGGCTGGGCCTCGGGCGTCGGCCGCCTGGGTGCGATCTCCGGCCCGATGCTGGGTGGTGCGCTGATCTCGATGCCGCTGGAGACCAACTTCCTCGCCTTCGCCATCCCGGGTGCGATCGCCGGCCTGGCGATCTCGATGGTCGGGCGCAGCGCGGTGCATGCCCCCGAAGAGGAGGAGAACCTCGCCTTCGTGGGCGAGACCGGGAAGCTCGAGGTGGATTGACCGGCCTGTGCGGTGGGCAAGTGCCGCCGCGGCTGAAAATGCGCGAACGGCGCTGCCCGTTCGCGCATTTTCAGCTCGTCGATGCAGCTTGCGCGCGAACATCGGCACGATTGGCGCTAGCATTGCAGACCCGCCCAGGAGACCCGCCATGGAGCTCGAATCCTACGTCCGCGCCCTGCCCAAGGCCGAGCTGCATCTGCACATCGAAGGCACGCTCGAGCCTGAAATGATGTTTGAACTCGCACGCCGCAACAACGTGGCGCTACCCTGGGCGAGCGTCGAGGAGGTGCGCGCCGCCTATGCCTTCACCGACCTGCAGAGCTTCCTCGACCTGTACTACGCCGGTGCCGCGGCGCTGATCCACGAGCGGGACTTCTTCGATCTCGCGCTCGCCTACTTCGAGCGCGCCCACGCCGATGGCGTGGTCCATGCCGAACTCTTCTTCGACCCGCAGACCCACACCGCACGCGGGGTGGAGTTCGAGACCGTGCTCGACGGGCTCGAGCGCGCCTGCGTCGAGGCCCGCCTGCGCTGGGGTATCGGCTCGCGCCTGATCCTGTGCTTCCTGCGCCATCTCAGTGAGGAAGAGGGCTTCGCCACGCTGCAGCAGGCGCTGCCCAATCTGTCGCGCATCGACGGCGTGGGCCTGGATTCGTCCGAGCGCGGCCATCCGCCGGCCAAGTTCGCCCGCCTCTTCGCCCGCTGCCGCGAGCTCGGCCTGCACGTGGTCGCCCACGCCGGCGAGGAGGGGCCGCCGGCCTACATCGTCGAGGCGCTCGACGTGCTGAAGGCCGAGCGCATCGACCACGGCGTGCGCTGCACCGAGGACCCGGCGCTGGTCGCGCGTCTCGCGCGCGAGCAGGTGCCGCTCACCGTGTGCCCGCTCTCCAACGTCAAGCTGTGCGTGTTCCCCGACCTCGCCCGGCACAACCTCGGGCAGCTGCTCGCCGCCGGGCTGAAGGTGACGATCAACTCCGACGACCCGGCCTACTTCGGCGGCTATGTGGCGAAGAACTATATCGCCAGCGCGCGCGCGCTCGGCCTGGGCCGTGCCGAGCTGCGCCGCATCGCGCGCAACAGCCTGGAGGCGAGCTTCGTGTCCGCGGCCGAGCGCGCGCCCTGGCTCGCCCGCCTCGATGCGCTCGGCGAAGGCGAGGAGGGGGAGGGCGGCCCGGCATGACGCCACCGACCCCCGCCGAGCGGCGGGCGCTGCGCGATCGCCTCGCCGCGGTGCCCTTGTTCGCAGGGCTGCCTGCCGCCCAACTCGCCGAGCTCGCAGCCGCGGCGCGCCTGCTCGAGCTGCCGGCGCGCACGCTGGTGCATGGCTGCGGCGAGCCCTTCGACGAGGTGTTCGCGTTGTGTGCCGGGACGGTGGTGCGCTTTCGCGAGCTCGGCGGCGATGCGCGCAAGGTGGTCGAGCTGGTGCACACCCCGCAGCTGCTCGGCTGCGGCGAGTTCTTCGGCGCCAACCGCCACGAATCCGGTTGCGAGACGGCCAGCGCCTGCGAGTTGATCGCGCTCGATGCCGCCGTGCTGCGGGAGGTGGCCGGGCGCAGCCTGGCGCTCACCCGGCGCATGCTGCAGGCGGTGGCGGTGCGCCTGTGCGAGGTCGAGTTCGACGTCGCCGGCCACCATGCCAGCCGCACCAGCGCGCAGCGAATCCTCGACTATCTGGTCGAACTCGCCGGCGGCAGCCTGGCGCTCGCCGGCGAGACCACGGTGGAGCTGGCCTCGACCAAGAAGGTGCTCGCCGCGCGCATCGGGATCACCCCCGAGGCCTTCTCGCGCAGCCTGCGCGAGCTTGCCGACAAGGGCGTGATCGTGGTCGACAAGCGCCTGATCCACATCCAGAACGCCGCCACGCTGGACACCGGTGCGGGCGAGCAGCCGCAGCGCCTGAGCTTCTCGCGCCGCAACAAGGGCGCGCGCCGCGACGAGACGATGTCGGTCGGCGAACTGATCAACCTGTGCGGCCGCCTGCGCCTGCAGGTGCAACGCCTGGCGATCGACTGGGTGCTGATCGGCCACGGTGTGGCCCCGGTCGAGATGCAGCTGCGCCTGCGCCAGGGCATCGCCGAGTTCGAGCGCAGCCTCGCGGTGCTGCAGGTCGCCAGCCTCGCTCCCGAGCTCGGTGAGGCGCTCGAGGACGTCGGGCGCGTGTGGGCGGATTTTCGTGATGCGCTGGGTGCGGCCGAGCGCCCGCCGACGGGTGCGGCGCGGGTGCTTCAGCTGAGCGAGGACTTCATCACCGCGGCCGATTTCCTCAACGCCGTGGCCGGCGGCTTCGCCGCTTCCGGCAGCCTCTACATGGTCAACGTCGCCGGACGCAACCGCATGCTCTCGCAGCGGGTGGCGAAGTTCTTCCTCTTCGAGGGCTTCGAGGGCTGCCCCGACCCGCAAGCGCAGATCGCCGCCTCGTGCCGGGCCTTCGAGCACAACCTCCAGCGCCTGCGCGAGAACGCTGGCGATCTGCCTGAGCTGGTGGCACAGATCGACGCCACGGCCGGGTTGTGGTCGCGCTTCGTTGCCGCGCTCGACCCCGCGATCCGCCAGCCGCATCGCATCGGCCGGGTGCGCTCGGTGCTCGACGAGGGAGAACGCCTGCTGCGCTACACCAACACCCTGGTCAAGCTCTTCGAGCGCCTCGCGCGCTGAGGCTCGGCCAGCGATCCCGCGTTCCGCCTGTCCGGCGCGAGCGCGGCTCCTTCCCTACGCGATTCGTGGAGCCAGAAATGACCGCAGCCTCCAGCCCTTCCCAAATGACGACGCCGCCCGCCACCGAGCCGGCGCTGCGCCTGATGCCGATGCCGGCCGACCTCAACTCCGCGGGCGACGTGTTCGGCGGCTGGGTCATGGCGATGGTCGACATCGCCGGCGCCCTGCCTGCGATCCGCCGCGCACGCTCGCACGTGGTCACGATGGCGGTCAATTCCTTCGTCTTCAAGCAGCCGATCTCGGTCGGCGACGTGGTCAGCTTCCATGCCGACGTGGTCGCGGTAGGCAAGTCCTCGATCACGGTGGATGTGCATGTGTTCGCCGAGCGCCATCCCGCCGATCCGGTGGTGGTCAAGGTGACCGAGGCGCGCATGACCTACGTCGCGGTCGATCGCGAGGGCTGCAAGCGCGTCGTAGGCCCGGAGTCCACCCTGCCTCCGGGGGGCGAGCGCCCGCCCGCGGACAAGGAGCTCGTGCTGCGGGTCGTGCCGATGCCGGCCGACCTCAACCCTTCGGGCGACGTGTTCGGCGGCTGGATCATGTCGATGGTGGACATCGCCGGGGCAGTGCCGGCGATCCGCGTCGCGCGCTCCAAGGTCGCCACCGTGGCGGTGGACTCCTTCGTCTTCAAGCAGCCGGTGTCGATGGGCGACATCGTCAGCTTCCACGCCGAGGTGGTGCGCGTGGGGCGCACCTCGATCACCGTGGACGTCGAGGTCTACGCCCAGCGCCACCCGGAGAACCCAGTGGTGGTGAAGGTGACCGAGGCGCGCCTGACCTATGTCGCGGTGGACGAATTCCGCACCAAGCGCACGATCGGGGCGGGCTGAGCACGCGCCGGTCCCTTCACTCGGGCACGCAGATCCTGCCCTTTCGTGCGGCACCCAGCGTCTTCAGCGCGAGCAGCACCACCACCATGGTGAGCAGCGCGAGCAGGATCAGGCCGAGGCCGTGGTGGAATCCCGAGCCGGTGCGCGCGCCCATCTCCAGCGCGGCGAGCGTCATCGCCGCGAGCGGGAAGGAATAGGCCCAGGCCGGGATCGCGAAGGGCAGGCGCAGGAAGCGCAGCGCATTGCTCGCCAGCAGCAGGGTCAGGAAGAGCGCGGTGAAGTAGAGCACGCGGGCGAAGGCGTCGATCTGGTCGACGAGCGCGACCCAGGCGAGGAAGCCGGCGGCCGGCGGGGCGATGAGGATGAACAGCGTCGGCGTCAGCCGCTCCGGCAGCGGCTCGTTGAAGAACAGCCGGTGCAGCACGATGGTCATCAGCACCAGCCAGAACACCACGCCGATGCTGAAGAAGAACCAGCTCAGGTCCGCCGGTGCGAAGCCGGTGCCGGCGATCGGTACCAGGATGTTGCCCACCACCGGGATGAACCAGGCCGGGTTGGCGTGCTCGAGCCTGTAGCGCGGGTGGTGGATCCAGCTGCTCATCGCCGCCAGCGTGAACGCCAGGTGCAGCGCCGCGCCCAGGCCCCAGATCCAGGCAGCGAAGACGGGCAGCTCGCGCGCCCACGACACCGCGAGCAGGATCAGCCCGATCGAGATCGCCGGAAAGAAGTTGAGCTTGATCGGATGCATCCAGTCCGCGCGCACCGCCTGCGGATGGCGGACGAGCTTGACCAGGTACATCGCGGCGAGGAACACGAAGAGCGTGCTCGCCAGCACGCGCAGCGCGCTGCCGATGAGCACGGGCGCGCCACCGAGGTGGTACAGCTTGAGCCAGGCGAGCGCGAGTCCGGCGAGGCCCATCACGATCGAGAACAGGGCGACGGGGAAGTGCTCGATGCGGGAGGGGCACGCAATGGCGAGGCGGGCGGCCGCCTGTGCGGTGAACGTCATGACGGGGCTCCGGTGTACGGGTTGTCTGCCGATGCGGACTTTGTGCGATTGAAGGGAAGAGCGGCGGCCCTTTCACGACCGACGGCGGCGGAACCGCGTGGGTTCCGCCGCCGTGGCGGTTTTGGGGCAGGGGGTGCCCGGCCTGGCTGCACCGGGTCGCACGATCGTTTAAGCAGTAGTCGTGCCAGCACGCGCGTCGCTGCCGAGGCCATGCCAACACAGGGCTTGTGCGCCTCTCGTGTAGGGGTGGCGGGCATGCTCGCGGTCAGAATTGACGGGTTGGCTGTCAGCTTGGCGGAGCATGGCAGGTCGTCGTGGCTCCTGCGCCCGCCCCGCGGCGAGGCCGGGGCAAAATTCCTGCCATCTGTGGCGAGCGGGCCCGGCCGGTCCTCAGCCGAGCTGGCCTCGCACCCAGCGCACGATGTCCGCCGCGCCCATCGCACCGGCCTGGCGGGCCACCTCGCGGCCGCCGCGGAACAGGGCCAGGGTGGGGATGCTGCGGATGCCGAAGCGCGCGGCCAGCGCCTGGTTGGCCTCGGTGTCGAGCTTGGCGAGACGGACCTGCGGCTCGAGCATGCTGGCGGCCTGCGCGAAGGCGGGCGCCATCGTGCGGCAGGGGCCGCACCAGGGCGCCCAGAAGTCGACCAGCACCGGGACGTCGCTGCGGCCGACGTGGCGGTCGAAGTTCGCCGCGTCGAGCTCCACCGGGTGGGCGGTGAACAGCGGCTTGCCGCACTTGCCGCAGTTGGGTGCCTCGGCGAGGCGGGCGGCGGGGAGGCGATTGACCGCATCGCAGTGCGGGCAGACCAGGTGCAGGGCGTCGGACATGGGAGGCTCCGGAGTATTTCAGACTTCCCTGATGTCGAGGCGAAGCGGCGGGATTCAAGGGGCCGGCGTCCATCGGCGTGGGCGAGGGTGGGGCGCTCAGGCCGTCGCGTCTCGCCGGGATGGGGTGTGCAGCGGCATTCGGGCCGATAATGCCGGGATCTCGTTGCGAAGGAGGATCACCGATGAAGCAGCCCCGAATCGTGGTGATGGCCGGCAGCCGCCGGCGCGAGGCCTTGTCGCGTCGCGTGGCGGAAGCCTGTGCGCTCGCCCTGCGCGACGCGGGCGCGGAGGTCGAGCTCGTCGACCTGGACGATTACCCCGCGCCGCTCTACGACGGCGACCTCGAGGCCGCCTCCGGCCTGCCCGAGGGCATCGTGCGCCTGCAGCGCGTGCTGCACGCCAGCGACGGCCTGCTGGTGGTCAATCCCGAATACAACGGCTCGCTCACGCCGCTGCTCAAGAACACGCTCGACTGGTGCTCGCGACCCAACCCGGCCGACGCCGAGCGCTCCGGCGGCAAGGTGTATGCGGGGCGGGCGGCGGCGGTGGTGGGGAGCTCGCCGGGCGCGCTCGGCGGCATGCGGGTGCTGTTCCACGTGCGCGACGTGCTCGGCTACCTCGGCATGCAGGTGATCCCGCAGCAGCTCGCGGTGGCCAAGGCCGGCGAGGCGGTCGGCGCCGACGGACGCCTGCACGACGCCGCCCAGCAGGGCATGCTGGAGGGGCTCGCGGCGGCGCTGGTGGATACGTCACGCCGCCTGCGCGGCTGAGGTTTTTTCGCGCCGCGCTTGCGGCGCAGACCCTTCGCAGCCTCTGGGTGCGCGCGATTACGCGGGGCGGCCGGTCGCGGGGGGCAGCTTCAGTCCGGCGTACCGTCCGCTTTCACCGCGCCGGCTTGCGCGCGCAGGTCGCGCACGGCCGCGCGGGCCTGCTCGAAGACGCGCTCGGCCTCTTCCGGGTCGAAATCGGTGGCGTAGCGCTTCTTCACCCCCTGCTCGTTGAGCAGCAGGTGCACGGCGGGCTGCAAGCCGCGCTCGGCCAGGCTGCTGCGCGTGCATTCGAGCGCGCAGCCGTCGAGGGCGAGGATGGGGCGGCCGGAGCGGGCGATGTTCACCAGGTGGGGCACGTTGCCGCCGACGCCGGCGATGCACGACATCTCGGCCTCGCCCTCGCGATCCAGGCGCAACGCTACGTGGTTGGCCATCTGCGCAGCGCTGGAGCAGCCCGAGCAGGAATAGACGAGCGGCAGGTTCTTCTTGCGGCCAGCCATGGCGGGGTCCTCGGGGGTGGGGCGTGTTGGGGCGAACATTTTACTACGCGCCGCCGGCGCGCCCTGCTGGTGACGTATTCGCAATCGTGCCCACCCCACTTCGTGGGCAAGCCCGCTCCGCGGCGCGCGTCCGGCGCTAGCAGGGTGGCGACTGCGAAGCATCGCAGGCCACGGTTACAATCGAACGATCGCGGCCGCCGCGGCAGGTGGTGCTTGCGGGTCCCGGCGCCGCCCTCCCGGAGAGCGATCCCGACGTGAATCCCCGACGACAGCATTACCGCGGCCGCAACCCGGCGCGCGCGCAGAACATCGCCGAGCTGCGCACGATGGCGGCGCGGCGGCTGCCCGGCTTCTGCCTCGAATATCTCGAAGGCGGTGCCGATGACGAGCTCGCGCTCGCGCGCAACCGGCGCGCGCTCGACGAGATCCTGCTGCTGCCGCGCACCCTGGTGGACGTGTCGCGGCGCGAGCTCGCGGTCCCGCTGTTCGGCACCGACATCGCCATGCCGGCGGTGATCGCGCCCACCGGCTTCAACGGCCTGCTCACCCACGAAGGCGACCGTGTGCTCGCCGAGGCGGCGTGCGCGGTGGGCATCCCGTTCTGTCAGAGCATGGTGTCCACGGTGGCGCTGGAGGACATCGCCGCCACCGGCGTGCGCCACTGGATGCAGATCTATCCCTTCAAGGACCGCGACAACCTCGCCGCGGTGGTGAAGCGGGCCGAGCACGCCGGCTGCGAGGCGATCGTGCTCACCACCGACGCCTCGGTGTTCGGCAACCGCGAGTGGGACCGCCGCAACTACCGCGCGCCGATGAAGCTCACCTGGCGCAACGTGCTCGACGTCGGCCTGCACCCGCGCTGGATCTTCGACGTGCTGGTGCCGCAAGGCATGCCGCGCTTCCGCAACCTCGGCGATTTCCTGCCGCCGGGCATGGACAGCGCGAGAAACGCCGCCGCCTTCCTCGCCGCGCAGATGGACACCTCGCTGACCTGGGAGGACGTGCGCCGTCTGCGCGAGCTGTGGCCGCGCCGGCTGCTGGTGAAGGGCGTGCTGCTGCCCGAGGACGCGCTGCGCGCGAAGGAGGCGGGCGCCGACGGCGTGGTGGTGACGAACCACGGCGGCCGCCAGCTCGATGCCGCGCCGGCGCCGATCGAGACCCTGGCCGCGGTGCGCCAGGCGGTGGGGGCGGAGATGACGGTGATCGTGGACAGCGGCTTTCGCCGCGGCAGCGACTTCGTCAAGGCGCGCGCGCTCGGCGCCGATGCGGCGATGGCGGGGCGGGCGACGCTGTACGGCCTCGCCGCCGCCGGGGCGCCCGGCGCGGCGCGCGCGCTGGAGATCCTGCGCAGCGAGATGGAGCGCACGCTCGGCTTGATCGGCTGCGCGCGCATGGTGGAGGTGGATGCGCGCTTCGTCGGTCGCGGCTGAAAGCCGCGGGAGGAGGGTGGAGGGGGCTCAGACTCCCCAGACCACCGGTGTCTCCTCGCGCAGCGACTCTTCCAGCATGGCGAGCAGCGGCCAGGCGCGCTGGGCGAGGCCGACCGGGGCGGCCATGCCGGTGTTGCCGGCTTCCTTTTCGGCCTCCTCGTCGGCGTGACCGCGCTGGCGTTCGACCTCGGCCTGGCGGGCGCGCTCCTCCTCGATCGCGGCCTTCAGGCGGGCGATGGCCTCGGGGAGTTGCTGCACGGTGACGATGCCCTTGGCGTCGGCGGAGTCCTTGCCGAGGATGCCGATGAGCTTCTTCGCGGCGTCGCCGAACATGATCACGTCGGCGCTCGCGTGGGACTTGAAGGTGACCAGCATGGGGTGTCGCTCCTTTCTTACAGGCCCTTGACGGCGTAGATGCCGGGCGCGTTGCGCCAGTAGCCCTTGTAGTCCATGCCGCAGCCGAACAGGAAGCGGTCGGGGATGTCGAGGCCGGTGAAGTCGGCGCGCATGCCGGGCTTCGCCTTGCGCTCGTGCAGCTTGTGCACCAGCACCGCGGACAGCACCTCGGCGGCGCCTTCTTCCTTCAGGTGCGCGATGATGGCCTCGAGCGTATGGCCCTCGTCGAGGATGTCGTCGAGCACCAGCACCGTGCGCCCGCGCAGGTCCTGGGTGGGGCGTACGCGCCAGTCGAGCAGGGTGCCCTGGATGGCGTGGCCGTAGCGCGTGGCGTGCAGGTAGGCGACCTCGAGCGGGAAGGGCAGGCGCGGCAGGATGCGGCCGGCGAGGATCAGGCCCCCGTTCATCACCGCATAGACGAGCGGGTTGGCGTCGGCGAGGCGGACGGTGATGTCCGCCGCCATGCGGTCGAGCGCGGCCTCCACGGTGGCGTCGTCGGCGAGGCAGTCGGCCTCTTCTCGGGCGCGCTTGATTTCTTCCAGATTCAGGGACATGTCGATGAACTGCGGGCGCTTGCCCGGTGCGTTTTCGGACGCGTCATTCTAGCGCCGATCCCCGCAGGGCGCCGCCATCGCTGGGGGGCCGGGGCGTGCGGGTTGCTGCGATGCCGCAGGCTGTGGTTTGTGCGCTTGTGCGCGGACCGGCGGCGCGGTAAAACAAGCGGGTCTTCGTCCTGTCGCCCCGGAAACCGCCATGCCCATCCACGAAATCCGCCACCCGCTCGTGCGCCACAAGATCGGCCTGATGCGCGAAGGCGATATCAGCACCAAGAAATTCCGCGAGCTCACCGCCGAGATCGCCCGCCTGCTCGCCTACGAGGCGTGCCAGGACTTCCCGCTCGAGACGGTCGAGATCCAGGGCTGGGCAGGGCCGGTGCAGGTCGAGCAGATCAAGGGCAAGAAGGTCACCGTGGTGCCCATCCTGCGCGCCGGGCTGGGCATGCTCGACGGCGTGCTCGACATGATGCCGAGCGCCAAGGTCAGCGTGGTCGGCATCGCGCGCGACGAGGAGACCCTGCAGCCGGTGCCCTACTTCGAGAAGTTCGTCGGCCAGCTCGACGAGCGCATGGCGCTGATCATCGACCCGATGCTCGCCACCGGCGGCTCCATGGTCGCCACCGTGGACATGTTGAAGCGCAAGGGCTGCACCCACGTGCGCGCGCTGGTGCTGGTGGCGGCGCCCGAGGGCATCGCGCTGATGGACGAGAAGCACCCCGACGTCGACATCTACACCGCGAGCATCGACAGCCACCTCAACGAGCACGGCTACATCATCCCCGGGCTGGGCGACGCCGGCGACAAGATCTTCGGCACGCGGCACAACTGATCCTGCGGCGGGCGGCCGTGCCGCCGCCGTCGCGTCCGCACTGCGTCATCGATAACGACAACCATGCCGGCTGCGCGGCACCCCGGCCGCGTGCGCCCGGCGGAGAACCCTCATGCGTGAAATTCCCATCCAGTCCGCCGAGCCGCTGTGGCGGCAGGCGATCTCCGGCGCCCAGATCCTGTTCGTCGCCTTCGGCGCGCTGGTGCTGGTGCCGCTGCTCACCGGGCTCAATCCCTCGCTCGCGCTGCTCGGCGCCGGTGCCGGCACGCTGCTGTTCCAGCTCATCACCCGGCGCCAGGTGCCGATCTTCCTCGGCTCCAGCTTCGCCTTCATCGCGCCGATCATCTTCAGCATCCAGACCTGGGGCATCCCCGCCACCATGGGCGCGCTCGCCTGCGTGTCGCTTATGTACTTCGTCTTCGCCGGCCTGGTGTGGAGGCACGGCGCCGAGATCGTGCACCGCTACATGCCGCCGGTGGTGGTGGGGCCGATCATCATGATCATCGGCCTGTCGCTCGCCGCGGTCGGGGTGAACATGGCGATGGGGCGCAGCGGCGACGGCAAGATCGAGCTCGTGCCCTACGCCATCGCGCTCACGGTGGCGGGGATCTCGTTCGGCACCACGGTGCTGGTGGCGGTGTTCGCGCGCGGCTTCCTGAGGCTGGTGCCCATCCTGTGCGGGGTCGGCGCGGGCTATGTCGCCGCGATCCTGTTCGGGCTGGTGGATTTCGCCGCGGTGGGTGCGGCGCCCTGGTTCGTGCTGCCGCAGTTCGTCACCCCGAGCTTCGAGCTCGCGGCCATCCTGTTCATGCTGCCGGTGGCGCTGGCGCCGGCGATCGAGCACGTCGGCGATGTGCTCGCGATCGGCGGCGTGACCGGCAAGGACTACACCGAGAAGCCCGGCCTGCACCGCACCCTGGCCGGCGACGGCGCCGGCGTGCTGTTCGCCGGCCTGGTCGGCGGGCCGCCGATCACCACCTATTCCGAGGTCACCGGCGCACTGACCCTGACCAAGAACTACAACCCGGCGATCATGACCTGGGCGGCGGTGTTCGCGGTGATCCTCGCCTTCTTCGGCAAGTTCAACGCGCTGCTGGCGTCGATCCCGGTGCCGGTGATGGGCGGGATCATGATGCTGATGTTCGGCTCGGTGGCGGCCGTGGGGCTGAACACCCTGATCAAGGCGCGTGTCGACCTGGAGGAGCCGCGCAACCTGGTGATCGTGTCTTCGGTGCTGGTGATGGGCATCGGCGGCCTGGCGCTGAACTTCGACGGCCTGACCCTGCAGGGCGTCAGCCTGTGCGGCGTCGTCGCGGTGTTGCTGAACGTGATCCTTCCGAGGGCTCGAGCCGGCGCCTGAGCAGCGCGAGCAGCCCGCGCAGCAGCGGGATGGCCGTGGGCAGCAGCGCCGACAGCCGCCCGCCCCCGCGCACCTGGCGTACGAGCAGCCAGCCCACCCAGGCGCGCTTGGCCAGGCGCAGCGTGAGCCGCGGTTTTGCGGCGAGCACGACGATCAGCGCGACCGACAGCACCGGGATCTTGTCCTTCGCCCACGCGAGGTGGTCGCGCAGCGAATCGATGCGGTCGAGCGCGCCATCGATGCCGGCGAGCCGATCGGTGATATCTGCGCGCTGCGCTTCGGCGCGCAGTTGCAGCTTCTGCTTGCGCAGCGCGAGTTCGACCTGGCGGGAGTCCATGCGTGGTGCGCCTTCAGTCGGGCTTCTTCAAGGCCGCGCGGTCGCGCGCGAATTCGGCGAGGCTGGCGGAGAACAGCTTCGTGCCGCTGCGGAAGGCGCGCGCCGCGTTGCTCGCGGCGAGCAACCCGCCGCCCACGCAGACCGCGGTGGAAATGCCCAGTGCGAGCAGGCGGTGCTCCTCCCAGAACAGCACGGTCAGGAACACCATCAGGAACACCAGCCCGAAGCCGAGCAGCAGCCCCGCCAGCACCGTGTTGAGCGCGAGGCCGGTGAGGCGGAGCTTTTCTTCCTGGAGCTCGACCGCAAGCAGTTCCAGCCGCGTCTGCACCGTCTGCAGGCCCGCATCGACGATGCCGTGCAGGCTTTCGGAGAGACGCGGTCTGGATGGACTGGGCTCGGTGCTCATCGACTCAGCGGCGGCTGACCAGCAGTCCGAGGAGGAAGGCGACGCCGGCGGCGACGCCGACCGACTGCCAGGGGTTTTCGTGCACGTAGTCGTCCGTCGCGCGCACGGCCTTCTTTCCGGAGTCGACGATCGCTGCCTCGGCATCGGCCAGGCGGTCCTTGGCGACCGCCACGCGGCCGTTGATGCGCGCGCGCAAGTCGTCGAGCTTGCCACCCTGCTGGTCGGCGGTGAGCTTGAGGAGTTCCTCTGCGTCCGAAATCAGGGACTTGAGGTCGTCGACGATCTTGTCCTTGGAGGGCTGAAGGGTCGTTGCCATGGTGGTTCTCCTGTGAGTGGTCCGGGAAAGATGTCCTGAAGCGCTTCGTGCCATGCCTGAACCAAGCCTACCCCGCGGGGCTCCCGCCCGCAATGAACGATGCGTAAGCGGATGCTGAAGCCGGTGCAGGCCGCTGCCGCGTCGTGCTGGAGGATCTTGCGCGGGCGGGTGCGCCGGACCGCGATGCTTGGCAAAATGGAGCCGAAGTCCGCGGGTGCCCCAGTGCCCGTTTCCGGCCGGCATGGCACACACCATGACGGACCCCTGTCTGCCAGGAAAGGTTTCCCGATGATCCGCAAGTTCGCAGTCACGCTCGGTCTCAGTCTCGGTCTCGTCGCCGCCCCCGCCCATGCCGGCGAAGCGATCGACACCGCGGCCTTCTTCTCTTCCACGCTCACCGGCCTCGATGGCGGGAAGATGGCGATGGAGCAGTTTCGCGGCCGCCCGCTGGTGGTCAATTTCTGGGCGCGCTGGTGCGGACCTTGTCGCGACGAGATTCCGGAGCTGGTCAGGCTGCGTGCGGAGCAGGGTGCGGACGGGATCGAGGTGATCGGCGTCGCGATCGAGGAGAACGACAAGCTCGAGGCCGTGAAGGACTTCGCCAAGGCCTACGACATGCGCTATCCGGTGGTGATCGCCGCCAAGGACGGCATCCCGCTGATGAAGGCGCTCGGCAATCCGCAGGCGGGGATGCCCTTCACCGTCTATATCGGACGCGACGGCAAGGAGCTCGGCAGCAAGCTGGGCCTGGTGCGCCGCGCCGACCTGGAGGCTGCGGCGCAGGCGCTGTTGAAGTGATGGGACGATGGGGCGTGGGTGGCGGCTGAATCGCCGCATTCGCGGCTTGCGCCGCTCCTACAGAAAACCGTCGCGCTTCGGTACGTTGTAGGAGCGGCGCAAGCCGCGAACCAGGCGGCACGGCAAGCGCGGTGCGTCGTAGGAGCGGCGCAAGCCGCGAACATCGCGCTTCAGCGGCGTCGCGTGCCCGCCTCGACCCTGGGCTCTACTCGAAGCGCCCTTCGTCCAGCATCACCGGCAGCGCGGCGCCGACCTCTTCGAAGCGCAGGATGCGCGCGCCCTTGTGCTCCTTGAGGAAGTCCGCGGCGTCCTCCGCGCTGGCGAGCGGGACGAACTCGTGCCCCATTGGCCCGAGCACGTCGGAGCCGACGACGTACCACGCGCCCCTGGCGTCGATCGCCTGCAGGCCGTAGTACTCGGTCACCGCGATGCGCTCGATCTGCTCGCGGCTGTGGCCGGCGGCGTACTTGCCGGGGTCATGCCAGAACTTGAACATGTCCTTGGCGCCGTCGAAGAAGTGGGCGTGGCCGTCCTTGTAGACGATCGTCGCCACCCAGTTGGGGTATTTCGACACCAGCATGCCGCACACCGGGCAGAGATCCTTCGCGCCCGGTTTCGGTAGCCCGGCGGCTGGAGCCTGGGCGAGCGCGAAGCTCGTCCAGGCCGCGAAGACGAGGGCGAGCAGGGTCTTCATGACTTGTTCTGCTGCTCCATCATCTTGCGCCGACGCTCGGCGCGATTCTTGCGGATGCGCGCGACGTCGGCCGACATGTCGGTGTAGGCGGCCAGCAGCGCGCCGTCGAAGTCGGCGAGCTCGCCGCCGTTGGCGGCCTGCGAGGCCTTGGCCGCGTCGGCGTTGCCGTAGGCGACCTTGCTGCGTGCGGTCATCACACCGGGCAGCTTGCTGCCGACCAGGAAGCTCGCCTTGTCGACCTCGACCAGCGGCTTGGTGTCGCCCTCCGCGGCGTTATCGCCGACCCACAGCGCCTTGGGGTCGCGGTCGATGTTGAGCGACAGGCTGATCGCCGAGCAGTGCAGCGAGCAGGTGCCGTCGGCGAGGTCGTCGGCGTAATGCACGACCATGCGCGAGTGGTGGTACTGCTTGCGGTCCATGCCGCAGTAGGGGCACTTGGGATACTTGGCGATGTCGTCGACCTGGGGCTGCGGGTCGGGCGCGCTCCTGGGGGTGAATTGCGCCGGAGTACCGTCGCCGGCGCAGGCGGACTGGGCGTTGGCCTTTCCGGCGGCGGCGAGGCCGATGCTGGCGAGGACGGACATCTTGAGGGCTTCCCTGCGATCCATGGCTGGTCTCCTGGGTTGAGTCTGGCTGGTGGATGGATGAAGGCGAGATGGGATCGATCTTGCGCACGTCCGGCGAAAGTCGCCTTGACTGTGGTCTAGCGCGCCGGTGGCAGGATGCGGTTCAGCTGGGACATTAGCAGTTTCTGATCCGCCTCGCCGAGGATCTTCCCGCCGATGCGGCCCTCGCGGTCGATGAAGTAGGTGATCGGCAGGCCTTTCACGCCGTACTGGCGGGTGATCTTCGAGTCGGGGTCGAGCAGCGCCGGATAGCCGACGCCGAGCTCGGCCACGAAGGCGGCGGCGGTGGCGCGGTCCTGAGCGACATTCACCGCCAGCACCACGAGGCCGCTTTCCGCATGCTCGCGCTGCAGGCGGTCGATCTGCGTCATGCTGTTGGCGCAGTAGCGGCACCAGTCGGCCCAGAAGTCCAGGATCACCGGCTTGCCGGCGAAGTCCTCGGGGAAGCGGTGCAGCTTGCCGTCGAGGTCCGTCGCCTCGAAGCGCGGCGCCGCGCTGCCCATCTTCGGGCCGGTGTCGGGCGTGCCACAGGCCGCGAGCAGGGCGCAGGCGAGGGCCAGGAGGAAGGATCTCATCGGCGGCAGGGTCACTCGAGCAGGATCAGGTTCGAGGAGAGCACCATGAAGCTCGCCACCACGAGGAAGAGCGCGAAGCCCGCCGCGGCGATGCCGGCCAGGCGTGCGCTCGCCTGCGGCGCCAGCGCGGCGAGGCTGGGGCGGTGCGCGAACAGGGTCAGCACGCCGGCCGCCAGTCCCGCGGCGGCGGCGGCGAAGAGCGGGATGTAGAGCAGGTAGCCCTGATAGTCGTATTCCGGCTTGAGGATGCAGAACGGGCAGTGGTGGTGCGGGTGCTCGTAGATGTACAGCGACACGAAGGCGACGATGCCCGTCAGCGCGGCGAGGAAGGCGACCACGGACGCTGCGCCCACCGCGAGCCCGCTCCACACCCGCCGCCCGGCGCCGCGCCAGTGCCAAAGCGCGAGCAGCACCGCCGCGCCCAGGCCGGCGTAGAACAGCGCGATGGCCTGGCGCGGCGCCATCGCGCTGACCTCGCTCGCCACCGTATCGGCCTCTTCGGAGAACATGCTGCCACAGCACGAGGTGATCACGTCGGCCTCGAGGCGGATGAAGTAGTTGAACTGCAGGTACAGCACCAGCGCCGCGAGCGGCGCGTAGGCGAGCAGCAGCACGTACTTGAGGCGGGTGAGCGGATAGTCGCGCGCCTGGTTGTCGAGGCGGTTGATCGCCAGCCAGGTCGAGGCGAAGAAGAACAGCGCCAGCTGCGCGTAGAGCGCCGGGAAACCGTACTCGTTGGCGTTGAGCGCGCCCACCGCGCACATCGCGCCGACGAACATCACCGACATCTTGTCGGCGTTGAACACGAACAGCAGCGTCGACAGGATCTGCAGCCCGCACACCAGCGTCACCATCATCGAGAACAGGTAGGTCAGGCGCTCGAGCCGCAGCTGGCGCTCGCTGCCGCTGCCGAGGTCCCAGTGGCGGATCAGCTGCACCGCGAAGGGCGAGGCGGTCGCCAGCATGGCCAGGCTGAGGCCCGCGGCGAGCAGCAGGGCGATGATCGCGGGCTGGAAGATCATGGCCAGGCCCTGCGCGTGTCGACGACCTCGATGAGGCGGCCGTCGCGCAGCGAATACACCCGGTCGACCACCTCGGACTCGACCACCAGCGGGTCGTGGCTGGTGAGGATCACCGTGCGCCCGGCCTCGGCCAGCCGCCGCAGGATGGCGAGGAATTCGGCCGAGAGCTTGCTGTCGAGGTTGGCGGTGGGCTCGTCGGCGACGAGGATCTCGGGGTCGTTGATGAGCGCGCGGCAGATCGCCACGCGCTGCTGCTCGCCGCCGGAGAGCCACTCCACCTTGGCATCGCGCCGGTGCGAGAGCTGCATCTCGGCGAGCAGCGCCTCGGCGCGCTCGATGAGGCGCGCGCGCGGGGTGCCGGTGGGGTAGCCGGGCAGGATGATGTTCTCGATCGCCGACAGGCCGCGCACCAGGTTGAACTGCTGGAAGATGAAGCCGAAGGTGCTGCGGCGGATCTCGGTGAGGAAGCGTTCGGGCAGGCCGGAGATGTCCTCGCCCTTGAGCCGCACGCGGCCCTCAGTGGGGCGGGCGAGGCAGCCGAGAATGGTGAGCAGGGTCGTCTTGCCCGAGCCCGAGGGCCCCTTCAGCACATTGACGCGGGCGGGCGGGATCTCCAGGTCGATGCCCTTGAGCGCCCAGTACTCGTTGTGCTGCCCCTGGTTGAAGGCCTTGCGGATGTTGGCGAGTTCGAGCATGTCCTCAGCCCCGCATCACGGTGTCGGGGTCGGTGGTGGCGGCGCGCCAGATCGGCACCAGGGTCGCGGCGGTGTAGGGCAGCACCGAGAACACGAACAGCGTGGCCACCTGCAGGCCGTCGATCTTCGGCGTGAGCGCGAAGCTCGGGTAGAGCACCGCCCAGCCTTGCAGCACCGGGGCGAAGAGGGCGAACTCGAAGTGGAACACGTGCACGTAGGCGGCGACGTAGCCGAGCAGGAAGGCGGTCAGCGACACCAGGAAGCCTTCCCAGAACTTCATCGCGATCACGTCCCCGGTCTCCCAGCCGATCGCCTTGAGGATGCCGATCTCGCGCTTCTCCTCGGCCGAGAGGCCGGCGGCCTTCTCCCACGCGAAGATGCCGAAGGCGAGGATGGCGGCCGACAGCAGGGCGAGCATCATGCCTTCGCGCCAGTCGAAGATCGAGGCATAGGTGCGCAGCACCTCCTCGCGCAGGATGGGGCGCGAGTCGGGCAGGGCGTTGATCAGCTTCAAACCGACGTTGCGCACCTCCTGCGGGTTGGCCACCCACAGCGCGATGTCGGTGTGGTGGCCGTCCGGGTAGGCGAAGAAGCGGCGGAAGTCGGCCTCGCTCATCAGCACCAGGTCCGCATTCACCAGCTCGGATTCGTGCGCCAGCACCTCGCTGACGATGAAGGTATGGAGCTCGCCCGAATAGGCGCGGAAGGAGATGCCGTTGCCCGCCGCCAGCCCACGCGAGCGCTCGAGCGCGGGGCCGACGACGATCTCGCCCTCGGCGATCCTGCGGTCGCTCGGCACCATGAAGGTGTAGTTGGCCTTGAGCACGCTGTCGTAGTAGTAGCCCCACAGCCGGCCCTCGATCTTCTGCACGCCGCGCACGCGGCCGATCTTCTCGATGTAGCCGGGCGGGATGAGGTCGTGGCGGCCGGCGATCAGGCGCTGCAGCACGATCTCGGGAGTGCCGGCGAGCACCCGGGTGGCTTCGTTGCGCAGCGCGTGGGTGTACAGCGACACCGAGGCGAGCACGAACACGAGCAGGGTGTAGACGACCAGCAGGCCGAGGCTCTTGCCCTTGCGCCGCGCCAGCGAGCTGGCGGTGAAGTCAATCAGATGGCGCTGCTTCTCGATCCAGCGGTTCATGGCGGTCCAGCAGGAGGGCGGGAGGCGGCAGCAGCGAGCCCGACGGGAAGTGCTCGAGCGCCACCGGGTGGTCCTGGAAGGCGGAGTGCAGGTCGGCCTGGGTGAGGTGACGGGTGTAGCGCGCCTCGGTGAACAGCACGAGGTCGGACAGGCGCAGGTCTTCGACCAGGCGTTCGGTGCGCTGCAGGGCCGGCTCGTGCGCGTCGCGCTGGATCTCCGCGTCCACGAAGGTGGCGGCGAAGAGCGCGGCGGCGAGCAGGGTGAAGCCGAGCACGCGGTCGGAGGGACGGCTCATGCCAGGAGGCCCGCGGCGCCCAGCCCGATCGCGAGCAGGAGGCCGGAGAGGTTGGCGGCGGCGATGGTGTCGCGGATCGGCGCCACCAGGCGGGCAGGGTGCCCGGCGTCGGCGAGCAGCGCGCGCGCGGCCCGCACCGAGAACATCAGCGGCAGCAGTGCGATCGCGGCGCCGGCCGGTACCGCGTCGACGGCGAGCGCGCCCGCGAGCCAGAGGTGGGCGAAGGCGACCAGCGCCACGTAGCCGCGGCTGGCCGCGCGTGGGCCGAGGCGCACGACCACGGTGCGCTTGCCGGCCGCCTCGTCCGCGCGGCGGTCGGGCAACTGGTTGATGTACAGGATCGCCACCAGCAGCGCGAAGGGCAGGCCGGCGACCAGCGGCAGGGCGGCGAGCTCGCCGCGCTGCACATAGTCGGTGCCCAGCACCACCAGCAGCCAGCCGGCGGTGATCGCCAGCTCTCCCAATCCGCGCGACATCAGCTTGAAGGGCGGCGCCGAGTAGGCCCAGGCCACCAGCAGGCCGGCCAGCCCGATGGCGAGCAGGCCGGGGCCGGATCCCAGCGTGAGCCACAGCCCGCCCGGGATCACCGCGGCGAGCAGCAGATAGCCGAAGCGGCGCATCTCGGCCAGGGTGAGATAGCCGTTCTGGATGAAGCGGCTGCCCCCGGTGTAGGGGTGGAGCAGCTCGGTGTTGAGCGCGTCCGTGCCGTTGAGGGCGTCGAAGTAGTCGTTGACCACGTTCGCGCCGGCGTGGGCGACGAGCGCGAACAGGATCGTGACCAGCGCGCGTGACCAGTCGATCGCCACCCCGTCCGCGAAGGCGGTGCCCAGGCCGATCAGCGAGCCGGCGAAGGTCACCGTCAGGAAGGCTGGCCGCGTCGCTGCGAAGTAGCGCGCAAATGCGTTCGGGAACGGATCGCGTACGGGCTCGGCGAGGGACTTGTCGGCGTTCATGCGCGCAGGTCGTCGATCAGGGCAGGTCGCCGCGGCGGAAGACGAGGAAGCCGAGCGCGGCGCTCACCACGCCGAGCGCGGCAGGGTAGGCGACGGCGAAGACCTTGTAGCCCGCGACGCCGAAGAGGTCGAGGATCACGTAGGCAGAGGGTCCGAGCACGATCAGCTGCGGATCGAACATCGACAGCGCGGCGGTGCGGAAGACCTGCAGCGGGTTGGAGAGCGCGATCGTGACGGCGATCTCGGGCGACACGCGCTCCTGGATCATCACGCCGAGCAGGATCAGGTCGAGGAAGAGCAGGAAGATCAGCCACACCAGGAAGGCCGCGCCCTGGGCGACGTCGGTGCTGCGCGCGATCGACGAGATCAGCATGCCGAAGCCGAGGAAGCACATCGCCATCGCCGCGATCAGCGCGGTGTAGTAGGCGAACATCTCCCACGGAACCTCGATGCCCTGCACGGTCGCCCAGGCGACGGCCAGCGCCATGGCGGCGAATACCGGCATGAAGATGACGAGGTAGCGGCCGACGAACTTGCCCCAGAACCAGGCCCACAGCGAGACTGGCAGCGACAGCAGGTATTCGAACACGCCGGCCTCGCGGTCGCCGGCCACGGAACGCACCGTGGTGATGAGCACGAAGATCGGCAGGATGGCCATGGTGAGCTGGATGTAGGTGACCAGCAGGCGCGACAGGCCGATGAAGCCGAGCACGCGCGATTCGGTCAGGCCGAACAGGAAGAGCAGGGCGACGATGCCGCCGAACACCAGGGTGTAGACCTGGAACCAGCGGGCGCGGAGCGACTCGACGATGTCCAGACGTGCGGTGAGCCAGAACTGTTTCATTTGCCTTATTTTCCCTTCGCCAGCGTCTGTTGCCGCATTTCCTGGAAGCTCGCGCTGTCCGCGCCGGTGTCGGCCGCGGCGGCGTAGTTGTAGCCCATCGGCGAGGTGCGGGTGATGTAGCGCACCTTGCGCGGGTCGTGCCAGACCATCTCGTCGCGGCTCTTGCTGTTGAAGTCCGCGACCCACATCCGCGTGGCGGGCTCGGCCATCCACGGGAAGCGCTCGCGCTTCTCTTCGAGCCAGAACACCAGGCAGCCCGGATCGTCGAACTTGAACACGGTGTCCTTTGGGCCGCCGCGCAGCTCGGCCGCGAAGCGGCGGTCGGAGATCGCCATGTTGCAGCGCACGCAGGTGTCGCGATCCCAGATGATGGATTTCATGCCTTCGGGCCACTTGTCGTCGGTGCAACCCGACAGCGCGGCGGCGAGCGGAGTGAGCAAGAGCCCCCCCGTCGCCAGGCGTCCGAGGAACTGGCGTCGATGTTGGTCACACATGGTCAGTGGGGCCTTTCGGTCATGTCCAGCTTGGTGACCAAGCCGGTGTAGCGGGAGACCACGCCGAGGAAGCGCAGGCGGTCGGCGCCGGCGATCTCGCCGGTCCACGCGATGTCCTGCGCGTCGAAGGCGAACTTCCAGCCCTGCAGGGCCTTGGCGATCGCGGGGTCGGGCTGCTTGAGCACGATGCGGCAGTCGAGCCGGCTGTGCAGGGCGCCCATGTCGGCGACCTTGTCGTCGAGCACGACGCGGCCGGTATCCATCTCGATCACGCGGTTCACCAGCGCCGAGACCTCGTCGAGGCGGTGGCTGGAGATCAGCATGGTGGCGTTCTGCACACGCTCGGCGAGCAGGTCGAAGAAGATCTTGCGCGCCTCGGGGTCGAGGTTGGCTGCGGGCTCGTCCATGATCAGCAGCCTGGCGTCGCGGCCGAGGGCGATGGCGATCAGCAGCTTCTGCTTCATGCCGCCCGACAGGCGGACGAACTGGCGCGAGCGGATGGCGTCGATCTCGAGGCCGAGCCGGCACGCGATGTCGTCGATGCGCGCCGGTGCGGTCCCGCACAGCCCGGCGGCGAAATCGATAAGCTGGCCGACCGGCATCTTCAGTGGTGGCGGCAGCTGCGGCACGAAGCCCACGTTGGCCAGCACCGTGGCGCGCTCGTGGCGCGGATTCACGCCGTTGATGCTGACCTCGCCGTCGTGGACGTATTCGCCCAGCAGGCAGCGGATCAGCGTCGTCTTGCCGGCGCCGTTCGAGCCGATCAGCGCGATGCGCTCACCCAGGCCCACCTCGAGGGAAATGCCGTCCAGCACCCGCGCGCTGCGGAAGGTCTTGCGGACGTTCTGTAGTCGGATCATCTATCGACTCTTGTTATGTGTTGCGGAATCACCGGGGTTGGGGGCCCGGGCTGCCTCACAGCAGCTTGGACAGCCCCTTGACTTCGAAGCTCAGCGAACCGGTCGGGCAGGTGTCCACGCACAGGCCGCAACGCGTGCAGTCCGGACCGAGCGCCACCTCGGGCTCGACGGCGCGGCCCTTGATGACCGTTTCGAGCACGTGCGGCACGAGGCAGACCTTGCGGCAGTCGCCCTCGTGGAAACAGCCCTCCAGCTTGTACTTGATGCGCACCGGCGACAGGATGCCTACCACACCGTAGGTCAGGCCGATCGGGCAGGCGTAGCGGCACCACGCGCGGCGCGAGAAGAAGATCTCGAACACGAGCAGGGCTACGACCCACAGCAGCGACAGGCCTGCGCCGTAGATCAGCGCGCGCGACAGGATACCCGTTGGCGAGATGGCCTCGAACACCGTGTAGCCGGTCACCACCGCCAGCAGTGCGAACACGATCCAGAACACGGTGCGCAGGCGGCGATCGATCGGCTGGTCCGTGACCAGCTTCTTCTTGGCCAGGTACAGGTGGATCTTCTCCGCCCACTCCGCAACCAGGTGGTACGGACATACCCAGGAGCAGAAGGTTCGCCCGCCGAGCAGGGCCCACAGCAGCAGCACGGTGGCGGTGCCGATCAGCAGGTTGGTGATGATGTGCTTGTGCGCGAGCATCACCTGCAGGGCCGAGTTGAGGTCGGCCATGTGGAAGCCGACGAAGCGCGACGCGGTGAGCGCGCCCTCGAGCACCTGGATGTCGAGCCAGTAGGAGAATACGAATAGCAGGTTGGCGAAGAGCAGCGTCGCCCAGCGGCGATTGCGCCACTTGTGGCTCGGCTTCTCGTGTGCCCGACGGTGCTTGAGCTCGCCGATCTCGTCGCGGTTGTTCTTTTTGTAGAAGTGGATCTTCTGTGCGGCCGGGGAAATCTCGGTCGGCTTCGCGGGTTCCTTGCCGAACATCACCTTGATCTGGTCGATGTAGCGGCGGGTCAGCAGCTTGCTCATGATTTCCACACCTCACGCGGGATGATGGTGATCGAGGCGGGTTCGGTCGGGCAGATCATCTCGCACACGCCACAGCCGACGCAGTTCTCGTGCACGATCGGGCGCGCACGTGTCTTGCCGTCGGGGCCGGTGAATTTCTCCAGCGAGATCGCACCTGCGATCGGGCATTCGCGCATGCACAGGTCGCAAAGCGGCAGGTCGTAGGGGTGGTCGGCCACCGGGATGGGCTTCCAGCGATCGACCTTGATGTAGCGCATCGTGCCTTTGAAGTCGGGGCCGCGGGCCTGGCCCTTGAAACCCTCGCCCTTCATCGCGAGGCAGGACTCCGGCCGGGTGAGGCGCGCCACGCCCATGCGCTCGGTCATGTTGAGCGTGGGCTCGGGGTCGTTCATCTTGGCGATCAGCGTGGGCTTCTGCGACAGCGCCGCGCCCTCGCGCACCGTCATGAAGTCCGGCTTGTGATAGGTCAGCGAGCCGGTGGGACAGGCGAGGATGCACTGCACTGCGTCGCAGGAGAAGTCGCAGGCCTGCGCGCGGGCGTCGATGTAGGGCACGCCCACGCCGAAGCCGTCGATCAGGTCGGCGAGCTTGATCGCGTTGACCGGGCACACCTGCACGCACTGGCCGCACTTGATGCAGGACGAGAGGAACTCCTTCTCGTCGAGTGCGCCGGGCGGGCGCAGGCGGTTGGTGCGCGCATAGACCAGCGGCAGGTATCCGGAAAGACCGGCGCCGAGCACGCCGCCGGTCAGCAGGATGGTACGCAAGACCTTGCGCCGGCCCTGGCGCGCGCGTTCGCGCGAGACCGGCACCTCGCCCTTGGCGGGCGCGGCTGCGGGGGCGTTTTCCTTCTCGCTCATGATGCACTCCCTTCGGTGCGCCGCTCCGGCTTGATGTAGCGGGGCTTTTCGTCCCTCGCCTGCAGGTCGGGGTTCGAGAACGGCGCGAGGCGCTCGAGAAAATCGAGCAGTTCGAGGACGGGCGAGGTCTTGAAGAAGCGTGCGTTGGGGATCTCCATCCAGATCCGGTCCGCGTAGGCATATTCTTCGTGCGGGGTGTCGCCGACGCCGTCCTCGTCGCGGTCGAACCCCTGGTAGGTGTCGAAGTAGTTCCCTTCCCACTTGTTCTTGTTGCCTTCGCCGCGCCCGCGCCCGGCCTGGAACATGTCGGTCAGGTTGCCTTCGAAGGTGTTGCCGGACAGCTCGTTGCCGCCGAGCTCGCTGGTGAGCTGGACCGCGATGCCGTTGAAGGCGAAGCGGTTGTTGACGAAGCGGATGGTGGTGTCGGGCTGAAAGGGCGAGAGGTCCGAGCCGACGCCGACCGCGCAGTAGATGATCTCGTTGTTCTCGAGCAGGATGTCCGAGGACTCCTTGAAGCCCAGGCCCATGCCGGTGGCGCCGGTGGCGTGCGAGATGATGTTGTTGCGCGCCGCGCCGCCCTCCATGTACATGAAGTAGATGCCGACGGCGTTGTCGTAGAAGCGGTTGTTTTCGACGATGTTGTCGTTGGCGAACATGAAGTGGATCGAGTAGCGGCTGCGCCGGCCCTCGTTGCCGCGGTAGACGTTGCGGTGCGAGTACCAGGCCACCATGTCGCGGGTGTCGGTGATCAGGTTGTTCTCGATCAGGTTGTCGTGGCTGTACCACAGGCGGATGCCGTCGCCGCGCACGCCGAGCTCGAAGTCCTTCGAGCGCACCTTGCTGTTGCGCACGATGTTGTGGTCGGCCTGCTTGAGGTCGATGCCGAACAGGCAGTCGGCGATGTTCAGGTTCTCGACCAGGTTGCCATGGCCGCGGATGTTGAGGCAGGTGTCGTCGGCGTCATGCGAGTCGCCCGAGCCGGTGATGGTCAGGTTGCGCAGCGTGGCCTCGTTGGTCTCGAGCACGAAGACCGTGCCCTTGTCGCCACCGTCGATGACGACCTGGCCCTCGCCCTCGATCGTCAGGCGCTTCTTCAGGTGCACCGGGCCGGAGTAGTTGCCGGCCGGAACCTTGAGGACGCTGCCTGCGGGCGCCTTGTCGACCAGCTCCTGGAAGGGCTGCAGGCCGTGGATGCGTTTGTCGCGCATGTAGAGCGGAATCAGGACGACCGGCTTGTGGACGTCGACCCGGGGTGCGGTGGAGAAGTCGGCACCGGAGCCGGGCCCGCGGGCCCGATCCTCATTGTCGGTGTCCTGGGCTCGGGCCGCGGGCAGGGCCAAGGCCACTGCCGCGGCGAGCAATGTCAGGCGTCGAAGGATGCTCACGAGCCGTCATCCTTGCCGGGCACTGCCCTGGGCCTGCTCCTCGCGTAGCTGCTTGCGGCGCAGCAGCAGGGCGAGCATCAGGCAGACGAAGACGACCATCAGCAGGCCGTAGCCCCAGTGCGGATAGGAGTAGGTGGAGAACTGCGCGACCTTGCCCTCGCCGAACACGGTGGGCATGAAAGGCTTGACCGTGAAGGCGCCCCAGGGGTGCAGGTTGTGGCCGAAGAACCACAGCCAGCCGGAGTACTCGATCAGGTAAAAGATCGGCAGCAGGCCCGGGACCAGCGCGAGCAGCAGCTCGAAGTTGCGCAGCTTGAGCACGCCGAAGACGACCACCAGCATGGCGGCGATCATGCCGAAGATGGCGACCTTGGAGATGACCTCGACGTTCTTGCCCCAGGCAGCGATGCGCTCGGGGTCGTTGAAGAAGGTGGCGGATTCGTCCATGTAGTGCTTGACATGGGCGGCGAGGTTGCCCATCACGAACTGGTCCACGATCATCCAGGCGGCCAGGCCGCCGAAGCCGACGCCCATGATGCCCAGGCGCAGCTTGCGGTCGCGCACCGCGAAGGTGAGCAGCATGACCGCGAAGAAGGCAACGAAGAACTTGGAGAGCTTGGTCTCGACCGGACCGCCGGTTGCGATCGGGTACATGCCGACGTAGTGGTTGATCGTGTTCATCTCGTGAACGCAATCGAGCGCGGTGGCCTTGCCGGTCAGCGTGGTCTGCTCGGCGAGAATCGGGTTGAAGCGGCCGGTGCCTTCGCCCATGTCCTCGGCCATGGTTTCGGCGGCGAGGCGGGATTTCTTGGGCGGCGTGGAGCAGCCGTTCTTGACGCCATCGAAGTGGAAGTGGATGCGGATGCCGTCGGGGAAGGCGTCTTCGGGGTAGTTCGGGGCCGTCAGCGACACCCACCACAGGGGGGCGAAGTAGGCGGCGACCATTGCCACCAGCGCCACGAACGTGAGGCCGGCGATCAGGCCGTTCTTGTTTTGGGTTGCAGACATTTCGAGCTCCGGTCGCAAGGGGAGGGGTTGGAAGCCCCGGGGGCGCGCGAGAATGTGCGCGCACCCCGGTGCGAGACGGACGGTGCAGCGGTGGTCTCAGCAGCTTATTTCTTGTCGCCGCACATCGAGCCCGGCATCTTCAGGCTGGCCTGGTAGGCGGAGATCGCCACCAGCTGGTCGTCGGTGTAGGGCTTGATGACCTTGACCATGTCGGGGTTGGCGTTGCGGCGGTGCCCGTCACGGATCTCGGTCATCTGGCGCAGCAGGTACTTGTAGTGCTGGCCGGCGATGACGGGGTAGAACTTGGCCTTGTCGCCCGCGCCGGTTTCGCCGTGGCACTCCTTGCACTGCTTCTCGTAGAGGTCCTTGCCCTTGGCGACCTGCATCGCGGCGTCGGCGCCCTCGTACTTGCCGTGGTCGGTCGGGATGCACAGGCTCTCGATGTAGGCGGAGACGTCGGCCAGCTCCTGCGGGTCGACCAGGGTCGCGGCGAACGGGTACATCGTCGGGTTGTCGCGCAGGCCGGCGCGGATGTCGGCCATCTGCTTGATCAGCACGGTGGTGTGCTGACCGGCGAGCTGCGGGAAGGTGCCGTCGGGGCGGCCGGCGCCGGAGGGCAGGTGGCAGGCGCCACAGACCTCGTAGGCTTCCTCGCCGCGGGTGACGTCGCCCTTCTTCTGCAGGGCTTCGATCTTTTCGCCTTCCTGGGCGTTCCAGACGTAACCCTGACCCTCGATGCCTTCCTTCTTGGGCGCGGGAGGTCCGGCGAAGGCGACGCTGGCGGAGAGCAGGGCGGCGAGCAGAACGGTGATCTTCATGGTGGTTTCCTCTATGGGTGCATGGCGGAGGGGGGCGGTCCGCCGAATGGTCAGCCCGGCTGCGTCCCCGGCTCGATGGACCCGGGGCGCAGCGGAACTGTCTTACTTCAGGCTCTCGAGCCAGACGGCGATCGCCTTGATCTCCTCGTCGTTGACGAGGTGCATCACGCCCTTCATCGCGGCGGTCTGGCCGTTGTTGCGCGCGCCGCTCTTGATGTCCTTCATCTGCTGCTCGGCATAGGCCGCGTTCTGGCCGGCGAGCTTGGGGTAGGTGGGCAGCAGCGGCTTCTTGGCGTCGGCGCCGTGACAGGCGTTGCAGGTCTTCTCGGCGTAGAGCTTGGCGCCGTCGAGGGCGGCGAACGCGGGTGCGGACACGGTGACCGCCAGCAGCAGGGAAACGATCAGCTTCATGGATTTCTGTTCCTTCTAAAGTGTCGGGGAGCTCGCCTCTGGCTTCGCTCCCCGACGCGGACTACCGGATTATCGATTCAACTCCGAGGGGGCCGGCCTTACTTGGCGCCCTTCTGCTCCAGGAAGGTCTTGGCACGCAGGCCGATGTCGGCCGCCTTGACCTGGTACTGCCACACCTGCTCGGCCCACAGGTTCGCCTGCTCCCAGTCCTGCTTGGCGGCGGCGGCCTCGTGCTTGGCCTTGGCGTCCGGCATCTTGCCGAGCTGGTCGGTGGCGTCTTCCATCAGCGCGACGACTTCCGGATAGGCCTTGTAGTTCACCGAGGTGATGTAGGCGACGACCTGGTCGAGCACCGCCTGGGTGTCCGCAACCTTCTTCAAGGTGTTCTTGTAGTCGGTTTCGGTGTAGTTGGCGGCGGCGAGCTGCGCGCCTTCCTCGGGCTTCCAGCCCTTCGGCTTGACCAGCAGGTAGCCTTGCATCTCGAGGTGCAGCGCCGAGCAGAACTCGGTGCAGTAGTACGGATACACGCCTTCCTTGTCGGCCTTGAACTTGACCGAGATGGTCTTGCCGGGCTCGACCGAGGCGTGCACGTTGTAGGTCGAGACGGTGAAGCCGTGGGTCTCGTCCTGTGCGCGCTCGAGGTTGGTCAGGTAGATCGTGACCTCGTCGCCCTGCTCGACCTCGATGGTCTCCGGGGTGATGTGCGAGCGGATCAGCGTGCCATACACCTTGACCTGGTTGCCTTCGCGGACGGTCTTCTCCTCGCCCGCGCGCACCTTGCCTTCGTGCTGCTGGTCGGTGCGGCTGTTGGTGCCGACCTTGTAGCGCACGGCCGGCTTGAGCTTGTCGGCCTGGATGCCGACGACGTAGTGCGGCTCGCCCAGCGGCAGCGGCATGTCGTACAGGAGCTGCATCTTGTCGTTGCTGATGTCGATCAGCTGGTGGTTCTGCGGGTGCAGCGGACCCACCGGGTTGAAGCGGTCGATCGACAGCTTGTTGAGCGCCACCAGGTACTTGCCCTTGGGCTTGGTGGTGTCGCCTTCCATCGTCATCAGGTGGCCGATGTTGTAGTGGATGGCGATCTTGTCCAGCAGCTTGCCTTCGCAGAAGTTCCACTTCGCGACCATGGAGTCGACGTACAGCGAGGTGTAGGCCACGCACTCCTTGGAGTCGAACTGCGTGTGCAGCGGGCCGAGGCCGAGCTGGACCTGGGTGTGCAGCGCGTCCTTCATGCCGATGACGGGGATGCCGTACGGGTCCTTGGACTCGAAGCGCTTGTTCTTGATCGCGTCCATGATCTTCTCGAAGGAATACACGGACACGTGGGTGTCGAGCTTGCCGGACACGACGATGAACTTGCCGTTCGGGGTCACGTCGACGCCGTGCGGGCTCTTGGGCTCGGGGATGAGGAACAGGATGCCTTCGCGGATCGCCACTTCCATCGGGATGACGCGATGGTTGTTGATGATCTTGACGTTCTTGTCGTCCTTCGCGATCTCTGCGGCACGCTTCCAGTTCACCACGTGCATGTAGTCGGTGTCCTTGGCGGAGCAACCGGCCTCATACGGCGGGCGACCCTTCTCGATGCCGCCGACGTAGCGTTCCGTGCAGAAGCTGTTGGTGAAGGACCAGCCGTCCGAGTCCAGCTTGCCGGCGTCGGAGAGGTCCTGCGAGTAGGGCGGGAGCTCGAGCGAGAAGGACTGGTCGGCCTTCAGCTGACCGTGCTCGCGGTCGAACTTCCAGTAGGTGAGGGCGCCGCGGTACTTCTCGTTGAACTGCTCGAGCGGATAGAACTTCTGGTTCTCGAGCGGCGAGGCGTACTGCGAGGCCTCGATGATGTACTCGGTGTTCGGCGTGGCGAAGGCGCCGCCGTGCTCCGACTTCATGATCGGGTTGGCGACGATCTGCTTGGTCTCGAAGTCGCGCAGGTCGATCACGGCCAGGCGCGGGTTCGACTTGTCGTTGATGAACAGGAACTGGCCGTCGTACTCGCCGTTGGTCTCGGAGATCGCCGGGTGGTGGGTGTCGCCCCAGGTGATCGACTTGCCGTCGATGTTGCCGCCGGCGAGCACCTTCTTCGACTCTTCGTCAAAGCCGTAGCCCTGCCAGGGTTCGGGCGTGAACACGCCGATGTACTTCAGGATGCGCATCGACGGAACACCGTAGACGATCATCTGGCCGGACTGGCCGCCCGAAGCGAAGGCGAGGAACTCGTCGCGGCCGCCGGTCGGGGTGTAGGTCTTGGCCGCGGCCAGCAGGTCCTGCTGGGTGAGGTTGCGGCGCTTCATGACGTCCTGCAGCGACTCCGCGGCGAACGCCGAGCCGGCCGCACCCACGCCGAGGCCCGCCGCGATGAGCAGGGCCGTGGTCTTTACTGCAAATTTTTTCATTTTGGAAACTCCCGTAGAAACAACAGTCTCGAACTGCCTTCACCCTTGCGGCCCACCTCGGTCGCCCCCGTACGGCCTGGAGGTCGTGTTTCCACACGCGTGCGGATTGCGGGGGCTGCCTGCCACATTCACCGAATACGACCCGCATGCTTCTGCGGATACCGGGAGTGAAACCTTTCCCTCCTCCGCGGCGTCGACCTCCGATGCTGGCGTGCCAGAATTATCGACTGCTTATCGACAACCAAGCTTGATATGGATCAAGTGCACGCCTTGTGCAGGAGTGCGGTGGAAAAGTGGTGGACCGGCATCTAAACTGTTGCCCCATTGTCGAGAAGAGCTTGAATTTCAGCTTAGTTAATCTTGATCTGGATCAATTCAAAATCGACTCGACCCCCGCTTCGATTGTGACCATGCCTGCTGGTCGACCGCAGTCCCAGCGTCGGCCAGCACGGCCGGCTTCCGCCCCCGACTTTCCGGAATCTCCATGAGACCGCATCACGACGGTGACAAGCCGCTCGACAAGACCTTCGGCCGCCAGTCGGTCTCGGCCGACGAGCGCCGGCAGCGCATCCGCGACGTGTTCAACCACATCGCCTCGCGCTACGACCTGATGAACGATCTGATGAGCTTCGGCATCCACCGCCTGTGGAAGCGCCGCTTCGTGGCCGGCCTGCCGGATCAGGGGCTGTTCGTCGATCTTGCCGGCGGAACCGGCGACGTTGCGGCCCTTTTGGCGCGCAAGCCGGGCCGGCGGGTGGTCGTGGTCGACCCGTCGATCCCGATGATGCGCGAGGGTGGCACGCGCGCCGACGCGGCCGCGGTGCGCTGGATCGCCGGCGAGGCCGAGCGCCTGCCCTTCGCCGACGGCTCGGTGCAGGCGCTGACCGTCTCCTTCGGGCTGCGCAACACCACCCGGCTCGATGCCGCGCTCGCCGAGGCCGCGCGCGTGCTGGCGCCCGGCGGCACCTTCGCCTGCCTGGAGTTCTCGCGGCCGATGAGGTGGCTGCAGGTGTTCTACGATCCCTATTCCTTCCACGTGATCCCGCGCCTCGGTGCCTGGGTCGCCGCCAATCCGGCGGCGTATCAATACCTGATCGAATCGATCCGCAATTTCCCCGATCAGCAGCGCTTCGCGGCGATGATCGAGGCGGCCGGCTTTTCTGCGGTACGCTGGAAAAACCTCAGTTTCGGGATTGCCGCGATTCATCTCGGAACGAAGCCCGCTGCCGCCTGAAAACCCGCTCTGCGTTCTCGGGGTATTCGGAGATGTCAATGAATGGACGGGAAATGAGGCAAAGGGACTCTATTTTGAATAATCGGGATTTAATCCAGAAAAGCACCAGGAAATTCCTCTCGTCGCCCTGCGCCCGCCTGCGCGCCGCGCTCTGCGTCGCGCTCGTGGTTGCGGCGCCGCTCGCCGCTGCCGAGGAGGCGACGGTGTGGCGGGAGCCGGCGACCGGCATGGAGTTCGTCCGCGTGCCGGGGGGGTGCTTCGACATGGGCGACACCTTCGGCGACGGCGAGACCAACGAGCTCCCGGTGCACAAGGTGTGCATGACGCCTTACTGGATCGGCCGCCACGAGGTCACCCAGGAGCAATGGACCCGGCTGATGGACTACAACCTGTCGGTGTTCGCCACCTCGCCGGCGCATCCGGTCGACAGCGTCAACCAGGCCGACATCGCCGAGTTCGTGCGTCGGCTGGGCGAGAAGAACCCCGGCCGGGTGTTCCGCCTCCCCACCGAGGCAGAGTGGGAATACGCCTGCCGCGGCGCCGGGCGCGCCGAGCGCTTCGGCGGCGAGGCCGCACCCGAGGGGGCGAACACCGCCGAACGCGCCGAGCTCGAGGGCGACGGCAGTCTGGCCGTGGGGAGCTATGCGCCCAACGCCCTCGGCATCCACGACATGAGCGGCAACCTGTGGGAGTGGGTGTCGGATGTCTATGCGGCCGACGCTTACCTGCATCACGAGGCCGAGAATCCGCACTACCAGGCCAGCGGCCCGGCGCGCCTGCTGCGCGGAGGCGCGTGGACGCATCCCGCAGGCTTCGCGCGCTGCAGCAAGCGCCACATGCACTGCCGGCCGACCGCCCGCTTCGACTTCGTGGGCTTCCGGCTGGTGCTGGAGGAGGGCGCGGACGGACGGCCCGCGCATTAAGTAGACTCCCTCTTTTTCAAGTCGGCGGGCCGCTTGCCCGGCGGCTCCGCAAGGATTTCAGGGGAACCGATGAAGATTCTGCTTTCCGCACTCGTTGCCGGCCTGTCGATGGCCGCCCTGCCCGCGCTGGCCGCGGAGCTCGCGCCGATTGCGCCGATGGTGCCGACGACCTCGGTGGTGCCGACGACGCCGATGGCGCAGCTTCCCGCCGCCGCCGCGCCCGCGCAGCCCAAGATCGCCCGCGGCCTGTTGCTGCTGCACGAGGGGCGGGTGTTCATGGCGCCTTGCCGCGATCGCAGCTATGTCAACGTGGAAGACGTTTCCGAGGGAGGCACGGTGCTCGCCGCGCTGCGCGACTTCGGCCTGGCGCCTGGAAACAACCTCTACGTCGAGCTGATGGGCGTGCAGGAGGGCGGCCTGCTGCGCGTGTCGGGGCTCAACTTCGCCCATGCCACCGCACGCTGCCTCGGCGAAGCCGAGAACGAGGAAGACTGGCGCGCGCTCGGCCTGCAGGCCGAGTGGGCGGCGGCGGCCGGTGCAGGCGCGCTGCGCGTCGAGCGCGCCGACACGCCCGAGCTGCGCACCACCTACGACGCGGTGAAGGACGACAAGGGCACGCGCAGCATCGAGGCCGAGGGCGTGGCGCTGAGCTTCACGCCCGGCCTGTGCCGGACGGCCGACGGCAAGATGCTCACCGGCTGGCGCGCGACGCTGGTGCCGGCCGGGGGCGGCGCGCTCGAAGGCTGCGGCTGGGAGCGCTGACGCGGCGCGTCAGGGGCGGCCGGCCGCTGCGCCGCCGCCCGGGGTCGGGTGCCCTCCCGCATCGCCGCGTGCGCGGCCCCTACAGCGTCCAGTCGTAATCCACCGTCAGCGGCGCGTGGTCGGAGAAGCGCTGCGCCTTGTAGACCTCCGCCGCTTGCGCGCTCGCGGCCAGCCCTGGGGTGGCGACCTGGTAGTCCAGGCGCCAGCCGACGTTCTTCGCCCACGCCTGGCCGCGGTTCGACCACCACGTGTAGCAGTCCGCGGTGGCCTCGGGGTGCAGGCGGCGATAGACGTCGATCCAGCCCTGCTCGTCGAACAGGCGGCTCAACCACGCGCGCTCCTCGGGCAGGAAGCCGGAGTTCTTCTGGTTCGACTTCCAGTTCTTCAGGTCGGCCTCACGGTGGGCGATGTTCCAGTCGCCGCACACCACGACCTCCTGCCCGCTCTGGAAGAGCTGGTCCATGTGCGGCAGGAAGCGGTCCATGAAGTCGAACTTCACCTGCTGGCGCTCCTCCGAGCTCGAGCCCGAGGGCAGGTACAGCGACACCACCGAGAGCTTGCCGAAGTCGAGTTGCAG
>Ga0268298_10000847_pt1 | contig 38238 bp, 35 predicted proteins | sample WWTPWeurt_MetaG_FD_194462 | JGI IMG/M metagenome (GOLD analysis project Ga0268298, IMG submission 194462) | Activated sludge microbial communities from WWTP in Nijmegen, Gelderland, Netherland - WWTP Weurt | ecosystem: Engineered > WWTP > Aerobic digester > Activated sludge | place...
AGTGTGTACGGCAGCATGGAGGTTACTGCGCCGGTTTTCGATATTTTTTTCGATTCGAGGCGCTCGCGCTCAAGCATATTCATAAAGTCTGTATTGCCGCCAAAATTCAATTGGTAAGTACGATCGAGCCGGACTCCACGATCAACAAAAAGACTGGTCAAAACTCGGTGCAAAATTGTTGCACCAACCTGACTCTTAATGTCATCACCAAGAATTGGCAAATTCTTTTCGCGAAAACGGTTAGCCCAATATTCCGAGCTTGAGATGAAAACGGGTATAGCATTCACAAAAGCACAACCAGCTTCGAGAATTTGCTCCACATACCACTTGGTTGCCATTTCCGATCCAACGGGCAGATAGCTTACAACAACATCGGTTTTGGTTTTCTTCAAAATTCCAATGATATCTGCAGTTGGTCCAGGAGCTTTTTTTAGAATTTGCGAAAGATACTTGCCCAATCCATCATGGGTCATGCCACGGGCGACTGGCACATCCTGGAAAGGCACATCTGTGAATTTAAATGTATTGTTGGGGTAAGCAAAAATGGCTTCAGACAAATCCTTGCCCACCTTAGTGTCGACCACATCAAAAGCAGCGCTAAATTCGATATCTCGAATATGATAGCCACCCAGGTTGACATGCATCAAACCAGGCACATGATCATCATCTTTTACATTTTTGTAATATTCAACACCTTGCACCAACGAGGAGGCGCAATTTCCAACACCGATGATTGCAACCCGAACTTTTTTCTTTTCGCTCACATTGAACTCCTTGATATTTTAAATATACAAATCTAATAGAGATATTTTGTTTCCTGAAATTCATAGGAACCCCTTATTTTACAAATCATCACAAAAGGTTAGTTTGCAAAATATCCCAATACAACCATATTTTACTACTAAGCAATCTCGTCTGTGCTATAATTTTTTTATGTTTCTGAGGAATTAAATGCAAAGTATAAATTCTAAACGACAATTACAAACATACGAGAGACTGACGGAATTAAGTCGTGGAATCGGGAAAATCCTCGATCTGGAAACGTTATTATATTCTATGACAGAACTTGCTTGCGACTCAATTCACTGCGATGTTTCAAATGTGTTGCTATATGAACCAGAAACAGATTTATTAAAATATATTGCTGGGCCAGTGGGACAAAGATCCATTCTCCAAAATATTAGAGTCCCAATCGGGAACACAATAGAAGGATTAGTTTATCGCACGGCAAAATCAACCATTGTTGATCATTACCAACAGGACTCGCTTCATTCCCCCCAAATCGAAAAAGATTTAGGGCTAAAAATTAAGAACCTGGCTGTTGTGCCATTGTTGTTTCGCGGAGACACAATCGGTATTTTTGAATCATTAAATAAGGTCGAGGACTTTGATCAAGACGATCTAATGATTCTTGAAACATTGGCTTCTCAAGCTGCAATTGCTATTTTGAGTAATTCATTATTCGATGAGGTTCAGCAGGCTTACCGAAAAGTGGATGAACTCGAGAGAATGAAATCGAATTTTATCGCAATAACATCGCACGAACTCAGAACCCCAATCGGTCTGATTCTCGGACATGCTTCCTTTCTCGATGAAATAACTGAAGATAAACAAACAAAACAGCAGCTCGAAGTCATTATTCGAAATGCGAATCGACTCAAATCCATTATTGAAGACATATCAAGTGTGAACGATGCCCAAAACGGCGCCAGCCATTTGATGTATAGGATATTGTCGCTAAATCAGGTCCTTTACAAAGCACTGGATCAATATATGCCTATGGCTCACCAGAAGGACATATCTTTCTTGGTAAAAATTCCTGAAAGTGACTTTCTCATTGATGCTGATGAAGAAAAAATATTACTCGCGATCAATCATTTACTTAGCAACGCAATTACCTTTTCGGATGTAGGCTGTCACATCATGGTTTCAGCTGAGAAAATCTCTACCTATGTTCAAGTTTCCATTGCTGATAATGGGATCGGAATTCCGGTAAACGATCTTCCTCATGTATTTGATCGCTTTTTTCAGGTGCAATCCCACCTTACTCGAAAGCACGGGGGTATGGGGTTAGGATTATCAATAACAAAATCAATGATAGAACTTCATAAGGGTCAGATTTGGGTTGAGAGCATTGAGGGAAAAGGTAGTAAATTCTCTTTCATTTTACCGCTAGCGATTTCAAGTCGATCATCATCCGGTAAAACGAATGCATTTGTGGATTGATCTTAATCGTTTTGTGTCAATCTCCAATTGATGTTACACCAATTCTTACTCCATACCTTGTCAAAGCCTCTACCCTCTAGTATAATCTCGGACGCTTGGTTACAAGCATTTTCGGGGCGTGGCTCAGCCCGGCTAGAGCGCTGCGTTCGGGACGCAGAGGTCCCGAGTTCAAATCTCGGCGCCCCGACAGTCAAAAAACAACGAACGGTTTACGTTCGTTGTTTTTTAATCAAAAAGGTTGTATGAACAATACTTTTGGCTTTCAATTTCTGGAATTGATTGGTATTAGTGCCGCCGCCTGTGCAGCAGTCATCACAATACTATTTTTTATTGAACATAGAAAAACAACAAAATCTCTCCAGGATTGGCAGTTCATATGCTTCGGGGTTGTTTTGTTCCCTATCATCTTTCTGAGTTTCACGTTACTGGGTTATCAGAATATATTGGGTTGGGTATTATTTTTGTTAAGCCAGACATCAATCGCTTTTGGCTTTTTTAAAATGTATCTTATCGATAGGCGACGATCAAATTTTATTGATGAAATCAAGGAACAGGACCAAACCTCGCTCGATACTGTTGCCTTGTTCGATCCTCTAACCCGCCTTCCAAACCAAAGACAATTTGATACAAAATTAAGAATTGAATATCAGAAAAACCTTCGCGACCATAAACCAATCGCCGTAATTGCACTCGTTATCGATGACTATAAAGCCCTGATTAACTCACATAATCTTGGAAGTGCAGATGTGGCAGTTCAACACATAGCCTGGATTCTCGAAAAGTCGGTCAGGGATTTCGATATTGTTGCCAGAACAAGCCCAGATGGGTTTCACATTTTATTGCAAAAATCAGATGCACAGGATTCGGCTTTAATCGCAGAGCGAATTCGAAACAAAGTAGCAGGATTACCAGCCCAAACCAAAGACCAATCTATTCAGATGACTGTTAGTCTCGGTGTAACAGTACTTTCGGAAAACAGCACCGCCCCAATTTCACATCAAGCATTGTTAAAAGCAGCAGATACAGCTCTTCTACTCGCTCGACAAAAAGGCGGGGATCGGGTTATAGTCAGCTAATGGCATCAATGTCGATGATTTTGTCTCCTCTTCAAAATGAAGTAATCCATCTTCCGTATGTTGGAAGTTCTTATCTCCATGGAAATGCAGGTACAGGAAAGACAACCGCCGCATCTTTGCGTCTTGTTCAAATGTTGAAGGCCGGAATTCCTGCTGAAAGCATTTTAGTACTTGCCCCTCAGCGCACCTTGCTTACACCATATTTAGATGCAGTTGCTGATGGAGACGAAGGCAATCCGGGTAATGTAACATCCATAACACTTGGCGGACTTGCCAGGCGAATGACAGATCTCTTCTGGCCCATTGTTGCCGCTCAAGGAGGTTTTGCCAATCCGGAAAATCCTCCGATTTTCTTAACTTTGGAAACAACAGAATATTATATAGCTCAAATTACGGCTCCCCTACTGGATCAGGGATTCTTTAGCTCAATCGTCATCGATCGTAATCGACTTTACAGCCAATTAATTGATAATCTAAACAAAGCAGCGATAGGTTGCTACTCACATTTAGAAATTGCAGACCGTTTAAAATCAGCCTGGAATGGTGACCGTAATCAATTTAGGGTTTACGACAATGCACAATTCTGTGCCACAGAGTTTCGCCAGTATTGTTTAGCGAATAACCTGCTTGATTATTCGCTCCAAATTACATTGTTTTACGATGTTATCTGGCAAAATCCCGTTTGCAGACAATACCTTTTGAAATCTTTTCCTCACCTGATTGTTGAAAATGTTGATGAAGATACCACCTTTACGCATCAGATCCTTGACGAATGGCTTCCTGAGACAGAATCGGCTTTGTTAGTTTTTGACACAAACGGTGGTTTCAGACCGCTGTTAGGTGCAAATCCCAAGACAGGTGCCAGGTTGATCGAGCGCTGTTCCCGGGAACTTAATTTTACGGAATCCTTTGTTTCCAGTAGTGAAATACAGTGGCTGGAAACAGCCTTGATCTCTCGTATCAATCATAAGGAACAAGTTCGTCCATTGATGGATTTTACACTTACAGACATTCTGGAGTTTGATTTCAAACGTTTTTTTCCAGAGATGATAGATTGGACTGCTGAACGAATTGCGGATTTGATCCAACAACAAAATATTCCCCCATCCGAGATTGCTGTATTAGCCCCATTTCTGTCAGATTCGCTTCGTTTTTCACTTTCTCAGGCTTTAGGCAAGTATGGAATTCGGTCGCATTCCCTTCGCCCATCAAGATCGCTGGTTGACGAGCCAGTAACCCAAAGCCTTCTCACGCTCGCAATGATATCGCATCTTGACTGGGGCAGATTTAGCTCGCAATTCATCCCCGGCAAGTTTGATATAGCGTATGCGTTAACACAGGTACTGGATGGATGCGACCTTATTCGAGCACAAATAATGGCTGAAGAGCTTTTTCGAGTTTCCGACTCGCAGATTCATCTATTCCCGTTTGAAGATATTCCAGGAAATATCCAAAACCGTATCACCTTTCGTCTTGGTCAACAGTACGAAGTGCTTCGAAATTGGATCTTGGATTACCAAAACCAGCCCCCTGAAATGCTGGATCATTACCTCAGCCGCCTTTTTGGTGAGGTTCTATCACAGCCCGATTTTGGCTTTCATCGCAACCTCAGCGCAGGTGAAATTACAGCCAACCTGATGGAATCGATTTATAAATTCCGTCGCTCATTGGTTAGCGAAAACGACGCCGTGAGTCTGGAATATGTAAGAACAGCCAAAAGTGGAGTTTTGGCTGCTCAGTATTTGCGTTCCTGGACAATGTCAGATGATGAGTCTGTGTTGATCGCACCTGCTTATACCTTTTTAACAGTTAACAAACCAGTTGACTATCAATTTTGGCTGGACATTGGCAGTCATTCCTGGTCAGAACGAATTTTTCAGCCAGTGACCCATCCGTATGTACTCAGTAAAGACTGGCCGATAGGCAAATTATGGACCGATGAAGAAGAGATTGTTCACAGCCTGGATGCTCTGCAACGTCTGATTCTCGGCTTACTTCGGCGCTGTCGAAAGAAAGTTTTTCTGGGTTTATCCAATCTAGGCGAGCAAGGTTATGAACAGCGCGGTCCACTTCTGCAGGCTTTTCAGGCCGTATTGCGAGACCAAATCTCATGACGAATTCACCCATTCAACTTCGAAAACATCAGAAAGAAATCCTGAGATACCAGAACGGCTATATGGGCATAATTGCTGTACCCGGGAGCGGAAAAACATTTACCCTGTCCCATCTGGCGGCAAATCTAATTTCGGGTGGCAAAATTTCTGATACGCAGGAAGTATTGGTGGTCACTCTCGTAAATTCTGCGGTCGATAATTTTTACCAACGAGTTGGCAGCCTAATCAAATCAGCCGGATTGATGCCGAATCTGGGTTATCGAGTTCGTACGCTGCATGGCTTGGCTCACGACATCATTCGCGAAAGGCCAGATCTGGCGAGTCTGGATACGCAATTCGCCATCATTGACGAACGCGATTCCCTGGCGATTATTGATGACTGTGTTCATGGCTGGCTAAGGGTAAATCCGAATACGCTCGATGATTATCTTAATCTGGATTTGACAGAATCGCGACTCGGCCATATCAGGCAAGATACTCTGCCACTGTATTTAAATACCCTGGCTGTAAATTTTATCCGCTATGTAAAAGATCAGCGCTTCACTCCAGATTATCTGAAATCTCGAATTCAAAAACTACCTTTACCACTCCCTTTAGCTGATTTTGGAAGTTCAATCTTCGAAAGTTATCAGCGGTCACTTGCTTATCGCGGCGTCGTTGATTTTGATGACCTGATAAAAAATTCTCTTAATGTCCTTCAGAGTGATCACTCACTCTTGAAAAATTTACGTAATCGATGGCCTTTCATTCTCGAGGATGAAGCCCAGGATTCCAGCCATCTTCAAGAAGAAATTCTGGCATTGTTGGCCGGCCCTAAAGGCAATTGGGTCCGTGCTGGAGATCCAAATCAAGCAATTTTTGAAACCTTTACAACTGCTAATCCTAAATATTTGCGCGAATTTTGCCTGAGAAAAGATGTCACTCCAGCGACTTTGCCTACTTCGAGTCGCTCAACCAAAAGCATTATAAAACTGGCAAACCTGCTGGTGGAGTGGACTCAAATTGAACATCCTTTACCAGAAGTTCGGGATTCCCTTCAGCCGCCCTATATCGAGCCGGTTGAATTGGGGGATCGATCTCCTAACCCGGTAGATGATCCTCGTGGGATCTTTTTTATTGAGAAAAAACTCACCCCTCAGGAGGAAGTCGAACAGATTGCAAATTCAATCAGTAAATGGCTTCCCAAAAACCAGGAAAAAACTATTGCTGTTTTAGCCCCACGCAACCAGCGCGCCAATGATCTTGTAGATGAGTTGAAGAAACGGAACATCCCATTTGTTGACTCTCTGCTCAAGAGCAGCGCAGCCACTCGCACATCAGCAGGCGCGATTGCTATCATATTACGATACTTGAGTGATCCACAATCATCCAAAAAATTAGCCGTTGTTTTTAGCGTTTGGCGCCGTGACGAACGCGACGATCCCGATTTGGCAAAAAGAAATTCTGAAATTGCAGAAAGAATTCGCAAAATAACCCGATTGGAGGATTTTCTTTTTACCGACCTTCATGAATTTTGGCACGCAGAATTTAATCAGTCTGAGTTGGTCCAGGATGTCTTGGATATTCTTCATTCTTTTCGTGACATTATTGTTCGCTGGCAAGCTGCTATTGTCCTTCCGATTGATCAGCTTGTTTTAACAATCGCTCAAGACATCTTTTCACTGCCCTCCGAACTTGCTTTATCGCATAAACTGGCTGCGCTTTTGCGCCAGGCCAGGTTACTTAACCCAGGTTGGCGGCTTGCAGAATTAACTGAGGAATTAACGATTATAGCCAAAAACGAACGCCGATTTATTGGCTTTTCAGAGGATGATTTGGGATTTAATGTCGAAAAACACAAAGGGCAGGTAGTGATTGCCACCATGCATAAGGCCAAAGGCCTGGAATGGGATAGGGTCTATCTAATGTCAGTCAATAACTATGATTTTCCGTCTGGATCAAGTTATGACGCATATATGGCTGAAAAATGGTTCTTTCGAGATCGGCTTAATGTGGAAGCTGAATCTCTGGCACAATTAGCGGTATTAACCGCTGAAGGGGAAAACACAGATTGGTATTTGGAAGGTGCAGCCACTGAACAAGCCCGCCTGGATTATATTCGAGAGCGACTCCGATTATTATATGTCGGCATCACCCGAGCTAAGACGGAATTAATCCTTACCTGGAATACAGGTCGAAAAGGACAGGCTAAACCAGCTCTGCCTTTTATTAACTTGCATGAATATTGGAAAAGCTACCTGGCAAGCATATCTTGAAACCGGATTAATGTATGGTCACAAAAATTCAATTTTCACAAGCGAATCTACAAGATTTCCAGGACTGTAAGAGAAGATTTTTCCTTCGCCATATTCGGAAATTAGCCTGGCCAGCAGTAGAGTCTCATCCGATGCGCGAAAATGAAATTTTGCGTGAACACGGTGTCGCTTTTCATCGAATGGCACAGCAGTATTTTTTAGGAATTCCGGAATCGAATCTAAACAAACTGAATACGGATGAGCCGCTTCACGGCTGGTGGCAAAATTTTATTGAAAGCAAACCGTCTTTTTCGGCTGTTGAAAACCCTGATGCGAGGATTTTTCCTGAATTTACATTGAACACAATTCTGGATGGTCATCGCCTGACAGCAAAATTTGATTTGTTAGTCGTACTGGATGCAAAAATAATCATATATGACTGGAAAACCTCCCGCCGCCGGCCAGATATCAAATGGTTGGATCGAAAACTACAAACCAGGGTCTATCCTTTTGTAGTTGCTAAATCTGGAGCATATTTGCTGAGGGGGCGACAAACCTTACTTCCGGAAAATGTCCAGCTTGTTTATTGGTTTGCTGATTTCCCCAATCAGCCAGAAATTATTTCGTACTCGAAAGAAAAAATGGATGCCGACTCACATTTTGTGAGTAACATAATCGCCGAAATCGCCGGTCTTGATAGCACAGATGAGGAAGTTTTTAACCGAACTTCTCAAGACAAAATATGCTCATTTTGTGTTTATCGTTCATTGTGCAGAAAAGGAATTTCAGCCGGCGTTGAAAACGAAATGGAAGACATGCTTGATCTCGAACCATTCTCAATGGATCTCGACCAAATAGCTGAAGTTGGGTTTTAGAATGAATGAACGGTCATGGCATTTTCCAACACTTGATAAGTGTTTAAACCAGGTAGCCATTCAAAAGGCCTTAGCTGGAGACGAATTTTATGAAAACTCCAGTATCGCAGCTATTCTCTCTCGAAGAGGTATTACAGATAATTTAGCTGCTCAAGCCTTTTTCGAACCTGAAATCTACCAACCATCTTCGGCGTCTGAATTCCCTGACATCGAAAAGGCCGTTGCTCGAATCGTCCAGGCAATAAGTACACATGAGAAAATTTGCATTTGGGGAGATTTTGATGTGGATGGACAGACCTCAACAGCGGTTTTGGTGCAGGGATTGGAGCATCTTGGCGCAAGCGTAACATTTCACATTCCTGATCGAGCCAAAGATTCCCATGGGGTTTTTATCCCGGGCTTAATAAACCAGATAGAAAAGGGAACATCTCTAGTTATAACTTGTGACACTGGAATCACAGCTGTCGAGCCGATTCAATTTGCTAACCAGGCTGGTGTCCAAACCATTGTCACCGATCACCATGAACTGCCAGCAAACCTGCCGCCAGCGTACGCTATTATAAACCCGCATCTGCTTAAAAAAGGTCATCCGTTATCCACCTTGCCGGGGGTGGGTGTCGCCTACAAGTTAATCGAAGCGCTTTACGAGCGATATGGACTTGAATCCGAAACGGAACAATTTTTAGATTTGGTGGCAATTGGAATAATTGCTGATGTTGCTGTTTTAAGTAAAGATACCCGTTATCTGGCTCAACGCGGGTTGACGTTGTTGAGAAATACCCAACGAGTTGGGCTGCAGCAAATGATTGAATTAGCTGAGATTAATCCCGAAGGGATCAACGAAGAAATTATAGGATTTTCAATTGGACCGCGGCTAAATGCCCTGGGCCGACTTGGTGATGCAAACCGAGCTGTAGAATTCTTGACCACAAACAACAAAAATTCAGCTCGGATCATTGCTTTGGAACTTGAAGCATTAAATGTTCAGCGCCAAATATTAACCGAAGATGTTTTTCAGAACGCAATTCTACAAATAAGCCAGGATCCAACGTTAGATAAATATGCCGCCATTGTCCTATCTGGAAAATCTTGGCCTGTCGGAATTATTGGTATTGTCGCCAGTCGGTTGGTGAACCGTTTTAATAAACCCGTTATCCTTTTTTCAAGTCCAGAGAACTCGCCAGCTAGAGGCTCTGCCAGGTCAGTGACTGGAATAAACATTGTTGAGGTGATATCAGACCAGATCGAGTTGCTGCTTGGTTTTGGAGGGCATTCGATGGCTGCTGGATTATCGATTGCCCCTGAAAATATTTCAAAATTTCGTGAAAGTATTTCAACCGCGATTTCCAGTCAAATCAGTGGGAGTCAAGATCCAGCCGGGCTGCAAATTGACGCTGTAATAAATTTTCCCGAATTGAATTTGGATTTTGCGAATTTCATCGAAAAGGTGGCTCCTTTCGGATCAGGAAATCCCAAAATCATCTTCGCTGCCAAAAATTTAAGGATAAACAAAAAGCAAATTATCGGGAGAAGGAAAGATCATCTCGTAATCCATGTTGCCGACCAAACGGGGTTTTCACAAAAAATACTTTTTTGGCAGGGTGCCAATGCAGATCTTCCAGAAGAAACTTTTGATCTAGCCTACACAATCCGAAAAACGACATACCAGGGACAGCCTGAACTGCAGGTAGAATGGGTTGAGGCAAGGCACAACGAAGAAGAAAAATCCCCTCTGTTCAAAATCTCCAGAGTTAAGTTGACTGACTATCGAGAAGATCCTTTTCCTGTAGGTCGTTTAAATGCTCTAAAAAAAGAGAATCCAGATTTGGAGGTCTGGGCTGAAGCAGTTGAAGGCGATCAACTAGGCAGTAAAAACCGACTTGAGCTTTTACCTGCCAAAGTTTTAGCGATTTTTACGATCCCACCTGATCGTGCCACGTTAAATTCTATTCTTGAAAGAACCAAACCAGAGGTTGTATGGGTATTTGCACTTGATCCTGGTATGGATAATCCTCAAAATTTGCTCAAACGTCTGTTCGGACTGTTAAAGTTTTTGGCAAACCGGAATCAATTCTCTGTTAACCTAAGCCAACTTGCATCCGGATGCGCACAAACCACTGGTGTAATTCGCCACGCGCTAAATTACCTGGCTGGACGAAAGTTGCTGGAATTTCAAACTTATAAAGATAACGAGTTAGAATTTCAAATTATTAATCAGGGAAAAACAGCGGAAAATGACCCCCTGCTTACAGCACTGACCAAGGCTCTGAAAGAAACATCTGCCTTCCGCAAGTATTACCGAGAGACACCCCTTTCGAAAGTAATCAATCCAAAGTTAGTACCATGAGCCTGACACCTTCTATCCAATGTCTTGAGAATTTGGGCATACCTTTCAAAACATATACCCACTCCGGCCCAATCTCCTCTTTACTGCAAGTGGCTGAAGAGAGAGGGCAGAAAATTTCTCAGATTGTGCGCAGCATACTTTTTCGCTATGATGAAAATAAATTTGTCATGGTCTTAATCAACGGACCCGATCAGGTATCATGGCCAATGCTCCGCCAAAATTTAAGCACAAACCGGATCACCCTCGCTGTAGAACCTGAAGTTATCTCAGTTACTGGCTGTAGACCAGGGAGTGTCACTCCGTTAGGATTGTCACTCCCTGTCATAGCTCATTCTGGGGTTTTTCAAGAAACCGAAATTTCGATTGGATCAGGGATCAGAGGAACGGCGATCATTTTGCTCTCGAAACATCTTCTGGAGGCTTGTCCGCAAATCCAAATAATGCCGATGACTTGAAACGGAATTTTCTCTAGATATCCCGCCTGGTTTTCAAAAGAAATCTTCAAGCGCGCTTCAAACCGCGATATTTAATCCGATGAGGCTGGTCTGCCCCAATCCCCAATCGCTTCCGGCGATCGACCTCATAATCCGAGAAGTTACCATCAAACCAAAGAATTGTTCCATCTTCTTCAAAAGCCAGAATATGAGTTGCAACCCGATCTAAAAACCAGCGATCATGGCTCACAACCACACCACAACCGCCAAAGTTTTCCAGGGCTTCCTCTAACGATCGAAGTGTATTGACATCAAGATCGTTGGTTGGTTCATCAAACAAGATCACGTTCGCATTTTTCGTCAACATTTTTGCCAGATGGACCCGATTCCTTTCTCCACCTGAAAGAGATTTGACTAATTTTTGTTGGTCGGCGCCTAAAAAGTTAAAACTGGCCGCGTATGCCCTGGTATTCATGCGCCGGGTGCCAAGTTGAATCAATTCAGACCCATTTGAAATTTCCTCCCAGACGCTTTTTTCCCCATCTAACGATTCGCGACTTTGGTCAACATAAGCCAATTGAACAGTTTCTCCAATCCGAATTGTCCCAGAATCGGGTTTTTCCTGCCCCGTTATCATTCGGAGAAAGGTCGTCTTTCCTGCGCCATTCGGCCCGATCACACCTACTATAGAACCATGCGGAATAGTAAGAGAGAGGTCATCAATTAATAAGCGGTCACCATAGGCTTTTGACACATGCTCAGCCTGAATAACAATTTCGCCCAAACGAGGACCCGATGGTATGTAAATTTCTAATTCCTCGCGCCTTTTCTCATATTCCTGACTTAACAACTTTTCGTATGCCGAAACTCTGGCCTTGCCCTTTGCCTGGCGCGCTTTTGGCGACATGCTGATCCATTCGAGTTCTCTCTCGAGGGTTCTTTGGCGTTTGGTTTCAGTCTTCTCCTCAATCGCTATCCGATTGCGCTTTTGCTCGAGCCAGGAGGAATAGTTTCCTTTCCATGGGATCCCAAACCCGCGATCCAATTCCAAAATCCAGCCGGCCACATTATCAAGAAAATATCGGTCATGGGTCACAGCAATAACCGTCCCTTTGTACTGCTGTAAATGTTTTTCTAGCCAGGCAACCGACTCGGCATCGAGATGGTTGGTTGGTTCATCCAGAAGCAAAATATCCGGTTCAGTCAAAAGAAGCCGGCAAAGAGCCACGCGCCTGCGTTCACCGCCCGAAATAATTTTTACAGGAGTATCTCCATCAGGGCATCGCAGTGCATCCATGGCAAGCTCAAGCCTGTTATCCAGCGTCCAGGCATCCTGTCTATCGAGGAGGTCTTGAAGTCGTGACTGCTCTTCAATTAGCTTGTCGAAATCAGCATCAGGTTTAGAGAATTCTTCGTTAAGCGCGTCATATCTTTTGATCATTTCAATAATTGGCTGTACAGCCTCTTGAACAACTTCTTTTACTGTCTTAGTCGCATCCAGTTCGGGTTCTTGGTCAAGCAGCCCAACAGAGTAACCTTTTGAAAAGGTCACCTCTCCCGTATAACCGTTGTCTTTTCCAGCAATAATCCGCAATAAGGTGCTTTTACCAGATCCATTAAGACCTAATACACCAATTTTCGCCCCATAATAAAAACCAAGCGAAATATCTCGAAGAACCTGTTTGTTCGTCGGTGGAAATGTTCTACCAACGCGCACCATTGAAAAAATAACTTGTTGATCGGTCACAAATGCCTCCAAAAAGAATTACGTGGAAGGGAATCTGGATTACCCATGAGAATAGTATAATGTTTATACATAGAAACGTGAAGGAGAAATCCTGCGGAATGCAAAATACGCAGCAAAACCCTAAGACCCAAAATAATGGAGAAGGACTTAAAAGTTGAACGACACAACTCCTTTTTTGATGACCTATTCTGAAGCAGGGGCTGGCACTCCGATTCTTTTCGTCCATGGTTATCCGCTTTCGAGTAAGCTCTGGGAACCGCAGCTCCTCCATTTACAAAGCGATGCCCGTGTGATCGCTCCGGACTTACGCGGACATGGACAAAGCGCTCACCCACCTGGGCCATTTTCGATGGAACAAATGGCTGACGACTGTGCAGCATTACTGAAACATTTGAAAATCCAGGAGAAAGTAATTCTTTGTGGCCTTTCAATGGGAGGCTATGTGAATTTCGCATTCTATCGAAAGTTTCACGATCAAATTGCAGGGATGATCTTGACAGCGACCAGGGCGGCCGCCGATACAGATCTGGCGCGAAAAAACCGTGAAACAGCGATCGAGTCTGTAAAAAATGAAGGAATAGACTCAGTTCTTGATGCCATGCTGTCAAAATTGCTCTCGCCCCAAAATTATCGTTCCAACGAAGCATTATCTTCCCAAGTAAATGCGATTATGCGTGGTGCTGTAACTAAGGACACAATCGTCAGCGACCAGCTCGCTTTAATGAATCGAACGAATTCTTTGCCGTTTTTGGATCAAATTAATGTGCCCGTCTTAATTATTCATGGCTCAGATGATCAGATCGTGCCTGTACAGGAAGCTCAAATGATGCATTCGTCCATTCCCGCATCCCAGCTTGTGATCTTGCCTCAGGCAGGACATTTACCAAATCTAGAGCAGCCAGACCATTTTAATTCAGCAGTTCGTAAATTTATCAACAAAATAGGAAAAGAGATCTGATAATGAGCAAAAAACTACTGCTTGAACAACTTGAAATCCAACGTGAAGCTTTTTTGGATGTCATCGAAGATGTTGAAGATGAGCTTCTTATCAGACCTGGCGTATGTGGAAATTGGTCCATTAAGGATATCCTTTCCCACCTCAGCCATTGGGAAGCAGAATTGGTAAGACTTTTGTGGCAGGTAAAGCAAGGCCAAAAGCCATCTACAGCTCAAATCGAGTATTTTGGCAAATTAGAAGAAATCAATGCAATCTGGAGTCGCGAAACGCAGATGCGCCCGTTGGATAAAGTATTGGATGATTTTCATGCGGTTAGAAACCAAACGATTGCACGTATCGAGGAGTTTGCCGAAAATGACCTGATGAATCCGAACCGCTTTTCCTGGTCGAGAGGAAAACCCCTGGCTGAGTGGATTGAAAATGATAGCTACGGGCACGAGCTCGAACATATCGATGAAATTAAACAATGGCTTGCTGCTCAACTGCACTAAGGAAAAACATGCGAATCGACTCTCGTCTTTCAAACCAACTTCGTAAGATAAATATTCAGTGCGATTTTATTGAGTATCCAGAAGGGTCAGTCCTTTTCAGTCAAGGCAATACCAAAGTCCTTTGCAATGTCACGATTGAAGACAACATACCTCGCTGGATGCAGGTTCAAAATGTTGCAGGCGGCTGGATCACAGGCGAATACAGCTTACTGCCACGCTCCACTCACACCCGAACTGCACGTGAGACCAATGGGGTTTCTGGTCGAACACATGAGATTCGACGGCTGATTGGCCGTAGCTTACGGTCAGTTGTCAATTTGAGTCTGCTTGGCCCGCGCACAATCATAATTGATTGTGATGTTCTCCAGGCCGATGGCGGGACAAGGACAGCATCGATAACGGGTGGTTATATCGCTCTGATGATCGCCTTAAACCGCCTGATAGCTGCCAACAAAATTCCCTCTACAGTCTTCCAGGATCAGGTTGCAGCCGTAAGTGTCGGAATTGTTGATGGGATCCCTCTCCTTGATTTATGTTACTCGGAGGATTCACAGGCTGAAGTAGATTTCAACATCGTCATGAATGCTCGCGGCGAATACATAGAGATGCAAGGAACCGCTGAAAAATTATCTTTCTCACGTTCTAAACTCAACGAACTGCTCGATCTTGCCGGCCAGGGAATTCAAACATTATTTGAATTTCAGAGGATGGCCCTAAAATAGCCCGACTTACTCAAGGTCTGTGTGGCCAGTTATTTTTTTTCTTAACTCCACCCGCAAATAATCGATTGGGCGTAAAGTTCCAGTTTCATCAATATAGAACCAGACACTCCATCCATTACATGGGTTTTGGTTCATCAACAACCTGCCGATTGTGTGAATAGATCCAGTGGTTTCTCCATAAAGGAGCTTCCCATCAGCTTTCACAATGGCTTTTTTCTCCATTTTGCTTTGAAAGAAAAGTTCTTGTCCTGGACTAAGTAAACCCAGTTCAACGAGTTGGCCAAATGGTATCCTTGAAGTCAGTTGTCGCGGCGTTCTGACATCATACAATCTTTCGTCAAAACTGCTCGGCGTGACCTTATCAATCCTTTCGACAGCCAAATGGACATAATCCTCATCCTGTTCAATCCCTATCCAGTTTCGGTTTAGCCGTTTTGCTACTGCCCCGGTAGTCCCCGTGCCAAAAAACGGGTCTAAAATAACATCACCAGGATTTGTAGAGGCAATGATAATTCTATAAAGAAGCGATTCTGGCTTTTGTGTAGAATGCGCTTTTCGGCCATCGACTTTTAAACGTTCGGGTCCAGTACAAATTGGTAATAACCAATCAGAACGCATTTGCAGATCTTCATTCAGCGACTTCATGGCCTTGTAATTAAAGGTGTATTTTGCAATTTCAGACTTACTGGCCCAAATTAATGTCTCATGCGCATTCGTAAATCTCGTCCCGTGAAAATTCGGTGTTGGATTTGTTTTAACCCAGACTACATCATTCAGTAGCCAGAACCCCATATCTTGCATCAAGGCTCCAATTCGAAAAATATTATGGTAAGAGCCAATTACCCAAATACTCCCATCGTCTTTTAATACCCGCTTGCAGGCAGAAAGCCAAATCTTGGTGAAAGCATCATATTCTTCAAAGCCGCCAATGTCGTCCCAATCGTCATCAACTGCATCAACAAGTGTCAAGTTTGGGCGCCATAAACTTCCCCGAAGTTGAAGATTATATGGAGGATCAGCAAAAATCAAATCAATGGATTTGTCGGGAAACTGTTGGAGTATTTTTGATGCATCTCCCTGAATAACCGTATTGACGGGCAATAAATTCATGGAACTTCTTTGGGTGTTGTTGAGATTCGCAAGTAATGGATTAAATCCAGATCGCCTGGTGATACCCCATATCCCGTCAGAATTGTGGCAACCTCGCTGCGGTGTTGTGTACCATGGTTTACAACATGCGTCAGAATGTTCCAGCAAATATTCTCAAATGCCTCGCCCCGGCGATTTGTGTAAATAATTGGTTCGTCAAGTTGTTGATCGTTCAATTCTTCGATAAAATTCTGCAGGAGTACCTCTTCACGCTGCCAGCGGTAAAGAAGTGTATCGAGGGTGGGAAAACTATCTTGATCTAAAAAAAAATCATCAGATGGTGATTTTTTCAAGCGTTCTCTCCACACCAACTCTGCAGTTAATATGTGCAGCAAAAGACCTCGGATAGACCCATATCCCGTACACGGATTCGGAGAAGTAAATTGATCTGGGTTCAATCTGGTTACAGTAGACAGGATCCGATTGTTTGCCCAGGAATTGTAAGCAAAAAGCATAATCAAATCTGATTTACGCATAAAACTGCCCCTTAATGGGAAAATTTACATTTCGGATTCTAGACAAGTTAACTCCAAAACTGCGGGAGGTGATCTTTATGGGTTAATAACAAGTCATCCAAAACAGCCTGAGCATTTTCTGGCAAAGGTCCAAGGGGATTGGCAAGAAGTGCCTGATAAGCTGCTGCCCTGTCTCCGTGAACGGCCGCTTCAACAGTTAAAATCTCGTAACTTTTGACCTGAGCCAGCAACCCGAAACAAACGGGCGGAAGTGGTTCGGTTGGAAGTGGAACAATTCCATTTCGAGATACTTTACTTGGAATTTCTAACACCCAGTCGCCAGGCCATTCAGAAACAGCCCCATTATTACGGGTATTAACCACGTGAATTTCGTTTAAGTCATTAAAATGAGCATTTAGGAGTTGGGTTGCAACCGTCGAGTAATAGGCGCCGCCTCGTTTCATCAACTCTGCTGGTGGCTCCACCAGATCAGGATCGGCATACTGCTTCAAAAGTTCTTTTTCGATTTCAATAACCGCTTCAGCTCGTGAAGGCGGCCATTTTTTTTGCTCTTCCAACTTGTGGGGGGTGTTGTAAAAATATTGCAGATAATAATTTGGGAGCATGCGTAAGTTTTGGATAAGATCGAGATTCCATTCAGGTTCCGGATCGGATTTCAGATCTTCGAGATATGCTTCAAGAACTTGCGGCCAGACATCCTCGCCTTCTATCGTGAAGCCACGGTGCCAGGAGAGATGGTTGAGCCCCAAAGTAAGCAGCTCAGCCTGTTCTTCGGGAATGGTTTTCCCAATCCGTTTCTCCAACAAGTGCAAAATCCCAATTTTTGCGTTGTATGGCGCGTTACACACGCCAACAGAAGGAACATCCTGTGCATACCGCTGCAGCGCTTCCGTAATCAGTCCAGAAGGATTAGTAAAATTCACCAACAACGTTCCTGGCTTGGATAATTCCCGAATGTCTTGAGCCAGTTTCAGAACAATCGGAATTGTTCTCAAAGCCTTCGCCATACCCCCAATTCCTGTGGTTTCCTGACCAATTAAGCCATGTCGGAGACCTAAATATTCGTCACGCCGGCGGGCTTCCATTTGCCCAGCTCGAAGCTGCGTTGTGACATACGATGCCCCCTTGACGGCTTCTCTCTGATTGGTGGTTAAAACGACCTTGAAGGGGTTTCCTTTATGTTCAACAATTCGCTGTGCAAAGCCACCCACCACATCCAGTCGCTCAGCATCGATGTCCATCAACCACAGCTCGCTCAAAGGGAATTGTTCGTGTCTGGCTAAAAAGCCATTTACCAACTCTGGCGTATAAGTCGACCCGCCACCAATTACAGCGACTTTCATCTTATGCTCCTTAGGAATTTGTCATACTAATCAAATCAAATTTACCATATGCGATTCTGAGCGTCAAGCAAGCTATGGCCCTTGATCCCGCCTTTCTTGAAGTCAGGGTTGTAGTGTAAATTGTAACACTTATTGGTCTTCCCCCGAATCTCCAACCTGCGATTCCGATTCTGTTCAGCCAGAAAGGAATGCAATTGCAAGGTGTTATTGCAATCGTTGATCCAGATTTCAGGCATCTACCGAGAGAGCAATACCAAGATCCACACCATAGGAAATGCGACGGAAAGGAATTCCCATGGCCTTAAATCGAAATGACACCTCGGATGAATCATAATGAGGACCACCAAAAGTCCCTGCATCGATATAAATAAAAACAGGGCGTAACCCTCGCTGAACCAGGAAGTCGACAATTACATCATTGTCACGATTCATTGCCGGCGAAATAATCACAACCGTACTGCCTCTGGCAATGTGCTTTACCTGTGTTTCGATTATCATCCGGAGTGGGATAGTTCCACGGGCCTTCAAGAGTGCTAATGCCTCGAGAATTTTTCCAAGCTGCCTGCCTCCCCGATCTGGTGGAAGCAGAATAAGCTGATGGCCTGCAGCCACCAAACCTACTGCCCTGCCCTTGCGCAAACTTAACCGGGTGATTGAAGCCGCTGCGCTAACACTGTACTCCTCAGTGGAGGGTGGAAGCTCGATTTTTACATCGCTCTGAAAAATATCAATGGGCTCGGATTTACTCGCACTGGGCAGTTCTTGTTGTACATGAACATAGGCATCAAGAAAGATCCACATATCAGCCAATGGATCCAATTCAAATTCCTTCACCATGAGTTGATTACGCCGCGCAGAGCTCAGCCAGTGAATCCGATTCAACGAATCCCCATGGACATATTCCCGCACTCCAGCCGCATTTGGGGTTACCTGATGCGTTCTCCGACGAAGTGAATCCCCTCCGGATAATAATCCTGGTGGAAAAGGAAATTCTTGGATCTCAAACATCAGTGGATAAACCAGGAGAGTATTTTTGAAGTTTTCTGTTTTATGGACAGGAAATAATCCAAAAATATCACTCGAGGCAAGTACAGTTGGCCCGAGTTCAAACACGCCTCTTCTTTGCAAACGTGTTCTCGCCAGGTAAGACCGTCCCTGTTTGCCATTTACAAGCGTTAAAATTCGGGAACCCTCCGATCCAGGTAAATTGGATTCGTCGCGCACCTCAATCCAAAGCCTCAGAAATCTCCCCTGATTTTGTAAATCATAGCGTTCTTCAAATATTTGTCCAACCTGCGCTCTTTGGGTTCTAGATGAGCGAATGAGTGACACCCCCCTCAAGCTGTATTTTGACAAAATCCAACTGAAAATATATAAAAAAAGCCATAAGTAGGCCATCTGATAATAAAGTGCTTCTCCTGTAGCAGCCCCTGCCAGGAGACAAACAGCCAATAAAATCAGGATCATGCGGCGCGACAGGCTCATTTGGCTGCACCGCCCCGTACATCACCACCAGGAACCGGGATTTTTGAAGTTATATCAGTTACAACCTGACTTGCGGTTAAATCACGCAAACGGGCTGCTGGTCCTAAAATAACCCGATGGGTAAGCGTCGGGAGTATCAGTGCTTTCACATCATCAGGAAGGACATAATTTCTACCAAGCATTGCTGCCCGTGCCTGACTTGTCCGAGTTAAAGCCAGGCTGCCACGTGGACTCGCACCTAAATACACATCAGGATGCGATCTTGTTGCCCTGACCAAATCAACAATATAGCGTTTAACCATTGGGGCGATGTAGATTGTCTTAACAAATTCCTGGGCATCACGAAGTTCCTGCTCAGAAATAACTTGGTCCAACGAACCTAAGGGATGATGGAATTGCTGTCTGTCTAGCATGATGATTTCATCCTCCACCTGGGGATAGCCTAGTTCTAGACGAAGTAAAAAGCGATCCAGTTGGGCTTCAGGAAGTGGGAAGGTTCCTTCATATTCAATTGGGTTCTGAGTGGCTAACACAAGAAATGGCTTGGGTAGGATATGTGTAACCCCATCAACCGTAATCTGCTTTTCTTCCATGGCTTCGAGTAAGGCTGCCTGCGTCTTGGGTGTTGCCCGATTTATTTCATCGGCAAGCACAACCTGAGACACAATTGGGCCTGGCCTAAATTCAAATTGTCTGGAAATTTGATTAAATATCGAAACACCCGTCACGTCACTCGGCAGCATATCTGGTGTAAACTGGATTCGATTGAACGAGCAGCCGAGTGACTTCGCAATACTTCGGGCTAAAACCGTTTTTCCAACCCCAGGCACATCCTCGATCAACAAGTGGCCCTGGCATAATAAGCCCGTCAAAGCCAACTCAACTACATTTCGTTTGCCGATAATCACCTTCTCAATATTCGTGATAATTGTTTCGGTAAATTGCTGAATATTTTCCATTTGCTTCTCCAGACATCAAATAAATTCGTTTTAATTATGAGGATTTAAATCATCTTATCACATTTTGAATTACTGCCTGATTTGCAGAATAGTTCAATGCTAACTCGGAAATTCCAATAATTATGCTACAATAATCCAATGACAATCAAAGTAATCTTGAACCCCTATTCAGGCCGTTGGAAAGGTCAACAGCGTCGCGAGGAAGCCGAAACGGCTTTACGACAAGCTGGGGTCGATTATGAAATTGTTCTAACAGAACGCCCTGGCCATGCGATTGAATTAGCCGCTCAAGCGGCTCGCGATGGGTACGAGGCAGTTGTGGCTGCTGGGGGAGATGGTTCAATCAGCGAAGTTGTTAATGGTTTGATGAAAGCGGTTGACAACGGAGCAAAAATGCCAAAACTTGGTATTTTACCGCTAGGGACAGCGAACGACTTGGTCTCAAACTTGAATCTTCCAACAGATCTTTCCACGGCAGCAAAAATCATTGCAAAAGGCAAAACCCAACCAGTGGATCTGGGGACTGTCAGTTACACATCTGTAGATCCGAGCGGTAAAACTCAAAGAAAATGCTATTTCGATAACAACTCTGCTATAGGGCTTGAACCCTGTGTCACTCTGGTGCAACAAAAAATTACCTGGCTAAAAGGTACAATCCGTTATCTGGCGGCTGCAGTGATCGCGGTCATGCAGAAGCCGAGCTGGCAGGTAGAAATCCAATGGGATGGTGGACACTATAAAGGGCCGATGAGCCTTGTTACAGTAGGTAATGGAAGAATTACCGGTGGGTTTTATATGACTCCCCACGCCAACCCCTATGATGGGAAGCTAACTTTTGTTTATGGTTACGTGCCTCGCCGGCGCGAAATGTTCGGTCTCTTGCCCAAAGCCCTTAAACCAGGCAAAGGTAGCTATGTCGAATCGAATTCTATCCATGAAGAAGATAGTTCCTGGTTGAAAGTCCATATGGCAAGTCCAACGCCTTTGCACGCTGATGGGGAAATCCAAACTGAACATGCAGTTGAAATTGAGTGGCGCATAATCCCAGGAATATTACAAGTTTTTAGCGATCTTTAAGTGGGGCTTGCTCAGGTGCAAGGTCGCAAATGCGTTTTCTTATAAGTTCATTCTTACATCTTTTATATCACCCGTTTGCTCGGTTTTATAATTTTGTTTCTTTTGCTGTCTCACTGGGACGCTGGACAAAATGGATTGAATGTGTCCGTCCGTTTATCACCGGTTCATTTATATTAGAGTTGGGATTTGGTCCAGGTCATTTACAAGAATTTCTCTCAAGAGAGGGTTTTATTCTAACCGGAATTGATTTGAGTGCTCAAATGGCACACATCAGCTCTTCCAGGTTGAAGCGATTGGGAATCATCCCTAACCTTTCCCAGGCAAACGCCACCCAACTGCCCTTTCGGCCCGACCAGTTTGATTGCATAATTTCTACATTTCCTACAAATTACATTCTTTTCAACACGACAATAGCTGAAGCAAAGAGGGTTTTACGCCCCGGCGGAAGGTGGATAATATTGCCTGCCGCCTGGATCGAGCCTGGCACTCTGAAAAATTCATTTCTGCGCTGGCTCTTTAAGATCACAGGCCAAACCCCAGATTGGCATCCTGAGTGGAGTAAGCCCTTTAGCAAAGCTGGATTTATTCCAGCCTCAGAAAACTGGATTCCTCTGGTGGATAGCAAAGTACTTGTTCTTGTCTTCGAGAAAAAACAGTGATATTTAAACGTTCTTGTGCTTTAGAGATCAATTCCAGATCAGGTCAGTAAAAAAACACGCCTTTCTTAAATTCATCTTTTCGATATGTTGGCAGCAGGGTTTAAGAAAAGCCTGAATATAAAAACCAGAACCTTAATTGATTTATGGTAGAATTTGCCGCATGGAGATTCAAGTCGCAGTTGCAAAAGTAAATCGGTATGCAGAATCGGACAGTGGCGATACAGTTGAAATAATTGAACGCCCATCTGGGGGATTGTCGGTTGTTATGGCTGATGGTCAGTACTCGGGTATGGGAAATAAAGCACTATCAACACTCGTTGTTCGGAAAGTGATTTCCCTCCTGTCAGACGGTGTGAGTGACGGTGCTGCTGCCAGAATGACAGCAGACTTTATCTTTACAGAGAAAAAGGGTCTTGTTACTGCCACGCTCAATATTTTCTCTGTGGACTTCCAAACGAACACGCTGGTTATCACACGCAACAATCCAAACCCAGTCATCATCGCTTATGGTGAGACAACCCGGCAGTTAGGTGAGCCGTGCAGCCCGATCGGTTTACAGAAAGACACAAAACCATGGATTACCGAACTTCCTCTCGAGAACGGACTGACTGCCATTATGTTCACGGATGGGTTAGTTCTTGCCGGCTCTAGATTCCGCGAAGAAATGGATCTCATAAGCAATATTCAATGTCTTCTGGAAGATGAAGGCGTTTCTCCGCAGTCCATAGCAGATTCCTTGCTCCAACAAGCCAATAAGTTGGACCAAAATCGACCAGTAGATGACATTAGTATTGTAGTTTTGCGGGTTGCTCCCGGAACAAATGATGGCTTTCGCCGGATGAGCGTCCGGTTGCCTTTCTCTCCAGCATGATCACAACCAAGAACGAAAATCAAACCTGGAGAAAAATCCGAGCTGCATTTCGTGATACCTGGATTTTAACCAGCCAGTTTGGGTTGCCTTTAATTTTTTACCTAAGCCTGATTCTGATCGGTAGTACGTTGTATTTCTTTCTCAGCCAGATTGCCGAGGAACCCATTGGCAATTTTGCTGAAGCAGTGTACCAGATTCTCTCTCTTACTTTTTTTCAGTCCATAAATCCATTTCCTCGTGCCTGGTACCTGGAAATTTTCTTTTTTTTAATGCCCATCATCAGTCTCATATTTTTAGCCCAGGGTATTACAGAATTTGGGGTTATGCTTTTCAATCGTCGTCAGCGTGGAAAGGAATGGGAAATGGCAGTTGCCTCTACTTTTACCCAACATCACATTCTGGTAGGTTTGGGTCATTTGGGCTACCGGGTCGCAGCCAATTTGCATCAAATGAGTCAAAATGTAGTTGTAATCGAAATAAATCCATCCGCTGATTTGGTTGAGAGTATCAAGCGAATGGGTATCCCTGTCATCCAGGATGATGCAACCCGCGAAGTCACGCTGGAAGCTGCAGGAGTCTCAAAAGCTCGCTCCATAATTCTATGTGTTCAAAACGACAGTCTTAACCTCCAGGTCGCACTGAAAGCAAAACATTTAAATAAAGACATCAAAGTGGTTGTCAGAATCTTTGATGATGATTTTGCCTATGCTCTTCAAGATCAATTTGGGTTTACAGCATTTTCTGCCACCGACATGGCAGCTCCGGCTTTTGCCGCTGCTGCTGCTGGCATCGAAATGACCAGACCAATCAGTATTGAAGGGCAGATCATGAGTCTCGCTCGTCTGACAATTTCCCCAAACAGCACCCTGGCAACCCTGTCTGTATCTGAATTAGAGGCAAATTTCGAAGTGAGTATTGTTCTTCTTCGCAGAGATTCCGTCACCGATTTACATCCCATCCCAGAAACAATTCTCCTGGGTGGCGATACAATCGGTGTAATTGGCGGACCGTTAGAAATAACTGGGCTGATTCAAGAAAATCACAGAGCCTGAATAGGTTGTCAAAACAAACGATCAAGGGCACCCACAAAAAAAAGAATAAGCACAGCACCACTGATTAGAAACGGCCCATAGGGTAATGCAGTGAGGGGTTTATACTTCCGCAATCCGAAAGTAACTATCAAATATAACAGGCTAAAAAAACCTCCAATAAGTGCCCCTAAAAACAAACTGACCACCACACCGGGAAATCCAACCATCAAACCTAAAACCCCGCTGAGATTTACATCACCAAATCCTAAAGCCACTTCATCATCAAGCTCCCCTCGTCGTTTTGCCATGAACCGGATAAAAATCTCTCCCAATTTATAAAAACAGAACATAACCCCATAACCAAATAATCCACCCCATAAGGTAGAGGGGATTCCATGAGCATAAATGCCAACAATAAGACCAAGTATTGCCCCACTAATGCTTACGGAATGCAAAATAAGTTTGTACCGCATATCAATTACGATGACGAGCCCAAAATAAATGAGAATCGCCACGCTGAAAAAGCCCCCCAATTTTTCGGGGGGATTAAACCAAACCGCTGTAATGGCCATTGCCATCAATACTTCAACCATGTAAACACCCCAATCCCGCCGGCTGCCGCAGGACAGGCACTTTCGCGGCCAAATAAAATAATTTTGCCATGGAATTTCAGCCTGACAGGATATGCAAAAAGGTTTACTGAGTTTCCTTTTCCAGGGCAGTGTGTCAGCTAGATAATTAATACCTGCACCAAGGCACAACCCAATCACAACGAGAGGAACAATAATCATCTGATGAAGATCCTTGAATAAGCGGTTATCAATCAATCATAAAGTATCTCCCGCAAATATGCAATTGAATTTGGTTGATATTCACAGCTGACCAGGAAATGTGTTTGCGATATAATTTTGTTAATCGCGAATAGGAGACAACAATGGAAAAATTCCTTATCGAAGGTGGCCACAAGTTACACGGAACAGTCACACCAGCAGGTAATAAAAATGCAGCTTTGCCCCTGTTGGCTGCATGCTTGTTGAGTGAAGAAAAAATAACTCTGCACAACGTGCCACAAATAAAAGATGTAAAAACAATGGGGGCGCTTCTACAAAGCCTGGGAGTGGAAATAACAATGGATGGCACTACCTGGCACATTCAAGCCAAACAAGTCCGGCCTGCTGATCTTGATCCAGATTTCTGCCGGCGCATTCGAGCCTCAATTCTCCTTGCAGGACCAATGACTGCCCGATCTGGTGAATTAAAACTTCCTCCGCCTGGGGGTGATGTAATCGGGCGCCGCCGGGTTGACACACATATTCTAGCTTTGAGGGGGCTTGGAGCAAAAGTAGATTATGATCGTCACGAACAGATCTTTCAATTTCAATCAACAGGTTTGAGAGGCGCAGATATTTTACTCGACGAAGCATCTGTTACTGCAACAGAAAACGCCATCATGGCAGCCGTCAGAGCCAAAGGTACTACAATACTAAGGAATGCTGCTTCAGAGCCGCATATTCAAGAATTGTGCTCCCTGTTGAATAAAATGGGTGCAAAAATCGACAACATCGGTTCAAATACGCTCCACATTGAAGGTGTAGAGCGGCTGGGCGCAGCCGAATTTACAATAGGGCCAGATTACCTCGAAGTTGTAAGCTTTGTAGGCGCTGCGGTCCTGACTCACAGCAGTATCCGAATCCGAAACGCTGGTAATGAATACCTTGGAATGATCCGCCTCGTGTTTGAAAGAATGGGTGTGACCTGGGAAGTTGACGGTGACGATATTGTTGTTCCAGAAAATCAGGAATTGGTAATTGAGCCCGATCTGGGCGATGCAATCCCGATGATTAATGTCATGCCCTGGCCTGCATTCCCAACAGATTTGATGAGTATTGCCATTGTTGTGGCAACCCAGTCAAAAGGAACCATCCTTTTTCACGATTGGATGTATCCAAGCAGAATGTACTTCACAGACAAATTAGTTGGAATGGGTGCTCAAATTGTCCTATGTGATCCCCATCGTTGTATTGTACAGGGGCCAAGTAAATTATTTGGTGAAAAAATGGAAAGCCCGGATATCAGGGCTGGAATGTCCCTTGTTTTGGCAGCCCTAGCCGCCAAAGGGAATTCAGTAATCCGGAATGTCGGTCAAATCGATCGAGGATACGAGAGAATAGACGAAAAACTGCGTTCCCTTGGTGCTTCAATCAAGCGCGAAAACGAAAGTTAAATAAAAAAAGCGAGTTGATAACTCGCTTTTTTTATTTCAGTTCTTGGTTTGGGTAACTGCCACAAACTCAGAAACAGTAGTGCGCAGCATTGCTTCTCCACCAAAACCAACCTGGCGGTGTAGAATTTTTCCATTTGCCACAAACAATAATGTTGGAATTCCTTGAACGCCGTATTTCTGGGCATATTCCTGGTTTTCGTCGGTGTTCACTTTTGCAACCATAACTTTTCCATCATACTCCTGGGCGAGCTTCTCTAACACAGGGGCAATCATTTTGCATGGACCGCACCAGGGAGCCCAAAAATCGACGATGACGGGCACGGAAGATTGCAGAACAGTTTTCTCAAAAGCTGCATCCGTAACATGAATTGGATCATTGGCCATAATATTTTCTCCTTTGCCGTTAAATTAGTTTACAGGTGTTTGCTGATCTGCACTATGCAGAAAAAATCTTATAACTTGTTCTTACTTCTGCGGCTTTTCCTAGCATGATACCCACAGAGCAATATTTTTCTTCCGAGAGCGAAATTGCTTGTTCGAGTGCTTCTGGTTCAACATTTCCCCACACCAGATATTCAACCTCGATCACAGTCCAAACTTTCGGAAAATCGGAAGCCCGCAAGCCTCTTACATTGATTTTAAGATCTATCAAAGGCTGGCGTTTTTTTTCCAAAATTGCTGCAATATCCATACCGGTGCAACCTGCTTTTGCCATCAGAAGCATCTCCATGGGCGATACTCCTTTGTGTTCGTCTGTAGAACCCATTTGAAGTTCCACACCGTTTGATCCTGCAATCCTAAATGCTGTCCCACCGATCCAATTTGCTGTTAGTTCTCGCCAGTCATCCATATCTTCAAAACCCAATCCTGTAATGCGAAAATGTATTCCTTTATTTCTAACCGGACAAAGTATATCACGAGAATCGTGTATAATGCCCACATGGTATTTAGCAGCACTGCCACGCACCAGGTTCACCCATACAAGGTCGCTACAGAAATTTATGAAGGACCTTTAGATTTACTTCTTCAGCTCATTGAAAAATCAGAGTTGGATATTACCAGACTTGCCCTGGCGCAGGTAACTGATCAATATTTAATTCATCTAAAGGAGATTCAAGATCTGGCAGCGGAAGAGGTGTCTGCATTCCTGGTAATTGCCGCCAAGTTGGTCCAGATTAAATCCGAAGCCCTCCTTCCCAGGCCTCCGGTTCGAGCTCCTGACGAAGAGGATCCAGCTGAAGCTCTGGCGCAGCAGCTCTTAATGTATAAACGTTTTAGGCAAATTGCCGATATTCTTGCAGCTCGTCAGGAAGCAGCGATGCGGAGTTACCTGAGAGTGGCCCCAACCACAAAATTAGATGTACCCTTTGATTTTAGCGAGCTAAAACTTATTGACCTGATCGCAGCCGCAGAATCAATTCTTAATTCGAGTAAACGCAAACCGAGCTTGAGTACAATTGTCTCACCGCCTAAAATCACAATCAGAGAGAAAATTATTCAAATTTCGGATGTCTTACGCCGGCTTCGGTCAGCAACCTTTCGAGTTCTGCTGGGCGGACGAAAGACTCGTCTTGATATCGTTGTTACTTTTCTGGCGATGCTTGAACTGATTAAACGACGTTTGATATTCGCTCACCAGGACAAATTATTTGGAGAAATCTCTCTAGAGCCGTCCGATACCTGGTCAGATTCAACAGATTTCGAAATAGAATTTGGTGAATAATATCTTAAATGACAAATAAACTCGCTAATGAAAATTCTCCCTATTTGCTCCAACATGCGCAAAATCCGGTTGATTGGTATCCCTGGGGTGAAGAGGCAAAACAAAAAGCAAAACAAGAAAACAAGCCTATTTTTTTGAGTATAGGCTATGCTGCTTGCCATTGGTGCCATGTCATGGCCCACGAATCATTTGAAAACGCTGAAATTGCCGCTTTTCTTAACGCCAACTTTGTCAATATAAAAGTGGATCGAGAAGAGCGACCCGACATCGATGGGATTTATATGCAGGCAGTAGTTGCATTGACAGGGCAGGGTGGGTGGCCGCTAAGCGCTTTCTTAACTCCTGATGGGCAGCCCTTTTATTGCGGGACTTATTTCCCGCCAGTCAGAAAATATAATATGCCTTCATTTCTAGAAATTTTGGTGACGATCGCCAGGCTTTGGAAAGAAGATCCCACTCAATTGCTTGAAACTGGCAATAAAGTAACCGAGCACTTACAACAATCCAATAAAATAAACTCCGTAACTCAGCCAATAAGTTCGGATTTACTGAATCAGGCTTGCCTGAATCTTGGAAGAACATACGATTGGCAGTACGGTGGATGGGGTAAGGCTCCCAAATTCCCTCAGCCGATGGCAATCGAATTCCTTCTGCGGCGAGCGGCTGGAGGCGATTCCTTTGCTAAGGAAATCGCTTTGCACACCCTGAATGAAATGTCAAAGGGAGGCATGTATGACATCCTGGGTGGTGGTTTCTCTCGTTATTCAACAGATAACCAATGGAAAATCCCGCATTTCGAGAAAATGTTATACGACAATGCTCAATTAGCCTCTGTTTATTTGCATGCATGGATGTTGACAAAGAATTCTCGTTACCAGAAAATTTGCGAAGAAACACTGGATTTTTTGCTGAATGAACTCAGGCACCCGGGAGGCGGTTTTTATTCCAGTCTTGATGCTGACACAGAAGCCGGTGAAGGTGAGTTTTATGCTTGGTCGCTGATTGAACTTCAGAAGGTCATTTCGGACAAAGAAGATCTTGAATTGTTTTGTGATGCATACCAAATTTCCGGTCATGGATCCTTTGAGGGTAAAAATATCCTCCAGTTATCAGAATCAGTTCATGAGTTAGCCCAAAAACATCATTTGACTGTCGATGTTATCGAGGCAAAACTTACTAAGGTACAGAATAAGCTGCGTTCTATTCGAGCCACTCGGGTCCGTCCGCGAACAGATGATAAAATCCTGGTTTCATGGAATGGGTTGGCAATGTCCGCTTTTGCTGAAGCAGGTCGAGCTTTTTCGAGAGCAGATTATATTCAGACTGCTCAGGACAATGCAAGTTTTATTTTGTCGCATTTGTACAACGACGAAGGTTTGCATAGGTCATGGCGCGAAGGTTCTTCCAGACATAATGCCTATCTCGAAGATTATGCCGCCCTTATCCTGGGTTTGCTTTCACTTTACCAGGTGGACTTTAACCACATCTGGTTTGAGCGCGCGAATTCTCTGACTGAAGAAATGGTATCCCGCTTCTATGACCCTGATGGGGGCTTCTTCGACACCTCACATCAGCATGAAGCACTCCTTGTTCGTCCGAAAGATATCCAGGACAATGCAACCCCTTCGGGAAATGCCCTGGCAGTTTTGGCATTGTTGACCATCAATGCTTTTCAAGAAAACTCAGCCTATCAACAAATTGCAGATCAAGCCATTCAATTAGTTTCACAAATTACAGTTCAGCATCCCGGCTCGTTTTCACAATGGCTGACAGCCATGGACTTTTGGGTAGGACCGATCACCCAAATAGCAATTCTGGGCAAAAATGATGATCCTGGAGTGAAAATTCTTCTAAAGCTTGCCTACGAAACCTATCGCCCCCGGCAAATTGTGGCTGTATCAGAATTTCCTCCAGAGACTGGCTCTCCAAAGATATTTTCAAACCGAGTAAAAATAAACCAACTTCCTACCGCATTTGTTTGCAGCAATTTTGTCTGCCTGAGACCTACAAATTCGCCTGTTGAATTCGCTGCAGCCCTGAATTCAGTCGAAAAAAGGTAATTCAACCCTAATAATGGGTGTTTCTAAGGTGGCTACTCCACCGCAGAAACACCCATTAATCATGATCCCGAAATTAAAAGAGGAGATCGATATCCAGGCTAACTGGACAGTGATCTGACCCTTGAATCTGATCATGGATTACGACATCCACGACCCGCTTGACCAACGATTTTGAAATCAGGAAATAATCAAGTCGCCATCCAGTTCCGCGTGAACGAGCATTTGAATGATAAGCCCACCAGGTATATTGAACTCGCTCTGGGTATAAGTAGCGAAAAATATCACAGAACCCGTTTTCCAGGTAAAGATCGATCTTCGCTCTCTCTTCCGGTAAGAAACCAGTAGCGTGTTCATTAGCTTTCGGGTTTCTGAGATCAATCGCCCGGTGGGAAGTGTTAAAATCCCCAGCCAGAATGATGTGTCCGCCCTGACGGTGAATTTCAACACACCGCTTTAGCAAAAGATCATAAAAATCCATCTTAAAGGGCACCCGGGTCAGGTCATTCCGTCCGTTAGGAAAATAAATATTGAAAATCCATACATCGCCAAATCGAGTATAAATAACTCTGCCTTCATTGTCAAAAGAATCGATTCCAAGGCCTTTTCCAAAAGCAAGACCTCGTTGTCGGCTTAGCGACAAAACCCCGCTGTACCCAGGTTTAACAGCAGGGTTCCAAACTCCCTCCCACTGCGCCAGCTTGCTTTGCTGATCAGCGGAAAGTTGTTCTGGTTTTGCTTTAATCTCTTGAAGCAAAATCAAATCGCCAGCGCTCTGTTCTATCCAACCCCAGCTTTCTTTCGACAGAACAGAGCGTAAGCCATTTACATTCCAGGTGATTATTCTCATCAAGGAAAAGAATTTAAACAGCCAGCAGCGAGGCCGGGCAAACAGCAGCCCCAACGATCCCCGGGCCAGTGTGAACACCCAGAACAGGTGAAATTCGCATCACTTCGATCATCGCCACATTCAATCGTTTGCTCAAAACATCCTTTAGAACCTGAGCCTGGTCTGCAAATTGGCCATGCAAAATGGTGACCTGAACGGCTGTTTGAGCATACTCTTTTTCAAGATGATCTGCGATCGCTTCAATCGCCTTATTTATCGTACGTGCTTTTCCGATTGTCGAATATTTTCCATCTTTGTGGTCTACATTGATGATGGGTTTGAGATTAAGCAATGCACCTGCCAGGGCTTGAACACGGCCAATGCGGCCCCCTCGTCTCAAGTACTCTAGTGTATCGAGGGTATAAATCACTTCTGTTTTATCACGCAGTTGCTGCAAACGCTCGAGAATTTTTTCTTTTTCCCACCCCGCGCGAATTGCCTGAGCTGCAGCCAGAACCTGAAATCTCTCCCCGCCGCTCAATGTCAGTGTGTCAACAAAATTCACCATATTGCTTTTAATTTGTGCTGCACCTTGCCTGGCTGAATTCAGCGTCCCACTTAACCCCGATGAGATATGAATGGAAAGCACTTCTTCGCCCTTTTCCGCGATAGATTTGTAAATGTCTGAAAAAATCCCAGACGCAGGCATGGATGTAGTAGGAATTTTGGGAACCATTCTTTTAAGACGATCATAAAAATCATCTGCTGAAATTTCTCTAGAATCAACTTCACCCTCTGGAAATTGAATGAAAAGTGGGGCTACAGTCAAGTCCAAAGCTTTTATTTCATCCAAAGGAATATCGGCTGCACAATCGGTGACAATTTTCATTTTAAATCCTTATCTTTCAACTGGTTTCATTCATATTTATTTTACAGCATCATAATGTGTTCGCGTGAATCTCGGACCACTCTAAAATTTTACGCATTAATCACTTGAGATTGTGTTACAATTTGCAAATGAATACACATCATCTATACTATACTACATACAGGATGTTGTAACCACTTCCAAAATGGAGAATGCTGGCTTAGGTCTGCTTTAATTTCAAAGTATAAAGACGCTCCTGTTTGAAGGAGCGTTTTTTTGTAGAATCAGAAAAAAATCAAGAGGTTATTATGAAAAATCTAATTCCTTCAGTAAAGGGCATGCGCGATTTTTACCCCGAGGAAATGGGTATTCGCACCTGGCTTTATCAAACAATCCAAACTGTCTCAGAATCTTTCGGTTACCAGGAATGGGAAGGCCCCATTCTTGAAACATTGGATCTCTATGCGGCCAAATCTGGTGAAGAGTTGGTACAGGAACAGTCGTTTGTATTTAATGATCGGGGCGGAGACAAGATTGCGATGCGCCCTGAACTCACCCCAACGCTGGCCAGGATGGTTGCCCAGCGCCAGGGTCAGCTTGTATTTCCTCTTCGCTGGTGGTCTTTTGGACCATTTTGGCGCTATGAACGCCCACAAAAAGGTCGAACGCGTGAATTCCTCCAATGGAATATCGACATGCTTGGGGCAAATTCGCCGGAGGCAGATGCTGAATTAATTGCCATAGCTGCCGTTTTCTTTAAAAGGGTTGGTCTCCAGTCAGATCAAGTAAAGATTTTAGTCAATGACCGAAAACTGATGGATGCTCAAATAGCCAAAATTGGAATTCCAACTGAAAAGAAAGTTGATGTTTTCAATTTGATTGACAGGCGTAACAAGCTTGAGTATGCTGAATGGCGTTCATACGGACTTTCACTTGGATTAAGCGAATCTCAATTCACAGAGCTTGTTCAAATCCTGGATGATCCAGACCTTTGGCAGCAATCCGAAGACCTGGCCCGCGTGTTTCGAGCACTTACGGCACTGGGAGTTGCAGATTATGTCAAATTTGATGCAAAAGTGATTCGGGGCCTTCTTTATTACACCGGTACGGTATTTGAGGCCTACGCAACAACCGGCGATATTCGGCGCGCAATTTGTGGTGGAGGTCGTTACGACAATTTACTGGCAGCAGTAGGTGGCGATCCGATGCCCGGAGTTGGTTTTGCCATGGGAGATGTTGTCATAACGCTCTTGTTGGAGAAGTTGAATTTAATTCCGGCGGGTCTTGGTCAGGTTCCAGCAAAAATCCTGGTGACAATATTCGATTCATCCACTGTTGAGGCCTCTTTATCCATTGCCAGTGACCTTCGTCAAGCAAATCTCAATGTGATCTGTTACCCCGAGATTGCAAAACTGGGGAAACAATTTAAGTATGCAGATCGAATCTCGGCAAAGACGGTCATCGTTGCAGGTCCAGATGAAATTGCGTCAGGTTTGGTAACGATTAAAAATCTGGCAGAAGGAACACAGAAAACAATTGATCGGTCAGAGGCAGCAAATTGGATAAAATCCCAAACCAGCATGTTATAATTTTAATATTCGCCGAAGGCGAACCTTAGAGTTGATATTTTGTTAATCAACTCACCCCAATAGATTTTTATTTAAAAGGATTTCCGAATGATCGTCACAACCAAAACACTATTTTCACAGGCATACGGCAAGTATGCGATCGGCGCTTACAATATCAATAACCTTGAACAAACGATGGGTTTATTCCGTGGTTGCATGGATAGTAAAGCACCGTTTATTATCCAAATTAGCAAAGGCGCCCGCTCTTACACCCACAAGAAGATGCTGGAAGGTCTGATGAGACTGGCCGATGACATTTTCCCCGAAGCGGTCTTCGCAGTTCACCTCGACCACGGTGATGAAAAAACCTGCATGGAATGTATTGAATCTGGGTTTTATTCTTCAGTTATGATCGATGCCAGCCATGAGGAATTTGACAAGAATATTGAAATTACTCGCAAAATTGCTGATGCAGCCCATGCGCGTGGCATCGTTGTTGAAGCTGAATTGGGTAAATTAGGCGGCGTTGAAGAGCATGTCGCTGTTGATGAAGCAAATGCTTTGTTGACCAACCCCGAGGAAGCCAGTGAATTTGTAGAACGTTCAGGCTGTGATTCATTGGCCTGCGCCATCGGAACAAGTCACGGGGCTTACAAATTCTCAGGCTCTCAAGGTTTGCGCTTTGATGTACTCGAAAAAATTCAGGTTCGTCTCCCTGGTTTTCCTCTTGTCATGCATGGTTCCAGCTCTGTCCCACAAGAAGAAGTCGAGCGAATTAATGCCGCTGGGGGTGTCCTGAAAGGTGCCAAGGGTGTTGATGAAAACCAATTCTTGCGTGCTGCACAGCTCGGCGTAACCAAAGTGAATATTGATACCGACGGCCGCCTGGTCTGGACACGTGTCCACCGAGAATTCTTCCGCGATCAGCCTGAGAAATTTGATCTGCGCGATCCCGGGAAAATTTTCATGGCCGAATATGCAAAATTCATTGCCCACAAGAATGGGAAACTCGGTTCTGCTGGTCACCTGGATGAAGTTCGCCAGACTGTAAAATAAAAAAATCCAAGAAGGGTAGGCCTGAAGCCTACCCTTCTTTGGTAAAAGCCAGCACATTTATGCCAATCTCCGAACAAGGTCTCAACCAAGACCGCTACATGGTCATCCCCCGAACCCTCATTTTTGTTCGCAACCAGGATCGTGTCTTGCTGATTCGAGGTGCACCTTCAAAACGCTTGTGGGCGAATAAATACAATGGTCTTGGAGGGCATGTTGAAGCATACGAATCGATCCACGCAGCAGCCATCCGTGAAGTTTTTGAAGAATCAGGCCTCAGGGAAGTCAACTTATCCCTTATCGGAATCATTTCAATCGCCACTGGGAAGAACCCCGGAATTGTACTATTCGTGTTTTTGGGATATTCTACTCAGACTGACCTCCTCGAAAGTAAAGAAGGTAGCCTGGAATGGGTAAATGAGACCGATGTTCTGACCCTGCCCTTGGTTGAAGATTTGTACAAACTCCTCCCAATGGTAATCAATCACAGTCCCCAATCAGGAATGATATCAGGCCTTTACAGCTATACGCAGTCGGGCGGCCTTGAGGTAAATCTTTCTTATTCTTGAACCCTCAAGACTTCCAAAATGACCGTATCAGTAAAACAACTCCTGTTACAATCAAAATAATTGCCCAGATCAAGTTGCTATTAGGCTCTGTCAAAAAACCTACCAGAGCGCTGATTGTCATCAATGCGATGGCTGGAATATACGCCCAAGAAAGGCGGTGACCAGGCAGCCAGGCAAGCACCAAAAAAGTCATGCCAATTCCGAGCAAAAATAGTGGTTCAGTTGGTAAATATGGCGCGGTAGCCTCTATTATCGACAAGGTCATAATCGTGAACAAAACCCCGCCCGGAATTACCGCCCACCAATTTGTCCTTTCGCGTAAGTAAACCAGGATGAATCCACCACTGATACCACCCAGTGTCAAAGCTGCTTGAATAAATTCACTATTAGGCAGTATAACACTCGCGAATGAGGAGCCCGCCATACCTAGGAGGGCCATGCCTGGTATAAACGGCCACCACTGACGGTCATCTTCAAATGCCCGCCGGAGAAAGGCTGCTCCGCCAACCATAAATGCTATGCCCCAAAAAACACCCCCAACAGGGATATCGAATAGATTCTGGATGAGTAAAACAACACCGCCCAGAGTTATAAAAAGACCCCAAAATGTCGAATTTTGATACCAATTCTTCATGATATAACTCCTAATTGATCACCAAAGAGCCAACTCCAATTTCAGCTTCAAGGTCAACCCTGTTTGTAGAGGTTTCATAATCGGGTGATTGAAAATAGCCCTGCGTTTTGGGAAATCTGACTGTATTTACAGACACGCTCGACAGTGCTCCTTGCGTATGGATGCGAGCAGCAACACCTTCTGGAATAGCAATATCCATCGATGCTGCACCTGCATTTACTTGTGCTTTTCCGTTGCTATTCTTCTCTGGCAAAATAACCCTTGTGCTGCTTGCTCCGCTTGAGATCTTTAAATTTGTAATCAGAAGCTTACTAAGATCGACGATGTTCTCGCTGGCCCCACTTTGAATTTCTAACCGCAGAGGCACTTTGGGAGAAAGCAACAAGGACCAGTTAAGATTATCTGCGTTGCCAAAATGAGGGAAATCAGCTGTAGCAGGATGCAGATATGCTTCAATTTTTTGATCCAGATGCTGGATTTTTTGCATTACTTCGCCACTGCAATCACCTTCAATAAAAAGATCTGGATTATTCCCAGCCGCGATATTCAGCCGCCCGGCGCCAAAATCAATTCGGATATCCCCATTTAGAGCTTGCCCAAGTGGCAGCTCGATTGAAACCGCTGCTTCAGACCGCCGTAATAATGGCCTAATCACAATCCACAACCCGAAAGCGATCATCACTACTGGGCCTAAGATTTCCCAAACATCCTTGATCTGAAAAATCCCAAAATTGCTGAGAGCAAATACTATGCCAGCCAGGATCAGAATTATGCCCCAGAAAACCCGTGATTGATTCATTTTATTCTCCAAACACACTTAATTAACGGTTTGTCCGGGCCAGTCTCGGGTTAATAATTACATAGATACCAAGCAGGATGAGTAGTACAGGCCACCACTGTCCCAACAAATTAGGCCCTCCCATAACTGCCGAGAAAATCGCAAATAACACCGCACTAATAAACAGCAGACGGATACCTTCGCGAAATTCACCCCAATTGCCCTTAATGCTGTTGGCTGCAATGGTCCCTAAGCCAACAAATCCAGGAATTAACGCCCACATATAAGACCAACTACCCCAATTTTCTGTTGTGTTTTGGTACAAAAGAATCCCACCGATTCCACCAACAATAAAAGCTGGTACAGCCATATCGGCTGACCCCACAATTAAACCTAACAGCAGTAGCCCTCCTCCAATTGAAATGATGATCCAGGGCCAGCTAAAAGAGCTGGGGAGCAAGCCTGGCAAACCTGGGATGAAATTCATTAACAAGAAATATCCACCAAGTATGACCAGCACCAAGCCAAATACAAAGGATGTTCGAGCCTGTTGTGACATAAAACCTCCAGGAAAATGGAATCAAGAGGTCAGATTGACCTTAATAGAATACGTTGAAATACAGATTTAGTTTCACAACAAACATTACTTCTTCAGATCCCAATAAGACAATTTTTCAACATACGCGGTAAAGTTGGTGGTATTCACTGAACCGACCATCAAGCCAAAGCTTCCTGCAGATTGGCGGTCATCAGTGAAAGACACAAGTTCAAGGCCATTGGCGTAAACGGTATAACGATTTCCAACAGCCTTTATCCCAACCCGATTCGTTTGACCAGGCCCGGCGAGAATTTTGCTGTTGCTTTCCCAATCTTTAAGTATCACCTCGTCTGAACCGTTGTAATACCAGACGCGGTATTTACCGTCACAGGAAAATCCCAGCAGATATCCTTCAGAAGGTTTGGGCGAACGAAACACCAGCCCATACTTGTCTTGTCCGGAACAGTCTGCACCAACCTTCACACTAATCTCCAGATAGAAATCTTCCAGCTTAGGCCAGGTCAACGCCCACCCGTAATAATAATCGGGATTTTTGGCAATAAGTACAGCTTTTCCTTCACTGACTTCCATTGAGGTACGATCATCCTTAGTGAATGACCAGTTATCTGCACTGTCAAAATCATCAATCCAACTCGCCCCTCCAAGCGACTTTGTAATGTCATCCCCGGAGATCGTTGGCGAAGGCGGGATTGCGGTAAATGTGGCAGACGGTGTAGCAGTCGGCTCGGTTGTTTGTGTTGCGGTTGCTTCAGTAGTGCTGGTTGGCGTTGAAGTGGCGGCAGCCGCTTCTTCTCCACCAGGTGTTGCTGTCGCTGCGGGCTGCTGAGTTGATTCTGGTTCCTGGGGCTGCGCCCCTTGATTCTCAACAGCATTCTTAGTTAATTGTACAATGACCGTTTCCGCCGCTTGTGTATACAAAATGGATTCGGGTGTAATCTGCGCTACCGAAACTGGACGAAATTGACAGCCCACAAATAACAATCCACAAAACGCGATGACCAGAGAAATCATAAATGTTTTTTTCATTTGTTAAAATACTCCTTAAGAATTTTGTAATGTAATGACGAAAATAACCAATATTCCGTTCCAATCAATATACTTG
>Ga0268298_10000848_pt1 | contig 38219 bp, 29 predicted proteins | sample WWTPWeurt_MetaG_FD_194462 | JGI IMG/M metagenome (GOLD analysis project Ga0268298, IMG submission 194462) | Activated sludge microbial communities from WWTP in Nijmegen, Gelderland, Netherland - WWTP Weurt | ecosystem: Engineered > WWTP > Aerobic digester > Activated sludge | place...
ACGACCATTTCCATGACCCCTCCGAGGTCCCGCTGACCTCAAACGACCATTTCCATGACCCCTCCGAGGTCCCGCTGACCTCAAACGACCATTTCCATGACCCCTCCGAGGTCCCGCTGACCTCAAACGACCATTTCCATGACCCCTCCGAGGTCCCGCTGACCTCAAACGACCATTTCCATGACCCCTCCGAGGTCCCGCTGACCTCAAACGACCATTTCCATGACCCCTCCGAGGTCCCGCTGACCTCAAACGACCATTTCCATGACCCCTCCGAGGTCCCGCTGACCTCAAACGACCATTTCCATGACCCCTCCGAGGTCCCGCTGACCTCAAAAGGGCGTTTGGGCGTCCGACGGGCGGGTGTGGGGTGGTCGCTGGGATGGGGGCGGCCCGGTTTACGCGGGGACGGGGACGGGCGGTTTTTGGGGTTTGGGACGGGCGCGGGTTTGCAGGGCGGGCAGGTGCGTTTCCAGGTCGTCCCCCCACAGGTAGTAACCCGCCCGTCGGAGATCCTGAAACGTCTTCCACAGAAGCGCCGCCAACTGGTCGCGGTTTTTCACTGCATCGGCGTCGGGGCGCGGGCCAGCTTTTTTGCGGGCGTCGCCCGGTTCCAGCCGTCCGAGCAATTCGGTCCCGAGCGCGCTGGCGGCTTTCAGGTGCTCGGCGCGCACCATCCGCTGTTCTTTGAGCGACTCGGGCGTCTTGCCGTAGAGCGCGGCCAGCTCGACCAAATCCCGCGCCGAGTCAATGGGCCCGTGTCCGGCGCGAATTTTCAACACGGCGGCGGCTTTGAAGGTCCCCGACAGAACCAACGCCTCGGCTGTGCTGAGAAGCAGCCCCCGCAGCTTGCTGGCCTCGGCAAGCTGCTTGGCCAGGTCGCCCAGGGATTTGGCAGGGCCCTCGACTTGGGTCGCGGCGAAAATCACGGCCTGCGCCAGCTCGCCCGCCGCAAACATCGCCGTGTGGTCGAGCAGCGGCAGGGCCTTCTTGAGGGCGTCCCTGTGCGGCGCAAGCTGGGCGAGCGCGCCCTGCACATTGTGATACGCGAGCACAGGGTCCAGACGGTAGGCGGGCACCTCGTGGGCGGGTATCTTTTGCGCAGTCGGCAAAAACTTCGCATACGCCGCCTCGGACCCGACGGCATCCCCCAGAAGGGTCGAGCGCCCCGTGGGAGACTCCGCCGCCGTCCCCGCAGTCTCCGCCGCCTTCCCTTTCGGGGTCGGGGCCTTCCCCGCGCCTGTCATCAGGTTCGGGTCCATCGCTTTGGGGTCCGTCGCTTTGGGGGTCTTCCCTTTCGAGGCCGCCCCGGTTGCTTTCCCTGCCGGTGTCCCCGGCTCGTCCTTCCGTTTCGCTGGCATGGCTCACCTCACAAAAACAAAAAACCCCCCGCCCCACTCACCTTGAGGGGGCTTCTCCCGAAAAGGAAACGATCACGTTCCGGGGGGCCTTGGGGTTTGGGCGGATTCTAGGCTTGTGGGGGTTTGGGGTGCAAGCTGGGTTTGTTTTGGCGGGCGGCGGTTGCGCGGTGTGGTAGGTTGCGCGCCATGCGTGCTTTGTTTCGCCGTGCGCTGCCTCTGCTTGTTGGCGCACTGGCTCTCTTTTTGGCTCTCAAGGGCATCGATCTGCGCGATCTGGCGGTTCGGACAGCAGATGCGTCGCTGGGTACGTTGCTTTTGGTTTCTGCGGGGATGGCGCTGCTGAACTGCGCGGCGGACACGTTGGCGATGTACTACGTGTTTCGTTGGTTCGGTTTGCCGCTGCGCTTCGTCGAGCTGTACATCATCCGGGCGGCGACGTACACGCTGGCGGTCATCAACTACCACGCGGGGCAGCTTGGCATCATCGGATACATCCATCGGTGCGGCAAAGTGCCTCTGTCTTCGGCGAGCGCGTACATCCTGTTCATCGTGGGGGTGTGGGTGATGCTGCTTTTGCTGTTTGCGTCGGGCTCGCTTGTGCTTGGAGGCCCGAAGGCAGCGGCTCTTTTGCCGGCACTCGTGGCGTTTTTCGTGGGTCTTTTGGTGTATGCGGCGCTTTTGACGTGGCCGCCGCGCTTTTTGCTGACAGAGCCCCCGGCAGCGTCACACAAAGCGGACTTTGCCGAGCGGTTGTTCCGTCGCCTGTGGCGGATCGCGCACAAACTGTGGGTCCCGCTTCACCAAGCGGGTGTGTGGGGCCACGTTCGGGCGCTGGGGATTCGCATCCCGCACCTGTTGGTGCTGCTTTTCTGGCACTACATCGCGCTGCGCTGTTTTTCGATCAATGTGCCGTTTCACGTCGCGCTGCTGTATCTGCCGGTGGTGTTTGCGGTCACTTCGTTGCCGATCAGCGTGCAGGGCCTGGGGACTTCGCAGCTGGCGGCGGTGTTTTTTCTGTCGGATGGGACTGAAGTCGGGAACAACAAAGTGCTGGCGTACAGCCTGACGATGACGGCGATTTCGACCGTAAGCCTTCTGCTGATGGGTTTTTTGTTTCTGCGAGCGGGGGCGCGGCTGGGCCTGAAGGAAATGACCGCCGAGGCGGAAGCGGACGAAAAAGAAGAAGAACGACAAGACAGTCTGACCGAGGCGCTCCCCTTCCACAAAACGATCTGATTCACTTGGGTTCTTGTTGGGGCTGGCCTCGGCGGGTTTTCCACAGGGGGAAGAGCTTTTGGGGCTGGCCCATGATGTCGGCGAGGGTCTTGCCATCGAGCACGGCCAAAAACTGATACCGGGCATCGGCCAAGACCGCTTTGAGGGCGCAGGCACCGACAATGGGACAGGTGTTGGTGCGCAAGTCGAAACACTCCACCAGATCGAAGCTGGACTCGGTTTTGCGGACGACTTGCCCGAGGTTGATTTGCTCGGGGGGCAGGGCGAGCATGAGGCCACCGTTGCGCCCGCGCGTCGCTTTGACAAAACCGGCCTGGACCAAAAGGCGGGCGACTTTGCTCAGGTGGTTTGTGGAAATGCTGTAGGCGCGGCTGATGTCGAGGACTGCGGGCAGGCGCTCGTCCTCGATGGGGGGATGATGGGCAAGGTAGATGAGGGTGCGCAGGGCGAAGTCGGTAAATTGGGTGAGTTGCATGGTGTGTACCTAGAAAAAGAGGCGTTTGGTGCTGGGAAGGGGCGTCTGGTGTTTCGATTCCAGAAGGACGAAAGACGGCGCAAAAACCGCATCTCAAAAGAGGACATGTTTGCGGTGCTGTTGGGAAAGGGAGGCAAGGAAGGTGAGAGAGGACCCAGAACGACTAAAAGACGAACTGGGGACCCAGGTAGGCATCCACGAGGAGGCCGGTGTTGCCCGCAAGCGAGGTGAGGACATTCAGGTCGAGGGAAACGCCGGCGTGACGGCCTCCCAAGTAGAAGCCCGCGCCCGCTCCGACAAAGAGTTTGCCCAAAATCACTGAATCAATGCAGGAACCGTCTTTGGGGCACACTCGGTTGAGATACTGGGCGTTCGGGGTTCCGGTCTGTTGGTTGTAGCCCACGTTGCCACCGACAGAGGTACACTCGGCGGGTTTGCGGTTGTCCGGGACGCCGTTGTATTCGGCGCTGCACAAGTCAGTCGGCTGGTAGGGGGAGCTTGCGTCAATGGCTCCGTTTTTCATGGGACGCGAACCATCGATGTTGAGGCCGCTTCGCCACTCTCCGCCACCAATGTCCGCGTGAAGGTAGGGGCGAAACACTTTTCCGGGACTCCATTGGTAACGGAGCTTGCCCAGGACGAGATAGCCGAATTGGCCCTTGCCCGTCGCCGCAAAACACGGAGAGGGACGACCTTGGTTGTCGGTGCATTGGGTGTTTTTCATCGCGGCGTCTGTGGCGTCGGCGTTGTGGTTGAGCATCGCCTCGAAACGCCCGGACGCTCCGAGCGAAAGGCCTCGCCACAAATAAACGCCAAATTCGGCGCGCACGCCGAGCCCGCTCCACGTAAAACCGGTCGAAGAGGCTTTGGCCTGCTCATATTTCGAGGTCTTGGGATTGAAAAACCAGGCGACCTCGGTGGCGGTTCCGGCGGTGACAAGCGCGCCACCCGAGCCGACGCCGACATCGATGTAGACGCGATCTCGCAAACCCGCCAAACGCCGCCGCTCGTCTTCTTGCTTCACGTACTTCATCGGGTCTTCGACATCTTCGCTTTGCGCAACGACGATGCCTGCGTACTCCGAGACGCCCATGACGATGGGAAGCTCGGCGGTGGCCTGGGTGCCGCACACGCGGCCTTTGGCGTCGTAGCCTTCGATGTAGTACTGGACGAACTTGCCCTCCATCGCAATCGGAGGAATCACGCCGACCCAATCGCCTATCTGCTTTTTGCTGAGAATCATGGGCGATTCGGTGAAGCGTTCCTGGCCGGCGGTTCGATAGAAAATGCTGGCGCGAGCGACGGGCCCGAGTCCCGGTGTGGCGTACAGTTGGGCCTTCATCCGGCTGCGCGCCTGGGCGATCGGCGCGTGTCGCATCTCGCACTTTTTCACGGGATCAAGCAAGTCGTCGGCGCTGTATTCCAGCGGCTGTTTGGACGGTTCAGGTTTCTTGGGTTCGGCCTCGATCTGGAGAGGATCGGGCTGCGTGGGTTGGACCGGCACCACGGGCGGCGGAACAACGGGCGGCTGCACCTGAACCGGCGGCTGGACCTGAACCGGCGGCGGCACGGGCGCAACCGGCGGCGCAGACGAGGAGGAAGACGCCCGGCCCCACACCATCTTGACCTCGGGCGTCGCAAGGGTTGGGTCAAGTTTGGCGTTTGGATTGATCGAAAGGGCTCTGCGAAACCACTGCTCACCGCGCCCCAGATCTTTGAGCTGCACATACGCCATGCCGAGGTTGATGAAGGTGCGCGCGGCTTGGTTGGTGTTGTCCAGGTTGTGCCTGCGCAGGAGGGCCACGCAGTCCTCCAAGGTTTTGCGCGAAGCGTTAAATTCCAGACGATCGTAGTCATCCATCGCCTGCTTGTTCATGTTGGCCACGCGGTCTTGGGGTCCCGCGTGAGCCACTTCCAACGAACTGGTCAGCAGGGTTCCCACAAACAAAAAGCGAGCCAGACGACTGATTCTTACCGACGGCATTTGTTTCATCGATTGCGCCATGAAAAACACGTGCTCACGGGAAAGGGGTTCACTCGATCTCGTTCAAACCGAGTCATCCTGAGATTACAGCGTTTTGGGCTGGTCGTGTTGGCCTGCTCCCAGCTTTTTCGATGGTTCTGTTTTGGTATGAGCGAGGAGGTTCGCGAAAACGCAGCACAACGCGCTTGAGAAAGGACTACTTGCCTTTTTTCTTGCCTTTGCCTTTGCCCTTGCCCCCACCTTCAGCAGGCGCGGCTTTGGCAGCTTTGACAACCCCGGTTTTCGGATCGGGCGCAACGCACTTGCTGGCCTGGCCGGGTTCGGCGATGAAGAAGTCGGTGCGGCGGTTCTTTTCGCGTCCTTCCTCGGAACCGTTGTCGGCCACGGGGCACGTCTGACCAAAGCCTTCCGATGACAACCGGCTCGCGTCAATGCCGCCCTTGACCAAGTAATCGACGACGGCCTTGGCGCGGTTTTGCGAGAGCGTGAAGTTGGCCTTGGGCTTGCCCTTGTTGTCGGTGTGGCCCTCGATGCGAAGGTTGATCCGCGGGTTCTTCTTCACAAGTTCCACAACCTCGTCCAGAAGCTCGAACGAATCCTTGTTGATGAGCGCCTTGCCGGTCGCAAACTGCACTTGGCGCTTCAGCTCGATCTTCTCTTGCGTGATCGTGATGTATTTCTTCTCGGGGCAACCCGCGTTGTTCGGTGAACCGGGCTCGTCAGGACATTTGTCGAGGCGATCGACCACCGTGTCTTTGTCTTTGTCCGTATCCGGGCAGCCTTGGTTGTCTTTGTGTCCCGGTTGCACCGGGCACTTGTCTTCTTTGTCCAAAATGCCGTCTTTGTCGTTGTCTGGATCGGGACAGCCGTCGCCGTCTTCAAAATTGTCCTTGTCCTCGGGTTCCATCGGACACTTGTCTTGCGTGTCGTAGATCCCGTCCTTGTCATTGTCGAGTTCAGGACAGCCGTCTTCATCCTCGAAACCGTCCTTGTCTTCCGGTTCGTCGGGACATTTGTCTAGTTCGTCCTTGATTCCGTCGCCGTCGGCATCGCCACTCTTGGGCACGATAACGACTTTCTCTTCCTTATATGAGCAACGATCGGCGGGCGATTTGGCCATCGCCTTGTCGGCATTCTCTTTGGTGATGGCCAAATGTTCCTTGGCGGAAAAGTAGTCGCCATAGCTCAAGTCCGCCGCCGTGAAGCTGCTGTGAGATTCGGCCATGGCCAGCTCGACCGGTGCACAAAGATACGCGCCGTTCTTTCGTGCGGTTTCGATCGTCTGATTGACACCGGCCAGCTCGCTTTTGAGCACAGCGCCCGGACAGCCCCCGAGCAAAGGCACCGCCGAAGCCAAAAGCACAAGGTGAAAAGCAACGCGACGCATCACTTGGTCCCTCCCTGCTGCTGACCGGTGGGACCGAGAAGGGGTGGCTTTTCAGAATCCAGCGGTGGTTTTTCGGTGTCGTATTCGAGACTGGATTTGCGTTTCACCATGCCATCGCGCGTGATGAACAAGCTGGGGTTCGTCGGGTCAAGCACCGCGAGTGCGTGCGCCTTGATCCGCTTCTGCGCCACTTGTTTGGATGCAACCGCGTGTTCGCCCGCTTTTAAGGCGAAGGCGTTGGCATCTTGAAATCTCGCGTAACCGGCCAGCTCTTGGGCTCGGCGATGATACTCGGAAGCTGCCGTGTATTCGTAGGGTGCCATGTTGTCCGATTTGCTGGCTTTGGCACTGGCCAATTCACCGGTTGCACTAAACGTAACCCGCGATACATAAGTCACGGGACCGCATCCAGAAGCAACGGCCAACCATGGCATAGCGCACAGCACGAGCAGACGAGATACTCCTGTCATACGCGACACGGTAACAGGAGGCCGAGGCTCCCGTCAACACTTACGATTTTTGCCGTTGGTCAGAAAACAAAGACAGAAACCCAAGACAAAGTGCGCAACCCAGAACAAGCGCAACTCCCGAGAGCAACAAGACCCATTCGAGCCGCACCGCGCACGCGGTTGCAGGTGCCGTCGGCCCCGATCCAGACACGGACGCAAAACGGGGCAGGCACAGCGAGATGAGCAACCACTGCCACTGCCACTGGCCGTTGAGGCCGTTGTGAAAATCGGCATAGGAACCCACCCACCTCAACCGATCCGACATCGCCCACGCAAACAACGCGAGACCGGCTGTTCCCCCCAAAAAAACAAGCCCCTGGAAAAGCCAACCGCGAACCCAAAGGCGAACGATCAAAAAACCACAGGGAATCATCAGCGTGTGGACCGTAAAAAAGGCCGCCAAAAATGCATCGGTCGCTCGGTGCGGAGGCACAAGATACAAAAAAGCCCAGTCCGGTGCCTCTCGGTAGATGCAAAGCCCAATCGGCAGCCAAATCAACATCGCCAACGACAAGACCGAGCGTTCCAAATCGCCTGACTGGCCCAGAAGCCGGCCCTGAAACCGGTCCAGAAACGGTTGTCGATGTCGAAGCGAGAAAAAAGCGAGTGCGGTTGACCACCAAGCGCCATTCCGAACGACCTTGGTTTTGGTGTTGATGCGGTCGCTCGCGTGCGCGGTCCCGAGCATCGAGCAAGCGATCCACAGCGCGAAACCCACAAGCCATCCGACCGGCAACAGCAAGATCGACACGTTGCGCTCCTCTCCTCTCTTGTCTTGGCCTGGCCTGGCCTGTCTCGTCCAGCGCGGAGGCTACGGCGAAAGTGCAAGGTTCACAAGTGGATAAAGACGTGATATGACTGGCCAAACCGTTCTGTCTTTGCTTTCCAAACCAGACACTCCCTATGGAGGATGATGTGAACGCACTCATCAACTACTTGCTCGACAACTTGATGCTGGATTTCCAGGGCGACTTGTCGATGGACTTGGTCCGCGACTTTCTTCGGGATGACAGGAGTCGCGACGCGGAGCAGCTTCGAGCCAAGTTGCTCGAAACCCGTTCGACTTCTGAAATGATGATCACCCTGGCTGACTGCCTCAAGGAACATGTGCGAACCGGCATCAACGAGGACGTGATCCGAGAGCAGCTTCGCATGTACACTGAGAGTTGATGGGCTCTCTTTTTCAACGCCGCAACCGCACGTCCTCGTCTTCACATTTCTCTCCGACTTCTTCTTTCCCACCTTTCCGATTTTGTTCGAGCGCGCTTTCCGCGATGGCGCTGCGCATGGGGCTTGTCGCTTGGACGGCCTGCTCAGGTTGCAGTTTTCCGAGTGACAACGAACCGTTTACGCCTGCGGACGAAAAACCGATGACGCTCGTGTCTGTCACACTCAGCAATCCGGTCGATCCTCAGCCAGTCAATCCAGTGATTACGGTCGCGTTTTCGGATGTCTTTGATCCAGACACAAGCAGCCAAGTGTCTGTTCGTTTGGGCGGTCGTGGAAATCCGCTCGAAATGTTGGTCGAGCACAACTTGGTCGAACGCAAACTGGTGTTCCGACCCAAGTCGAATCTGGTTCCAAACTCCGAGTTTCAAATCGATATCGGCACGAGTTTGCGGTCGCTCGCAGGAATCCCGCTGGACAAAAGTTCGCGCATCACGTTTCGCACTGGTTCGACGGTTTTACCGCCACCGGCTGGAGACACGCCGCTGGTTTTGGCCGACATCATCGGTAGCAAAGGCGAACTCAAAAAATACTGCGCAGCCACCAGTTGTCATGCGGGATCAGATCTGTCCGCGCGAGGTCTCGATTTGTCTGCGGCCACGCCGACGCTGCGAAGCTACTTGACGAGTACAAGCGCAGTGGGTTCGCCCGAGGGTCTGCGGCTGGTACAACCGGGCCAACCCGAAAAGAGCTACCTTCTGCGCAAATTGCTGGCTGGAACGGCCTTTGCGCGCATCATCGGCGATCCCATGCCGGTCGAAAGCGCGCCGCTCGCGAACACCCAGCTCCTCGCCATACAACAGTGGATTCGCCAAGGTGGGAACTAATCGTTCGCAACTCATCAGGTGACGTTTTGCGGCATTTCGGGCTCGGAATCGCGGTGTCTCTGTTGTGTCTTGCAGAGTTGAAGACAGCCCGCGCAAAGAAGAGCCCCGAACGACCTGCTGGCAAAGCCCTTTGCGATGATGCTGATGCGGGGTCTCTCGTCGCTGCAATTGACCGGGAACTTGCGGCATTCCAGGAGATGCCGAGCGCCCATCGGTTGCGTCTCGCGGGCCGGGATGTGGACAAACAGGTGTATGTGGAACAGATCCTTTTGCCGATTCGAGCGGCGGCTCAAAAAGGGAATGCGACGCTGTGCCGGTTGCTGTCCAAAAAACTCAAACTCCGGTCGTTGGCGGGGAAGGCGCGCGTGACTGCGTATTACCATCCTGTCGTGCGTGGCTCGGTCACGGCCAAGCCGCCGTTTTTGGTTCCGCTATATCGGCGGCCTTCGGATGAAGTGTTCGTCCACAAAACCACCGAGGAAATTCTGTCCGGTGCTTTGTCGGAACGAGGCCTCGAGCTTGTGTACGTCGATAGTTTGGCGACGGCGCTCCACGTCCACATCGAGGGCTCAGTCACTGTCGCGCTGGAAGATGGACGCGAAATAAACCTGACCACGGACGGACACAACGGACATGCGTATCAGAATCCTTTGCGCCTGCTTGTGCAGGACAAAGTGATCCCGAGTGATTTCCAGGCGGCACCAGCGCACAGTCGAACGCATGCGTTTGTCCTGGCCCACCCCGACATTCTGCGAAAGTACTGGTCCAAAAATCCGCACTTCGTCTTTTTCAAGGAAACACCGCTGCGCGGAACGGGCAAATTTGGCGAACTGGTCGCGGGTCGATCTATAGCGATTGATCCTCGGCATGTGCCGATGGGTTCGGTTCTGCTTCTGCGAACCAGTGTTTCGACTATGGGCCAAGATGCACACACGTCGCACAAAACGATTACTCGTCTTGTGCTCGCACAAGACACAGGCGCGGCGATCGTCGGGCCGAAAAGAGTGGATCTGTTTTTGGGAAGCGGTGATGACGCGCGTTTTGCAGCCGCTCACACGAACCAGTTGGGTGACTTGTGGCTGGTGATGCCCCCAAAACCACTCCGCCCGCAAACTCACTGACGCCGCGTTTTTTTGTGAAAAGACACTGGAACGGATGTTCTGAACAGAGTGAACGGAATCAGGGGAAGAGAAAACGGAATCAGGAGAAGAGAAAACGGAACCAGGAGAAGAGAAAACGGAACCAGGAGAAGAGTGAACAGAGTCAGGAAGAGAGAAGAATGCGGGCGACGGGGCTAAGCGGAGAAGAGTCGTTCGATCTCGCGTTCGACGCGGCTTTCCGTGGTGCCTTTGGCGACGGAAAGCTCTTTGATGATGAGGGTGCGCGCGGTGTCGAGCATGCGGCGTTCGCCGAACGACAGCGTTTTTTGATTCTTGAGCCGATACAAATCACGGAAGACCTCCGCAACCTCGAACAGAGACCCCGTTTTGATCTTTTCCATGAAACCGCGATAGCGTCGATTCCAAGTCTGTTTGTCAATGTGAACTTCTTTTTCCCGAAGGATGTTGTAGACCTCTGGGATTTGGTTGCGCTGGACGACTCCACGCAAACCCACTTGGTCGGCTTTATCGACGGGAACCAGAATCCGCATGTCCGTGTCGAGGATACGCAGGCAATAGAAGCGATGGATCTTTCCGGAAATCTCTTTTTCCTCAATCCCGTCGATCTCCGCAACGCCCTGCGCTGGGTAGACCGCCTTGTCGCCCTTCTGGAAGTGGATCATACGTTCCTCCTCATACAGATGTGCCACTCACCCGACAGCGAGGGCACCGACGCCGGCTTCGCCCGCGCAATGGAGTGGTTTCGATCTCGATATCGCAGCCACACCCTAGGGAGAGCCGCGAAGATTGAGCACAGAAGCGCCCGATCTGCGGCTATGAGAGCACACAACTACCTTTCATTTCAAGGGTTATTGCATTTTCGGGTTTGTGAAGCGGTGAGGTTGACAGCGTAGGCCCTTCGAGCGAAGAATCCCGTCCCATGCTCGACGCAAAAATCCTTCGTGAGAGTCCTTCGGAAGTTTTGTCTGTTTACCGCGAACGTCTGTTTGATGAAGACGCGGCAAAGCTTTCGCAAGAGGCGCTTGGCTTCGACGAGAAACGCAGAAACCTGCTCCGCGAGGCGGATGAACTCAAGAACAAGCGCAACAGTGCGTCGCAAACGATTGGGCGCGAAAAAGACCCCGAAAAACGAGCGGCGCTCATCAAAGAGATGGAAAGCGTCAAAGCGGACATTTCACGGCTCGACGCTCAGCTTGTGGAAACAGAAACTCAGCTCAACAAGTTGCTGTTGGAACTTCCAAATTTGCCCGATGCAGAAGTTCCGACGGGCCGCACGGATGCCGAGAACCGGATTGTCCGCACCGAGGGAAAAGCATTCTCATTCGACTTTTCCCCGAAGCCGCATTGGGAACTCGGCGAGGCGCTGGGGATTTTGGATTTTGAACGCGGCGTCAAAATCTCGGGAAGTCGCTTTTATGTGCTCAAAGGTGCGGGCGCGCAGCTTCAGCGGGCGCTCATTTCGTGGATGCTCGATGTGCATTTGGACCAGGGCTACACCGAGGTCTATCCGCCGTTCATGGTGAAAGAACAGTGTCTGTTTGGCACGGCGCAGCTTCCGAAGTTTGGAGAGAACCTCTACCGCGACGCGGAGGAGGATTTTTACTTTGTTCCGACGGCGGAAGTTCCGGTAACCAACTTGTATCGAGACGAAATTCTGGAAAATGAACAACTCCCGCTGCGACATGTTGCGTACACGGCTTGTTTCCGACGGGAAAAAATGGCGGCGGGCCGGGACACGCGGGGCATGAAACGCGGGCACCAATTCGACAAAGTGGAAATGGTGCAGTTTGTGCGCCCCGAGGACAGCAAGCAGGCGCTGCGCAGTCTGCTTTCCGACGCAGAGGAAATCCTCAAGCAGTTGGAACTTCCGTATCGCGTGGTGCAAATGTGTACCGGCGATTTGTCGTTTGCGGCGTGTGAAAAATTCGATCTGGAAGTGTTTTCGCCGGGCGTGAACGAATGGCTCGAGGTGTCGTCGTGCAGCAACTTCGGCGACTTCCAAGCCCGCCGCGCGCAAATTCGCTATCGCCCAAGCAAAGACAAAAAAGACAAACCGAGGCTGGTCCACACGCTGAATGGTTCGGGTCTGGCGTTGCCTCGGACGGTGATCGCTGTCCTTGAAAATTATCAGCAGGCCGACGGAACGGTGAAAGTGCCAAAGGTGCTGCGACCGTACATGCGAGGACGCGAGACGATCTGCTGACGGAATCTACGGAGCGGCCTGCTCGGTGCCGGGCGTCGTCTGAAAAGCGTTCACCTTGGCGATAAATTCAACGCTGCGCAGCTCGTGCCCAATGTGTCGTCGCACGACAGCGAGCAGCAACTCTTTGGCCAGTTGCTGGGTCTGGAAATCGATGCCAGGCGTGTCTTTTATCGCACGCTCCAACGCCAAACACGAAAGTTGCGAAAGCGTCGCGCGAAGTTCAGCGGAAAGACCGCCTCCGCGCGGGCCAAGCTGCGTGGGAATCGGACCCTTGTAGCAACGGGAACAAAGCACGCCTCCGCGCTCGACATCGAGGGGAACGAGCGGCGCATCGGGTACGACATCTCCACACGCCGCGCAATCCTCGATTTGAAGTGCAAGACCGACTGCGGACAGAACCTGAAGCTCGAACGCGCGCAGCAAAAGGGCTTTCGGCTTCTGTGAAAGGGGCAACCGATCCAGCTCGTCGAGCATCGTGACGAGCAGACGAAGCACACGCGGCTCGGGAACCTGGGGCGGACACAAATGCAGACACAGCTCGCATGCGTAGGCCGCGTACCCAAAACGACACAACTCGAGCGGCAGGTTCGGAAAACCCTGGCTCATATGAAGTTCGGACAGAACAAACAACTCCTGACCGGGCCGTTCTTCGAGCAAAGCTTCGCCGTATCCAAACGACGCAAGCGCAGCGCCGAAACGGCGGCGGCTGGTGCGGGCCCCTTTCGCCAGCGCAGACACCTTGCCAAATTCCTGGGTCAACAAAGTCACGATGCGATCGGCGTCTCCGAAGTTCACGACTTTGAGCACAAGGCAAGGCGTCGCCACCTTGGGTCCGTTCCGTCTGCGCATGTCTTTTTTTTGGTTTTTTGGGGGCAGGGATTTTTAACAAGAAACGGCAGGGTCGTGTCAGGTTTCTTCGTCGTCGAGCGGCTCGCCGTCTTCATCGACTTCGCGATAGACGACTCCCTCGACGCGGGCGTATTCGCGAGGGCTGTCGTCCGAAAGCATGGTTTGCCAAGGACGCGCGACAAAACGACGGCGGCGGCGTCGTTCACGCACCATCGCCGCCACGCCGGATTCGATGGTGGGCAACGGGTCACGGACCAGCGCCTGTTTGCCTTCGGCCAAGGCTTGCTCACCGCGCGGGTCATCGAGAAGGTGTTGCGGCTCGAGCATGAAATCAAACCGCGTGGTGGGTCGAAAGATGTCGCGCAAAATCGACTGCGGCACGCTTTCCTTTAAGTCGCTGGCCAGTTCTGCGGGAATGTCCACGTCGTTCACCGATAGGTATCCGACGTGCCAATCTCGCAGTGGGTTGTCAAAGCGCGTGGTCATCTCCCGCAGCGCGCGCGGCAACTCGCGGGGACGCGGCAACATCGGGTGGTGTTCGACGCGGTGAATGCGCGAAAGAATCGCCGGATCGGCTTCTTGACGAAACCGGTCTTGTCTTTGCTCGAGTTCAGAGCGGGTTTGCGGAGAAACGGGCTCATCGCCGCCCAGCACAAAACGCATCGGCTAGTTCCAGAGGATGTGCAACAGAAAACCGAACGACATGCCGAGGAGCGCCCACCCCACCCAAAACAGCGGCTTGGGCACAGGGGAAACTGCGCGTCTTGGTTTTTCAGCCAGAACCTGCTGCCGCACCACCAGTGCTTGGGCCGACAGCGTCATGCCACCGGCTGGGCCTCCGGTAAAAATCGTCGCGTGGCCACCATCCATGCCGACCGTTCGACCGGGCCGGTTTGCGGGTGCGCCGCCGCCCATGTTCGGCGGAAACTGCGGCGCAGGCGTTGCCAACATGGTTCTCTGTTCTGCCCCGGTTGCAACCGGAGGCGCAGCCGAACCGCCAAATTGCGAGCCTTGCGGCGGGGCCAGGGGCGGGCCAGAAGGCACCGTCATGGGAGGTGGGCCGCTGCCCGGAGCAGTCATCGGAGGCGGACCACTCGACGCGGCCATGGGAGGCGGCCCAGAGGAAGCGCGCGGGCTGTTTGCACCCACCAGCGAAGCGCCTGCCTGATTCGGACCAGCGGAAGGTAGGTTTTGTGGGGGAACGGTAGGCGAGGCACTCCCTTGTGCGCCAACCGCTGACATGCCCGCACTTGGCGTTTGCTTGGGAAACAGCGTGTCGAGGCAATCCATGCACTCGCGATGCAGCTCATCAGCACTTTGTTGGCGACGGTCAGGCGTCTTTTCGAGCGCCTTCATCGTGATGCGCACGATCGGCTCAGCAAAACCGACGAGCGGTGCCGGTTTTTGCCGCAAGTGCATCATCACGACCTCCATCGGCAACGCGGCTTCAAAGGGCGGCTTTCCCGTCAGCATTTCGTACAGCACGATGCCGCACGCATACACATCCGATTGGGGTGCCAGCTTCACGCCTCGGGCTTGCTCTGGGCTCATGTAGGCGGGTGTACCGAAAACCGTTCCTGCCCGCGTGAGCTGCGCGTCCGGCGTGTCCATTTTGGCGACGGAAAAATCGAGCACCTTCACGAAGTCTCCCTGCCCCTTCATTTCGACCAGGAAGACATTGTCCGGCTTGATGTCGCGGTGAATGATGCCCTGCCCGTGGGCCTCTTGAAGCGACTGGCACACCTGCGAAATGATCCGCAGCGCACGCTGGGGCGGGATTTTGCCCAGGCGAGAAATTTCGTCGGACAAAGGCCGCCCGTGCAGAAATTCCATCGCGATGAAAAGCAGACCGTCTTTGGTTTCCCCAAAGTCGATCATGCGCACGGTGTTCGGATGGTCCAGACGGGCAGCGGCGCGGGCTTCGTTGTGGAACCGTTTGACCCACTGCGGATCGGAAGAAACATGCGCACCGAGGACTTTGATGGCAACGGTGCGATCGACGGTGACTTGCTTCGCTTTGTAGACGACGCCCGTTCCGCCTTCTCCGATGCGGCTCAGAATTTCAAACCGATCCGCCAGGACTTTTCCAATCAGCGGGTCTTGTTGCCCAGGCGTGCTCATGTTCGCGGCTCCTGCGACGGGTCGGTGCGCTACTTGAACAACACCACGCGGCTGTTTTTTCCAATCGAACGAACAGAGGATTGGGCTTTGCTGGTCGTGTCATCGACGACCTGGATGATTTTGAAACTGCCACCATCGAGCGCCTGACGACCACTCTTGCCTTCGAGCACGGTGCCCTCGGTGCCCACCTGAACGCCCGACGACGCACCTTTGTCGATGATCATGACGGTTCCCGAACTTTCACGGAACGAAGTCTTGATGCGACCCTCGGTGCCTTTTTCGATTTTCTCTTCGAGCGTTTCGACTTTGGCCGGTTTGTCCGGTCTGGGTGTGTGGCGTTTTTTGCCGTTGGTAGCGACGGGTTCAGGCGCAGCGACTTCCTCTTCCCAACGGCAGATCACGGAAAAATCGGATTCGTCCTTGGGCATCGCAGCCTGCATGCGCACAAAGTACGTCCCAAGTTCTTCCAGTTTGACTGAGAGTTTTTTCAGCTTGTTCGGTGCGGGCCCCGGAGAAAACCCGATCTGCGTCCCGAGGCTGTTGAACAAATCGATGTTCAAATCGGCACCGGTGTTGTCGATGCGCAGCTCGCAGTCGAGCACGTTGTCTTTGCCAGGAACGCCGATTTCCAGGCTCTTCCATTTGGTGCGCTGAAGTTTGGGCCAGCTCACCGAATCCGTCTCGGGACGGTTGATTTGCATCGGTTTGGCACCACCACGCTTGGCGTCTACGCCGCTGTTGGTGTCGGGGTCGGGGCCGTTTTTGATTTTGGCGTTCACGTCGTCTTTTTTGCAGCCGACCGCTGCCATGAGAAGAAGGCTCGACGCACACAGGACCCGCAGAAGTTTGGCTCGGAAAAACATCAGTATTTGCCTCGTCCCAAAAGGGAATGGGGTTCCAAAGTTGCCCAAAAACACGCAGACGGCGTGCCTACTTGGGTTTTTGGACCATGAATCGGTTGTTGCCGCCCAAAGACTTGCCGTAGTCCGTCGTGGCTACGGCCTGGCTATCGCCAAGAACCTTCGTAATCGTGAACGTCCCGCCATCGAGTTTTTGCCCGCCGTCTTTGCCTTGCAGAATGCTGCCTTGCATGCCGACCCGGAGCTTCGCTTTGCTGCCTTTGTCCAAGTACAGAATGCGTTTGCCTTCCTCGACGGAAGATTGAACGATGCGACCTACGATTGCGCCTTCGGGAATCGCGGAAGAATCACCGCCACTTGCGCTGCCCGAGCCGCCCGCGTTGTTCCCACCCTGCATGCCGCCTTGCATGCCCATGCCGCCTTGCATGCCCATGCCGCCTTGCATGCCCATACCGCCGCCCATTTGGGGATATCCACCCATACCACCCGGCATTGCGCCCATTTGAGGATATCCACCCATGCCTGGCGCTCCGCCCATGCCCGGCGCTCCGCCCATGCCTGGCGCTCCGCCCATGCCCGGCGCTCCCGGTGCCCCCGGCGCTCCCGGTGCCCCTGGCGCTCCCGGCGCTCCCGGTGCCCCTGGCGCTCCCGCTGCCCCACCTGCACCAGCGTCCTCCTTTTTGCCCGTAATCGACGTGGGCCTGGCGATCGCTACGTTTTTCCCGGTCCTGAGCAGAACGGTGTAGACCGAATCCTGCTTCTTGTAATTGGGATGCAACATGAGCCGCGCGTAATAAATCCCAGGAGTTGCGACGCGCAACGGCACGTTCTTTTGAGGAACGCCCGCGCGCCCCGGCGATTGCACCACCAACGCTCCGACCTGATCGAAAATGTCCAGGCTGATTTCGGCCTCCGGCTCGTCCCAGTTCAGGACAAACTCGACCCATCTTCCCGAGGGAATATTGGACAGGTCGTAGGACTTCCAATCGGTCTTGTCGTTTTTGGCCGCACTCAGCTCGTCGTTGACCGGCTGATTCGGTTTGCTGACTTTGGATTGAATCCGCTTGCCGTCTTCGTCTTCTGGTTTGTCTCCCGCGCCGCCCGCACCGCCGGTTCCATCGGTTTTTTTCCCAAGCGCCTTGTCCACGTCACCTTTCAGATCGGTGCCGAGCTGCTTGGTGGTGTCCGCCGTCGATTTGGTGGTTTGTGCCGTCGAGGTGGCCGTGCTGACCCCAGATTGGGCGGTGGTGAGGGCTTGGCAACCACTTTGAGACACGGCAAGTGCTCCCAAAAGGGTTGCAAGGTAGAGGTGTGAACGATGGGAGCGGCGAGTGTTGACCCTTGGATGCATCGAAAAACCCTCTTGGGGGATGTTGTCACCAGAAACCAATTAGGTACTGGAGAAAACGAAAAAACAACGTGCAGATCATATGCTAGGCGGCCATCCCCTTGCAATACGCCTTGCTCCGTCAGCACAGCCCAACTATTACCGTCGAGTTTTGTGTTTGGCACGTCTCATTGTGTAGACCGTCGGAAATGTTCGCGTTTCTGTTCGTTCATTTTGCACGAAACCATTTTCAAATTTTGCAGATAATATGTGTCCTCCAAAACTAAATAAGTAATCGCCGTTTGGCCGACCTGTGGTACAGTTTGTGTCTGCGCCCGTGCCGACGAAGACTTCGCCCCCACCACGCCGTGATGGCGCGGCGGCTCCTTTGCCGTCGCCAGGTGGATTGCCTGTGCCCAACGAAACCGGCGCAGACGCGCAACGCATTCGCGACCCCAATTCCCCCTTTTCCCCGTTTTCCGCGTCGCTGGTCGCCCAGGACGTGCCCCAAGCCCCCGAACGCTACGGCAAGTACCATCTGCTGGAAAGAATTGGCGTCGGTGGTATGGCCGAGGTCTGGCGCGCCAAAACGCTAGGTTCCGAGGGATTTACCAAAGATTTGGTGATCAAACGGATCTTGCCCAAGTTTTTGGGCGACGAAGAGTCCGTGAAAATGTTCATCGACGAGGCTCGCTTGGTCGCGAAGCTTCATCACCCCAACATCGTCCAGATTTTCGACTTCGACAAAGAGGGCGATCGCTATTACTTGGCGATGGAACTCGTCGAGGGTCGCGACCTGCGGCTCAGCGAAAAAGCCGCCGCCCGCGCTGGCATTTGGTTTCCGCTGTCCGTATCGATCTACATCATCAGCGAGGCGCTCAAAGGTCTTCAGTACGCGCACACCCGACTCGACCACGGCAAACCGCTCGGCATCGTGCATCGCGACATTTCGCCGCACAACCTCCTCATCAGCTTTTCAGGAGACGTAAAAATCAGCGATTTTGGGATCGCCAAAGTCGCCGAATGCCAAACGGGACCGACGGGTGGGACGGTCAAGGGCAAACTGTCCTACATGAGCCCGGAACAAATCACGGGCCAAACCCTTGATGCGCGCAGCGATGTGTACTCGATGGGAATTATTTTCTGGGAGCTGCTCACGCGCCATCGGCTGTTCTTCGGCGCGGACGAGCAAGAGGTCGTGCGCCGCGTTCGCGATGGAGTCGTTCCATTGCCCCGCACGCTCAATCCAGACATCCCCGAAGCGGTCGAAAAAGTCGTCATGAACATGCTGGTCCCGAATCGAAACCAGCGCGTCCAAACCGCCGCCGAGGTGGTCAAACAACTTCTTGGGTTGCCGCAATACGCTTACGAAGCGCAGGCCCTCGGGGAATTTATGGCGACGCTCTTTCCCGAGCAGTCGCGCAACTGGACCAAGCTTCTGCAAGACATGTTGAAAAAGGAACCGCAGCAGCCGGCGGGCAAAAACATGTTGATGATGACGCCGCTGCCCCGATCGGTGCCGCTGCCCTCGTTGCAGAAAAAAGCGGAACTTCCCGCCGAAGTCGTCCACGCCCAGCCGAAATCAGGATCTCTTTCAAAAAAAGCAACGAATGAGCCAAGGCCCGCGCCGCCGCCACTCGCCGCTCAATCGAACGAAACCGCGCAGCTTCGTCCTGCGCAGTTGGCCTTGCTGCAACAACAAACTGCCTTGCCCCAAAAAACCTCGTCCCCGCAACCTGCGGACCAGCCCTCTTCACCACCCCTTTTTGCGCCAGGCACAGAAGAACCTGCGCACCGGAGCAACATGTCTGGATCGGATCAAAAAACCCAAATTGCCACCGAAATGCCTCCAGAGGTTGCAGCGGCCCTCGCACGAGGAACACCGCCTTCGGCAGCACCCGCTGGTGCCCGAACCGTGATTGCCCAAGCTCCCTCGTTGCCCACGCAAGCCCCTCCGTCGGCACCGCCCATGCCAGGGCAAGGGTATCCGCCTCCGTCTGCGCAAGGCGGGGCAACCGGCGAGGGTGCCAAAACCATGATTGCGCAAGCTCCGGCGATTCCGGGCCCGCCACCGGGCATGGGAGGTTCTCCGGTCTCATCGGCAGGTTCCCAACAGGCGACGGTGTATGGAGCGCCCGCCCCCGTCAGCGTGCCTCCGTCCTCGATGGCGGCCACGTTGCCGCCTGGTGCCCGCAATCCTGGGATTCCCGTAACGATGCGTCCCGCTGCCATCGCATTTTCCGTCGGTGCTGCCGGTCCCGGTTTTCCCCCGATGGCCAAATGGCTCATCGGACCCGCCATCGCCATCATTGTCGGTTTGCTCACGACCGCGTTGGCCAACCGGATTTGGCCTCCCGCACCCGGTGCCGGTCCTGCTGGCCCCAGCCTGCTCGCCGCCTCGAAAAAGATCAAAGTCAACAGCGAGCCATCCGGCGCGACGATCGAGATCAACGGCAAGGTCCTCGACAGCAAGACGCCGACGGAAATCAAAGGCGACGTCGGTGCAACAGCGAACCTCAAAATCACGCTCGCGGGCTACGATCCCATCGAGATGAAAGTGTTGTTCCGTGCCGACGACAGCGCGCCTCTCAACCTTCGCATGCCCAAGCTTGGCAGCACCAAAGCCAAAACCGAAGACGCGAGCCAGTTCGATACCAAAGTCGGCGTCCAAAACACCGAGGACACCACCAAAACCGCGACCAACGACAAGACGCCCGACAAACCCGCGCCCAAATCCGATACCGATGAAGACGACAAAAAGGGCAAAAAAGGCAAAAAGGACAAAGTTGCCAAAGCCGACACCGACGAGCCCGACGACGACAAAGACGCCAAAAAAGGCAAAAAGGGCAAAAAGGGAGACAAAGGCGACAAAACCGACGTGGCCAAGATCAAACCGACGCTGACTGTGACCGTGCGACCGTTTGCGATGGTTTTCATCGACGGCAAAAAGATTCAACAGACTCCGCTCCGCGATTACGCCATCAGCCCCGGTTCGCACACCATCCTGCTCGTCAACGACGTGAAGGGCAAACGCGACCAAATCAAAATCAAAGTCGTCGCAGGCGAAAAAGTGCCTCCGATCAACCGCGTCTGGGAATAGCATCGCCATCGTTTCCTCACGCAAACCCGCACCCAAAACCGTCTGTTGCCTCGGCGAAACGCCCGGCGTACATTTCGGTCGTGCTGTCGCCAAACGAGCTTCTGGATCGAGTAAGTGCCTATCATCCGTCGGCTGATCTCGATTTGATCCGCCGAGCCTATGCCTTTGCCGAAAACGCCCACAAAGGCCAGCTTCGCAAGTCTGGCGATCCGTACTTGATTCATCCTCTCAGCGTCGCGCTCGTCATTGCCGAACTCCGGCTGGATGTCGCCTGCATTTGCGCCGGTTTGCTCCACGATTGCGTCGAAGACACCAGCGCCACCGTCGATGACATCACCAAACTGTTTGGGGCCGATGTTGCGTTCTTGGTCGAAGGCGTCACCAAACTCGGCAAGGTCCGGTGGCAAACCCGCGAAGAGCACCAGTCGGAAAACTTCCGCAAGATGCTGCTGGCGATGGCCCGCGACATCCGCGTCATCCTGATCAAACTGTGCGACCGCCTCGACAACATGCGCACGATGGCGTCGATGGCCCCCGAAAAACAGGAACGCATTTCCCGCGAAACGATGGAGATCTACGCGCCGCTCGCCCACCGCCTCGGCATTCAGTGGGTCAAAGTCGAGCTGGAGGACTTGTCCTTTCGGTATCTGTACCCCAAGGACTTTGCCGACCTTTCCGACAAGCTGACCACGTACTTTTCCAACCGCCAGCAGTACATCGACGAAGTGGCCCAAATCCTCCGCGAGGAGCTATCCAAAAACGAAATCCAGGCCACCGTGACCGGGCGCCCCAAACACCTGTGGTCGATTTACCAAAAGACCGTCAAAACCGGGCGCGATTTGGACCAGCTTTTCGACATCATCGCGTTCCGCGCCATCGTAAAAAACGTCCGCGACTGTTACGCCGCCCTCGGCATCGTCCACGGCAAATGGACCCCCATTCCGGGCCGCTTCAAAGACTTCATCGCGCTGCCCAAGCCCAACATGTACCAGTCGCTGCACACCTCGCTCATCGGGCCCAAGGCCGAGCGCATCGAGGTCCAAATCCGCACCGACGAGATGCACCGCGTCGCCGAAGACGGCATCGCCGCCCACTGGACCTACAAAGAGGGCAAACCCAGCGGCAGCGATGATGACGACAAGAAGTTTGCGTGGCTCCGCAAGCTCATGGAGTGGCAAAAGACCCTCAACGACCCGACCGAGTTCATGGAAACGGTCAAAGTCGATCTGTTTGCCGATGAGGTCTTCGTGTTCACGCCCAAAGGCGACGTGAAAGCCCTGCCAACCGGCGCGACTCCGGTCGATCTGGCGTATTTGGTCCACACCGATGTCGGCAACCACTGTTCCGGCGCGCGTGTGAACGGCCAGCTTGTGCCCCTCAGGTACAAGTTGCGCAACGGCGATACCGTCGAGATTGTCACCAGCCCGAACCAGAAACCCACCAAGGACTGGCTCAAGTTTGTCAAAACGTCGTCCGCCAAAGCCAAGATCCGCCACTTCATGCGCACCGAGCAGCGTGAAAAGGCCAAGCAGCTGGGCCGCGATTTGGTCGATCGAGAGCTGCGCCTGCACGACCTGTCCTTTTCCAAATGCGAGCGGTCCGGCGATCTCGTCCACGTTGTCAACGAGCTGCGGCAGCAGAGCCTCGACGAGCTTCTCATGAACGTCGGGTATGGCAGGCTCTTGCCCGCCGATGTCGTCGAGCAGCTTCTGCCCGAGGGCCAACGCGCCTCGCGAATCGTCCCCGAGCCCGCCTCCAAATCCACAAGCCTCGCACGACGCACGCCCGGCCTCAAACCGCCCGGCATTCGCGTCGCCGGAGAAGGCGATGTCCTTGTTCGCTTTGGCAAATGCTGCACGCCCGTCGCCGGCGATCCCATTGTCGGCGTCATCACGCGCGGTCGCGGCGTCACCATCCACGCCAGAAACTGCGGAACCGCCATGGAGCAACCCGAAGAGCGCCGCATCGACACTGAGTGGGATCTCGACCACAAGACCGCCCGCCCCGCCACCGTTCAAGTCGTCTGCGCCGACAAACCCGGCATCCTCGCCCTTCTCTCCCAGACCTTCCACGACCAAGGCCTCAACATTTCCCAGGCCAACTGCCGCACCCTCGAAGACGACCGCGCCGTCAACACCTTCCGCGTCAACGTCGTCGATGTAGACCAGCTCCAAAAAATCATCCGCGCCCTTCAAAAACTCCAAGGCGTCTACGCCGTACAACGCATGTAACCGTTCCCCACCCAAAAGCGACTGCCTCGGACGCGCGCCTCATCAAGCTTGGACGGAAAGAAGTCACGCCATTCGGAACCTCCAACCGGCGTCCGCACAGGCCCCGAAGGCAGCTTTTTTGTTCTGAGAAGGAGTCTTGGGCTTTTGTTAGAAAACGGTGTCGGCCTGGTCTTGGATGACTTGGCCGTTTTCGTCTTTGCAGGGAACGGATGCGCCCGCCGCGTCTTTGCAACCAGTGGTGCTACATGGATACGGCGTCTTTTGCTGCGCTTTGGGCTGAATGAACATCGGATTCACAATCCACTTTCCGCCCGCATTCGCATAAGCGTTGCACATGATTTCCTTTTTGTTGCGATTGATTGCAAGCTTGAGCGCGGTCGCATCCTGCATAAACGTAATATCGGTGTCCGAATCCCCGGCAGCAAATGCCTGCCTTTGCTTTTCGTCAGCAGTCTTGGACAGCGCCGATGCACCTGTTTGGCCGAAGATGACTTTGTTGGTCCAGCAACGCTTTCCATCTATGTACGTAATCAGGCTGTTGCCCGTGGCCTGTCCCGCACCATTGTTTGTTCCATCGGGAACATCTCCGCAGCCTTGCAGATTGTATGTGTATTTGCTGTTCGCCTCGACCTGGCGAATGCCGACAACGTGATCGGTCGAAACGCCGACTTCGCTGGCCCATACTTCGACCACAGGCTGAGGCGACGCGGACATGATCCACACATCAAAACCGTTCTGCTGCAATTTCGCGATCAGGTCTTTGATTTGATCATAAACACGAACCCAGTGAACCACTTGCGTGCCGCCAATCGTTTGCATTTGGTCGATTGGATTGCTCAGGTTCTCTTTTTTAGCTGCATTTGTAAATTCTTGCACTTGCGCTTTTGTGTATCCGGCAAAAAGCTGCGTAAGCCACGCATACGCCGGTTCCATGCGACGATAATCGAAGCCCGCAAAGGCTGTTTTCCCGGTGGTCGTTTTCCCATCGGTATAAATGGTCAGGATTTCTTTTTGGCAAGCCACGTTCGTGGACGTGGGCAGCGGCGCTCCAGCGGCAGCGAGCGAGCCGCAGGCTGTATCGAGGGCAGTCACCGCATCGGCTTGCAAAAAGCGGCTGGTCAACCGCCAGTTTTTGTTTTCAGGCTGCAACACTTTGTCGTGCGCGAGCATGTAAAAGAAGGTCGCATCGCCGACATCATTTTTGACCACCGTGTTGTCCCAATCAAACACGGCAACCGGCTTTTTCGCAGCGTCATAACCTTCGCTACAAATGCCCCGTGATTGCATCATTTGATCGAGTTTATCCCGATTTGTCCCGTGCCATGCCAAGTTTCCATCGAGCGTGACACAAGCCGGCTTGGGTTTTTCGCAAGACTGGCATGCAGCCAGCGAAAACAGAGCCGCACAAGCGTATATACCGTTTCTGAGAAAGAACGTCACCATTCAAAACTCCCTGTTTGTTGTGAAAACGAGCTTAGGCCGCAGACTGCGCCGATTTGCGTTTTCGAGACAGGAGGAAAACGCACAATCCCCCAAAACCAACGATGAAGAACACGTCAACGGCAAGAAAGAGCAGCGAATGCTCTGGCGCATTCACGCTTTGGGGTGGATCTGACAGATATTGCGCAAGCCTCGATTCGGTGTCAGACAAGGCTTTGAGCTGCCGCGCAAGCAGCCGGCCTGCAATCTCTTTGCGCAAGGCGAGCTTTTCTTCTGGCGTTTTGGCAGACGCGAGCAGGGCTTGCTGAAGTTTGACAAAACGGCGCATCGCTGTTCCGACACGACGAAAAGCGCGCTCTTGCAGCGAGAAGAATTCAACATAAGCCGTTTCGGTTTTGTCGTTTCGCGGAATCACAAACTGTTCTGGATCGTCGCGGTCCTCGTGAAACAACTTGAAGCGTGTGCGAAGGGCCGGGTCGGCGATGTTCGCGGTCGCGCGGTACACGTCATCGCCTTCGTGCGACGACACGTCGATGAGCGTGCGGGTGATGACCAGGCCAAACTCGCCTCGTTCCGGGTGTTCGCCGAGTTTGGCGAGCGCCTCGTCGAGTTTTTTCGCAAACTCGGGGTCGTCTTCCTCGGGGGCTTTGAGCAAACGGACGGTTTCGGGCGAGCCTTTTCCCTCGAGAGCGGCTTTGAAACGGCGGTACGTCAGCTCCTCGCTCAGGGTGTGGTGACTCGACAGGATGTCGATGCCGATGGAACCGAGCGACCGCATCGTGCCGAGGTAGCCGCCGAAGGTCCACAAACCCAGCTTGGCGCGCTCCAGGAACGCATCCTTGAAGAAGCCAAAGAAGCCGACTTGTACGGTGTGGATTTGGTTGCCGATATCACTGAGGTAGTGAAACCCCTCGCCGGTAAACTGCCAGCCGAGTTCTTGGGAAGTGGGCGCGTCGGAAAGCCCCGCCAGAAGCGCGAGATCCAGGTGAATTTGGGTCATCTCGGCGGCGAGGGTCATGATCGGTCCCTTTTCCCATCCGACGGCGCGAGCAAAACGGCGCGGATCGGTGTCCAGCACGTCGCTGTCGCCGGAAAATTCGACCTGGGCGAGGCCATAGTGCGCATGGGCCTGGCTCGACAAACCCCCGAGTTTTCCCATGTTCAAAAGCGCGGGGTCCGCCGGAACGGGCTGCCCAAACTTGTCCTTGAGGGGTTGCCGTTTGTCGTCGTAAGCGAGCCGTTCGCGGTTGCGCCAATCCTCGTCGGGCTGGCCCGCGCCCCACGACAACACATCAAGGAGGGTTTGCCCCGAAGCGAGCCGTTCATCCACGCGATCGATGCCGAACACCTGGCTGCCCGCCGCGAGGAGCAGAAGTTGTTTCTGCGCAAACGCATCGAACGCGGCTGCGGTCGGATAGCGCGTTTGCCACGCTGATGCGATTGCGGGATTCGTCCGTCCCTGCTCGGCCAAAAAGTCTCGCAGCTCGGCCATCGCTTGGGGATTGATCGGGGCCGCCGGAACCGCAAAGCCGCTGTGCGACAGCGCCCGCCGCGTCACTTCATTGTGAATCTGGATCGCATAGCCCCAAGCCGAGCGGGGCGTCGCACCCCAAAAAACACACGAACACGCGGCGAAAAAAAGCCATCCAACGAGCCTTGGGATTTTCATGGTGTCCCATCCTATAACAAAACCCCCCTCGTTCGAATGGCCGCACAGCAGGGCGGGCGGCGCGCAGGGCAAATTACCCACGTCGCAGGGACAGGTACATGTGCCAGGGACGAACGGGAAGGCGGCGCGAACCCTCGGGACCCAAGGCCACGAGCATGCGCAACACCTGTTTGATCAAGTTTGGATTGGTCAGGAGGGGAATCTCCAGATCGACCGCAGCTCGACGGAGTGCAAACCCCTCCTCCCGACCGCCCAGGCGACGACCCGAGGGCACACCAAACACGCAATCCGGGGATTCCTGTTGCAGACGTTGCCGAACGGAGTCGGCATCGGGGTCGGCATCACGCTCGCAAATGTCCACGACGCGGCTCGCAACGCCCAGGGAAGCCAGCACGTCGGCGGTTTCCGGCGTGGCCAGGATGACCAACCCCGCACGTTGGAGTACACGCACCTCTGCGACCACCCCCAACACGTCTTCCTTTTGCGGCAACGAAAAGAGCACACTTCGGCGCGGAAAACGAAACCCGGTGGACAAAAGGGCGTGCGCGAGCGCCTCGAAAAACGTGACGCCAAAACAACCCACCTCGCCGGTCGCGGCCATCTCGACGCCCGGTAAGGGGTCCGCCCCCACCAGACGCCGAAACGAAAACAGAGGTGCCTTCACCGCAACATAAGGAAGGGAACGCTGCTTCATCGGGTGGTTCAGAGACGCCTCCGTTTCGTCGAGGGTCGGCGTTTCCCCAAGCATCGCCCGCGCAGCCATCCTCGCGAAATCAATGCCGACGGCTTTGGATACAAATGGCAGACTCCGAGAAGCGCGCAGGTTGCATTCGATCACCTTTGCGTCTTCGTTCTGCTGGCCCTGCAACATACATTGGAGGTTCACGGGCCCCGTCACTTGCAATTCCCGGACGAGCGTCTCTGCAATCCGCTGCACTGTTTCGATCTGCGCAGAAGAGAGCGTCTGCGGCGGCAAGACCATGGTCGAATCTCCCGAATGAATCCCCGCAGGTTCCAGGTGTTCACAAAGCGCGGAACACAGAACCTCCCCCTTCTGCGCGACACCATCCCATTCAACCTCGATCGCATCGGTTTCAAACTTGCTCAGAACCACGGGATGCTCGAGGGAAACCGCACGCGCCTTCGTCAAAAACGCCTCGCCTTCGTTCGCATCGTGCGCGACGCGCATCGCCGCCCCTGAAAGCACATACGACGGACGCAGCAGCACAGGAAAACCCCCCAGCGCCGCTGCAAGTTGTGCCGCGTCCTGTGTCGGTTTTGCCTCGATCCAGCGCGGCTGAGCAATCCCAAGCCGATCACACAACGCGGAAAATTCAGCGCGGTCTTCTGCTTGATGTATCGAATCCGCGTGCGTCCCAAGTCCCACAATTCCCGCCCGAAACAGAGGCCGCGCCAACCGATTCGGAGTCTGTCCCGAAAACGCCCCAAGCACCCCCACAAACCCCGTTCCCCACCGCGCTTCAAAGTCCCACAACTCCCGCACCGTTTCCAACGACACTTCATCGAAAACCAACCGCTCACACACATCGAAATCCGTGCTCACTGTCTCGGGATTGCAATTCAGGAGAGTCACCTCATACCCCGCCTCCCGAGCCGCCTCCGCCCCGGCCACGCCACACCAATCAAACTCCACCGAAGACCCCACCCGATAACACCCCGATCCCAACAACAACACCCGCGCCGGGCGATGCAAAGGGAATGAGCGATCAGTCGGGGAACCGTAATCAGGGGAACATCGATCAGACTCGTCTGCGTGATAGGTGAAGTACAGATAGTTGGTCTTTGCGGGATACTCTGCGGCCAACGTATCGACCTGCCGCAAACAAGGAATGATTCCCAATGCCTTCCGCAGACTCCCTACATCGTCCTCCGTTGCGCCGAAAAACCGTGCCAATCCACCGTCGGAAAAACCCGCTCTTTTGGCTTCCAGCAAAAGCGGCCCTGTGATGGCTTCCAAGGTCTGTCCAAGCAGTATTTTCCGAAACTGAATCACAGACTCCATTTCGGAAAGGAAAAACCGATCAATCCCCGTTCGCTCGCAAAGTTCCTGAACAGAGACCCCAAAAAAGAGCGCCCGCGCGAGCAAAAAAATGCGGCGGTACGTCGGCACAGACAACTCCGAAAGCGTCGTCGCGATATCTTGCGAACCCACCACGTCCGGGTCCAGCCCATCGGCCCCGACCTCGAGCATCCGCAACGCTTTTTGAAGTGCCTCGGGAAACGACCGCCCAAACGCCATCACTTCGCCGACGGATTTCATTTCCGTACCTATCCGCGCGTCGACCCCCGCAAACTTTTCAAGGTCGAAACGCGGCACTTTGCACACCACATAATCGAGCGCCGGTTCAAAAAATGCCGTCGTGGTTTTCGTGACCTCGTTCCGCACATCCACAAGCGAATACCCAAGTTGAAGTTTCGCAGCGACAAAAGCGAGCGGATACCCCGTTGCTTTTGATGCCAACGCAGAGGATCGCGACAAACGTGGATTCACTTCAACCGCCACAAAACGTCCGCTGCGGGGATGCAGCGCGAATTGGATGTTGCATTCTCCGACGATTCCGAGCCGTCGAATCACCGCAAAGGAAGCCTCGCGCAGGGTTTGGTATTCCCGATCGGTCAGCGTTTGGGAGGGCGCAACCACGATGGAATCACCCGTATGGATTCCCATCGGATCGACGTTTTCCATGTTGCACACAGCGATGCAGTGATCGTACTCGTCGCGGAGTAGCTCGTATTCGATCTCCCGAAAGCCGAGCAGAGATTCCTCCAGAAGCACCTGACCGACCCCGAGCAGAGCCCGTTCGACCGCAGGCACAAGTTCGTCCGCCCGACGCACAACCGCAGACCCGCGACCCCCAAGCGAAAATCCCGCGCGCAACACAAGCGGAAAACCAAGTTCCCGCGCAACGCCTTCCGCTTCCGAAACGGAGGTCACGGTGCGCCCCTGTGCCACTTCGATTCCGATCTCGCGCAGTGTGTTTGCAAACAGGCGTCGGTCTTCACACAGGCGAATCGTGTCGATAGGAGTTCCCAACACGCGCACCGAAAACCGATCGAGCACGCCGGTCTCTTCGAGCGCAAGACCACAGTTGAGTGCGCTCTGTCCCCCAAACCCCAGAAGCACCGCATCCGGGCGTTCAACGGCGATGATTTGCTCGACCACGCTGGGTTCGAGCGGCAAAAAATAGACCGCAGAAGTCCACTTGCGCGAGGTCTGCACAGTCGCGATGTTCGGATTCACCAGGACAACGGAAACCCCTTCTTGCGCAAGGGCTTTCAATGCCTGCGTTCCAGAATAATCGAACTCCCCCGCCTGCCCAATCTGGAGTGCCCCTGACCCGAGCAACACTACTTTTCGAGGCAACGCCGGTTTCGACAGAACCGTTTGGGGTGAACCATGAGGAGTCACGACCTAGACCCCTTTTTGCTGGCCACAAGGGTCAGCCATTCATCAAACAGCCACGCGGTGTCGTGCGGCCCGCCTCCCCCTTCTGGATGAAATTGGACGGAAAAGATCGGCAAGTGTGCATGCCGGACGCCTTCGTTGGTTCCATCGTTCACGTTTTCAAACCACGGAATCAGGTCTTTGGGCAGCGTGTCTTGCTCCACCGCATAACCATGGTTTTGGCTGGTCACAAACGCGCGCCCAGGTGTATGTCCGGGTGTATGTCCAGGTGTATGTCGCGTTGTATGCAAGGTTGGTTGTCCGGTCTGTTTTTCGACGACGGGCTGGTTGTGCGACCTGTGTCCAAACGGCAATTTGTACGTGGTTGCACCAAGTGCGCGACACACCAGTTGATGTCCCAAACAAATCCCAAACGTCGGGATTCCCATCGCCAGCACCCGCCGCAAACGGTGCGCGAGCGCATCGAAATGTTGCGGATTTCCCGGCCCAGAGGACACGACCACACCGTCGATGTCCGGCAAAACCGTTTCCCACTCTGCTTCCGCAGAGATCCGCACAAGGTTCGCTCCCCGCGTGTGCAGGGCACGAATCAGGGATTCCTTTGCCCCGGCATCAATCACCAAAATGGTCGGCATGTCCTGGGCCCCCACAAGCCGAATTTCCTCGGACAGGGCCACGCACCGCAGGCCTTCCTCCATCGGGACCCCTTTGGCCTGTGCAAATCCCTCTGTTTCGTCATAGAGGAGCGCGCCCGGCATGGTGCCGAAAGAGCGCAACTGCGTGACGAGACGCCGCGTGTCCACGCCCTCGATCGCCGGCACGCCTTGCGCGAGCAACCACTCCCCGACCGTCTGATGTTGCCCCAAATTTCCTCGATGCGCGGTGTGTTTTGCAACCACAAGACCCGACACCTGAACCGCGCCGGATTCATGCCCCTCTTCCGGCACTCCGTAATTCCCGATGAGGGGATACGTCAGCACCAAAATTTGCCCGCGATAGGAGGGGTCTGTCAGCGCCTCGACATACCCCGTAAGGCCGGTGTGAAAAACGACCTCGCCGCGTGTCTGGACTTGCGCACCAAAAGCCCGCCCTGAAAACACCGTTCCATCCGAAAGACACAGCTTCATCGGGCCGTTTTCCTACGCACTTTGCTTCGGCGCAAGGGTCCTTGGGGAAGACCGCGCTCGTTCGTATTCTGCTTCAATCTGCGCCGCGAGTTTGGACCAATCGAGCGGTGCTACGGTTTGGCGCGCGGCCTCTCCCAATGTGCGCCGCAGAGTGTGGTTTTCTTGCAGGGCCCGCAACGCTTCTGCATAGGCCTGCGCGTTGCAAAGTGGCACCAGGAGTCCGTTTTCCCCATCGCGGACCAGTTCTCGCACACCGGGAATCGGATGCGCAATCACCGCCAGGCCCGCTGCCATTCCTTCGATGAGCGACATCGGAAAAGATGCAATGTCTGCGGTGAAGCAAAACGCATCCGCCGACGCTGCAAACGCTGGTCGTTCGGCCAGAACGGAACCAAAAAATTGCACATCCACGCCGCGCGCCCTTTGCACAAGTTCGGCCTTGCGCGGCCCATCCCCGAGCACCCACAACCGCGCGTTCCGACCCTCGGTCTGTCCGATCCGAAGTGCATCCACCACGGTTTCGATTCGGTTTCTGGGTTCAAGCCGGGCCATCGCGAGCAAACAAAAGGAACTGCCCGTCCGCAGCGACTCGTTTCGGTTTCCGGTTTGCCAGGCGGCCACGTCCACTCCGTTCGGAATGACGCGCGCGTCCACCCGAAAGCCGACGCGCCGCAGACTGTCCGCCGCCGTGTCGCTGACCGCGATCAAACCGTCGAGGGAATCCAAATACTGCGCAAGCGGCGCACGAAACATGCGCAGCGCCCACGAGTCCTCAAAATGGGTGTGCAGCGTTCCGATCGTGACCGCGTGTTTCGGCGCGCATTTTGTCGCGAGCAACGCCAGCGTCGGAAAAATCGGCGCGTGGACATGTACGACATCGACCCCTTGCGCGGCAAAAAGCCGTTCCAGGTCTCGCCGCAACGAAAGCCCAACCGCCGCGCGACACACGGAACCGTTGAGCACAATCGGCGGACACGCGGTCCCGAGCCGAAACACGTCATACGGCACTTCGTTTTGGGGTTTCGGCGTCACGTGTTGCCCTGGAAAGTCCGTGGTGACGACGAAAACCCGATGCCCTCGTTTGCACAACGCGCGGGCCAGCTCGTGAACGTGTTCGGGCATTCCGCCGACATCGGGGTAGAAGTACTCGCTGACGAGCGCGACGGACAGACCGTTTCCGCGTTCACGAGGGTGGGTTTGGTTTTTGGACGCGGAAAACAGGTCTTGGCGACTCATCGCGTGCGCAAAATAGCAAGCTCGTCGAAGTTTGAGTAAGCTCACCACACATGGGGACACGGTTTTTCGCGTTTTTTCGCTCGTCTTTTCGCTCGTTTGCGGCCAGGGGTGTTCGCACGAGCGTTTTTTTGTTTGTGGCGGCGGCCCTCCTGTTTTCAGCAAAGCTCGCTGGTGAGGCGGCTCGCGCGGACAGTGGTTCGCCTCCGAAAGTCGCGCCTCCTTCTTCTGTGCATGCGGGTTTGCTCGGCGCGGTCGATGAAATCACCCGCAAGGTGGCCACCATTCGGGGTCTGCCTCCCAAAGCCCCCTTTGCGCGCGGCATTTTGACCCGAGAGCAAATCGTCGAACGCCTGAAAGATCGCATTCACCAGGACTATTCCCCAGACGAAGTGCGGAAGGAATCGCTCGTCCTCAAACGCATGGGTCTTCTGCCCATGGATGCCGACTACGAAAAGCTCTTGTTTGACCTTTTGTCCGAGCAAGTGGCCGGTTTTTACGACCCCTATCGCAACATGTTGTACTTGGCGGATTGGTTGCCCCTGGAAATGCAGCGCCCGGCGTTGGCGCACGAAATTCAGCACGCGCTTCAGGACCAGTATTTCGATCTGAAAAAGCTTGCGAAACCGCAAAAAGGTCAGGGGGACAAACAGCTTGCGCAGTCTGCCTTGATCGAGGGTGACGGCACGTCGGTCATGCTGGAATTTGCGGCCAAGTCGATGGGCGTAAACGCGGCGCAAAATCCGCAAGCACTCGCGCGGCTTGGTCGGCAGATGATGCAGCTTTCGATGTCCACAACTCCGTCGTTCCAAAAAGCGCCTGCGGTCCTGCGCGAAACACTCATGTTTCCGTATGCGGCTGGACTGGAATTTGTCGCGACGATTCGGGGCGACGGTTCCTGGTCCAAAATCGATGCCGCTTTTTTGAATCCCCCGATTTCCACCGAACAAGTTCTGCACCCCGAAAAATATGTGGCGGGAGAAAAGCCGGTCCAGTTTGCTACGCCGCCTTTGGCTTTGCTCGCGGCGTCCTCTCACAAGGAACAACACCGTGACGTGCTGGGTGAGTGGATGTGGAAAGTGTGGTTTTCACGCGCGATGCCCGAACGAGAAGCCGTCACGGCAGCAGCGGGCTGGGGAGGCGACATCCTGGTGTCGTTTGCGCAGCCAGGGGAAACGCTGCCGATCGTCGTGGCTCTATCGGCGTGGGACAACCCGGAAGAAACCGACGAAGCCGAGTTGGCAGCGCAAAAGCTTGTGCTGAACCTGACCGGCAGAACCGGCGAAAAACTCCCCGGTCCTGGAAAAACAGTCCTGTTTGAGCGCACGCAAAACGATCGCGTGTACGCCGTGGCTCGCAAGGACAACCGCGTCCTTTTGCTCTGCGGTGCCCTCCCGAAAACCGCCGCCCCCCTCTCCCAAGAAATCCTCCGAACCTGGCTCCCAAAACCGTCCCAACCATAAGCGCAGAAGCCACACACCCCTCTTGAAGGGAAGCAAAACACGCGCGGTCTGCGGCGTTTGAGACTTGGAAAACAAAGGCCGACCCGGTTTCCCGAATCGGCCTTGCGCCCTTTTACCGAAGTGCCAGGGGGTGTAACAACCATGGACTCTATCTCAACGCTGGGAAAAATTTTCGTTTTTTTGACATATTTTCGCCCAAAAAAAATCGTGTCTTGACGGTTCACGGCCATCACAGCTTGGTTGTTGCACAAGCCCCAGAAAAGGGGTGAAGGGGTGAAGGGGTGAAGGGGTGAAGGGGTGAAGGGGTGAAGGGGTGAAGGGATGAAGGGGTGAAGGGGTGAGGACAGAAGCCACGTTGTTCGTGGGGGGAAAGAGGGGCTTTTCGGTTTGTGGGGAATGCGATAGGGTGGGCCATGTCACTCTCACTAGAACTCATCGAAAAACTTCCCAAGACCGATCTTCACTGCCACCTCGACGGCTCGCTGCGTCTTTCGACGATTTTGGATTTGGCACAAAAACAAGGTGTGCGCCTGCCGGCGGACACGATGGAAGGCCTGATGCCGCATGTGTTCGCGGGCATGGGGCAGCGTTCGCTAGAGGCGTATCTGCGGGCGTTTGACATCACGCTGGCGGTGCTCCAAACCGAAGAAGCGTTGTATCGGGTCGCGTATGAATTGGCCGAGGATTGCCACAAAGAAAATGTGTGGTATCTGGAGGTGCGCTACTCGCCGATGCTGCACACGCAACGGGGGCTGAGCCTGACGCAAATCGTCGAGTCTGTGCTGCAAGGTCTGCGCGCGGCAGAGCGGGATTTTGGGATTCGGACGGGCGTGATTCTGTGCGGGATTCGATCGTCGTCGGCGGATTCGTCGCTCAGGATGGCGGAATTGTGCGTCGCGTTCAAAAACCGAGGTGTGGTGGCGTTCGATTTGGCGGGGGCGGAATTGAACTATCCAGCGAAGGCGCACAAACAGGCGTTTCAGCTCATTTTGGACAACAACGTGAACTGCACGGCGCACGCGGGCGAAGCGTATGGCCCGGAGTCGATCGCACAAGCGATTCACTACTGCGGCGCGCACAGGATCGGGCACGGCACGCGGCTGCGGGAAAACGGCGACCTTTTGAACTACGTGTGCGACCACAGGATTCCGCTGGAAGTGTGCATCAGCTCGAACATCCAGACGGGCGCTGCGGACAGTTTCGAGACGCATCCGCTGCCGTTTTATTACACGTATGGTTTGCGCTGCACGATCAACACGGACAACCGGCTGGTCACGAACACGACGGTGAGCCGCGAACTATTGCTGTGTCACCAGCACTACGGTTTCACGCTGGAGGATCTGAAAGACACGGTCGTGGCGGGTTTCAAAAGTGCGTTTTTGCCGCACCGCGAAAAGAGCGATTTGCTCAAAAAAGTGAACGCGGAGCTTGCGCGGTATCAAGACGAGGATCTGGCGGGGTCCATCAAGCAGCAGAGTCCGAAAAACAACATGCTGCACCACATGCGCGCCGATCTAGCCCGCGAGCCGTAACTAGAAGTTGTCTACGGCGGGGAAGATGTGTTCTTCCTCGATGCGGATGTGTTCGCGCAGGTCGGCTTCCATCTTGCGAACGGCCTCGCACAGGGTTTTGAGGGCGGCGCTGGTTCCTGCATTTCCCAGGATGTCGGCGGTCAGTTCAATCAGGGCGTTCTGGATTTCATCGGCGCGCAGGTGGTCCATTTTCATGACAGCGATTGGACCTCCCACGATGTGATGTGGAGGCGGAAACACAGGCCGACCCGCAGCACTGGCTTCTGCGGCGTTGCGAATCATCGGGAACAGGATGCGCTCTTCCTTTAGAAGGTGCGGTTCCAGCTCAGTCCACAGTTCCGCGAGCAATTTGTGAAGCTCGGCCAGTTTTTGTTTGGGTTCGTTCGGCTGTTCGGCGAGTGTCTTTGCGTCTTTCAACGCTTGCGCCATCTCGCCGTACAGCGGTTCGTGATAGCGCCGCAGGATGTAATCGATCAAATCAGCGGGCGAGACAGTTTCGAGCTTCTCCATTGCAGGTTCCATGGTGTTTCCCCGTTCGTGTTGATTTTTTGAAAAGGCCCTCAAACTATCGGACCCAATCATCCATGTCTGTGACCTTGGTCCGCTCCCCGAAACGGGGGCATGTTGAGGCAGCCAGCACCCAAGTCTTCCGTTTTTTCGATCCTTCCATGCGGCAAGAACAGGCGCGGCGATTGACAGGGGTGTAGCCATGCGATTCTCATGGTTCTTATGGTTCATCTTGGGTTGCGGCTGCGCGTGTCAAGGGTGTCCCTCGTTTGCCTGCTGTGCGCGCTTCTTTTTTCGTGGCGTTCGAGCGAAGCGGCACCAGACCGAAACGTCTTGAGCGAGCCGTCTCCGAGCGAGCCGATCACGACCGCGAAAGTGACCTTTTGGGGCATGGCGGACGAGATCGCCGCGCACTTTCGCAAAATCATCAACCGCGAAATGGAAGCGCAGGGTTTTTCGGTGCGGAGCCAAGAGGACGTGCAACGGCTGCTCGGGGATGAAATTCGGCTTGTGTCGTGCAAAACGGCAGCGTGCCAGGGTCGTTTGGCGCAACTTCTGGGTGTTCGTCGAGCGGTGGAAGGCGAAGTGCAGCGGCTCGAACTTTCGACGTTTTCGATTCGGTTGTACGTGCGGGACCTGTTTTCGGGAGAAACCACCGAACCGCTGTCGGAACTGTGCCAGGTGTGTTCGACAGACGATGTGGAACGAGCCGTCGAACGGCTCGCGAAGAAGTTGGCGAAACGGGTGACGCCGCGCAGCTCTTTGCAGGTGCAGCCGTCGCTTTCCGAAAGCGGCATTTTGGTGGTGGAAACGGAACCAGCGGGAGCGGCTGTGACCATTGATGGCGAGCGACGCAGCGAACGCACGCCCGCGTCGTTTTTGCTGCGCGCGGGAGTTCACGAGCTGTTGGTTGAAGACGACAAACAGCACCGCGTCACGCAGCACGTCGAAGTGTCGCCTGGCACACAACCGGTGACGGTGCGTCTTCGCATGGATGCACAAGTGGCCCGGCGCACCTGGAAAACCGTTTTGGGCATTGTGGGCATTGCAGGTGCTGCGGGACTTGTGGCCGGGGGCTCGACGCTTTTGTATTTCGATGGAAAGCCCGCGTTCTCAGACGGTTGCGTGGACCAAGGCATTGCGGGGCAAAGGTGCCCGAACCAATACACCACGGTGCTACCCGGTTCTTTGATGATCGTCGGTGCGGGCCTGCTTGCCATCGGTGGTGGCGTGTTACTCTACTTGGACAATCGGCCCGCCAAGGCCAAACCGGTACCGGCGAGCTTGGTTTTGAAGGGGAAGACCCGTGACCCCGTATCCCAACACACGCTTTCGCCGTTGGTTTCTGCCGACTGAGCTTCCCGAGTTACCCCTGTCGGCGGGGCGCGACGCGCTGTTTGTCCGGCTGGTGGGTCTTTTGTATGTGCTCGCGTTTGCTTCGCTGTGGCCGCAAATTCCCGGCCTGTTTGGCGAACACGGAATCTTGCCCGCGCAGCTTGTGCTCGATTCCATTTCCAAGGAACTCGGCGGGCGCAGGTTTTATCTTGTGCCGACGCTGTTTTGGTTCCGCGCGACCGACACGGCACTCCTATATGTGTGTGGAGCGGGTTTGCTTGCGGGCCTTTCTGTGTTGGCACTGCGTTTGGTGTGGCCAGCGCTTTTCCTGGCGTGGTTTTGTCACCTGTCGTTTCTGTGGATAGGCGGACCGTTTCTGTCTTTTCAGTGGGACTTGTTGCTGTCTGAGCTGGGCGTGCTGCTGCTTTTGTCTGTGCCTGTGCGCTACCAAACGCCGCAGCCGCTCAAGCTGATTCCGGTGGGATACGTTTTGCTTCTGTGGCTGCTGTTCCGGGTGGTGTTCGGAGCGGGTTATTTGAAACTCGCGGGAGGCGATGCGACCTGGCGCGACCTGACCGCAGTCCACCACCACTTGGAGACGCAACCTTTGCCTACGGTCTTTGCGTTCTATGCGCACGCGCTGCCCTTCGTTGTGAAGAAGGCGCTTTCGGCAGCCACGCTTGTTGTCGAGGCGGTTGTGCCCTTTCTGCTGTTTGTGCCGCGCTTGCATCGGGTGGCGCTCGCGCTGTTTGTGGGATTGCACGTCGGAATCGCGCTGTGTGGAAACTACGGGTACTTCAACGTCCAGGTGCTGGTGCTTTCACTGCTTCTGGCACCGGTTGCGTGGTTTGCGTTTTTGCGTCCAAACCCTGTCGCAGCGCCCGCAGGCGAAGACGGTGAAGCCGACGCACCAAGCCAGGTTTCGCGCCGTCCATCGTTTTTGTATGGTGTGGTCCGGCTTGCGTTTGCGCTTTTGGTGTTTGCGGCCAGCCTCGGCCATTTCCTGTGGACGCTGCGCGAGAAAAACGACGTGCCTGCGCTTCTGCGCGTGCCGATGAAGCTGTGTGCGCCGGTGCAAGCGGTGTCGCATTACGGGCCGTTTGCCTCGATGACCACGGCGCGCCCCGAGCTGGTGATCGAAGGCAGCCAAGACGGCGTGACGTGGCGCGAGTATTCGTTTCCGTGGAAACCCGGCGATCCGAAACGGCGTCCGCGCTGGAATGCACCGTATCAGCCTCGCCTGGATTGGCAGATGTGGTTTGCGGCGCTGGCGAAGCCGTCCGACAGTCCCTGGCTCCACATGTTGCTTTTGCGTTTGCTCGAAGGGTCACAGGATGTGCTCTGGCTGTTCGAGAGCGATCCATTCGCCGGGCGTCGTCCGAACTATCTGCGCGTGCAGCTTTACCCCTACCGCTTCACGCAGCCTGCCGAGCAGCGCCAAACCGGTGCGTATTTTGTGCGAGACACGCCGCTCCCCTTCATTTCCCCAGTCGGCCTGACCACCGCTGACCCCTAGCTCCGGTCCGCTTGACACTTGGTTCTTCGGGGGTACTGTTCGCGGGCCATGCGGAAGCTGTTGGATGTGTATTGCAAGCATTTGTTGCAGGAGGCGCTTGATCCGGTCGATGAGGTGGAGCTGGAGAAGCCGATTCCTTCCCCCGACGCGCA
>Ga0268298_10000849_pt1 | contig 38216 bp, 27 predicted proteins | sample WWTPWeurt_MetaG_FD_194462 | JGI IMG/M metagenome (GOLD analysis project Ga0268298, IMG submission 194462) | Activated sludge microbial communities from WWTP in Nijmegen, Gelderland, Netherland - WWTP Weurt | ecosystem: Engineered > WWTP > Aerobic digester > Activated sludge | place...
ATACGGATGAACAACCCGAATTGTTCAATGCGATGATGGATGTCGGCATCATCAACAAAACCCTTGCTCCTGAAAACGTTCCAGCGCCCTGCCTTCCAGTTCCTTGAGTAAGGCTGTTATCCTAAAGCCGTCTCCCCTATAAGGGAGGCGGCTTGGTTTAAATTTAGAATGATGTTGAAACAGTTCTCGCACTCCTGTGGGATATATGATGAAACTATGGAGACACATGGGGAAACTCCTTCCGGATAGATGGAGTGCAGTATGGTTACCAAATATTTTTATGTATCTTTGAGGGGCGGGCTGGTGATGGCTTTGGCCTGGTCGTTTATCTCCCTGGGAAGTGTTGAAGTGGCTCAGGCGGCTGCCGGGGATGCCATTCGCGTGTCGGTGGATTCAAGCGGCGAGCAGGCCAATGCCATGACATACCTTGGGCGCATCTCTGCCGATGGGCGTTTTGTAGTTTTCGACTCGGAAGCAACGAACCTTGTCAATGGCGATTCGAACGGCGCTGGCGATGTTTTCATCCGTGACCTTCAAGTGGGGACTACGGCCCTTGTCACCCGGGATGCGGCAGGGATTCAGGCGAACGCTGGCGGCGGTGCTCCCTGGCCTTCAGCGGATGGCCGTTTCGTGGCTTTCGAATCAGGTTCTACGAATTTGACCGTTTCCGATGTCAACGGTTTTGCGGATATTTTCGTTAAGGATCTGCAGACTGGCGCCGTCGCCCTGGCTTCCACTGACTCGACGGGAAGCGCTTCGAACGGGGACTCTGAGTTAGTGTCGATTTCGGGTGATGGACGCTATGTGGCCTTTATGTCGGATGCAAGCAATCTTGTTCCGAATGATGTGAACGGTTTTGGCGATGTCTTTGTCCATGATATGCAGATGGGAACGACCATTGGAGTGTCGGTTGCCGGCAACGCCGGGGCCTTCGACCCTAGTATTTCAACAGATGGCCGTTTCGTGGTATTCAATTCCCGATCCGATAATCTAGTGGCAAATGATATCAACGGAGTTGCCGATGTCTTTGTGTATGCGTTACAGACTGGGCAGATCACACGGGCTTCGGTCAACTCGAACGGAGTAGAGGGAGATCATTCATCGAGCGAGCCTTCGATCTCGGGCGATGGACGGTATGTAATCTTCTCAACGGCATCCAATAATTTTACAACGGTGGATACGTACGGTTATACACAACTCTACATTCGCGACATGCAGAACGGCAGTACCACGCTGGCCACTTTCAAGGATGGCTTTGCGATGGTAGGCACCTCTGACGCTTCGGAAATTTCCGCTGATGGGCGTTATATCGTCTACAGTTTTGACGATAAAGGCGATGGAATGCCCACACGCTGGCTATACCTCCACGATAGAATTGCCGCTACGAACACATTGGTGGTATCGGCTGGAACCATGAATTACGATTGGAATCCGCTGCTTCCGTCCATTTCGGGTGATGGACGTTTCATCGTTTTTGCTTCCAGTTCACCGAATTTTGCTGCGGGCGATACTAATGGTGTACGCGATATCTTCCTCAAAGATCTTTACGCGCCTGACCCTCCACCGGCTGTGCTGTCTATTTCTCGTGCCTGTCCGAATGGCTGCGGCTCTTCCGCCGATCAATTTGTTGATTTCCAGGTTAAATTCTCCGAGTCGGTGAGTGGTGTGGATGCAGGTGATTTTCTGCTTACTTCCGGCGGAGGAATTGCCGGGGCTGTTGTATCCACTGTCAGCGGGGCGGGAAGCGAGTACATTGTCCATGTCAATACCGGTTCCGGTGATGGCACGCTTCGTCTGGATGTTATTGACGATGACAGCATCAAGGACAGCCAGCAAAATCCGTTGGGTGGGGCAGGGGCGGGGAATGGGAATTTCACATCCGGTGATTGGTATTCTGTTGATAAAAGCACGGTTGTGGTGACAGATATCATGCGGCTCGATCCGTCTCCAACTTTGAGTGGGAGTGTGCGTTTTGCTGTGAATTTTTCCGAGCCGGTCACCAGTGTAGATGCCGGAGATTTTGTACTTTTCTCAGCGGGAGGTATTTCTGCATTTGCTGTTACTGAAGTAGGGGGGAGTGGAGCCGCTTACACTGTGACGGTAAATACAGGCACGGGGGATGGCACGCTGCGCCTCGACCTGGTTGATGACGATAGTATTCTTGATGTTCTTTCGGTGCCGCTTGGCGGGGTTGGCTTCGGGAACGGAAATTTCACCGGGGAGGCTTATTCCTTTGACCGCACTGCCCCGGTTGTTTTGAGTATTCAACTGCTTGACCCGAATCCAACTGCGGCGGAAACGGTTCGCTTCGGCCTGACCTTTTCTGAACCTGTGAGGTTTATCGACGTCAGCAATTTTGCGCTGACGGCCAATGGGCCGGTTGGGCTCGCGATCCCTGAACTGTCGATTGAACCTGATTTTGCAATTGTCACAGTTGCCACTGGGACGGGGAACGGGACCATTCAACTTAGCCTTATTGATGATGACAGCCTTGTCGATGCGACCGGGAATCCGCTTGGTGGTGTGGGCGCGGGCAATGGAAATTTTGCCGGGCCGTTTTATTCGATCAACAAAAAGATCAACGAAAGCCGGAACGAGAAATTACGCTCAAACGGTTGGAACGATGGCTGGGTGCTGGAATCTTCGGAAGGTAGTGGCATCGGCGGTGTGAAAAACTACTCTGCAGAAACGTTCCGTATTGGGGATGATGCGCGCAATCGGCAGTACCGTGCCATTTTACATTTCCCCACCAATTACCTGCCTGATAATGCGGTCGTTACGCAGGCGATCCTAATGATCAAACTTCAAGGGCAGGAGGGCGCAGATCCGTTCGCCGGCTTGGGGAGTATTTCGATAGATATCCACTACGGACCTTTTGGCTCGTTCGGGCCATTTGGGATCAATTTACTGCAGGTCAGCGATTTTCAAGAACCTGCCAGTTTGGCTTCTGTAGGATTGATCCAAAACAACCCGGTCGGCGGTTGGTATTGGGGATTGCTATCGCCGTCCGCTTTTTCGCAGATCAACCGCACCGGTGTCACTCAACTCCGGCTCGCTTTTCAAACCCCAACCGACCATGACCTTCAGGATGATTTTCTTCAATTCATCAGTGGGGATCATGTGGAGCAGCGTGACCGCCCGCATTTGCTGATCGATTATTATGTGCCGTGAGAATTTATGGGTCTACAAAAGCGCCGAGAACACCTCGGCGCTTTTGTTATGTGTGTATTTCTAATCCATAGATTTGTATAAACAAATTTCGCCTTAGCGAAGACTAGGCAAAAATTGCCTATATTTGTTTCCTTATAAACTGATTGTTGACAAAGCCTGTCAAAAAAACATATAATGAATTCATTGTAATTTAAATCCACTAGGCAGGAAAAGGGATTAATATGTCTGATGACAAAAAAACCTTTCATAACAAAGAACGGGTGGATACGAACAGCAAACCTGTTGAAAGAATTGAAATTGAGGGTTCTGTAAATGGGAATTTGGTTGTTGGAAATAACAACCAAGTGATCATTCAATACATTGAGGTATCAGAGGAACCTCATCAGGAATACGAGCCTGAGATGATTGAAATTCCTGAGGGGCCTTTTTTGATGACGACGAACGTTTGGAGGAAACCGGAGACTCCCGAATTATTGAAAAGCGAGGTCTTCGTGAATTCTTATTTAATTGGAAAATCCCCAATTACTAATTTACAGTACGATGAATTTGTTCGACAGACTAATAGAAAAGTATCACCATCTTTGGGCTGGGATGGCCGAAAAATACCGGATGGTAAGGAAGATCTTCCAGTTATGGGAGTCACCTGGTACGACACAATAGATTATTGTTTATGGCTCCAAAGCAAGACAAAGCGGCACTATATTTTGCCTGATTTGGCACAGTTGGAAAAAATGTATCAGGATCAATACGAGGGTAAAGAGGCTTTGGATAGTCTTCTGCATCAATGGACACGCACACTTTGGGGGGAGAAAGTGGATGACCCTGATCTGAAATATTTTAAATTTCCTTGGGCGGATGATAGGCGAAATGATTTAGGGGCTAACAGTCAGATTCGGCGTGTTGTTTGTGTTTTTGAAAAGGTAAATGAGGTGGAAAAATACCATCTTAGAAAACGGATGGGGGAATTACCCGATCAGGCCGGCTTGCCAGGGGCCCGATACGGGTTCAGGGTTGTTTTGAGAAGTTAAATCCAATTCAATAAGGAGGTTATCCATGAATGTAAATGAGAATAGTACCGGTATCATAAGAAGTTTGGATTATCTGATGCCTTTTATCGAAAGTGGGAGGGTTATTCCATTTATAAGTAATTCTTTCAGGATTGAAGAGATTTTTAGGGATGATAAAAGACTTTCAAATCTTATAGCGCAGACTCACCAGTTCTATGATGAGGTGCATACATTTGACCAGCAACTGACCAAGATTTGGGCAAGTAAAATCGAGTACCCAATGTCAGATGACCATAATATCGCGCGTGTTGCGCAGTATCGCCAAATAACGACTGGATTTTCTGAAGGCGCTAGAAAGGAATATATCAAATTTTTGATCGATCACCTGCTTGAATTAAACGAAAACGATGAAAATTACAAAAAAGACGCAGCCAGCATAAAATCCTCCACTAAGACCCCAAGATTTTCGGAGGTTGTAAGTAGATTGGATTATCCTCGATTTCAAAACGGCGTTAAAGATCCCTTGCGCTTATTGGCCAGCCTGCCTTTGAAGATATACGTCACTACCAGCTACTCGGACTTTCTTGAGCGGGCTCTAAAGGCAGAGGGTAAGAATCCGCGTACACAAATATGTTTTTGTAAAACTAAGACGGGTATTGATAGCACCCACTTGCCGGATCGAAATTTCGTACCCACCGAGCAAGGCCCGGCAGTGATTCACCTATTCGGATTGGAAGATTACACAAATACCCTGGTGCTGAGCGAAGATGACCACATAAATTTTCTGATGAATGTCGCTGAAGAAGTGGGGTCAATGGATATGTACCCAAGCTATTTAAGGGAGAATCTTCCCGGAGCCGGTCTTTTGTTACTGGGATACCATTTACAGGATTGGGAATTTAGAACCCTTATTCGTTTTATTTCGAAAATTAGAAAAAAGGAGTCCCTGGATGATGCGATTCCAAGCATTGCCATACAATTTAAACCTAATCTTGGGCAGGAACAGGTGGCAGAGCATTCCATAAATTATATGGAAAGATTATTCAAGAAACTTGAATTTAAGATCAAGTGGGCCGAATCTGAAAATTTTATTTATGATCTACTTGATGCTTGGAATAACTACCGCGGAGGCCAGCTATGAATGGAAAAATTGATAATCCCTATATTGGTCCCCGGACATTTCAAGAGAATGAACGTGACCGTTTCTTTGGGCGTGATCGCGAATCCAGCGAGTTACGAGCCCTGGTGCTATCAGAGCAACTGGTTCTCTTGTATGCGCAATCAGGGGCAGGGAAGAGCTCCCTAATTAATACGCGTTTAATCCCAGAATTAAAGAATAAGGATATTGAAGTTTTAACAGGGCGGGTTGGCGGAGACGCGCCTACGGGGCTTAAGGTCGATAACGTTTTTGTTTTTAATTTGCTGCGTAGCCTTGTGACCGAGGTCGGAAATGTGGACGAACTGGCTGATAAGGATATAGTTAGTTTCTTGGCGTCCCAGGCAATGTCAAGAAAAGAGACCAGCGGGCAGGCATACAAACGACGGATAATAATTATTGATCAGTTCGAAGAACTATTTAATACTCATCATGAAGAATGGGAAAAGCGGGATGACTTTTTTCAGCAGGTAGCCCGGGCATTGGAAGAAGAACCACGTTTGAAGGTATTGTTCGTGATGCGCGAAGATTTTATTGCATATCTGGACCCATTCGTTCATTTACTTCCGGAGCGGCTGCGCATGCGCTATTATATGCAGCCGCTGGAATTTGATGCGGCATTGGAGGCAGTTGAAGGACCTGTAAAAATTAGCGCTTATTCCCGTGAATATGCCCCAGGGGTGGCGAAAAAATTGATTGACGATATCCGTCGCATCAAAGTAACCATGCCCGATGGCGTGGAGGAACATCTGGGCCAATTTGTAGAGCCGTTGTTCCTGCAAGTGATCTGTTATGACCTGTGGGAAAATCTTCGCCCAGACGGAGCGGAGATCACAGAGGATGATTTACAGCAAATTGGCAATGTGAACGAATTTTTAGGAAACTATTATTCGAAACGTATGAAGATCGTGGCTGAAGCGCAACAAGTGAGCGAACGTAGCATCAGAATTTGGTTTTCTGAGAAACTTATTGCCGAAGATGGCACCCGAGCATTAGTAAAGGAAACAGCAGGCGGGATGAGCGCCGGTGTCATTCGATCCTTATCAGATCTTGTGCGTGCGGAACAGCGCGGTGGGTCTACATTTTATGAGCTGACCCATGATCGGTTGGTGGAACCCATTTTGGCGAATAACAAAGAATGGGATTCGAAAAATGCCAACCTGCTTCAACAAGGAGCCGCTTTATGGCAAAGACAGGGACATTCAGATGGATTGCTGCTGCGTGGTAGAGAATTAAGAGATGCAGAAGGCTGGGCAAAATTAAACCCCCTAACTGATGATGAAAAAACTTATCTGGAATCTTGTTTGAAATCCCGATCAGATGCTCGGGAGAGACATCGCCTCAATCAGCGATTGAAAAAAAATTTTTCCACCTCGATTTTTATTATTATTATTGCGCTCTTTTTTATTTTTATTGCATCTGTCTTTGGCGTTCAATCCTATACGTTGAACCGACAAGCGAAGTCTCAAGAGTTATCGAAGAGCTCCGAAGCCGCTTTCAGGATGGGCGCAAAAGAAGATGCAATTATTCTTGCGTATCAGGCGTTGAAGAATTATCCATATACCGGCGAGGCAGAAGCTGCACTTATGAATGCTGTAGCACCTCCAAAGAGATTGGCCGACCTGTATATTGAAGGAGTCTTAGATGCTAATCTTGCGCGAAATGAGACCAGTATTATTACCATCAATAGCGAGGGGGCAATTCAATTTTGGGATGCAAATTCAGGAAAATTAATTGATACAATATTTGTTAAAGGCCCAATTTCATATGCCCGATTTAGCGTGGATGGGCGGAAGGTATTAACAAATAGTGGCAATGAAGAAGTGTCGCGCCTTTGGGATACCGAGAAAGGCACTCAATTATTTGAATTGAAAGTAATAATAAATGGAGCAAGTTTTAGTTCGGATGGAAAGCGGGTTGCAATACAATCTTTTCCTAATGACGATTTAGAGATTTGGGATTTGGAGAATGGAGATCGAATATCTACATTGCCTCCAGTAATATTGGATGACAGAATACGATCATTATCTTTGAATCCTAATGGATCTAAAGCTGTTGCGTTTGATTATGCCGATCCCGAGCATCCCGAAGCAGGAATTTGGGATGCCGATACTGGCGAGCAGATGTTTTCATTAGACGTTGCTGAATATATTATATTCAGCCCTGATGGAGAGCGTGTGGCTGTTTTTAATGATAATCTTGATGTAACAATATGGGATGCAAACACAGGGAAAAGGTTAAACGTAGTGGAATTTTCTAGAGAAGTTATAGCATTAGCTGAAGAAGTGACCTCGTCTAATTCTGAAAAAAATATTGTTTTTAATTCGGATAATACGCTGCTTGTTATTGGTATTAGTTCATCTATCCTTAAGGGGGCGAATAATGTGTCTGTTTGGGATTTAACCGATAATAGAAAATTATTTAACCTGTATGGAAATTCAGGCGCAATAACAAGAGCAACTTTTAGCCCTAATGGAGGGTATGTGGCTACAGCTGGGGACGATCATATAGTCAGAGTTTGGGATATTCAAGATAAAAAAGAACGTTTAGGTATAAGTGGACGAAATGATATATTGACAATAACAAATAGTCATAATACTGATGCCTCTCCAGACGAAGTAATGTTCAGTCAAGATAGCTCCCATATTTTTATCGTATGGGATGATGGAGGGATTGAATATTGGTCAATTCCTGCGTCTCGACTGGAGTTGTTATCAATTGCAGAAGGGCAATGCGGCAAATGCGAATTCACATATGAACAAAGAATCGCATATGATGTGCATGATTGGAGAATGAAAATATATGATTTTAGTGACTTCTTCTTGTTGTTATGGATTTCGCCGTTTTATTTTTTGTTAGGGTGGGTGATTTTTCGTGGGTTGTTTTCCGATGAGGCTGCAGGTGCGCCTTCGATGCGCACTCCAGGCTCTGAGTGGCTTCGATTTTTTATCGCCGTTATAATAAATGGAATGCTGCCTGCTGTTCTGGTAACTGGCATGTTTTTTATTTTGATGCCTGAGGCGTCATTCGAAACTCCGGTCCAAACCCGAAACATTAATTTGGAATTGCGCTCTCAATTCCTTTTTGTAATTCCAGTTTTACTGTTCCCCGGAGCAATGTATTGTCATTTGACACGCTATCAATTGAATGGGTGGTGGCGTGCTAAGCATATTTTTATTAGTTTATTAGCAGGCGGGCTTGCCTTGATTCCACTTTTGGTAATTGTTTTATCAGTGGTTTTTTTATACTTTCTTTCAAGCAATGACATCCTACTTGAATTATCTCCATATGTAATTGTTGGATTTTTATCTGGTTGGATAATTAATCTCCCTTTTAATTTTTTAGGGTCACTCTTGTATATTTTTGTAGCGCACCCAATCTTGCTAAGGAATAGATCTAGGGTTAGGGAAGAGACTGACTTTTAAATTAACTAAAATGCAATAGAAACATTTAAGACGAGCAGTAATTTATTTCCTAGTAACTTAGAAAAATAAATTACTTTTCGTCTTTCGACATGAACGATGTGTGGTTTAATTTATTATGGACAGGTCGTATAATTAAAGACAAATGATATTATTCATTTAATAATTGGGCGCTTAAGGTTATGGGCGTGCTCGCCAGCGCCGTAGAGACAGGGCAGCTTTCCTTCACGGCAGCGGCGATCTCCTGGAACTTTTCGTCACTGATTTCCGGGACCATTGCCTCGGTTCTCAGGTGTATCTTGGTGATGCGGCTCTTGCCGTCGATCACTTCGAGCGTGACCTGTGCCTGGGTGTGGATGCTCTTGGGCGTGAAGCCATTCTTGCCAAGATTGGAACTAAGCGCCATTGAGTAACAGCCTGCATGGGCGGCACCAAGCAATTCTTCGGGGTTGGTACCCTGCCCATCTTCAAAACGGGATGACCAGGTGTAGGCGCCTTCGTAAGTGCCGAACTTCATGGTACCTTTGCCTTCTTTCAGGGTTCCTGTCCAAACTGCATCCGCATTTCTGGTTGCCATTTTTATCTCCTTTTCTACTGATAAATATTGTAATGAAAACTCCGAGCCGTTCAAGACTCGGAGTTAGGTTTTCTTACACCAACATCCTGACCGGATTTTCCAAAAACTCGGCTAGTTTTTGCATGAACTGGGCGGCTTCGGCACCGTCGCTGACGCGGTGGTCAACGGAGATGGTGGCTTTCATACGCGAGCCGATCTTGATCTCGCCGTTCACGACCACGGGCGTTTCCTTGGCGGAGCCAATGGCGAGGATGGCTGCCTCAGGCGGGTTGACGATGGCGATGAATTCTTCCACATCGTACATGCCGAGGTTGGAGGTGGAGAAGGTCGAGCAGTCTACATCTTCTGGCTTGACTTTGCCATCACGGGCGCGCCCAGCCATGGATTTGATTTCGCCTGAGATCTGGCGCAGGGATTTGACATCCGCGTCTTTCACGACGACGGTCATGAGTCCGCCGGGGACGGTGACAGCCACGCTGACATTGACGTGACCGAACTGGATGATCTCGTTGCCTTTGAGGGTGGCGTTGAGGTTCGGGAACTGACGCAGAGTGAGTGCCGCGGCTTTGATGATGAAGTCGTTGACCGAGACTTTTTCGTTATCGGGCAAATAAGCATTGATCTGCTTGCGCATGTCCATCACCGCTTCCATTTTGTATTCGTGGGTCACATAGAAGTGGGGGATGGTCTGCTTGGATTCTACGAGGCGGCGACCGATGGCTTGGCGTAACTTTGTTGTTGCAATAATCTTGTCTTCTGTAGAAACGGGTAATTGGTAATTGGTAATTGGGGTGGGTGTGGTTGAAGGTTGAAGGTTGGAGGTTGCTCCGCGTGAAAGGGCAGACTCTACATCTTTTCGCACCACACGACCGTTGGGGCCAGTGCCTTGAACGGTAGCGAGATTAACTCCGTTATCTTTGGCAACTTTGCGCGCAAGCGGGCTGGCTTTCACGGGACCGTTATCAGCGGCGGGAACTGCTTGGGTTGTTGTGGCAGGTGTAGGCGCGGTTTGATCTGCTGGCTTTTCATCCGCTTTCACTTCCGATTTTCCACTTTCCACTTTTGCGGGTGCATCCACTTTTTCCCCTGCCGCACCTACGATCGCAATCGGCGCGTTGACGGGAACCATGGTGCCCTGGTCGGCAATGTGTTGAAGTACAACCCCGCTGGCAGAAGATTCCACTTCGACGGTGGCTTTGTCGGTTTCGATTTCGGCGAGGACATCGCCTTTGTTGATAGGTTCGCCCACTTGCTTCACCCAGCGGACGAGAAGGCCTTCCGCCATGTCGAAGCCGAGTTTGGGCATGTTGATCGTTTCAGCCATTACTTCAAAACCTCCTTTGCCGCGGCGACGATGTCGGGAACTTGCGGGAGTGCGGCTTGTTCGAGGGTGCGGTTGTAGGGCAGCGGAACTTCTTTTTGTGCCACGCGGATGATCGGTGCGTCCACATAATCGAAGGCTTCTTCGTAGATGCGGCTGACGATTTCGGAGCCGACGCCGTAAGACTTCCAGCCTTCTTCAACCACGATGGCGCGGTTGGTTTTCTTGAATGATTCGAGCACGGGTTCCATGTCGAGCGGGCGCAGGGTGCGCAGGTCAACGATCTCGGCTTCAATGCCTTGCTTGCTGAGTTCGTCCGCGGCTTTCATCGAGAGTTCGAGTCCCTTGCAGTAGGTGACGATGGTGAGGTCTTTGCCGGGGCGCTGAATTTTGGATTTTCCGATCGGGATGGTGTACTCGCCTTCGGGCACTTCACCGCGGACCTGGTACATGGTGGCGTGTTCGATGAAGAGAATCGGATCGTTCGACCGAATGGCTGATTTGAGCAATCCTTTGGCGTCTTCCGGCGTTCCGGGGCTGACCACTTTCAGACCGGGGAAGTGTGCGAAGATGGCGTCGGGAGTCTGCGAGTGGGTGGCGCCGAGTTGGCGTCCACCACCGCCGACGGCACGAATAACGAGCGGGAGCATGAACTGTCCGCCGAACATGTAGCGCAGTTTCGCGGCTTGGTTGACGATATAGTCCATAGCAGAGAAAGCGAAGTTGATGGTCATCAATTCAGCGATCGGGCGCTGACCGACCATCGCCGCGCCAATCGCGCCGCCAAGGATGGCGTTCTCTGCGATGGGGGTGTCCTTCACGCGGTCGGGTCCGTACTTGTCATAAAAACCTTTGGTGACGGCGTAGGTACCACCCCAAACACCGACTTCTTCACCCATGATAAAGACGGCGGGGTCGCGGTCCATTTCTTCCATTAAGGCTTGCGAGATCGCCTCGCGCATGGTTATCTTAGCCATAGTATTTTCGTTTCCTTTTAAATCGATATTTGATATTCGATGGTGTTTCCGAATATCGATTTATCGAATATCGTTCTTAATCTGCGTAAATATCCGCGTACAGGTCTTCCATTGTCGGTTCGGGGGAAGTCTCGGCAAATTCCACTGCCTTGGCAACTTCCTCTTCCACGCGGGCTTCGATCTCATCGAGCGCCTTGCGAGTGGCAACTTTCTTGTCAAGCAGGTACTTGTTGAAGATACCGATCGGGTCTTCTTCCTGCCACTTTTTCACTTCTTCTGCCTTGCGGTAACGTTCGGGGTCGCCCATGGAGTGACCGCGGAAACGATAAGTGTCAATCTCCAGGAAGTACGGCTGCCCTTCTTTGCGGATGAAGTCCATTGCCTCTTTTGCGGCTTCATAGACCTTCGTCACATCCATACCGTCCACCTGTCCGTTCTTCATGCCATAGCCTTCCGCCTTCTGGCGGATCTCGGTCACAGCCGAAGCGCGTTCCACTGCGGTGCCCATGCCGTACTGGTTATTTTCACAAACCCACAACACGCGCAAGCCCCAAGTCTTGGCAAGGTTTACGGCTTCGTGGAAGTAACCGATGTTGGTGGCGCCATCACCGAACATACAAATGGTGATGTTGTCGTTCTTGGCATACTGGTCACCGAGCGCAAGCCCAGCCGCAACAGGCAGGTGCCCGCCGACGATGGCATGTCCGCCCCACATGTTCTTCTCTGTGCTTGCCATGTGCATCGAGCCGCCCTTGCCCTTGGACATGCCAGTTGCCTTGCCTAATAACTCTGCCATCACTTCATTGGCAGAAATGCCACAATTCAACGCCACGCCGTGGTCGCGGTAGGCGGTGATGACACGGTCACGGCTTTCACGTGCCGCGATCAAACCGGTCGAAACGGCTTCCTGACCAATATACAGGTGCATGAAGCCGCCGATCTTGCCAGCCTGGTATAACTCCGCGCCGCGTTCTTCCACCCGGCGAATCAGCACCATCTGGTAATACAAATCAATTAACTGTTCTTTCTTCATTGATACTCCGATAAATATGGCGCGTCGAAAACGCACCTATGGATTTTTGCGCTTAGGTACAGAACACTAAATTTTCTTTTAAGTTGTGTCTGGTACAACCGAGTCGGAGATTATATCAGAGAAAAAACATCCGAATTCAAAATGGAGAGTTTTTGAAAGTCATCTTGGTGAAAAAAGATACATATTAAGTCCCCCCCGCCAAATTTAGCGGGGGGACTTAAGGCTATTTACAGGCGGCTACGATCTGTACAGCCCGCTGCGAAGTTCCGTTTTCGTTCACAGATTCGATCTCATATGTGAGGTTCTTATTGAGAGGCGCGTTCGTGTCTTTGTAATTAGACTTACTGGCTTTGATATTGCCGATCTTGTTTCCATCACGATACAGGTTGAAAGATGTTTCGCCTCCGCCGCTGGACCAACTCAGGGTCACGGAAAATTTCTTGGGTCCCGGCTGACAAAGTTGGTCGGTCACAAAGAAATTTGCTGGAACACCCGGCAGGGTTGGAGACTCTCCGATCTGTATGGCGCTAAGATCTGAATTTGGTAGAGCATTTTCGTTAAAAATCCAGCATTCGTGTCCGGTCGCATTGACCACTTGCCACCAGCTATTGTCCTCATTTCGTCCGATCACTGGCAGGCTGGTTCCAGCGGCGATCTGGTCGACAATATTGAAGAACGTGCTGGGTCCCACCCGGCAGTTTGAATTTTTCGTGAGTTTGATCTCAGGTGGTACCTGTGGCGTATCTGTAATGGGGATCGCTGTTTCAGTGGCTGTGGGCGCGGGCGTGTTTTCCGCAGTCGGGACACTTGCTTCGGTTGGTACATCCGTAGTTGGAATAGAGGTATCGGGGTTATTAGATCCATCCCCATTAGAAGTGGAACCTGGAAGATTACAGGCAAGGATGGCAAGGGTCAATATCAGGCTTGCGTATAAAAACTTTCGGTGTATTTTCATATCTCTCGCTCCTGTAGGTGACTAATAAGATAGTAATGCAATTATACCTGTCTGAATTCACCATTCGTTGTAAAATACCATCTCTGAAAAGAGAGATTTTGGAGGAGATACTATGATTGCAAGGGATCGATGGAATGATTCAGTAGAGCAGATTCCTGTTCGCTCAAATGAAAGAAATGTGGACATCGATATTTTACGGGGATTGGCTCTTTTCGGTGTAATAATAGTCAACGTCTTTTATTTCAGCATCCCCGATGATTATCACTATGACTACTTCATGGGACTCGGCGACCCGGTCAATGTTGGAATATATAAGATCATCACTCGCCTGTTCTATGAAAAGTTCTACCCCATTTTCTCCTTCCTGTTTGGGGTTGGTTTTTATATCCAATTTATCAGGGTGAAGCAGAAGGGTATCAATGCAAACTCCCTGCTGATCCGGCGGATGTTTATTTTATTATTGATCGGGATCGCGCATCGATTTTTGGTGTGGGAAGGGGATATCTTGCTTATTTATGCACTGTTTGGGTTCACCCTCCTGGCCTTTGAACGAGTTCCCCCAAAACTTCTGCTGATCATTGGCATCATTCTTTACAGCTTACCCATTTTGCTCACCGTTGCAAAGATAATATTTGGCCTGTCCTGGCCAGAGCCGAAAGTATCTGATACTTTTCAAGGCTATGTGGATTTTTACACTACTTCCCCATATTGGGAAATTGCACGACAGCGTGCTCACATTGTTCTGTCTCGATTTGTTAACCTGGAATGGCTGATCTATCAATTGAATCGATTGGCTTATTTCCTTTTTGGTTTATATGCTGGAAAAACCACCCTGATACATACCTTTGCTTCCCGAAAAAAATATTGGTTAATAGTATGGATTGCCAGTTTATCCGTGTTTCTTGGGTATCGGGCCGTTCAACTTATGGGATTGATCGAACTGGTCGAGTCGGGGAGCATTTTGTGGGATGTTGTGAATAAAATATTGGTGGGTATAGCCGATTTAGCCCAGGTGATTTCCTATATTACTGGTGTATTGTTGCTGCTCACAATTCCCAAAATACAACAACTCTTAAAGCCCTTTGCGGTTGTGGGGCGCATGGCTTTAACTGTTTATCTGTTTCATACCACTGTTTATTCGTTCATTTTTTATTCTTTTGGCCTTGGGCTTTATGGACAGCTTAGTTCAGTTGATTTCACGGTCATTGCAATAACGGTCTATATAAGCGGGTTTGTTTTTTCCTCCATTTGGCTTAGACACTTTCAATATGGGCCATTTGAATGGGCTTGGCGCTCTTTAACGTATGGGACTGTGTTACCCGTCATGAAAAAAACGAAAGTGTAAGTATCTGCTCGTTTTAGCCGGGTAAAATAGACATATGAATTGGTTGACTGTCGGAAAATCGAATGAAGCCAGGCGCTGGATTTCCCAACTAGGTGATGTTTCCAAGCGTGATCGGGCTGCGCAGGAATTGATACGCCTCGGGGCGGAGGCAGCCGCGGCCCTGATCGAAGCGCTTCAGACCCAAGACTTGGGCCTGCTTCCCGTCTACCAGCACATCCTCGCCCGGATCCCCGCCGCATCTCCAGCTTTGATACGCGCGCTTGCGATATCTCATCCCCTTGTGCGTGGACGAGTTGCAGATGTCTTTTCCATCAGCAAAGATGGGAATGCTGTGCCTGCCTTGCTCGAAGCCTTATCCGGAGAATACTACACTGTCCGGGCGCGTACTGCTCTGGCCTTGGGGCAGATCGGTGACAAGAGCGCCATCCCTCCGTTAATTCGCGCCTTGAAAGACCATGAGGACGAGGTCCGCATTGCTGCCTGTACTGCGGTGGGTCTGTTCAAGGATCCATCCACTTTTGACGACCTGGCAAATATCTTGTTGGATGATCCCAAGATCGAGGTCCGGCAGGCAGCGGTGAAGGCGCTCGGAGATTCTCGAGACTCGGCTGCCATTCCATTTTTATTGGAAGCATTGCGAGACTCGTTCTGGTGGTTCGAGAGGGAACAATCCGTCCATGATTTGCTGGCTGCTCTCGAAAATATGGGCACAGCCATCGTTAAGCCGCTAATAGAATCATTGAGCGACCGCGAGGGCACAGTTCGAAAGTTTTCAGCCATAGTGTTAGGAAATCTTCGTGATGTTCGCGCTGTTGAGGAATTGGGGATGACCTTATATGACCTGCATCATGAAGTCAGCCGTTGTGCTGCCGAAGCCCTGGGGAAGATCGGCCAGCCCGGTTTTGATATTTTACGAGAGGCCCTGCATCACCCCGAAGTCGGTGTACGTGAGCATGCTGTGCTCGGGCTGGGCATGCTTAATGATGAACGTATCGTCCCATTGCTGGCTGAGATGCTGAATGACCCCGATAAGATCGTTAAGAAGCAGGCGGTTCTATCCCTTGGAAATTTCAAAGTAGATAGATCTCGTCAGGCGTTGGAAGAATTAGCCGTCAACCGTGTGGACCGAGAACTTTCATCGCTTGCGAAACAAGTACTGGTGAATTTTGATCAATGAATTTCTAATAACCTGCTGATCGCAGGCGCTATCCCCGTTAATTCCGAGACGTTTTTAAAAACGTCTCGGTTTTTCTTATCTCCAAATAAAAGCAAAGGCACCGAAGCCGCTGTGTGTTTGCGAGTGCCGAGGTCTTCCATATTGCCATGGTCGGATGTCAATAGGATGAGGTCATTACTGAGATCCCATTTTGCCAGCAGGCCTTTTAACACACCATCGAATACTTCAAGTTGTTTGACTGCCCATGGCATATCTTGCTTATGGCCGGCATAGTCACTTGCCCAATATTCAAAAAAGGAGAAATCATAATGGCTGGCCAGCTCTCCAAGTTTCGAACCTGCAGTTACCGGGTCAGAGAGAGGGGCGTCGGGGAAGCCGAGAAATTCCCGCCAGCCTTCGCCGGTGAAATCGGCGGAAAGGGCGGTTCCGGTATAATAATCTTTTTCGGTGAATAAAGGGATGCCAGCGTTGGTCAGCGCCAGCGGAATGGATGAGTATAGGCGCTTCCCCGAGTCGATGCCATCGAAATAGCGCGGGGGATAGGCATTGAGCAAAGCGGCTTTCTTCCCGGCGTTGACCGTCTTTGAAAAAACGGTTTGGCCGTTAAGGTATTGAGCTACTTCAGGGTTGGGTTTGGGGCCATAGTGATAGCCCAGTTCTGCTGGAATGTTGATGCCGGTGAGCAGAACGGCCTGCCCGGTGGCGGATTGTGGGAGACCTTTGACGCCGAGGTTTGGGTCAACGGCTTGAAGGGAAAGGAATTCGCTTTCAACCGGTGAAGCGGAAGCCGTCATTTTTTTGCCGCCAAGGAGTGCTTCCAGGGTCGGCATATTGGCGCGGATGAAGGGATTGGTTTCCAGGTTGTCTGCTCCCAAACCGATGCCATCAAGGAAAAGAAAAAGGATTTTCATATGTTAGTGACACTGACGAGTGCAGCCTATCTCTTGTTACCTGTGTCATTCCTTGATTGCCACAAAAACCAGGCAGAATTGCGCCCACGCTTATCCCAACCGTCTTTGCGAGAGACGAGGGTCAGGTTATGGTGTGGGATCAACTCCAGGTCGGGGTCTAAAAGCCCGGGTCCGGTTTGAAGCGCATCTGCTTTGAAGAATCCGTACATGAGCCAAAATCCACCCGGGGCGAGGATGCGATTCAGTTGGATTAGATAATCCGCCTTGTGTTCAATGCCGTGAAAGCAGCCGAGGTCGAGGGCCAGATCGAAATCCCCGCTCACATTTTGCATGCGGGTGGCATCGTCCACGAAGACAGGGGCTTCAACATTTGCTTTTCGGATCTTACGCCGGGCCAGGTTGACCGCGCTGGAGGCAAAATCGAACCCGGTGACCTGCCAGCCCGCGTTGGCGAGGGTAATGATGTTCGTGCCAGTGCCGCAGCCGATATCGATGGCGTGGCCGGCTGGATGACTGGCCATGAAATCGTACAGTTCCGGCGGGCTGATGCCGGTATCCCAGGGAGTTTTACCAAACCAGTAGGATGAGTTGAATTTTATTTTTCGGAGAAGGTGGGTCATGATCTGCGTCTGGTTCAGTTTACGCTCTAAAATGTCATATCGAAGGGGTGACGCTTCACACTTTGACAATTCATTTGAGTTTGTTTACAATCGTGCAAGGTTTTATGGTGCCCACGGTTGGAAGCCCCGTATTTTTTAAACGAATTTTCCAACCAGACTGGGTATACATCCCAACAACTTATAGGAAGGGCTTTTTCCGATGAAAGAGTATACCACCGAGTTTCTTCGCAACATTGCATTGGTTTCGCATGGGGGGGCAGGAAAGACCATGCTGGCAGAGGCTTTTCTGCATGTCACGGGTGCGACCACCCGTTTGGGGAAGGTTGAGGATGGCACAACGGCTTCCGATTATGACGACGAGGAACATAGAAGAAAGATCTCTATTTATACGAGTGTCATTCCCATAGAGCACCGCGATCATAAGATCAATGTTTTAGACGCGCCGGGCTACACTGATTTCGTGGGCGAGATGGTTTCCGCTCTGAGTGTGGCTGATGGCGCGGTTGTTTTAGTAGATGCCGTTGCCGGTATCGAAGTCGGTACGGAGATTGCCTGGCGCTACGCCGATCAATTCAATTTGCCGCGCTTCATCGTCATTAATAAGATGGATCGCGAGAATGCAGACTTTGAAAAAGTCTATGCCCAGGTGGATGAGTTCGTCAAGTCCCACGGCAAGCGGGCGGTCAAAGTCCATATCCCGATCGGCGAGAAACAGAACTTCAAGGGCGTTGTGGATATCATCGGCATGAAGTCTTATATGGGCGACGGCAAGACCACTGCCGAAATCCCCGCCGATTTGAAGGAAGCCGCGGACAAGGCGCACTTTGACATGGTGGAAGCCGCTGCCGAAGGCGAAGACGAATTGATGGAAAAATATCTCGAGAACGGTTCTCTCTCCGACGCGGAGATGGTGCGCGGCCTCGAAGATGTGGTCTACGCCGGGAGTTTTGTCCCGGTCTTTTGCGCGGCGGGCGGCCACGAGATCGGGATCATCGCCCTGCTCAACGACATCATTGACCTGATGCCCTCTCCGGCCAACGCGGTCAAGCGCTCCGCTCAGGGTAAAGATGGTAATGCCGAGGAATTGAAACCCTCCGATCAGGGTCCGCTGGCTGCATATGTTTGGAAGACCACCGCTGATCCGTTCGTCGGTAAGATGACCTATTTCCGTGTACTTTCCGGTTCCATCCAGGCCGATGCGCATGTGTGGAACCAGACCAAGAGCGCAGATGAGCGTATGGCGGGCCTGCACTTCCAGCGCGGCAAGGAAGCGATCGCTGCCAAAACGGTCCATGCGGGCGATCTTGCAACCGTCTCAAAATTGACCGCTACAGCCACTGGAGATACCTTGTGTGAAAAAGGACATCCGCTCACGATCAGCAAGCCCGCTTTCCCGGCTGCCCTGTATCGCGTGGCCATTCAACCTAAAACACAAGCAGATGCTGCCAAGATTTCTGCCACGTTAACTCGTTTGTGCGAAGAGGATATGACCCTGGTCTGGCAGAACGATAATGTGACCCACGAAACTGTATTGCAAGGTATGGGCGACCAACATATCGATGTGGCCGTTCATCGTGCGCAGGCCAAGTTCCAGGTTGGGATCATCACCCATGAACCGAAGGTTCCATATCGTGAGGGAATTACCCGAAAATCACAAGCACAATATCGCCATAAGAAGCAGTCTGGTGGTGCCGGGCAGTTTGGTGAAGTGCATTTGCGCATCGAACCTTATATGGATGGCGATTTTGATTTTGTTGATGCGCTTGTCGGTATGAACCTCTCCCGCTCCTACCTTCCGCCCATTGAGAAGAGCATCCGCGCTACGATGGAAAAAGGTGCATTTGCCGGCTACCCAATGAGCAATGTACGCGTGATAGTGTATGACGGCAAGGAACACGAAGTAGACTCGAAACCAGTGGCGTTCGAAATCGCCGGGCGTGAAGCCTTCAAGCTTGCCGTGTCTGAAGCTGGCCCGGTGTTATTTGAACCCATTATGAGTGTCCGCGTAACCTGCCCGGATTCGAACATGGGCGATGTGATGAGCGATCTGAATACCCGTCGCGGACGTGTGCAGGGGACCGAGACCGAGCGCGGAAACACCACCATCATTGCGCACGTGCCGATGGCGGAAATGCTAAAGTACACCACTCAGGTCCGCTCGATCACCGGTGGTCGCGGCTACTTTACCATGGAATTCGATCACTACGATACTGTTCCGACCCATATTGCTGGTCCGATCATTGAAGCGCACAAGAAGGAAGTGGAAGCAAAGAAGGAAGAGTAAGCCGCTTTGTAGTCTAGCAATACGATTGAAAAAGTCCCGAAGTTCAATACTTCGGGACTTTTTGATGGAATGTGTCCATGAGGTTTTATGGGATGTTCCAAAAGCCTGCACTTTCTAACTTTCCATATTTTCAAAACTAAGGATAGAATTCAAGCCATGCCGACCGTGAAATTTCCCCCGCTGATGAAGTTCTACGTGGATAACCAGAGCGAATTCGCTGCAAAAGGTGAGACTGTTGCCAAACTGCTGGAAAATATTCTTGAGCAGTACCCGGCACTCAGGCCGCACCTGTTCGATACAAAGGGCGATCTGCGCCGTCACTTCAATATTTTTGTGAATGGTGTCCATGTGCGTGATCTGAACGGGTTGGAAACGCCTCTCAAAGTAGAAGATAAAGTGATCCTGATGGCCTCGGCTGCAGGGGGATCTGGGATTTTAATCTTGACAAATACGGTAAGAATAATAAAATAGGCGACATCTAATCAATAGCCTATGAAAACCTTCAACTTTTGCTTGTGTCTTGGGCGGGGCTCGTAGCCGCCGCCTGAGTAGAACCTTTCCGCAGCCAACGGACTCAGACGGTAGAGCGACCCCCGCGTGCATCCCTTTTGCATCGTGTGAGGCGTTTGTTCGCCGTCTTTTTGTTTGTCCGTTGGCTGCTTTTTTATTTATCCTATGGCTTTACTAGACTTTAGACTGACTGAATCGAATACCATCCCTTTGGATAGCCTGGCCTATCATGTGGGGAATACCCCCTTGCTGCCGCTTCGCCGCCTGACCCGAAACCTGTCGTCGCAGGTAAAGGTTTTTGCCAAGGCTGAATGGTTCAACCCTGGCGGCTCGGTCAAAGATCGTCCCGCGTTGAACATTCTTCAGAACGCGTTGATTTATGGATACCTAAACGGTGGCCGGCGTTTGTTGGACTCGACCTCCGGAAATATGGGCATCTCATACGCTACCTTTGGGGCGGCATTGGGAATTCCCGTAACATTGGTCGTTCCGGCCAGCGCCAGCCCGGAGCGTATTTCCATTTTGAAGGCGCTTGGGGCGGAACTCGTGTTGACCGACCCGCTCGAAGGTTCGGATGGAGCCATTCTCAAAGCACGTGAAATGGCGGCGGAAAACCCGGAAAGATATTGGTATGCCAACCAATATAACAATGATGCCAACTGGCAGGCGCATTATCTGAGCACGGGGCCTGAGATCGTTGAACAGACCAATGGGCAGGTGACGCACTTCGTGGCCGGGCTCGGCACATCTGGTACGTTCACTGGTACAAGCCGCCATCTGCTGGAGCAAGTGCCGGGCATCCAAGTCTTTGCCTTCCAGCCGGATGCTCCCTTCCATGGCCTTGAGGGACTTAAGCACATGCCGAGCGCGATCAAGCCGGGGATCTACGATGAGTCTCTGGCGGGCGCCCCACTCGAGGTCAGGACCGAAGCGGCGCACGAGATGGTGCTCCGTCTTGCGCGGGAAGAGGGCCTGTTCGTGGGTATCTCTTCTGCGGCTGCGACAGTCGCTGCCCTGCAAGTTGCCAGCCAGTTGGACCAGGGTGTGGTGGTGACGGTCTTCCCCGACGCGGGCTATAAATATCTAAGCGATCGCTCCTTGTGGGATAGACCATAGACAAGCGATCATCAAAAAGGTGAAGGATGAGTTTGAAGATAAACGACCAATTACTTGAGGGAATTAATGCCCATGTTGAATTAGCCTACCCCGAAGAAGGCGCAGGATTTTTGCTGGGTATGGAAGGCGAAGTGCGCGAGATCCTCCCGTTGCCCAACGCGCGCGAAGATGAAGCGCGGCACAATCGCTTTCTGTTCACCCCCGAAGATTATCTCAAGGCCGAATTGAAAGCCGATGCGCTTGGGCTGAGTCTGATCGGTGTTTTCCATTCTCATCCCGATTGCCCGAATGTGCCTTCGGAATATGATCGCGAATGGGCACAGCCGTTTTTCTCATACATCATCTCGCGTGTGAATCAAGGCAAGGTGGTCAGCCATCGTTCCTGGCGGCTGGCCGAAGACCGTTCTGTATATGTGGAAGAAGAACTAACAATCTCTTGAGAATTCGTTGGGGTTGACCCAACAAAGGACCTTAATATGACAACCCAGCTCTTGCAAAAAGTGGATCACTCTGTACTAAAGACCAATCAACTCATCATTATTTCGCTGAATATTCTGGCGTTCGTTTTCAACCAGCCGCTGCTTGCCGTCCTTGTGGCTCTGGCGATGGGAGCCGGCTCCTTGTTGAAAAGACCCGGTTTTGGTTTTGTGTATACCTCGCTGCTCAAACCGCGCGGATGGATGAAGCCCGATGTACTGGATGACAACCCCGAACCGCATCGCTTTGCCCAGTTTATGGGATTCCTTTTCATGGCGGCCGGATCCGTATCCCTCTTTCTGGGTTCTGCGCTTCTCGGCTGGACCCTGGTCTGGATCGTGGTGGCCCTGGCCGCGCTTAACGCCTTTGGCGGATTTTGTGTAGGCTGCGCCATGTATTACTGGTTGGTACGGTTGAACGTGCCCGGTTTTTCCAAACAACCGCCTGCCAATACGTTCCCCGGCGCCAAACCGAGAGTGAGCGTGAGCGGATGAACACGGATATCCTGTTGCGTTTCGGGATGGCAGTGGTTATTATTGGATTAGGCCTGTCAGCTTATTGGCTGTTCAACCAGCACTTGATGGGGCGGGCCCAAAGCCAGGTTCTTTCCTTGGTTGGTACCCTGCCCAACAAGCCTATGATCGTTTATTTCACCACACCCGAGTGCGCGCCATGCAAGACGGTCCAACGCCCTGCCTTGAGCAAACTTCTGACCTTGACAGGTGACAGTGTACAAGTGATCGAGATCGACGCCGTCCAACGCCCGGATCTGGCAAAGCAGTGGGGCGTGATGAGCGTCCCGACCACTTTTCTTCTCGATGCCCGCGGCGAGGCTCGCTATGTCAATAACGGTGTTACCCGTGTTGAGAAGTTGATGGAACAACTGCAAACCTTGAACGATTTTGAAATATAAAAAGACAGACCCGAGAAGTCTGGAATCATTTTTTAGGAGACCCACCATCCATGCCCGTTTTGAGAATCCCGACCCCGCTGCGAGCCTACACGAGCGGACAATCTGAAGTCAACGTGAGCGGCGTGAACATTGCCGAGGCCTTGGGCGATCTCACCATGCAATACCCTGCCATCAAGCCGCATCTGTTCAACGAAGGCGGCGACCTGCGCCCGTTCGTCAACCTGTTTGTCGGTGAGCACAATATCAAGGATCTGCAAGGTGTGGATACTCCCATCAAGGATGGCGAGAAGATCATGCTGATCCCGTCCATTGCCGGAGGCTGATATGTATCCTGAACTCAATCACGAGGAGATCCTGCGCTATTCCCGCCATTTGCTCATCCCCGAAGTAGGGCTGGAAGGGCAGCGTAAACTCAAGAATTCATCTGCATTGATCGTGGGCACTGGCGGGTTGGGATCGCCGGTTTCGTTGTATCTGGCTGCGGCGGGGGTGGGGCGCATTGGCCTGGTCGATTACGATGTCGTTGATTCGTCGAATCTCCAACGCCAGATCATCCATGGCACATCCACGATCGGAAAGTTAAAAGTGGAAAGCGCAAGATCCAAATTACTGGACCTGAATCCCGACATTCAAGTGGATGTGTATAACGAGCCATATACTTCCGAAAATGCGCTGCGCATCGCGAAGGACTATGACATTATCCTTGATGGCACCGATAATTTCCCCACCCGCTACCTGACCAACGACGTGGCGGTTTTCCTTGGCAAGCCGAACGTGTACGCTTCCATCTTCCGCTTTGATGGGCAGGTGAGCGTTTTCTACGCCAAGGAAGGTCCGTGCTATCGCTGTCTCTTCCCCGAACCGCCGCCGCCGGGACTCGTCCCTTCATGTGCTGAGGGTGGTGTATTGGGCATTTTGCCTGGCACCATCGGTACATTGCAGGCCACAGAAGCCTTGAAGGTGCTGCTCGGAATTGGCGACCCACTGATCGGCCGACTGCTGTTGTATAACGCGCTGGATATGTCCTTTGACTTTGTGCAATTGAAAAAAAATCCCAAATGCCGCGTATGTGGACCCAACGCCGATATTAAGGAATTGATCGATTATGAAGAGTTTTGCGGCGTTCCCGGCCATGACCACGGCGACGAAGGCTCAGCGGGTGCAGGTTGGGATATCACCGCTCCCGAACTCGCCGAACGCGTGAAGACCAATCATCTCAAATTGTTGGATGTGCGTGAGCCGCACGAATTGGATATCTCCGCCCTGCCCGCTGCGGTTAACATTCCGCTTGGCCAACTGGCTTCACGCCTTTCCGAGTTGAACACGGCTGACGATATGGTGGTCTTCTGCAAAGGCGGAACCCGCTCTGCACGCGCGCTGGAACTGCTGACCAGTGCCGGTTTCAAGAAGATCAAGAACCTCAAAGGCGGTATTAACGCCTGGGCCAAGGAAGTGGACCCGAAACTTCCTGTCTATTAATAGTATTCTTGGTTCACATAAATAGAGCCTTGCGTTATGAACGCAAGGCTCTATTTATTTCCCATTGTTTGTTTTTCCTGCAACCATTGTTTTGCAGACTCAAAATCCAGGAATACCTTGGTTTGCTGCGCGCGGTTTTGGCTGGTGTCTTCATAGAATTGCCATTCTCTGATCTGTGTCTTCGAAACCACGATCGCGCGTTTAATGGAATGGATATTCCCACCCTCCTCCTTTGTCTTTTGGGCGATAAGGCTGGGCAGCAAGTAGAGATCGGCAATGGAGACCTGGATCTCGGCGCTGCTGAAGTCGGTTAAAACATAATGGCAATCGGCCTGCTTTCCCTGACGGACCACCTCGGCTGTTAGAGCCTTGAAACCAGGCAGGTCCATCGCACCTGTGCACTGGGCGTGGACAATATTCTCAAGCGGAAGATATTTGACAGTAAACGGCATGTTTTTTACCTCAATATCTTGGATCGTTCATCCAGTCTCAACAGATTTTGCACAAGAATTCTACCCATTATATACCGAGTACGATACATTATTTTTGGTCGTGCTTTTTACAGAATACATCATGGCGTCTACGATCTTGATCGCCTCTGCGGCGGATTTTGGTGCTGCATGGAATGTGACTGCTCCCACGCTGTAAGTCAGAAAGGCAAACTTTTCCTGCAACCTTTCAGAGAGGTGATGATGGATCTTTGTCAGTGCAGATTCGGCTTCTGGCGCTTCTGTCTCTGGAAACAGAATGGCAAATTCATCCCCACCAAGTCTTGCAAAGATATCCGACTTCCTGATCTGATTCTGGATCTCACCGGCGATATAGCAAATTACCTGATCACCTTCATTGTGCCCATAGAGGTCGTTTACCCGCTTGAAATTATCGATATCAATATACGCCAGCGTAAACGGACGTGCATACCGGTTGAAACGGCTGATCTCGTTTTCAAGCAATTCATGAAAATACCGGGAGTTAATGGTGCCTGATAGAAAATCTGTGTGGGCGAGAACTCGAATGGCTTCCTGTGATTTTTTTAGATTTGCGGAGAGCATCGTGCTAATGGCGAAAAAGCCAAATCGAATGAAGGTATTCCAAACATGGATCGCCGGATCAATATACCCCCCCTCTACTAGAATATCCGCCGTCATCCATGTCAGTGCGCTGACAATTGAAATGAGAATGCCTGCCATTTTTCCAACATACCAGGCAGTCAGTAGAATCGGAAGCAGGTAGAACAACGAAAAACTATAATCGTTGCCGGTTGTAAAATCCCAAATTCCCAGTGCGCCAACTAATACTAACGCCAACACGATCAGCGAAAGTGGAGATCGTTTTTCAAGAAAATTGGCGACCTTGGAGAAAATCGGCATTTACTGAAACCAAAAGGGCAGCCTTTTAAGCTGCCCTTGCAAAATTATCCCATGTTCTTCTTCATCGAAAGTTTGAGAGCGATCTTATAAACCTCGCTCAATTTCTCTCCCATGGCCTGCGCCTCCGGATTGTCAGGTTGCGAGTCCATCTGGTTCACCAGCCCGCTCAGGGTATCCAGCAACTGCTGGGTGACCATTTCGCCGTTCTGTGTCAGAGCCGCTTCGATGGCGGCATCATCCGGCAATTGGATGAGTTGCTCGATGAACATTACCTCGGGCGGCGCACTGGCAGCTTGCAGTACCTGGATCATTTTCTGCAGTTTGCCCATGCGTGCGTAGTCGTTCTTTTCCGAAGCCTGCCTGAGCATCTGGTTTGCGATATCCACCGCATCCTGGGTGAAGTTTTCCAGGTTGGCCTGCACTGCTCTTTCGATATCGTCCTGTGCGAGCAGTTTCTCGATGAAGTCCTGAGCCTGTTTGTAACGTGCTTCGAGTTGCTTGTCCATATCGCTAACGAACTTCAGCAAACTCTCGCGGATATTTTCCAGCCGCGCCTTTTCTTCTCCGCTGGCTTTATCGATCCGCTCGGTCAGGTCTTGGAAGAAGACGTAGTCCATGCCGCCGCGTGCCAGCGAGACGTAAGCCCGGATTCTGGATTCGGTCTTTGATGCGAGAACGAAGTCCAGAAGTTTTTCGCGCGTCAGACCCTGACCCGCTTCTTGTAACTCCTTTTGAGCGGCTTCCAATTCCCCGACCGATTCCTTCAACTGACGGCCGTATTCAGTTTCTTCCAGCAATTGGGTCTGGATGTCGATCAACGCGCGCGCGATCTGTTCCTGTCCGCTGGAGATGGCGCTTTGCGCAATGCGGCTGAATAACGCAAAGAACTGCTCGTCAATGATTTTGGCATTCTGCTTAAGCAACTCCGTGCGAACATCTTTCGAAGTGACTTGCATCAACCGTTCGATGAACTGCACCCGTTCCTGTTGTTCCTTAAGCATTTCCGGCGTGACACCATCCTTGCCGAGGATGGTCTCCAGCATTGATTCGTAGGTGAGGTTGGCCTGTGGTTTGAGCAGGTACCCCTTGCGCTTCTCAGGCGGGAGTTTATCCATCACCTGCTTGATCAACGGGCCGATCATGCGTTCCTGCTCGTTGACCGGCAGTCCCAGTTCGGGCGGGAAGAAGGTCAGCAGCAATTCTTTTTCATTGTCATGGTACACCACCGGGGTGGCCAGGCGTCCCTGGTAGCCGCAGTATGGGCAGCGGGCATGGTTCGATTGTCCGCTTAACAGGCGCTGCTTGGCCTGCGGGTCGGCGGTCACATCGAAGAGCTGCTCGACATTGGCCGCGATCATTTGTTTACAGCGGGGACAGGCAATTTGAGTTTGAGGCATCTATCAATTTCCGGTTTCGTTTGGAGTTTACGAGGTTACGCATCATGAACCGGTCCGATCCATGATGCGTAACGAAGGGTCTGGCGTCTATTTTACTAATAAACTTGCGAATTACCCAACCAATTCCTCCAGCCGGTCAATGTAACTTTCCATTACGGCGAAGGTCTCTACAACCGGTTTCGGGGTGGTCAGGTCTACACCGGCCTTCTTCAACACTTCCAACGGGTAGACCGAGGAGCCGGACTTGAGGAAGCCGAGATAATCCTGGGCGGCATTCGGCTCTCCGCGCAGGATCCGGCCGGAGAGGGCGTGAGCGCCGGAAATGCCGGTGGCATACTGGTAGACATAATAGTCCGCGAAGAGATGCGAGAACGTAGACCAGACCATACCTACGCGCGGACGGTCTATCTTCACTTTGGGGCCAAAGCCTTCAGAGAACAGATCCGCCATCAGGTTCTGCATTGAATCGGCGTTGAGCGGCTCGCCGCGTTCGACACGCTGATGCGTCTCCAGTTCGAAGCGCGCCAGGGTCGGCATCTGGAAGAAGTAACGGAAGAAATTCCCGCTGATGGCTTCTTCGATCAGGGAGATCAGGAAGTTGCGGTCTTTAACGGTCTTGAGCAGGTGCCCGCGCATCATGGCCTGGTTGAAGTTTGAGGCCACTTCTGCCACGAAGAGCGAGTAATTGGCATAGGCGAGGGGTTGGTTCTGCCAGGTTAAGTACGAGTGCATGGAGTGGCCGAGTTCATGCGCCAGTGTGCTCATGCTGCCGACCTCATTGGTGAAGGACATCATGATGAATGGATGCGTGCCTGGCGAGCCATAGGAGAACGCGCCGTTCATTTTGCCCTGGTTGACGGCCGAGTCCACCCAACGGTCTTTGAGGCAGCCTTTGCGGAGAGTATTCACATATTCCTTGCCGAGCGGGGCAAGGCTGTCACTGATGTAATCCACGGCTTGTTCGAAGGAGAGCGCGGTCTTCTTTTTTGAGAGCGGCGCCCAGACATCGAAGTATTGGAAATCCTTCAACTTCAACGCCTTGCGCTTGATCTCGAAATAGCGATGCCAGACAGGCAGTTTGCTCTTGAAGGTGTTGATAAGATTGTGGAAGACCTCTTCTGGAACGTTGTTGTTGAACAACGATGCGCCGAGCGTGGTGTCAAACTTGCGCGCACGCATGTTGAAGACGTTGGCGCTGATGGAGGTTGAAAGGTTGGTGGCCAGCGTGTTCTTGAACTCGATGTGCTTGTCGTGATAACTTTCGAAAGCCGTTTGACGAACCTTTCTATCCGGGTGCTCAAGCAGGGTGGAGAAGAAATTACCCTGGGTCACGTCGATCTTTTTGCCTTTGCTGTCCACAGCGGGTTGGAATTTGAAATCGGCGTTGACCAGCATGCTGGTGCTGGTGGAGGGCCCACCGAACGGGTCAGCCAGCATGCCGAGGATCTCTTCCACTTCAGCTGAGCGCACATGCGCCTGTTGACGGAAAAGGTCATCGAAATTCTGACGATAGGCTGCGAGTTCGCTGTTTTCCTTCATCCAGCGGTCGAGAGTTTCCCGGCCGATCTTGAGTAGTTCCGGGTTAAGGAAGGACACGGCTGCAGCCACCTGCCCGAACATGCCCTGTGCTTTTCCGATCATCGCAGCAGCGCTTTGGTTGGTGGTATCCACAGCGTAGGCGAACTGGGCGTACATGTAAATGGTTTGTGCTCGGTGAAGCAGCCCTTCAATGGTGCGAATGCCTTTCAACAGCGCGGCAGGACCTTCACCAAGTTTGCCTTCAAATTTTTTTGCGCCGGGGGCATCCTTTATTAACTCTTGCAGGGCGGCTTCCCATTGCTTCGGCGATTTGAAAACACTTTCCGCGTTCCACGTATACTTCTTTTCTACTTTACTGCGAGGGGGGATGGTCTTGGGCATGTAGGGTTCCTTTTCTGGTTGTAAAGTGATTTTACCTTTTCGATACCATGTTTGGGAGGTACCCCGGAAGGGGTTTTTGCAGGCTCAACGCGGCAGGGAGAAGCAGATCCTCGCGCCAGTATCCGGTTTCGGATCGGCCCAGATGCGACCACCGTGGGCTTCGATGATGGCGCGCGCCAGGTACAGTCCGAGCCCGGCGCCTTTTGTCTGCTTGACGGCATTGGTCGAGCGGTAAAAACGATCAAAGATATGCGGCAGATCTTTGGCTTCGATGCCTGGGCCTTCATCGCTGACGCAGATGATCACCTGATCTGGGCGTGTGGCGCCGCTGATTCTGATCTCTCCTTCGGAGGCGTACTTCAAGGCATTGGAGACCAGGTTGGCGATCACCTGTTCAAGCCGGTGCTCATCGCCAAGGATAACGGGAAAGTTCTGTGGAAAATCGGCAATAAGTTTGTGGCGCGGCGCTTGTGAACTGAAGCGCTCGATCACTCTGGAAGCAAGGCTGGGCAGCGCAACATCGGCCTGATTCAGGCTGAGGCCGCCGGCCTGCAACCGGGATGCATCCAGCAGGTCATCGATCATTTTGGAGAGGCGGTCCGCTTCTTCTTCGATGACGGCCAGCGAGTCGTTGATGGTGTGTTTGTCCCATCGGGCATCGTCTCGCCGCAGCGTGGAGGCGTAGCCTTTGATCAGTGCCACCGGTGTACGCAGTTCGTGGCTGACAATGGAGATGAAGGTGGCCTTCATTTCATCTGCTGTGCGGAAGTGGGTGATGTCGCGAATCGAGACAATGACATTGCGCAGTTTGCCTTCTTCGGAAAGCAACGGGGCATAGGTGATGCCCACCGGCAGCGGAGGCGGTAGCGGGCGCGCAAGGTCGCCCTCCACATATAAGGTTGCATTCGGGGTCAGAGGCCAGCCGTTGGTTACTTCCTCTTCGAGTGTCTTGCCTTGGGGTTCTTTTTTCCAGCGGATGATCTCAGAGTGGGCTTTGCCAGCGATCTCTTCACGGGTCTGACCGAAGATTCGAGTGAACGCTTCGTTGCTCCGCTCGATGTTGAAGTGGGCGTCGAGGATCAGGATCCCATCTGCCGCCGAGTCCAGGAGCGCATCGAGGCGTTTCTTTTCATATGAGACCTGCCCATACAGTTGGGCGTTGAAGACGGCGATGGCGGCCTGGTCTGCAAAAGATTGCAGCAGGGTGCGGTCATTTGGGGTGAACATGTCGGCGTAGTTGCGAAAGATGAAGATCACGCCTATGACCTGTCCGTGGGTGGCGAGCGGCAGGCCGGTCCCATTGAGCAAACCCATGCTGGCGGTATAGGTCAATTCTTTGAGCATGCGGTTCAATTCGAGCACATCCAACTCGCGGACCTTTTCTTCGGCCAGCAGCGGGCTTAAGTAGGAGAGGAAGGCCGGGGCGATGCCATGCGCTGCAACGACGCGCCAGCCGTCCGCGTGTTTGAGCGCGATGAGTCCGGCTTGCCCGGCCAGCATCTCGATGGAGATACGCAGGATGCGCGCCAGCAGTTTTTCCAAATCCAATTCCTGGGTGAGGGCGCGCGAAATTTCCAGTAAGTAATCGCGCTGTCGTACGCGAAAATCCGGGAGCATGGAAGGGATGATGGACATAACTTTAATATTTTATCATCGTGGTAAGAGGCCAAGTGCTAGAGGAATATTAACAATTGGCCTGTTTCGCAAAAATTGCTCATGCCAGGATTATGACATTGTTTACCCGATTAGCAAAAACACCCTTACTGTTTTGTAAATTTTTTCCGTTGACTTTCATTTTCGTTGTCATAAAATTAAACCAAGCAGGCCAAATCCTATGATTTTTGATCGTTATGCGGGATTGGCGGAGTTGGTTATGAAACAGTTTACACAGAATTCTTATTTCATTTTTGCAGCTAAAGTCTTGCTTGCTATTGCGGTTGTGGTTCAACCGCAATTTTTTTTGCAAGTAGCACCTGTCCATGCAGCCAACCCGGCGCCGATCCAGACTTTTTATCTGAGCATGCCGGAAGATCAGGTGTTTGCTTCGTTCAAGAAAATATCTTCGAGTGCTCCGGTGGCGCCCATGCATAGTGTGACGGGAATTTCCGTCACTACGACCAACACACAGATCTATTACGATCATTGGGAGAATGGATTTGAAGCCGATCTTGCCAACCCGGTCAATGTTTGGTCTGCAGGAAATACCGGCGGTACACAGATCTGGGGTAATGGCCTGGCTGCGGATGGATGCCCCCCGAATGTAGACGGCAAGACTGCATTGGTTTGTTCTGATGCGAATGATGTTTTGACCCTGGGAAATGTGATCGTCCTTGAAAATGATGTCCCCCTGCCTCGCACCAGCGCGATCTTTTATGATGGGCGTGATAAATTGGGCGGAACGACAGTGCTGGCAGTCACTCGATCTTTGTGGGCGAAGACTCCGGGTACAGTATTAGGGGATGCAGTTGAGGTTTACGATTCGACCCGGTGGGGGACAAGTTACGAAATGCCGGTAGGTGAAGATACCACGAACAATCCTCAGAATTCATCTCTTAACCCGATGTTCAACTACTCTTCCTTAATGATCGTTGCGGCAGAGAATGGAACTACAGTGACCATCGATAAAGATGGCCCGGGCGCTGTTGCTCCGATCAGTGTATCCCTTAATCAGGGAGATGCGTATCAAGTGGATGGCGGTATGAAGATGGGTGGGACTGTTACTTCAAATAAACCTGTTCAAGCAAATTTATTGACCGGCAAACTGGCATCCACGTATGCCTCGCGTTGGTATTCGCTCCCGCCACAAAGTTATTGGACGGATAGCCTTTGGACTTCGGTCGGTACAACCGTTGCAAATTACCCTTCAACCGTTTTTATATATAACCCAAGCAATTCGGCGGCTATGGCTGTCAATTATGAAACAAAACTTGGCACTGGCAATTTCAATGTCCCTGCCAACGGAACCTACCGCTTTGAAATGCCTCTACTTTCGGGTGCTCATTTTTATACCAGCGGCATCCCCTTCATGGCTGTCGGTGGAATGGATGCTTCGCTGTCGGGTGCCAACCAAACTTATGATTGGGGCTATACCCTGGTCCCGGATACATGGCTGACCACTGGATTTGTAGCAGGGTGGGCGCCGGGTACAGCCACATACGCGGGGAATGGAAGTCCGGTGTGGGTGACTGCCACCAAGCCCACTACTATTTACGTTGATTACGGCGCGCCCAGCCCTGTAGGTTCCAACCTTGACCCCAAGGGAAGGCCTTATGATATTTCATATGCTCTGGGTCAATATGAATCGAAACAAATATATGGGGTAAGCAATACACAAACCGGTATGAAGGTCTGGACCGCGGATGGAACTTCCATCACCGGGGCATGGGGCGAAGACCCGAAAACTGCCGGTGCTGGAACCCCGTACCTGGATGTTGGGTATACCATCCCGCCGCTGCCAGAAGTGATCATTTCAAAGCAGGCAGATCTGGCAATCGACCTAAACTCGAACGGCCAGGCTGATCCGGGTGATACGCTTCAATACACTCTCACTGTTCGTAACAATGGAGCGGTGACTGCGTTCAATATCGCGATTACCGATTCCATCCCGCTCCATACCACATATGTTGCGGGGAGCACGCGTATGAACGGCTCCCCGGTTGCTGATAACCCATCCTTCCCCTTGCTTGGCGCGGGAGTACTGGTTCCATCGATCAATATAGGTGGGTCGGTCGAAGTAACATATAAAATGAAGACCGATACGACTCCACCGGTCTATTCTGAGATCGTCAATACAGCGAATGCCAATATCAACGGCGACTTGTTGACCATCACTCTCCATACCCCTGTTAACTCCAGCGCCACCACTTGTACGGCGGCTTTCATGAACTCAGGCTATTCGGGCTCGGTGACGATTTACGAACAAAATGGGACTGCTTACATTCAGGTGACCGATCTCGATAAAAATGTGAATGCCAGCCTTGTTGAAACTATTTCTGCCCAGGTGGTTAACGCTTCCACAGCGGACCGTCAACTTATAGCCCTGACCGAGACGGGAGTAGCAACGGGAATATTTAGAGTCAGCCTGCCCACATCATCTACTGCCGGACAATTGCCCGACGATGGTACGCTATATGCATTAACGGGAAATAGCATCCAGGTCACATATGCCGATCCCTTATATGGGGATTCCTGCAATGCTTCGGCTACCATGACCGCACCAGCGCAAACAAAGCAGTTATATTTGAGTGGCAACTTAGAACTTGACCGTGTGGATCCCGTGACCACGGGTGATTTGACCACGGCGGAAAGCGCGGCCTTGTTTACTGGTGGTTCGGGCACAATTACGGCAGCCGCAACAACCGGAGCGTCTTCGACGGGGGCTGTAACCTCTCTAACGTTTTCTCATACTCCTGGCAATGGCAGCAATCGACTTTTACTCGTCTCAGTGGCAACCGGAAGCCCGGATAATTCAGCCTCTGCAGGAACCGTTTCCACTGTTACTTTTAATGGAACACTCATGTCATTAGTTGGAAGTGTGATCAGTCCGGTCATTGGCACGAATACAAATTCCTATATTTACATGTTGAAAGACGCCAATATTACAACCACCGGGGCTGCCAATGTAGTGGTGACGAATACCAATTCAACGGTTGTCGCTTCGGCGACCACTTTTACAAATGTGGACCAAACGACTCCTTTGGGTACTTATAGATCAAATGCTAATTCATCGAACAGCGCTAACTTGTCTCTCGCGACCCCATATGTTTCTGCTGCTGGTGAAGTTGTATTCTCTCTTGGAAGTGTGGAGCAAGGCACTACAAATCGAACCATCGCTACATCTGCTGGCCAGACGCAGTTGTGGAACGTTTCGAATCATGCTTATGTAAACGGGGCAACCAGTACAATTCCAGGTGCAGCATCTGTAAACCCGACCTATACAGCTAGCGCCGCCCGTATTTGGACAATTGGGGTTGTGTCAATTAAACCTTCGGGTGCGGCTGGTAACCCTTCTGCCACTTTTACTCTTGCCCCTGCTCTCGCAGGCCAACTGAAGTTACCTGCTTCTGCAACGGTTACGGCGCCATTGTATTTGAATGTTACTGGCGGTACGGTGCCTGCAAGCCCGAGTATTACTGGAATTTTGAAGTACGGAACTTCTTACGGTTCGTCCACTGCGTTTGCGTCCTTGAACACAGCCTCGTATAGCGGTGGGTTGCTGTCATTAAGCGGAACCCTTGGCGCTAGTGAGACCACCATTCCTGCAGGTAGCTATATTTACCTGGATGTCACAACCGCTCAATCTGGGGCGACGTTTACCATTCGTTACGACAGTTCCGCATATCCATCCAGGATAGACTTGCCGACTACTACGGTCATTAAGGTGGATTCGGTGGACTTTTACGATGCGCCCTCTCCGGGTGGAACTGTGGTCGCGAGCCCATCCAGCGGACAGACGGTTTACATCCGTACCTCAGTAAGTGATCCATTTGGTTTTGCAGATATAACCTCGGCTTCACTTGAAATCACCGACCCGGCCAGCGGAGTCACAACCCAGTCTTTGGATGCTTATATGGTTTCCAGTGCGGGTGCCGTAAAGATCTATGAAATTCCATGGTTGATTCCGGTCACGACCGGTACATATACCATCAAAGTAACCGCCAAAGAGGGTTATGAAAATTCGATCACCGATGCGCGCTCGACTCAGGTCACCATCGCGTTTCAAGATACGGGTACACCCAGCACGGTTGAATTTACCTCCGGGTCAAATGGGGCGGCGGCAACAAGTTACGATCCGGCCGCTTCTCCCACGAATCAGATCTGCCTGCGAGTCACTGACTTCGATCAAAATCAGAATCCGGCTGTGGCTGAGACATTGACCGTCACCCTTGCAAGTTCCAAGGGAGATACCCAGACCGTAATATTGACGGAAACTGGAGTCAACACTGGGGTCTTTGTCAACTGCCTGACCCGTGAGACCATCTCAGGCGCAGGTGGAATCGAACCCGATGGCCAGATCTATGCGTTAGCAGGCGATCTTCTTACGGTCAACTATACCGACCCCACCGACCCGGGCGATATCTCGACAACGAATGCGGTAATGACATCCGGCACTTCTGTATTGACGCTTTCCAAACAGGTGATGGAGCCGGTCAATGCGGTTGCCTTGATCGGCGAAACGATCAGGTTCGATGTAGTGATCGCCAACCCGAATGCCAATGCATTGACAACGGTTTATCTGGAAGATCTTTATCCATCCTCATGTCTGATTTTTGACTCTGCCAGCATTGCTCCGGATAATGCGGCCGCCAACCCATTGGTGTGGACGAACATCGGCCCAATTGCCAGCCATGGTAGCCAGACGATCAGCCTGTATTTTATTGCCAGTGCGGTCTGCGATTCAACAGCCGGAACCAACCGTGTGGATTCCTATGCGATCGATTCATTATCCAATCGCATCCCGGTTTCAGGGACAGTGAATGCCACCGCCAGTGTGACCACTACCAGTCCGGGTTTGACCGTGACCAAATCTCTCAAGGCGGGTTCCCCGGATCATGCTCAATTGAATCAGGATGTGACGTTTACCATTGATGTCAACAACACTGGCTCCACCCAGATCACGAATCTGCCATTGATTGATAACTACAGTGCTTATTGTATGGAATTTAAGTCTGCAACGAATGGCGGTACAGGTAGCGGTGGAACCGTGGCTTGGGATAACCTGGGGCCATTGAACGCGGGATCTTCGATCCAAGTGGAGGCGACCTTTACAGTTCAAGGGTCCTGTGCTGTCGCTCAGAACCTGGCGGTTGTGGACAGCGCCTATGACGTCAATGGAGATCCTGTTCCAACTGCACAAAGCGTGGTCACAATAGAAACTCAGGTTCAGGCTCCAACCGTTACGAAGACCTTTTCTCCTCCAGCATTGATGCTGAATGAAGTTTCTATATTGACCTTTGACCTTGCGAATCCGAATGCTTACGGTGCACTGACCAGTGTTTCATTTACAGATACTTATCCCTCCGGCTTGGTTAACGATAATCCTTTGGTGACCACTAATACTTGTACGGGCGGGGCGTTGACTGCCACAGCCGGTGGTGGGAGCATTTCCTATTCTGGCGGCACGCTCCCTGCCAGCGGCTCATGTTCGATCTCCGTGAAAGTCAAGGCCGTTGGATATGGCGCTTTGAATAACAATGTTACGGTTGCGGCATTGAATAGCATTTCCGAAGGAACAGACACCGATACCCTCACTTCGGTTGAGATTAATGCTGTAGATGATAACGGCACGATTATTGACGGGACCATAGGGGGGCAGCTGGTGGCAAATGTTCTGACAAACGACGTATTGAACGGAGCCAGTCCGGTCTTGTTGACGGATGTGGATTTGACGCTTGTCTCGGTTTTGGATTCAAGCAATAACCCCACATCGGCGGTCACTCTGGACCTGTTGGATGGGTCGGTGGACATTGCAGCTTTGACTGCGCCAGATACCTATACACTCACATACCAGATCTGCGATAAATTGCACCCGGCCTTTTGTGACACTGCAGTAGTGACAATTGAGGTTGGGACTATTGATGCAGTGAATGATACCGGCACGTCAATTAATGGGGCGGCAGGCGGGCAGGCTGTTGCGAATGTTCTGGCGAACGATTATTTGAATGCCGCTACGCCGGTGCTGCTGGCGGATGTCAACCTGACTCAGGAAGCGACCACGAACGTTGGTGTGACGTTGAACACCGCAGATGGCTCGGTCAATGTGGCTGCAGGTACATCCGCGGGTACCTATACAGTGACATATAAGATCTGTGATAAAGCCAATCCAACTCTTTGTAATACCGCTACTGTCTCGGTTCAAGTTGTGACTATTGATGCGGTAAATGATAGTGGGGCGGTGGTAAATGGGACTACAGGCGGTCAATCCTTTTCGAATGTCTTAACCAACGATTATCTGAATGGAACCAGCCCTGTTCTGTGGGCAAATGTCAACCTGACCCAGGAGGCGACCACGAATGCTGGCGTGACGTTGAATACTGCGGATGGGTCCATTAATGTTGCGGCTGGAGTCCCTACGGGAAGTTATACAGTCACCTACAAGATCTGTGATAAGTTGAATCCCGCCATTTGCGATACGGCCACGGTCACTGTTCCGGTGGTGACCGTCAATGCTGTGAATGACAGCGGTTCTGTGGTGGATGGCACGGTTGGCGGTCAGGCGCTTGCGAATGTATTGGCCAACGACAGCCTGAATGGAACCACACCCGTTCTATTGGCGAATGTGAATTTGACTCAAGAGTCGACTACGAACGCTGGTGTGACACTGGATCTGGCAACTGGCGCAGTGAATGTTGCTGCAGGGACGGCAGCGGGAACGTATACAGTTACCTACAAGATCTGTGATAAGTTAAACCCAACCGCATGTGATACAGCCACAGTCTTAGTGCCTGTTGTAACGATCAATGCCGTTGACGATAGTGGCTCGGCCGTTAATGGTACTTTGGGAGGGCAGGCCTTGGCCAACGTTCTAGCGAACGATTATCTGAATGGCACCACCCCGGTCCCACTGGTGAATGTCAACTTGACGCAGGAGGCTAGCACACATGCCGGTGTGACATTAAATGCTGCCACCGGCGCGGTTAATGTTGCTGCTGGAACACCATCCGGTAGTTATACGGTTACCTATAAGATCTGTGACAAGGCCAATGCAACGATCTGTGATACAGCAACGGTATCAGTGCAAATCGTAACTATCAATGCGGTCGATGATGCCGGTACTGCTGTAGATGGCATTGCAGGCGGCCAGGCTGTTACGGATGTTCTGGTGAATGATAGTCTGAATGGAACTACGCCTGTTTTATTAGCAAACGTCAACCTGACACAGGAATCAACGACAAATGCCGGGGTTACATTAAATGTGGCGGACGGGTCTGTCAACGTAGCTGCAGGCACACTAGCGGGCAGCTATACTGTCGTATATAAGATCTGCGACAAAACCAATAGCACGATCTGCGATACGGCATCGGTTACGGCCGATGTGATCGCTATTGATGCCTTTGACGATAGCGGCTCAACGGTCAA
>Ga0268298_10000850_pt1 | contig 38185 bp, 28 predicted proteins | sample WWTPWeurt_MetaG_FD_194462 | JGI IMG/M metagenome (GOLD analysis project Ga0268298, IMG submission 194462) | Activated sludge microbial communities from WWTP in Nijmegen, Gelderland, Netherland - WWTP Weurt | ecosystem: Engineered > WWTP > Aerobic digester > Activated sludge | place...
AGGCTTGCGCACCCGACAGCTCATCGCAAAAAGGGACCATGAAGATTCGCACAGCAATCACAGACATGCTCGGGATAAATGTTCCCATCATTGGCGCGCCCATGTTCCTTGTTTCGTACCCCGACCTGGTGGTTGCTGTTTCAGAAGCCGGAGGAATTGGATGCTTCCCATCTCTCAACTATCGCACACCAGAACAATTGAAAGATGGCCTCGCAGAGATTCGCTCTCGCACTAAGAAACCAATCGGCGTAAACCTGATCCTGCACAAGGAACACAATCCAAACTGGCAAAAGCAGTACGAAGTATTGATGCAAAACAAAGTAGAACTGGTCATTACCAGCCTTGGAACACCGCGCACTATTGCTAAAGAAATTAAAGAATCAGGGGCGCATCTCTTCTGCGATGTGACCACGCTCAAGCACGCTGAAATCGTTGCAAAGTCCGGGGCGGACGCACTCATCGCAGTAGCGGCTGGCGCAGGCGGGCATGCAGGAGCCATCACTCCTTTCGCATTGTATCCTTACCTGAAAGAAAAGACAGGCCTTCCTGTGGTTGGCGCAGGTGCCATCAGCGGCGGTCAGCAAATGGCGGCTGCCTTGTCTCTGGGCGCGGATGCTGTCTATATTGGAACGCGATTGATCGCCACGAAGGAAGCAGCTGCGGGAGAGGATTATAAAAAGCAACTTGTAGAGGCCTTTCCCGAGGACATCGTGTACACAGAAAAAATCTCAGGAATCCCCGCCAACTGGCTCAAACAGAGTGTCGAAAAAGCGCAAGCATCAGGAGAAACAGAAACCAAGAGTCTGGATGAATACAAGCGCTGGAGAGACATCTGGTCTGCAGGCCAGGGTGTAGCACAGATTCATGGTGTATTGTCCGCGAAAGAAGTCGTAGATGCAATGCTCAAAGAATACGAGCAGGCAGTGAGCGCGCTTCCGCGGCCGGTGTACTGACCTTTACACTTTCTTAACAGTAAACAATCCCGTCCTAATATGGATTTGATGCATCGCCTTTGAAAGGCGTTGCCAGGCACGCGAGCGTCACTTTGCTCATGGCGAGGTGCAAAATGATTTTCGCAATCTCCGCCATCGTGGGCGGTCTAATACTCATCTACCTGGTGTTTACCATCGCGCTGCCGGAGAAGTTCTAAATGAAAGGCAACGATTTTGTAGAAATCGTCATCTATTTTCTATTGCTCACCGCCGGTGGACTTGCGGGCGGATTGTATATGGCCCGCGTGCTTGCGCCTGACGCACAGAGCGTTCTGGCCACTGTAGAATCAAACATCCTGCGTCTTCTGCGAATCCAGAAGAAAGGAATGGATGCCAGAGAGTATCTCATCGCAGTGCTCTGGTTCAGCCTGTTTTCGTTCTTGTCAGTTTTTCTACTGATGCTCGCGCAAAATCAACTGCCTCTTTTTCCAGAGAAGGCAAGACTGACTGCTTCTTCTGACCCTGTGAGTGTTGGCCTGGCATTCAATACGGCCATGAGCTTTATGACCAACACAAACTGGCAGGCCTACTCCGGGGAATCGACGCTGTCTTATTTTGTTCAGATGACGGGCCTCACGGTACAAAACTTCGCAAGCGCTGCTGTTGGCATGGCTGTGATGCTCGTGATGTTTCGCGGTTTCACGAGAAGCGAAACAAAAGATATTGGTAATTTTTATGCGGATCTATTTCGCATAACGTTCTATGTTTTACTTCCTGCATCCATTCTAGTGGCAGTCTTTCTGTCTTCGCAGGGTGTAGTCCAGAGCTTTGGCGCCTACGCGAAAGCGCACACGCTCGAAGGTGCAGAACAAATCGTCCCGCTCGGACCGGCTGCTTCTCAAATTGCAATCAAGCAGATAGGGACAAATGGTGGCGGTTTCTTCGGAGTCAATAGCTCTCACCCGCTGGAAAACCCTACACCTCTCTCCAATTTCGTAGAGGTTTACTCTATCCTGTGGCTCGCGGCCGCTTGCGTCTTTCTCTATGGCAAGATGACCGGATCCATGGGTCGCGCCTGGACCATCTACATCGCCATGAGCGTTCTACTCGTGAGTGGTTTGATCATCGCGGCATATGCAGAATCTGCATACTCGTTTGGATCCACCGCGATGGAAGGAAAAGAAGTGAGATTCGGAATTGGTGATTCAGTGCTCTGGGCCATCGCGACCACAGCTGCGTCCAACGGCTCCGTAAACGCGATGCACGACAGCATGATGCCTCTTACAGGTGCTGTGGAATTGTTTAACATGCATCTAGGAGAAATCGTGTTCGGCGGTGTCGGGTCCGGAATGTACGGAATGCTATTCTACGTAATACTTACGGTATTCCTCGCTGGTCTGATGGTTGGCCGCACGCCGGAGTTCTCAAACAAGAAGATCGAGAAATTCGAAGTGCAGATGGCTGGTCTGGCAATTCTTGGACCGGGCGTTGCCATCTTATTTTTTACTGCAACAGCACTGCTTGTCAAAGCAGGAACAGCGACATTGAACAACTCCGGGCCACATGGCTTTTCAGAAGTGCTCTACGCATTTACTTCCGCATCCGCAAACAACGGCAGCGCATTCGCAGGACTGGGAGTAAACAATGATTTCTATAACTATGCCCTTGGCGCGTGCATGCTCATTGGCCGCTTTGTTTGTCTGATTCCCGCCATTCTCATTGGTGGTTCTCTTGCGCTTAAGAAATCCGTTCCGGAATCCACTGGATCGTTTCGCACAGACACTCCTGTATTCGTGATTCTGTTAGTGTTCTTTATCCTGCTCATCGGTGGTCTCACCTTTTTGCCCGCGCTTACTATGGGACCAATTGTAGAGCACTTCGTCCTGAAAGCAGGCTCACTTTTTTAGCTGGAGCAATGATATGAAAAAATTCAGCGTATTCTCACTCGACAAGAATATAGTCGGCGCGGCATTCATCGCAGCGCTTCGCAAGCTAGATCCGCGCGCTCAAATACGAAATCCAGTCATGTTCATGGTGTATGTTGGCGCCATCATGACAAGCATCCCTGCCTTCTGGCAAGGAAGCGCTGCTTCTCTCAGCTTTAAGATTCAGCTGGTTTCCTGGCTGTGGCTGACCATATTATTTGCGAATTTCGCAGGGGCTCTGGCGGAAGGACAGACGAAAGCTAGAACGGACGCTCTTCGCACAACCCGTGGAAGCGTGCTCGCAAAAAAGACCTCGTCCATTGAGGAGAAGAAGTTCTCTGTCGTGAACGGACAGCTCCTTCGCAAGGGCGATCTGTTTGTTTGCGAAGCCGGAGATGACATTGCCGCTGACGGAGAAATCATCGCAGGCGCGGCCACAGTGGATGAATCTGCGATCACAGGAGAATCCGCCCCTGTCATTCGAGAAAGCGGAGGAGACAGATCTGCGGTAACCGCGGGGACGCGTGTGCTCAGTGATCGCATTGTGATTCGTGTGACTCAAAATCCAGGTGATTCGTTTCTCGATCGCATGATCACGTTGATAGAAGGCGCAAAACGTTCCAAAACTCCGGCGGAAATCGCACTTACGATTGTACTGTCCGTCTTCTCCATCGTTTTCCTGGTAGCCGTGATGTCTCTGCCTGTATTCTATGAATTCGCAGCAGGTGGCAAGTCCAGCATTCCACTGCCCTCTCTCATCGCTCTTCTTGTCTGCCTGATTCCAACCACAATCGCAGGGTTGCTCTCCGCAGTGCGAATCAGTGGGATGAATCAACTTCTAGCGCATAACGTCCTCGCCATGAGTGGTCGTGCGGTAGAAGCGGCGGGGGACGTAGACGTGCTACTGTTGGACAAAACGGGAACCATCACACTGGGCAATCGCCAGGCATCCGAGTTTTTTCCAGCACCAGGCGTAGAAGAGTACGATCTTGCATCCTGGGCGCAACTCGCATCTCTCGCGGATGAAACACCGGAAGGCAGGTCGATTGTCGTTCTCGCCAAGAATAAGTTCTCTCTGCGCGAACGATCTCTTTCGGATATTTCCGCAATCGCGGTTCCTTTTTCCGCAACGACTCGCATGAGCGGCAGCGACCTGAATATGGATGGCAAGCAAGTCGCTGTGCGCAAAGGCGCATTTGATGCCATCGCCGCACGAGTCCAGAGCATGAATGGAAGCATTCCGGATGCGGTAAAAACTCGTGTAGACGAAATCGCAAAGAAAGGAGGCACACCTCTAGTGGTGGCGCGCGATGCCACTGTAATGGGCTGTATCTACTTGAAAGATATTGTGAAGGGAGGAATCCGCGAACGATTTGTTGAGCTGCGAAAAATTGGAATTCGCACTGTGATGATCACGGGGGACAACGCGCTGACTGCAGCTTCCATCGCTGCAGAAGCGGGCGTAGACGACTACATTGCAGAAGCCAAACCGGAAACAAAACTGGCGCGGATCCGAACGGAACAATCCAGAGGGCATATGGTTGCCATGATCGGAGATGGAACGAATGACGCACCTGCACTCGCACAGGCAGACATCGGAGTGGCCATGCAAACCGGAACGCAGGTAGCACGGGAAGCTGGCAATATGGTAGATCTGGACTCCAATCCAACCAAGCTCCTTGAGATCGTAGAAATTGGAAAAAAGATACTCATGACTCGTGAGGCGCTCACTACGTTCAGCATTGCAAACGATGTCGCAAAATACTTTGCGATTCTGCCCGCGATTTTAGGATCGCTCTACGCAGTCGCAGGAGTCTCCCCGATTGCTTCTTTGAACGTTATGCGACTTTCTTCACCTGAGAGTGCAATCCTCAGTGCAGTGATCTTCAACGCCTTGATCATCATTGCAATGATTCCTATCGCCATGAAAGGTGTGCAATTCAGGCCAATGAATGCAAGTGCACTTTTGTCCAGAAACCTGTTGATCTACGGGCTCGGCGGTCTCATCGCTCCTTTCATAGGAATCTTCGCACTGGACATCATTGTAAGGAGGATTGTATGAGAATCATCAAACATGCATTTTTAAGTCTGGCTTCTCTGATCGTGCTCACAGTTTTCACGGGATGGTTCTATCCCTGGCTTGTAACAACAATCGCCAGATCTGCGTTTCCGGATCGAGCGGAAGGCAGCCTGGTGCGGATTGGCGGTGAGATTCGCGGATCCGAACTGATTGCTCAGAAATTCTCAGGTGATCGCTATTTCTGGCCCAGGCCATCCGCCGGAGACTACGCGACAGTACCATCCTCTGCATCGAACCTTGGCCCTTCGAGCGCTGCCCTCGCAAAGGCAATTCAAGGAAGAAAAGACTCACTCGCAAAGGCGCATAACGGCATTCCTCCGGCAGACATGGTCACAACTTCCGCAAGCGGCCTCGATCCCGAAATCTCGCCTGAGGCAGCGCGGTATCAGCTGGACAGAGTAGCAAGAGCCAGACGGCTCAACGAAAGCCAGAAAGAAGAGCTGCGGACCCTCGTGGAGCAATCGGTTCTTGAACCCACATTTGGGTTTCTCGGGGAATCCAGGGTGAATGTATTGAGGTTGAACCTGGCGCTGGACGAGCGATACCCGATTCAGCAATGACAGGCGAGGACTTCAGAGCAACGCCCGAAGCTCTTCTCGAGCTCGCGCGAAAGGAAGAGACGACCAAACAACGCGGCAAGCTGAAGATCTTTTTTGGCATGGCCGCCGGAGTGGGTAAGACGTATGCAATGCTCTCGGAAGCCCGGCAACTTCTAGACGACGACGCAGACGTAGTCATCGGAATCCTCGAAACCCACGGAAGGATCGAGACGATTGCGAGAGCAGAAGGAATTCCGTTCATTCCTCGAAAAGAAATCCAGAGCACGCGCGAAGACGGCGAATCTTTCACTCAGCACGAAATGGATCTGGACTCGATTTTGAGACGAAAGCCCGCGATTGTTCTCGTCGATGAACTTGCACATACGAATGCACCTGGCTCTTATCACCCCAAGCGATACATGGATGTGGAAGATTTGCTCGAGGGCGGAATTCATGTCTACACGACGCTCAATGTCCAACACCTGGAAAGTGTAGCCGATTTTGTGGAACAGATCACTGGAGCCGCCGTGCAGGAGAGAGTGCCCGATCGCATTCTGGATCTGGCAAACGAAATTGAACTGATTGATATAAGTCCTGACGAACTTCGAAAACGGCTCCACGAAGGCAAAGTTTACAGAAGTGATCGCGCGGAAGTTGCCGCGCGAAATTTCTTTAAACCGGAGAATCTGCTCGCTTTGCGCGAGATGGCGTTGCAGACCACCGCGCGCGTAGTGGATACAGAATCGCTCAAGCGAAGAACATCCGGAGAAGTGCTACGAACGCGCGAACGAATTCTGGTCCTGGTTGGCACGGATCGCTTCGCGGCGCGTCTGATTCGAATTGGACGCAGAATGGCCGCAGATTTGAAGGCGCCGTGGTTCGTAATGCATGTTCGCTCCTCTCATAGTCGGGGAGAAGACAATTCCAGGATCGAATCGGAATTCAATCTAGCGCGCTCGCTGGGCGCGGAAGTACTTCTCATGGATGGAGATCTGGTAGACGCCGTGGAACAGGTGATCGCCGAACGCAGCATTACGCAAATGCTCGTGGGAAGAACAGAACATCGCTTTTCCTTTTCGCGACCCATCACGCATAGACTGATTGATCGCGTTCGCAATGCAGACATTCACATTGTTCCGATAAAAAGAGAAATCAACGCTCGCAAAAGAAGATCCTACAGACTCCCTGAACTCCGCTCTCCCTTCAAGGAATACGCAGTTGCAAGTGGGGTCATATGGACTTTGACAGTCGGATGCCTGGTTGCCTTCCCTGATGGACAGTATTCCACTCCATCGATCATCTTTATAGCGGCCATCGCAGCCCTGGGGCTGGTGTTTGGTCGTGGACCCGTGCTGTCAGCCGCCGTTCAGTCTGCGTTCGCCTGGGATTTTCTCTTTATTCCTCCCCGTTATACGCTCACGATCGGAAAACTCGAAGATCGACTCATGTTCGGATTGTTCTTCGCAGTTGCCATTGTGACGGGCATTCTAACCAGTCGCCTTCGCAGGAGTAAGGCGGACCTGCTGCGAAGACAGAGGGACCTGGTGCAAATCCAGGAAATATCGCAGGCACTCGCAGGCGCAACCGGCGTTGAGGAAATCACGGGTCTTGTTTGCAATAAACTGAGCGCCATTTTTGATATCCCGGACTGCATGATATTGCTCAAACAAGGCAAGATATCTACCATGTTGCCTGCGACTGCAAGCATCGATGCCAAAGAGCAGGCAGTCGCGGACTGGGTAGTGGAGAATGGCAAACCAGCTGGAAAAGGCACGGATACTTTACCGCTTTCCGCCGCACTCTGGATTCCTCTGAAGACTCCTTCGAGAGGCACCATGGGAGCACTTCGTCTGCCTGTGGAAAATCCGGACATCAATGAGCTGAATCTTGTCGGTGCAATAGCAGCACAGGCGTCTCTTGCGCTAGAACGCGAACTCCTGGCCTCAAGCGCTCGCCAGGCGGCGGTCAATGAAGAATCCGAGAAATTGTTTCATGCCATCCTGAGATCGATTTCGCATGAACTTCGTTCTCCAGTGACTGCTATGCTTGCTGCAGCGGAAAATCTCTCGAGAGACCGGGTCATGATGGACGATCTCTTGCGAAATGAAGTCCGTCAGGAAATTTCAGATTCTTCACAGAGGCTTGCCCGCGTGGTGGATCAGTTGCTCGCGATGAGCAGAATCGAGAGTGGTCGCCTGACGTTGCAATTGGAAAACCACGATCTGCGTGACCTCCTTCAAGAATGCATGGCTCAATTGGGCAAAGAGTTCGCAGGTCACACAGTCAAAATCGATGCGAGCGAAAAGGTGGAGGCCAGGTTTGATTTTCCGATGATGCGACAGGCTTTGATTGGAGTACTCCACAATGCGGCTCTCCACACACCGATCCACACAATCGTCCAGATCTGGATTTTCAGAGAACGAGCATCTGCAGTGATCATCATAGAAGACAATGGACCTGGAATCCCAGGAGATCCAGGAAAGCTATTTGAGCCATTTTTCCGAGGTGCGGCGGCTAAGCCCGGTGGACTCGGTCTTGGCCTTTCCATTGCGAAATCAGTGGTCGAGCTACATGGAGGAAGCATTGTAGCAACCAGAACAGACACGGGGAGTCGCTTTCGCATCGAACTGCCGCTGGAAAAATCATGAAAGAGAAAATTCTTTTGATCGAAGACGAAAAGCCAATCCGCAAAATGCTTTCGATCAATCTTGAATCAGAAGGGTATACAGTACTCGAAGCGGACTCAGGAAAGGAAGGTGTGCAGGTTTGCGCAAGAAATCTACCTGATCTTGTGTTGCTCGATCTGATGCTTCCGGACATGCAAGGGCAGGAAGTTCTTCGCATGTTAAGAGAATTCACTGTTGTCCCTGTGATCGTACTTTCTGCAGTCTCATCTGAAAAAAGCAAGATCGAACTACTCGATCGGGGCGCTGACGATTATCTCACAAAACCTTTCAGCCCGGGAGAACTCCTGGCTCGCGTCCGCGTTGGGCTAAGACATGCGCAGTCCAGCAAGACAGAATCTGTCCTGGAAGCTGGTCCAATTCGTCTCGATCCGTCTGATCGCACCGTTCAGATACGCGGAAACCAGATTCATCTTACTCCAACGGAATTTGCAATCCTGGCACTTCTGCTTCAATACGCTGGAAAAACGGTGACGCGTGAAATCCTAATCCAAACAATCTGGGGAAGCAACGAAAACGAAACAGGAAGTCTGCGCGTTCATATCAACCAGCTTCGCAAGAAGATCGAAACCAGTGCAGCCATGCCCGAGCTAATTCTAAACGAACCAGGAGTTGGTTACAGACTTGCCGTGTAACGTTATTCTCAATGACCCATTTATTCGCGCGGCTCCTGGATCTCACTGCCGTCCTGCGAAACCATAGAGCGAAAACTTGTGTCATTTAAACCAAGCCAGACGGTCTGGCCAACCTCCGTTGCCCACTCGTTGGAAAGCACTTTCACTTTGATGATGTCTATTTCGAATTCATTCTTATAAATTCTTCGATCCAGAAGCTCAAGCTCCGCCCCGCGAGAAACACGACCAATGTACGCATTCGAATCATAGCCAGAATCTCGCCCATAAACCGCGTCTCCGAATTTGTTTTCCTCGCGACCAAGGATTCTCTTTGTTGAGGCAATCGGCGGCATGCCGAACTTTGGATCGCGATAGTTGTATTCTTTCTTTTCCTCTTCTGGATTGGCTTCCGGCTTAGCAGACTCATCTTCTGGAATAGAGAGCTGCGGCTCTTCTGCATTCTGCTGAGAGCGAAACTGACTCACAGTAGAAGGAACGCCGCCTGACGTTCCACTCAAGTCCTTGATCTTTTCTTTTAATTTCTCGTTGCGCCAGTAAAAATATCCGGCAATCAGTATGGCCACTACGATTCCAATTTGATAGAATTCGGAATGCATTCAGAAACCTGGTTCGCGCCGGTGATCTGTCGACTTATTTTCTAAGGGCGTATTCGCGCTCGAGCCGCGCAAGCATTTCCCCAACACGCGGATCGCCTTCGCGCGGAGCCCACGAAGCAAACTCTTTATCGTCACTTGGACGGTACGGTCCGGGCTTGACTTCAAAGCAAACGCACCTTTCCGACAAGACAAGAAGACCATGCCAGATGCCCGGAGCAATGTCAATTCCGCGAACAGGACCATCCGCGCTCAAGGTGTGGATTTGTTGGACCACTCCTGAGTCATCAAAAATGAAGAACGCAATGCTCCCTTGCAGAATCAAAAAGCTCTCCGCTTTCGGAGGAAATTGGTGGCGATGCGGGCACAAATAGGTTCCCTTCAATAGCACGTTGAGAAAACGATGCGGGTTGTCGTCCATGGAGTCATGGAAATTATGGTTGATGCGAAGGCGCGGCTTTGCTCTGGCCTCGGCTGCCAGCGAATCGAACATCTCTTCGCGAATCAATTGAATAGGTTCACTCATGTCAGAAGTCCTCAAGTCGGAAGAAAATCCATACCGCACACAGAGCGCAAGCCTGGAATCAGACGGCAGAACGGTCTACCTCTATCTAAATCCCGTGGAAGGTGTGGACCTGGTCCCGCGCGCCGTGTGGGTGATGAACCTGGTGCCCGCTCCTGCAGAAGACGCGGACGGAATGATCCGCGGCCAGGCACCTGTCAGAAGTCGTGCTGCGTGCGCGCATCCGAATGGAATGAAAGCTCCGCATGAAAACGAAATAGACTTCGTCTGGTTTCAGGAAGGCACGGGCGTCACTCTCTGTGTCGAAGGTGAAATCTGGGCAGTCATTCCGCCCTTTTCCGGTTCAGATGGATTCTACGGATTTTGTCGCGAAGCAACTCTGCCCGAGCACGGCACGTTCCCGCTTCCGGATGGAATGAAAGCGAGGGCAAAGGAGAACCTGGATTTCTGGAACCGTCGCACGCAGAAAGGTTTCTGGGCACAGTTTCAGGGGAATCTACTCAGAACCTATGAGTCTGCATTCGGACCGCATAACAACTATTACGTGCTAGACAACGGCAAGTTTCCAGCCATGGGTCTGGCTGAGTTTATCATTCCAGACACAACCCTTCGCCTCTTTGCCACGATTGGAATGTCCGCGCAAAATATGCCTGGTGTAGAATTGCATGTCAAAAATCCAGAGCCGCTGTTTCGTGTGGAACTACTGACCGTTCGCGATGCGCCCCATCCCTGGTTCATAGATAGCATGTCTCGCGTTGCACTCCTTCCCTGGAGAACAGGTGGCTGGGTTGGTCCGGGCCATTCCATTCAATTTGGCAGGTCGGAGCCCATGTCTGACTATCTGGTCCTCGAACACCACCTGGTACAGGACAAGATTCTTGCTGATTTGTTTGCGAAGCTACCATCTGTATTCCTCGATGAACGTTATGCGCGAACCTTCCTGTTTCTATGGCCGGCCGTACCAGACGATTTTCGCGTCAACCAGGCAAGGGGGAGAGAATTTCTCGCGAAGAAAAACAGCGTAGTTGAGCGTTTTTCATGATTTCTCTTGATCCACGCTTCGAAGAAGATTTCAAAAAAATTCGCGACTCCGGTTTTGAACCAGGCCGGGTGGTTTCTCAAACGGTCACCTACGAAGTAGCAACAGAATCGGGTGATTACACAGCGCAACCCGCAGGAAAACTCCTCTTTTCAGGAATGCTTCCAGCAGTGGGCGACTGGGTGGCGCTACAGGTTTACGAGGGAGGAGCCATCATTCATGATATAGTTCCTCGCAAAACCGTGATTATGCGAAAATCTGTTGGGAAATCCTCCGCTGACCAGGTGATTGCGGCCAATCTGGACTACGCCGTCGTGGTGATGGGCCTGGACTCAAACTTCAATCTGCGAAGACTGGAACGTTATACGACCATCATTGCCGCCTCAGGCGCGAAGGGAATCATAGTTCTGAGCAAGGCAGATCTCGCAGATCCAGAGGAAATCAAACTGAAAGTCGACCACACCATTGCATGCGCACCCGGATTGCCCGTCATCGTATGGAGCGATGCAGACAAACGCGGCCTGGAAGAACTGATGGCAATTCTGCGTGGGCCCGCAACTTTCTGCCTCCTTGGCTCAAGTGGCGCAGGCAAGTCTACACTCATCAATGCAATCGCAGGCAAACCCATCGCAAGAACCGGAGCTGTCCGCACATCTGACGAAAAAGGCAAACACACAACCACGGTGCGAACTCTCATTTCGCTTGGAAATGGAATCGACTTGATAGACAACCCTGGCATGCGCGAAATTGGACTCACCTCTGAAGAGGGATTATCGGATGCTTTTCCGGAAATCACTCAGGCCGCCGCAGAATGCAAATTCCAGGACTGCACGCACGAAAACGAACCTGGATGCGCTGTGGAACTCGCGGTACAGGAGGGCAGAATCACTGCAGAACGATTCGCCTCCTATATGAGACTTCTTCACGAATCTCGCACTATAGAGTCTATGAAAAGTGAGCGAGGGCGTCAGAAGAAAAAGCAAAACGAAAAAACTCTTGCGAAAATGATTCGAGCGCGTCTCAAGGATAAGGGTCGTTCATAGAATCCAGGCTGAGTCCGCCTGTTTCCCGACGTGGATTGCGCTGGATGCCCGCGCGAAGAACGCTTTCCTTTCCATAAATCCACACAAGCTCTTTGGCGCGAGTGAGTGCGGTGTAGAGGATTTGCCTGCTGACCATGGGATGGTCTGATTCCGGAAGCCATAGCAACACCCTGTTGTATTCAGAACCCTGAGATTTGTGGACCGTTGTAACAAAAGCAGGTTCACATTCAGGAAGGGATTCGGGAGGTAGTAGTCTGATTTCCTCTCCACGGGCGGCAATCCAGCGAAAACCGGTGCGAAATCGCACGAGGAGTCCAGTCTCTCCATTGAATAGTTCGCGCGAATAGTCGTTTCGAGTGATCATCAGAGGAAGTCCGGAAAACCACTCTCCGAACATTACGCTTCTGTTTTGCTTGAGGAAAAGTTTCATCATCCTCCGATTGAGCCGCACAGACCCGTCTTCACTCTGTCGTAGTGCACTGAGGATGCGCGCGCGACCTGTTACTTCAGTCAAATGCCGCATAACGTCTACGGCTGCAGGATCATCCGCATCCAGAGCAGAAGCCTCTCTCAAGAGATCTACAAACTCAGGTCCATACGAAAGCTTGAGCCAGGCGCCCAGCACTTCATTCTGGCCGCCGTCCCGAAATGCAATCTGAACTACCCCGTGATTCTCGGGCAATTCACGGAGAGGAACAATTGACCACGGTAAACTCTCCTCCGCTTTTCGCACAGCATCCGAGGCGCGAATTACAACGTCAGCCGAGCGGTGACTGGCCGTCAGGTGAACCATCCGGTCCACCGCGCGACTTTTTCCTGGCATTTGCGGCAAATCCAACTCAGGATCCAGGGTACGCAGCCACGACGCGAAGTCTGGACTGTATTGGGGGTTGCCGCTCAGTGCGAAGAGTTCCACAAGATCACCGAGCACAGCGCCCGCGTCCACAGACGGAAGTTGATTGCGATCCCCGATCAGAATCACGCGCGTTCGCGTTGGATCCACCGCTGCAAGCAATCGCGACATGAGGTCCACGTCCACCATGGAGACTTCATCCACTACCAGAACATCTCCGATCAATTTGCGATTCGGTCCAAAATAGAAATCTTGAGAATCCCTCCTGTAAGACAACGCAGTGTGAATCGTGCTGGCCGTGTACTGGTCCCCCAGTGTCTCAGCCATTCGGCGCGCAGCACGACCGGTGGGTGCGCAAAGAATCACACGATCCGCTGGAATGCCCGCGCGAAGGAATGAATCGAGGACTGCACGAATCACGGTTGTTTTTCCTGTGCCCGGCCCGCCCGTAATGATTACAAAACTACTAAAGAGCGACAGGGCCACCGCCAGCTTCTGTTCAGCACTCAGAGTCAGGCCAGACACCGACAGGGCAGTGCCATACGCCTCTTTCGCTTTCTCGAGAGGGCGCGGAGGCTGCGCCGCCATGCGTGCGAAATCTCTCTCGATGTTTCTACGAAGTAAGAAATACTTTTGAAAAAATAGAAATGTATCAGAGAGGACCACCGGGCTTTTTTCGTCTTGTCCGATCAATGGCGAATAACGGTTTATCGATTTCGCAGCCACAATCGCATCTTCCAGATTTGGCTCCGTCGTGTCATGTCTTTGAACAAAACGATCCCGCGTTGAAGTGAGCGAAAGATCATCCAATCGCATACACAGATCTCCGTGCATGCATGTGTCCGCGAGAAGAAGAAGCAAGGCTCGAATTGATTCATCCCCTGGAAAATGGGAGAACTCGAGCAGATCATCCACAAGAGAAACCCAGAGGTAGAGCTCCGGATTTTCTCTGGCCGCTTCGCGAACGGTTCTACTCATACCAGGGGCTCCCCTGCAGAGAAACGACGAATGATGCCGGCAAGATCCTCTAGAGCGGCCGGATCTGGGCGCACAAAATAAACCCCATCTGTTTCCCCAGGCTTCATGCCACGCAAGTAGAGATAGAACACACCGCCAAACCGCGAGGGTTCGAATTTTCCGCTGGAGTTCAGCCACGAAATCAATGCATGACCGTAAATAGAATACTGTAGATCATATCGCTCTTCTGCTATGGACGTCTGCAAAGACGATTCGCTGTAGTCGGGAAGAGTATTTGTTTTCCAATCCAATATGTAGTACGTATCTTTCACCCGGAAGACAAGGTCTATCGCACCATGAATGTATCCATCGCGAACCAGAAGATTCTTATCTCCGGAAAAACCTTGAGCGCGTGCGAGAAATCGAAATTCGGGGACTTTGTGCTTCACTTTGCATAATCGGCCAATTCCCTTTAAATCCGCGTTGAGTGCTGAATGAATCATGGCGAGCGCCGCGCGAAACATGTCTTCTCCTACGAGTCCGTATTCGTTCAGGCACGCCTGAATGTGATCGCGTGTTGCTGGCTCAAGGGTGCCCGGTTTTGGTACTTGCTTCCTGTCAAATTCAGAAAAATCCAGACCCTCAAGTGCCTCGTGGATCGCATTGCCCGTCGCTTCTCCCCGCGGAAGCTCCGGATGATCCACGATCAGGAAATTACCTTTTTGATCGAGCGTTGGATCGCGCGTCTCCGGAAGAGGAAGAGGTTCATCTTCCGCCGGGTTTGTATCTCCAAACTCAGCACGAAGCGCATCCAGAGCAACAGCTCGCCTGAGAATCCCAGAGTAAGACGTGAGCCCCGCTGCACGCACAGATAGGTTGGTAGGAAAGCGGCTCAATTCTGTTCTTCCCGGTGCTTTGGCGGTTCGGGTCAGTGGTTCAGGAGGACCTGCGTGCATGGGCTGAACCAATCGCGCCAGGTTTTGCGCAAGAACCTGATCCGCGGCAGGCGCTACAAGGTGAGACAATGGACCGCCTCTTCCACTGGGAAAGAAGGGGGCAAACACCCTGTCTCGCGCTCTTGTAAAAGCTACGTAGTACAATCTTTTATATTCTTCAAACCTCTGGATTTTGAAGACGTCTCTTGTGGAGGCCGCCAGATCAAAGATTCTCGCACCGCTTCCGCCAGGGTCAAAGTAATCCAGATACGCCTGTCCGTTGAATTCGCCAAATCCACCTGCAATGAAAACACAGTCGAAGTCGAGGCCTTTGCTCGCATGAATCGTCATGATTCGCACACGATCCAGATCTGATTCCTCGTGATGCAGATCCGATTCTTCGTCCGCGGTTGTTTGATCGTTGATCCTTGCGCGTAATGTTGCCAGCGCCTCAGACAGAGTGGTGCCTCTGCAGAGAATTTCAATGTCCCTGGCAATGTGTTCCAGATTCGCGCGCCGACGCGGGTAGTCATCCACAGGGTCGAGCTGCTCACCAGCTAATACGTTCTCTGCATTTCCAGGAAGAAGAGCGAGAGTGTCCACCATCATGCTTCGCAGAAGACGTGCGATCTTCCCTTCGAGAGCCAGAGTATTCCATTGACGAAATTGAGAGAGTACGCGCTCCGGAACGTCCGAATTCACAAGATCAATTGGCTGGACGCGAAAGAAATTGGTGAGCATTGCTTCTTTGATGTCATCCATGCGAAGAGTGAAACATGCGACCAGCATCAGGAGCCATTCAAATGCCTCGTTCGATTGGTACACTCCCTGCTTCTTGTAGTATGCGTGCGGAATCCCCGCCCGGCGCAAAGCTCTCTCGATCGCATTCGAGTCCGCTTTCCCTTTCACAAGGACGCAAAAATCTCTGTAGTATGCTCCTTCGCGCACCCTGGTCTGGATCTCGTAGGCCACATGAGAAGCGTATTTGGCCGCGGCAACGGAGGCTAACTTTCCGGAAACATCCACGAAGATCATCGGGTCTGGAACAGAAGGCCTATCCATAGACACTACGTTCTTGTATCGATCGCCAAACCATTTGTTATGCGAAAACAAACAGTTGAGCGATGCGATCAGCTCCGGTGTACTGCGTCTGCATTCTATAAGGCTTCCTTTGCTGTCAGGACCACCTTTCTCTTCCATGTCGCGCGCGGCTGCGTAATACGTGTGCACGTTTGCTCCGCGAAAACCGTAGATCGCCTGTTTTGGATCACCTACAACGTACAGGAATTTGTCTTTGCTTTCCAGGAACACGCGGCGAAATACCGCCCACTGGATCGGATCTGTATCCTGAAATTCGTCTACGACTGCAACATCGTATCTGTTGCGCATCTGCTCGACTACAGAATCAGACAGAGAGTCCCGCACCTTTTCGAGCATATCGTTGTAGCTGATGAGGGAGCGCTGTGCTTTTCGCTGATTTGTCTTTTCAATCAGTTCCAGGATCGTCTGCTTCTGAAGATAATAGCCCATATTAAGCAGAGTCCGCGCAATTTCCTCTGCTTGCTCTGCCAGGATCTGCGCTCCTTTCAAGCTGGACTTGCTGAGTTTCTTTGCGGCACCGGTCAGAACCGTTTCCAGAGACCCCAGATCATCCGGCATCGCGATGAGAGTCCGCAGCGCCGTTTCTTCTGTTCTGCCTGGCAAAGAGCCTTCGACCAGTTTTGACGCGGTCTGGCGCAGGGAGGCCAACTTTAATCGAACTTCTGCAATGGTGGATGCATCGAGAGAAACCGTAGATGAAGGCAGAATGATATCGCCGTGGCCATAAAGAGCGCTCACGCTCAGCACTGTTTGTTCCCAGGTGCTGGTTTCGTCCGCCCGATTGAAATGTGGATAATCAGAAATGGACAGAACATCCGACAGATCGATTCCAAATCTCTGCGGCCATGCGCGAACAATAGAAGAAAGAACTTCCGTGCGAATCGAGCGATCATTCGTAAGCTCTGGCTGAATGCTCACTCCCATTTCAAAAGCAAACGAACCAAGCAACTGATTGCAGAAACCATGAATTGTTTGAACAGTGATGCGATCGAATTGAGAAAGAGCAACGCGAATAGCTGGATGATCTGGCGCTTTCGCAAGTGTGTCCCGCACTTTTGTCCGGAGTTCTGCGGTTGCCTTTTCCGTGAAAGTTACGACCAGAATCTTCTCGGGACGAATCCCCATTCGAATGAAGTCAGCGACGTCGTGCTGAATCCGGTACGTTTTTCCCGTTCCAGCGGAGGCTTCTCGAATTTTCAGTCGATTCACAGCACGCCATCCAGAAGATACCCGAGCCTATCTCTTACAAGATCGTAGGCGCGCGTTGTGATCCGAGCCTCTGACAATGCAGCAAGCCGCGAGTACGTAAATGGCCCCTGGTCAGGATCGTCCAGAATGGCCGTGAGCAATGCCGCATAACCTTCTGGATCAAGACCCTCATTTCTCTTTTGAGGTTCCGCCCTCTCGACGAGAGAGAAAGGAACGAATTCCACATCTCCAGAAAGGTACCCGAAAACAATTGCATCTAGAATCTTCTGAGCCTGTTGGGCCTGGAGTGGTGCGAATGGATAACTTTTGGAAGCAGGGTTCTTACCATCCGAGACAGTCACCACGTGAACAGTCAGGGATGCGTCGATCCTGCGCGCGGAAAGCCATGCCAGAAAGAATACGTACGATGGCAAGAGTGTGCGGGCTCTCGAATTACTCGCGGGCGCTAGAATTTCAATTAATCCGGGAGTTTCGCGCAGAAATGGAATCTCGCCTACAATGGAAACGTCGCCACTGGTCGCAGATACGTCTGAAAGGGAAGCAGGCGCAAACTTCTTTTCTGTGAAACTCTGCCATTTGGATGGATCGAGCCTGGCCAGGATCTGCATTTTCTGAACTTTTCCAAAAGCCCCTGCCGGAACCCGCAGACGTCTCTCCAGATTCCCGTAGAGATTTTCAACGATTTGATTCACCGGGATCTGACCGTTTGCCTGAAAGTAAGCCTGGATTGCTTCCCTCCACATCATCGGGTACTGAAAGCTTCTCATATAGAAAGGCTCTACGTCGTCTAACGTTGAATCAACCTCGAGTTCTTCCCGCATACCGGCTGCGTCTCTGAGAACAGATGCCACAGGATCCTCCAGATATGCCTTCAATCTGGTGACGCTTACAATTCGTCGGGATGCGTTCTTTCTGTGTTTTACGGATACATTCCTGGATGATAAATATTCTTTAACAATCTCAATCTGATCTGGCGCGGCGGACTTGCCCGCAGAAACGCTTTCCAGAAGTGCGGTGACACTCTCAGGCTCGGGAATGAACCCTTCACGAACAACGGCCGCATGAATCGGCACCATCCGAGGAACCAGTTGAATCCCGATCGCAGCAGCGGCTTCTATCAATTCCTGGACCACGGAACAAGGAGCAAAGTGCGCGTCCTTTTGCGTATCCCGAGCATTGTAAGTAATAAAAACTCGATCTCTGGCTGCCAGAAACGACTCCAGAAACAGCATCCTGTTTGCTTCCGGAAGAGAAACATCACCGGCTGCAGGATGCGCATTTCGTAAGTTGATCGCAGACTCATCCGCTCTACCCGGAAAACTGCCCTCTTCCATTCCCGCAATATAAGTAATCCGAAACGGAATCGGTCGCATGGGTTGTAGCGAAGAGATGGTCACACCTTCTGACAGATAGTCGCCGCGATTCGCGCTCAGACCAGACGCAGAGGCAAGAATGATCTCTCGCATGATTTCAACGGGGAGCTGCACTTTCGTGTGCGAGAGACGAACCAGCATTCCCATAACAGAACTCTGCACTCTTCTCTCATGCTTTCTAGATGGAGGAACAGCAAGGTGCGCTTCCAAAAATTTTCGCAGAGCTTCCGGCATCTCAAACGCGGCTTTCGCGCGAAGCGCTTCAATCTCAAGTGCCAGATCATGAATCGTCCGCGATAACAGTCCCGCTTCGCGCTCATCTATGAAGATATCATGAAACGGAACAATCCCTGCAAAGTCGCCTTCCTCCAGATTCATCACGTACCCGAGACGAAGCCTGCGAAGACCTTGCATGAAACTGTAAGGATCCTCCGGATCCATGCCATGATACACTGCGAGGCGATCAATGTAGTCGGACCAGTCTGCCACAGTCTTCTCACTGATACCGCGCGCATGCTGGAAGCAAGGATTGCGAAGAAGAGCAAATACCTGGCTGCGTCGAAACTCTCCATCCATTAGATCGAGTAGGGCATGCGCACCGGCAGCGTACAGGCTGGCATCTCCAGAACGAAAGTCGGTGATGCTAAAAGGAATTCCAGGGCGACCCTGCGCGTCGACGTCACGCTCGAACACGGCTTCGAGCGCAGGACGATACTTCTTCATGTCAGGAACCAGAATCGCTATATCCGTCAGCTGTAACGTTGGATCTTCTTTCATTCTGTCCACGATATCAAAGAGAATGGTTTCCGCTTCGCGCACAACTCCCGGACAGCCAACGATCACGACACTCGAATCTGGAGAACGACCTGCATTCGCTGAATGAGCTTCCTTCCCCTTCTTAATGGGAGCCCCTGTGAACACTCTTTGCAGAGTGGAAAGAATACTTGCTTCTTCTGGCACTGAAAGACTCGCTTGCCAGACATGGTTTTCCTTTTTTTGGTCCAGCAGAATCTTGATCTGCTGAGACTGAACAGAGAGCCAGGAACGAACCGGCCCAACCGGCTCATCAAACAACCCGTTACACGGATACCATTTTTGTTTTTGAGGCTGAAGGAAGTCGAGCATGTAATATTCAAGAGGTAAAAGCTGGCTCAGCTGAAAAAGAATGTCCACATGCAGCTTTGAAATTTGAGAAACTCCAAAAAGAATCAAAGGCTCAGATTGCGCGCTTCCTTCCTGAATGAAGGATGCGAATCCTCGCAAATTGGACAAACCCCTTGCATTCATTCGCCGCATAACGTTAAAATACAATTCTGCCTGATCATGTGCACCGGCCGGAGCTGCAAAATCCCCCTTCAGCCACCGATCGGCCCATTCCGCTCTGTGGTATTCATAGTCCTGAAAGAGAGACGCCAGTTTTGCTGCTAGATGATAAAGATCCGTGCTATTTCTGGATTCTATGTACCTGGCCAGGGCACCGGAAACCTGACCTTCAAAAAAGCATTCCAGAATTCCAAGGGTCAGATCTTCTCTACTGGCTAGAGCCCTCTTCTTCCCTGTGATTTCTTCGATTCTATTGCCAATGCCTGGTTCGAGAAACTGGAAATCGACATTTCCACAGACACCACTCCAGTCTGCAAGGCGCATCTCCAGCCAGCGCGCGACGTTCCTGTTTGGAACGATGATGCGCCTGGGCTGCAATGGATCGCGCTTCTTATCCTTCGCGATTTGATCTGTAAGTTTGCGCGCAAGCGTACTTAGATCTGTGGCGAAGAAGAATCTCGATTCAGGCGCGCGATTCATCCTTCATCAAATAATTCTGAACATAGTCCTTCACTGCATCCGCAAGAGGAGTCACTGGAGCACTATAACCGGCGGATCGAAGAGTGTCCATGGGCGCGCAGGTATAGTACTGATACTTTGCTCTGAGGTGCTCCGGCATTTCAACAAACTCTATTTGTGGCTGCCTGTTCATCGCTTGGAAGATAGCATTCGCAAGGTCCACCCAGGTGTTCGCGCCACCACTTCCAGCGTTGAACAATCCCAGTGCCTGAGATTCAAGCCCCAGATAAACAGTCATCCTGGCCGCATCCTCCACGTAGAGGAAATCACGCTTTTGCTCCCCATCCTTGTAGTCCGATCTATAGCTCTTGAAGAGCTTGATCTTGCCGTCCGCCAGAATCTGTCTGTAAGCTTTCAGCACCACAGACATCATCTCTCCTTTGTGGTATTCATTGGGTCCGTATACATTGAAGTACTTGATGCCCGCAAAAGAAGGCTCAAAACGACGATCCCGCAACCACAGGTCGAACATATGCTTGGAGTAGCCATACGGGTTCAAAGGGCGAAGACGATCTACGCGCGTCAGGTCATCCTCGAATCCATTTTCCCCTTCCCCATATGTGGCTGCACTCGACGCATAGACCATCCGAATGCCTTTCTGGGCCGCGAAATCCGCAAGTCTTATAGAATATTGATAGTTATTGTTTATTAAATAACTGGCATCGCGCTCCGTGGTGGAACTGCAAGCACCCAGGTGGAAGATCAGATTGATTCCAAACAAACTATGTGACCCCGTTTGAAGCGCGGTGAGAAGCTGGTCTTTCTCAATGTAGCTCGCATATTGAATGGATCTCAGATTCATCCATTTTTCCGAAGTGCCCAGATGATCCACGAGGAGGAGGTCTCTTCTACCACGACGGTTTAGTTCGCGGGCCACGGCACTCCCAATCAGGCCCGCAGCTCCCGTAATCAGAATCATGCCAGATTGAATTTGCGGGCGTCGACAGAGTCAACCTCAAAAGGTTTTTCGGTTGCCTGGCAAAGGCAATCCCCGAGCCTGAAGCGGGCTGGCAATGGACATCGACACGAATGCACTCTTCGCAGGTGATCGGCGAATGCTGGCCCGCGCCATCACGCTAATAGAAAGCACGCGACCAGAAGATGAAATGGCAGCCGAAGAGCTTCTGCACCGCGTGCTACCGCGAATCGGTTCCTCTGTTCGCATTGGAATCAGCGGCTCTCCAGGAGCCGGAAAATCTACATTCATCGAATCGTTCGGAATGAAGTGCATTGAGGCAGGAAGCAAAGTCGCTGTGCTCGCCGTAGATCCAAGTTCAAGCATCACAGGTGGATCCATACTTGGAGACAAAACACGAATGTCAAAACTCGGCAGCCATGAGAGCGCCTTCATTCGACCCAGCCCATCGGGTGGATCCCTGGGCGGAGTGAATCGCCGGACACGCGAAGTGATCTGGCTTGTGGAAGCGGCAGGGTTTGACAGGATTCTACTCGAAACAGTCGGAGTAGGACAATCGGAAATTGACGCGGCCAATATGACGGACTTCTATCTGCTCATCCAGCTGCCAAACGCAGGAGATGAACTGCAGGGAATCAAGAAAGGAATTCTGGAACTCGCCGATTGCGTTTTCGTGAACAAGGCAGACATAGACAAAACACTTGCAGAAAAAGCGCGTGGAGAACTCTCCTCTGCGCTCCATTACCAGCGTGCGCGCACATCGGGCTGGCAAATTCCAGTGCTTGTGGGAAGCGCTGCCACAGGCGCGGGACTGGTGGAGCTGATGCAGGTGATTGAGCAATTCTGCGCCCATACTGGGAGAGACACCGGACCAGGAAGTGCATTTCATTCTAGAAGATCCGCTCAACTGAAAGAATGGATGCACGATCGCATCAAAGACAAAATGATCCGCAGCTTCTACGGTCATCCTGATGTTCAAAAGGCGCTGCCGGAAGTAGAGAAACAAGTCGCTTCGGGTGCACTTACAGCTCAAGAAGCAATGCAAAAACTATTTGACGTCTACCGCTTGCCGAACGCTCATTAGGCGCTTTCGGGGGCTTCATGCAATTACGGTCCATCCATCTTTTTGTGCTCTTTTCATTTGCGATTCTGGGTTCTGCGTGCTCTCGCTCGCCGGCCGGAAGGTTGATCGTGGAGGCATCTCCAGTACGACAGAAGGTAGGCTCTTTCGAGATAGAACTCACTGGAAATCAGCTGATTCTTTCCTCGGGCTCAAAACAATTCTGGTCTACGCCTGCCGGCAAGAGCTTCCTGAATGCAGGTCACGGGCAGGAGAAAGTAAAGGAATCCAGAGGATCTTTCACGATCAACGATACGCTCACCGCATTTTGCACGGATCAATTTGTAAAGTCCACGGAATCAAAGCCGGACCGACTCGTGCTGCGCGGAGAACTCGCGTGCACGGGACCGGAAGCACGCGTTCCTTTCCAAATCTCTTTTTCAGCCGCGGGCACACAACTGCGATTTGAAATTCGCGTGGACAGTCATGAAATCGAAATGAACAGAACTTTCCTCACTCTAAATTCACAACGAGATGAAAGCATTTTTGGTTTTGGAGAACAATTTACATATTTCGATCTCAAAGGGAGAGAAGTCCCTGTGCTCACTCAGGAACAGGGAATTGGTCGTGGAGCGCAGCCCATCACAATCGGAGCAAACATCACCGCAGGCGCGGGAGGAGACTGGCATACCACCTACATCGGTGTGCCTTATTTCATTAGCTCGCTTGGCAGATCCTTTTTTCTCGAAAACTACGAATACTCCATATTCGATCTCCGTCCGTCTGATCGCCTAACGGTAGAAGTTTTTTCTTCCGTTATGACAGGCAGAATCTCTACTCCGGGAACTCCACTGGAATTGATCGAACAGTACACACAGTACGCCGGTAGAATGAGACCTCTTCCAGACTGGGTTCACCGCGGAGCCATCGTTGGCCTTCAGGGCGGCACAGACGAAGTCAAAAAAGCAATCGCAGAACTGGATGCACAGAGAACGCCCATCGCAGCACTCTGGTTGCAGGACTGGGTGGGCCAGAGAACTACCAACTTTGGCAAGCAGCTCTGGTGGAACTGGGAATTGGACCGGGATCGATATCCAGGATGGGACGGACTGGTTGCAGATCTAAGAAAACGCGATGTCCGCGTGATGACTTACGTAAATCCTTTCATCGCAAATGTTGCGGATAAAAAAGGAAACGTTAGGCGCAATCTATTCAAGGAAGCAGAAGCAAAAGGATTCCTGATCCGCCACGCAGACGGATCGCCTTATCTGATTCTGAATACGGATTTTTCCGCAGCCATGGTGGACTTAACCAATCCGGACGCGCGTAAATGGATCAAAGAAGTAATCAAAGCGGAACTCATCGCAGGTGGTTCGTCCGGATGGATGGCAGATTTTGGCGAGGCACTTCCATTTGATGCGAAGCTCTTTTCCGGGGAACCGGCTTCCTCGTATCACAATCGCTATCCGGAAGAATGGGCCATGATCAACCGCGAGGCCATTCAAGAGGCAGGAAAAACTGACATTGTCTTCTTTTGTCGCTCCGGCTATACTCGCAGCCCATCTCAAGCCACTCTGTTCTGGCTGGGTGACCAACTGGTAAGCTGGGATGAGTATGACGGAATCAAATCCTCCGTAACAGGTTTGCTCAGCGGTGGGATATCTGGTTTCACTCTGAACCATTCGGACATCGGCGGTTACACCACGGTCAATAACCCGATCAAGAACTACCATCGCTCCAAAGAACTATTCATGAGATGGACAGAAATGAATGCGTTTACTACGGTCTTTCGCTCTCACGAAGGCAATCGACCTGCAGAAAATCATCAGTTCAATTCGGATGCAGAAACTTTGCAGCACTTTGCCCGGTTCGCGAAGATTTACGCTGCCTGGTTTGACTACCGCAAGAAATTAATGGAAGAAGCAGCGCAGCATGGATGGCCCGTTATACGACATTTATATCTTGAATTCCCGGATGATCCCGCTGTCAGATCCATACGCTATGAAGAATTCATGGTGGGCTCTGAAATTCTGGTGGCTCCTGTACTGGATCCTTCTGCGAAATCAGTTTCGGTGTATTTGCCGCGTGGAGAGTGGGTTCATCTCTGGACAGGAGATATAAAAGGGTCTGCAGATCACGGAAGTCGCCTGACGGTAGACGCGCCGATCGGAAAGCCCGCGGTGTTCTATAAAAAAGGCTCAGCCGTAGGAGAAGCGTTCAGAAAAGACCTGGCCACAAGGGAGCTGCTTTAGTGGAAAAGTTAACACCCATACAGACAATTCAACTGGTCCTGGGCGGCCTATTGATCGCAGCGGGCGTCTTTCTTGGCTACAAAACGTTTACAAAGGCAAATGCAATCCTCGATCAACCCGCTCAACTCTCTGGCTGGCTGGAGCTTCGCGCTTCCATCCATCCACCTGCAAAACAAGAAGAGAAATCTTCCCTGCTCGACTTCAAGCCTCAGATGTCCCTGATCAGAGACGAGCAAGTCTACGTGCTCGGGGGATATCTGACGCTGTTTGTAGCGGCCTTCTTTCTCCTGGTTGCGGCCAGGATAGCGGCCGCATTCTTAACTGCAGGCTCGAAAATTCTTTCAGGAGTTTTTGAGAAACGACGCGAAAGCGAAAATCAAAACCAGAACTGAACTACGAGGGCCGGCCTTCGCGGGCCACCGTAGGAACAAATTCTCCTGGTCGTTCTACCCTGGGAAGTCCCAGAACCTCTCTGGCCCGGTTCAACGCATCATCGATATTTCCGAAAATATTATCTTCGCCGAATAACGTCAACATTCCCGCCTTTTCCATGGCGAATAACGGCTGAGTATGGACACCAGACAAAACCATCTGCGTTCCTCTGCTTTGCGCCTGCCTATGCACCTGCTTGAGTACATGCATTCCCGTAGAGTCAATGGCCGGCACGTTCCTCATGCGAATGATGATCACCCGCGGATAGCGATCCATCACTTGTAGCGCTTCTTCAAACTTATAAGCGGCTCCAAAAAAGAAAGGGCCATTGATTTCAAAAACACGTACGTCGTCCGGTACCTGCCTTTTGTGAATCGAAAGAGGATCATCGAGATCATCTGAGTCTTCAAATTCCTTTTCAAACTGTGCAATGTTTGTTACATGCGCCATGCGATTCATGAACAGAAACGCCGCGAGAACCAGACCCACTTCAATGGCCACAGTCAGATCCACGATCACGGTCAATCCAAATGTAATGAGAAGAACAATGACATCGCTCTTTGGAGTTTTCAACAGTGCTACAAAGGTTCTCCATTCGCTCATGTTGTAAGCGACTACAATCAGGATCGCTCCGAGGCACGCCATTGGTATCAATCGCGCAAGAGGTGCGAGAAGAAGCATGATCAGAAGAAGTGTAATGGCGTGAATGATTCCAGCAACGGGAGTGCGCGCTCCATTCTTGATGTTCGTCGCGGTGCGCGCGATGGCTCCTGTTGCCGGGATTCCGCCAAACAGAGGCGAAAGAACATTGGCCACTCCGTTTGCTACCAGTTCCATGTTGGATCTGTGTTTGCTTCCGATCATTCCATCCGCAACGACTGCAGACAGCAAAGCTTCAATCCCTCCCAGCATCGCAATGGTGAATGCAGGCTGAATCAAGTTGCGCACGTTCTGAAAAGAAATCTCTGGCAGAGAGGGAGCGGGCAACGTGGATGGGATAGATCCGAATCTGCTTCCAATCGTTTCCACCGGAAGGTTTAGAAAATATACAATTGCTGTAGACCCAACGAGTGCGACCAGAGATGCCGGAATGCGCTTTGTCAAAAGCGGCCAAAGAATCAGAACAAGAAGACATCCACCTGAAATGGCGGCGGCGTGAACATTGATGGAACTGATGTGACGCACGTACTCGACCCATTTTTCGATAAAATCCGCAGGCACTTTTTCCACAGACAAGCCCAGCACGTCGCGAATCTGTGCGGAAAAAATGATCACCGCGATTCCGCTTGTAAACCCTACGATCACTGGATGAGGAATGAACTTGATGGCGGAGCCAAAGCGCGCGAGGCCCATGATGATCAGAATCACCCCGGCCATCAGAGTGGCGGCCGCAAGGCCCGGGTATCCGTAGTGTTCCACGATCGCGTATACGATCACTACAAAGGCACCGGTGGGACCGCCGATCTGTACCCGGCTTCCACCCAGGAAGGAAATGATGAACCCTCCTATGATCGCAGTATAGAGGCCTCTTTCTGGCGACACTCCAGACGCAATGGCGAAAGCGATGGCGAGAGGAAGAGCCACTACTCCGACAATCACGCCTGCCGTTAGATCGCTCAGTAACTGGGCCGGTGTCATCTCGCGAAGGAGTGTAAAGAGCTTTGGCTTGAGCATTCGCCCTGGATTATACCGCCGCAAAAACGGATTTCAAGCAGAAATCCCGCGTCGCACAGGCGGAAGGCAGACTTTTTCCGGCAGAACGGCCGATAATATAGCCATCAGATGTCCGAGATAGTTTCCGTAATCAATTACAAGGGCGGAGTTGGTAAGACGACGCTGACGCTCCAGATTGGAGTGGGGCTGGTCACGCTCTTCCAGAAGCGCATTTTGCTCGTGGATCTAGATCCACAATGCAGCCTGTCTCTCTCCACCGTGGACGAACACTACTGGGCAGATCGCGTGGAGAAACAGGGCTCCGTACGCGAAATGATCCAGTCATTCTACGAATCAGAAAAGCCAGAATGCAACCCGGATTGGATCATCGAAAACGCACTGGACCGCGCCTGGGATAGCATGCCCGGAAAACTGGAGGGGCTGGATCTACTTCCGGGTCACCTCGATTTGCCAGACTATGAAATGAAACTCGTGGCAAAAAAGCCAGGACACATGAACGCGGAAGAATACCAGCTCAAACGCTACATGATTCTCAAAGACGCGCTGGCAAAAGTCAGAAAAAAATATGACATGATCCTGTGCGACTGTCCGCCCAACATCTACATGGTTGCGCGAAATGCAATCATCGCCAGTGACTACTTCCTCGTTCCTACAATTCCGGATTTTATCTCATGCTACGGTGTTCCTTTCATTCTAGAGCACATCAAGGCAATGCAGGAAGAAGTGAGAGAGAGAGGCGGCCATACAGAGGCGAAATTCCTGGGAATTGTGAGAAATCGGGTGCGGCAGGCAGGCTCTCATCTGGTAAAAGAGCATGAAGAGCATTCTGTGAAACTCCGCGAAAGATATGAAGGAGCCCTCTTCGATTCCATGATCATTGATCGCATTGGTGTGGCGGAACTTCTTGGCAGCCGCGAGAATCTCTATACTGCGAAGTCAGAAAGGTCCAACGAAATCAAGAAGGATTTCACGCACCTGGTACGCGAAGTTCTTCGTCGCATGGGAAAAGATTAACAAAACCAGGCCTCTCGACTCAGCGAGCCCCGTCCAAATCCATTTCATAAAAAGAAAGACCAATCCGGTTCCTCTCGGGATCCAGGATGTAAATTGTAAAGTCTGTCGAGTAAACAACAGGCACTCTCTTTTCTGCGAACTTCGCGATGTATGATTCCCTTTCTTCTTTTGCAATGCGAAATGCAAGGAGATAGTAGCCCGGCGGACGCTCGTGAAAGCTTCCAACAGGTGCAGCCGTTCTATCCGCGCGTTCGATCATGAGAATCGCGCCCGCAAGATCTAACCAGACGGATCGTAGGCCAGATGAATCTGATTGCTCACGAATTCGACGCAAGCCCAACACCGTTTCATAAAAAGAAGCAACCAGGGGTACTTCGCGCGCAGTGATCGCGATATGATGAATCTGCATCTATGCGTTCACCGCCGAAATCAGATTTTGAATCATGCGATACGTCATTCCCCAGATTCTGTATCCTTCGTATTCAATACAATTCATCTGAACTGTCTTGTCTTCATACTGATTCATAAAAGTAGTGTGCCGTGTTTGATCCAGTACTAAATCCACGGGAACCCAGACTGTGGCTGCCACCTCATCTGCGGCGTGAATCAATTCCGAATCGCCATCCCAGTAAAAGACAAATGGAAATACGATGAGCTCCATTCTGCTCCCTCGCGCAGATGCCTGGATCTCCTGCACTGGAGCCACATAGTGACGATCTTCCAGAAAAATGCCCACTTCTTCCATGGTTTCGCGCCGGGCCGCAGCCAGTGGCGATTCATCTTCCGGATCCACTCGACCACCTGGAAAGGCCATGTGGCCAGACCATGGATCTCCTGGATGCGCGGTTCTCTGGATGAAAAGCATTCGCAGACCGTCGCGGCTTTCGCGTAAAATCACGGCCACGGCCGCCTGACGGTAGTGAGATGGTAGTCTTAAAGGAACCAGGTCCTGCGAGCGCAGACGCTCGAGGATCTCAGAAGCTGTCATCAGGAGTCCGCGCGACGAGCATACTTGCGCAAGTCATCGGATTCATCCGAAACGGAATCCTCGTCTTCTACTTCTGGTTCTCCTGGGAGTACGCGAAACCTTGCTTCGTCTACAACACGAGCGTGTTGTGCGATTTTCAGAATGTAATCCCCTGGGCGAAGAGGCTCATAACGTTGTTGAATGATTCCAATAGAACCCTGCTTCATTACGTCCACGTGACGCATATCCACTTCCACAGGTTCGGGCGTAAGATTATTTTCGTACAGAGAAACAAGGAAATCGCCCTGCGAATAAGGGCCTTCCTCCATCCGGTAAATCCACCAGATGGTCTCGTGATCGTAGAAATACAAATTCTCACGCCCCAGGCGAAACTCAGTTTCTGTAAGAAGAGTTTTCTCAAGAGCATCCGAGTCTCGTCTGTCTACAGGAGAAAAGCCAAACTCACCGCGAATCGGTGGGCGACATTGCGAAAAACCAGCAACTAAAGGCAGAACAAAAGCCACGCTGGACAAAAAGCGAAAAAGCCTGTGTGAACCAGAAGAACGCATAGCTTAGCCTCCTACCTACAGTTGCGTTTCCTGGCTCAATTCCAGGACCACCTGGGATTGCCATCTCTGCAAAGCGAATAGTTTAGAAATTGCATATATTTGCATTTCTTTAGTAGGATATTCAGTCTTGATATTGTTAAGAATAGCAGCCATGCAGTCTGGTTGTTTCAGGCCGCGTGCCATCATCTTGCGAATGGCAGTATCACTTCCGCCGTATCTTTTGCGGTAAGATCGCACCATAAATTCAGCTGCAGTGCTATTGGACTCTGAATAAGTGAACAATGAATCCTGAATTCTTCGCAGCACCTGACTGCCGCCGTCTCCAAACGTATCCGCAAAGAGATTTGAGATTCTCTCACGATACGCATCCGATGCTCTCTGGTCGAGCGGAGGTGGCTCATCTTTTGGATCTGGTTTGCGAGGTTTGTTGTCTGTAGCTGCGATCTTCTTATCGTCTCGCTTTTCGTCTTTCTTGTCTGCTGGCTTTGTCTTGTCTTCCGTGCGAACAGCGACCTGATCTTTCTTTGCGTCCGGCTTTGCAGGCTGCGTATGCGCAGGCTCATTGCGCGGAGCAGTTACCACCGGTTTTGAAGGTTGAGCTGGCTGAACGACCTGCGGCTGCGAGGGTTGAACGGGTCTTGTTGGAACGACTGTGGGTTGAGTGACCACAGGTTGCACCGGTGTTACGGCCGGCTTCACTGGTTCGGGAGATATCATATCGCGCTTTGCCGCGCGATCTTCGAGAGAATTCACTGCAAGGTCACCCTGCACGTTGGCCATAGGGAAGGCAGCTTCCCTTTCCAATTCCAGTGGGTCCTGGCCTCTCATCTTCGCAAGTCCAGTCAATGCAGTGGTTTTCATTTCTCCGGGCGGATTATTTTTCCACATTCCCTCGAGAACGCTTTCCGCCTCTTTTCTGCGATCTGGATCTTTCATTTCTGGCAACGCCTGAATGGCGCGCATTTGCACTGGGCTTTCTTTTTGTGCGATAGACAAAATGGCCGCGTCCGCTTTTGGGTCTCCCATTTGAGCCAGAGTCTTCAGACAGAGATCCGCATTCTTTCCACTGTCAATGGAGGAAAGCAACACCGGTATAGATGGCGTATAACGTTTCGTTCCGAAATAGTTGATGGTCTGTTCATTCAAGGAAGCTGGATTTTTTTGTACGTGAGCCAGCACGAGTTCAGATGCACCCGGAGGATCTTTCGCAACCACCCAGGAGAGGATGGTTGGATCATTCATCAGATCCGGCTTTGCCTTGATTTCTTTCAGCACGAAGTCGCGCGCCTGCTGAGAATCGGAACCCAGAAGTCTGCGCAGTATCTTCTCGCGATACTCCGGCGCCTGGAACTGCGGCCGGGTGGAAGCTTCCAGTACGGCGCGCTCACCTTCCGGATCTGGAATAGCGATGAGAGTATCGAGCGCCTCTCCTACCATGGCTGGAGGTATGTCGTTTAGATTCGCCAGAATATCATTGGCGATCTTGCTCGCCTGGGGCCCCCCCCGACTAACATCTCTGCGAGCAGATTGAAAATCGTTTCTGGTCTGATAGGGAGCGCATGCTCCGAGTAGTAAGGCCAAAATGGCCAGGGCGCGCATTCTCATAGCTGTTCCTATTATCGGTCTAACTTGATTAGACGAATTCAGGAAAAAAAAGGTCAGTCTCTGAGGACGCGGCCGCGGTGGGTGATGTCTTTTTCTACGGTGGGCTTCTTTTCTCTGGAAAGGAGTGGTTTGCGCTCTCCCGGCGATTTCTGCTGATTGCCTTCCCCGGAAGCCCGCGAATTCACGCGGGCCATTGCCTGGGTGCTCATCTGGTATAGAATCGTAATGACTAGAGCCAGAAAAATTAGCTTCATTCACACCTGGAGGGCGCTTTTGCGCCCTATTTGAAGTTCTTCTGAGACAAAACGATATCCACCTTTGTCACGTCACCATCTTTCACCTTGATGTACTGGTTGTCCAGCTTCAGGTTTTCCTCAAAGGAAGCCTTGATTTCATAGTAGTTGCCCGGAGGCAGATTCATGAACCAGAAGCTACCGTCCGTGAGCGACTTCATCTTGTGCACCTGGTTGGTGCCCACGACTGTAGGCATCCAGATAGTCTGGCCAGGAAGAGGCTGTTCGAAATTCTTCAGGAAGACCCGGCCCTGGATAGAGCCAGTTCCGCGCAGAGAAGCTACCACGAACTTCTTCACTACATTCTTACCTTCTACGCCAATGGTCTCTTTGATCACAGGATAATCTTCGGAGATGATCTCTACTTCATGAACTCCGCCTGGCACACCGTTGACTTCAATGAGTGCCACTGTGTTTGGAACAACGGTAGGAGTTCCCTGGCGACCCACTGTATAAGTTCCAAGAGGAATGTCTTCTCCTGTGGCCGCCTTGAGACCGGCCTGGTCCACCCAGGTTACAGTTGCGGGAAGTTCTTTTCCAGAGAAGCGAACTTTCACAGTGCGATCTGAATCCACACCGCGCATCCTTCTCATCATCATGGCTGGATCCGGCGTTTGCGTTCCTGAAAGCTGGCTGCGGAGAATGGTTGTGGCGATGATTACTTTGCCAGTGTCGTTTGTATTCGGATTTTCCGGTGGTGGTTCCACGTTAGGCGGCGTTGGAGTCACAGGAGTCACAGGAGTCACAACTGGTGGTTGCGGTGGCTGGGGCGGTTGTGGCTTGTTTGGATCCGGCTGCGGTGGGTTCACAACAGGAGTCACAACGGGTGGCTGCGGTGTGGGAACTTCTCTACCCGCGAGGAAAATTCCCTTTGCATTTCCGGAAATCTGCGGATTCTGATCGTGATTGAATTGCTTCTTTGCCATGTCTGCGACTCGGCGCGAAGACCATTCAAATGCTTCAAGTGCGGTTACGGTGCCGTCTTTGTTCAAGTCTCCGTTCCGCGGATCGAGACCCTGGGCGAACCAGTACGTGAATACTCCATGATTGATGCTTCCGCGAACTTCAATAGACGTTTCGTTTGAATCACTGGAAGCGATGATCGCTTTGTTCTGAAAATAGAAGTTTTCGTCTCCGTTTTGAATCACGGTTCCGTCCGATCCTGGAGAAGTAGGAATATCCCCGACTCCGCGACGACCTTTCTTCGCAATGCCGCCTGAGTAGCAGCAGTCCATGATCAGAGTTACGTGCTGTGTCTTAATGCCTTTGATCCAATCGCTCAGCTCCTTATCAGAAACGTGCGGGCGATCATACATTACAATGTAGTTGCGAAGCCCGTTGGGCGCACTGGCGTCACGCTGGTATGTGCCATGACCGGAAAAGTAAATCGCCACAACGTCTTCCTTCCCTGCCTTCTGCGCGATTGCTTCTAGAGTGGATTTGACGCGCGAAGATGTGACCATTGGTCCAAGTAGAACCGTTGCGTCATCATAGGAGCCGTTCGATTTCAGAGTCTGCTCCATGAGCTTCGCATCCGACTCGCATAGTTCGAGTTCCGGAATACCGGCAGAGTTGCCGGTGTAATTTGAGCCCATCACAATGGCGAATCGCTTCGCCTCGACGGCACCCAGGGAAAGTGAAATGAGTAAGAGAGAAAAAACTGTCTTTTTGAAGTTCATGTTACCCCTGCATAAATGGACGATGCCAGTGTTTCAGGGTTCTTCCTTTTTTGCGAGAAATTCCTGGATCTGGCCGGAAACGCGGGTTTCGAACTCGTCTCGGCTGATCTGGGCCAGGGCCCGTTCCATGAGCGGAACCATGCCATCCAGAACGTCCTGGCAGGCCGCCAATAATTCGGCCTCCTCCTGGGTTTTAGGAGATGTAGTGATAGGTTTCTGAGAACGGAGGGATTCCGACAGGTCCAGAAATCGATCGACCCGTCCCTCCTCCAGCATCCTTCGCTGCCTGCGAAGGCGGAAGAGGAGGAAGCGAAGATCAGCCAGTAATGGAGAAGCTGGCTCCTTCACGTGCAGGCACCGATACTCGCGGAGGGGACTGTCTGGAAGCCTGGTCCCAGGCGTCGCGCAGCTGCTCGAGGAGTTTGACCACCTCTGTGAGCACTTCGTTGTCCTTCTGCACATTGCCCTCAAGAAGTCTCTTCTTGATATAAGCATAAATATTGAAGAGATTCTGAGCGATTTCCCCGCCCTCTTCCATATTCAAAGAAAGCATCAGTTCGGTTACAATGTCCTGCGCTCGAATGATGTTGTTGTTCACCACATCGTACTTTCGCGGAGTCATGTTAGACATCGCTACGTTGATGAATCGGATTGCTCCTTCATAGAGCATGACGATGAGTTTCCCCTGCCCTGCAGTCTGGATCTCAGTGTCTTTGTACGCTTCGTGGGTCTTTTTTGCAGCCATCATAACCTGAAACAAGTATCGGTTGAATCGAAAAAACCTTGAAACCGGGAAACGTTATTCCACGTAGAATTTGATCCCCTCCGGGTAGCCCGAAGGCACTAGAATGCAGGCGGATGTTGCAGATCAGCACATCAGGGCATATCCACGCATACGACGGCAATGTCATCGCTTTGCGGACTGGACCCACGAAACTCTAGCAAATCATCAAAAAGCGCGGCCAGAAAAGCTTCGGAATCCAGAGAACTGTGTTTGATGAGCATAGATTCCAGCCTTTCTCCATACATGGATCGATCCTCAGAAAAAGTCTCCGTCAAACCGTCGGTGTAGAAAAAGAATCGATCCGATTTCTTAGCCTCAATTGTGTACGATTTCCATTTCAAAGATCGATCCAGACCCAGAAGCAGACTATCGTCTCCGAGAGTTGTGAGGCGCCCGTCAGAAAGATGAAACCCGGGCGGATGGCCAGCATTCGCATGGATCACACGCCGCGCAGAAACATCAAACTGAACGCATACAGCAGTGACGAAATGTTGCCCGCCTGTTAGAAATTCGCACAAATCTGAATTGATAGCGGCCAAAATCTCAGACGGGTCAAGCAAATGTTTATGCGCATGAAAAGAAGCTTTTGTCATTGTAGTGATCAAGGATGCGGCCACGCCATGGCCCGTCACATCCGCAACGAGGAGCACAGTCTTGTCTCCCGCTGTAGCTACATCATAAAAATCTCCACCTAGATTCTGCATGGCCAGATAACGTCCGCGCAAGGTTAAGCCGCTTGAAAGCGTCCCAAGCGTGGGCAATAATCCTTGCTGCAAACGCTCTGCCAGCTCGAGTTCGACCTGAAAGCGGTCCGCGACTGTTTTCAACTTTTGATGAGCCTTCTCGAGCTCCCGCTTGTTTCGCCTAACATCCGTCAGGTGAACAGAAAGGGCAACCCTGCTTTTCTTCAATTGATTGGAGGCTCGTGTCATATAGAAAGTCATGATCACAACCCAGGCCATGGACAGGATGATTCGAATCTCAAAGGCACCCAGCACGAATCCGGGAATCGTGGCCGCAAACATAATCAGCACCCACACAATCCAGTATCGTCTGCGGATGTAACCAAATCCTGGCATACCCACAGTGGTTCCCCAGATCCAGAAAACAATGGAGTAAGGAGGCAGAACAAAAGACAAATAGCCGTAATAAATCCCGACAGGAAAACTGGTGATCAAAACCAGATCAAACCAGGACTCAAGAGAGCGCGCTCCTCGCACGAGCCTTCTGGACAACCACAGAGCAATGAAGATGTAATACGAAACGAAAGCAACGAAAGGAATCCACTCAATGCGCGGCCCATACACAGGATCCACAAAGCGAATCAATAGAATGGTGGACGAGTTTACAAAGAGTCCGTAAAAATAAACAGACGACGCCGGGTTAAACAGCGATCGCATGCGACTGAACATGCGAAACTCCGCCATAGCAGAGGATCGCACGTCCCAATCAGGTTGTCAACCCACCGGCGCAGGTTTTTTTTCGAGCTTCTTGAGCTCTCGCGATCTGCGAATCATGATTTCTCGCATGCTGAAGTTGAAAATCGGGGCCGACTCCACAATTTTGCGAATTTCTCCCCGCGCGATTTCCAGCACAACACTGTCTCTTAGTGCAGTCACCGTGGCGTTTCGCACCGAATCCCCCAGGGATCCATACTCCCCGAACATTTCACCCGCGCGAAGAACCTTAACTTCTGTACCATTTCGCCTAACACTGAACTCACCCGACAAAATGATAAAGAATTCCCCTTCATTTGTGCCCTGCTCGACAATTTTGTCTCCGGCAGCCACGCGGGTACGCACCGAATTTCGCGCGATGCGATCATTCACATTGTCTGCGAACACTTCAAAAGGCCAGAATCGTTCAATTTCCGAACGCACCTTCCAGAGATTGCGCATTTCATCAATACGATCTTCGTCTATCAGGAATTCATGAAACAGCTTTTCGTCGAGAGCGCATAACGTTACGGGAGTCGCGGCTACAATGGAAGCAGATCTGACCTTATTCTCGTCTAGAACAGCCATCTCACCCACAAAATCGCCGGCCTCTTTTCGAGTGCGTTCTGAAAGAGTGAACCCATCATGAACCATCACGCTGCAGGATCCGGAGAGAATGACGTAAATCAGCCCTTTGGACGCTTCATTTTGTTTGAAGATCACGTCTCCCGCATTGAACGTCACAATGCGAAAATTGTTCATGAGAGCTGTGCTCCACTCATGCGAAATATTCCGGAATGCGTCTCCGAGAATATGTAGAGTATGGATCATATAGGAATTGTAGTTTCCTTCAATGATGCTGTATCTCTTTCCTGCCACGGCGTGAGAGAACGTGGCGTCGAATTCCGGCGGAAGCTTTTCCAGATGCATGAATACAATGCGATCTGATTGAGACTTCAGCGCATCGCGTGGATTTCCGTGAAGAATTCCCATGCCGCCGTCTGCGAAAAGAATATCGTGACGTTCCGTGTATTTTTGCTTGAGGGCCGCGAACTTCTCAGGTCTTACAATCCCTTGATCGATCATGGTTTCAATGTCGTCGAACGCTTTGTTGTCTCCGATAAACACAATGCTTCTAGACATTGGCCCGTCTTTCATCCTGAATGTTGCGCCAATCGTTGGAATGGAGTGCACCGTGTAGTGCGTCTCAATAGAAAGGCCGTAGAATTCTGTGACTTCGTATGGTTTGACTTCCACAAACTCAAACATCTCTGAAATATCTTCTATAGGCATGAGCGTCTGCAGGGACAGTTTCATCATGGCCATCCAGAAAATTTCTCGCGTGGCCAGAAGTTTCACTTTGTTTGAGAGACGCAACAGCGGAAAGATATTGCAGTGATCATCGTGAATGTGCGTTAGAAAAATGGATCGAATTTCGGTGGTGGAAATACCACGAGCGTTCAATGCGTATTCGAGGAACGGCACGCAGTCAATCAACATATGGTCTGAATTGTAATTCAAGATCAACCCGGAACATGGCTTATCAGATATGAATCCAGAAGCTCCACCGAGAACAGTCACGCCAAAATGGGCCGGCATGGTTGTGATAAAGTCATTTCGCAGATCGTATGGCGGAGGCTGTGGCGTGTTGAAGGCAATGTCTATTTTATCTTCGCCTACTGTGAAACGATCCACTCCCGTATGCTCGATTCGAATCCCACCGGGAAGGTGTGCGACGCCTTTCTCGAATGGGATGAAATCCACAAAATCATCAATGGCCAGCTCTCGACCGGAAGAATCCTTTACGGAAAGAGCTCGCGACTCTCTGTACAATTCGTCAAACCAGTGACTTGTTCCCAGATCCTGATATTCTTTTCGCGTCGGGCCAAGAAGGGTAAGCCGGAGCAGTTTGCGATTCGCACGAAGATGCGTAGCCGTGCCGACGATGGTCAGCTTCTTACCCTGCGTAAAATTTCTTTCTACGAAGAGGAAGTAGTAGAGCGGAAATTCAGTACAGTTCTGCAGAGTATCAAAGCGATACGGTGTGTCTGGAAGGACGATGACTTCCGGACTTCCCAGACCTTTTACCATCAAATGCTTGATTACTTCTGGCGGGCATCCAAACAGAATATTTTTTCCCGCCGCGTTGCAGAGGGCTACACCATGCGTGACTTCTACTACAGCCATGCAGGTGGATCGCACAACGCGCCTGGACGTCCAGACCTTTTCTGCACCTGAACAGAGCTACAGCCTGGCCTGATATCTACAATCTTAGATACCCGGAGGAGTCGGGTTCGCGCGAGCACGCTGCGAAGGCGGTAAGAACCGACGCATATGGTAGAACCTCGCGGTGTTGCTATAATCATCGAGCAGACTGACTACTTTCGCAAAGCCTCTGGCCTGCGCCAGCTGCTGGGCCGTGAAACCAGAAATTTGAAGCAATGCGTCCGCGTTTGCATCCATCAGAGCTTTTGCTGCGTCTACGTGCCCGTAATATGCTGCGAAGTGCAAAGGGCTCCACCCGCTCTGGAGCGAATTGATATTTGCTCCAGAAGCAAGCGCGTTTTTGATGCCCGCGGGATCTCCGTTTCTGGCGGCGCGAGCGAGCCTGAGGTCGAGAACGGATTGATCCGGCTTCGCCGGTTCAACGATAGTCGGCATTGGAGATCCAATTTCCCGCGCAAGCGCGATCATCTCGGCTCCGTTCAGCGCTCGACTGTATAGAATCATATTGTCCGCGTTGCCGTGAAACACAAATCCACCGGCCCGATTTTCCAGATCCATTCCGTCCACGCCGGGTTCTTGCTCGCGAAGCTGCGAACTGAGCTTTGAATCCAGCGCAACATCACGGAGCCTTCTGCCATCGAGAAGCACGCGAACGCGATTCTTTTCCATATCAACGCTCACTACCAGAGCGTGTGACTTCTTGAAAGAGACCATCTCTTCGTACTGGAATCTCCATTCTCCAAGCGCACCCGATTCTCCGCGAGCATACGTCGGATGCAATTGCAGCAAGAGTCTACCATCCCTCAGCATAACTTCCATGACTGAGTCACCCGTCTTACATAGATAGGACCAGCCGTTCGAGTCCTGTGACTGAGGGTTGAAACTCAAACTCCAGGAAAAACTGTTCTTGAACACGTCTGTTCTATTTTTAAACATAAAGCCGGCGGCAGTCTTGCCGAATTTCCCATCCACGAATACAGTTCCTTTTTCGAGACGCGCTCCACCTCTGATGATA
>Ga0268298_10000851_pt1 | contig 38183 bp, 31 predicted proteins | sample WWTPWeurt_MetaG_FD_194462 | JGI IMG/M metagenome (GOLD analysis project Ga0268298, IMG submission 194462) | Activated sludge microbial communities from WWTP in Nijmegen, Gelderland, Netherland - WWTP Weurt | ecosystem: Engineered > WWTP > Aerobic digester > Activated sludge | place...
CGCGTCGTGACCCGAGGACATGTCAAAATTCTGGAGCGGTTCCATGCGGCAACTGATCGCCGTGGCGGCAGCCCGATTGAAACTGGCACCAACCAGACTGTGGTTGGAGTAGCCCCCGGCTCCGATCTCGCCCGCTGTGGTGCAGCCGACGAGCTGAATGCCCGGGAAAAGGCGATTGAATTCCTCAGCGACGACGTCCAGATCGTAGTGGCTGGAACAAAAGAAGATCACCAGCCCCATGTCCGCCTGGGAAACACCGGCGAAGAATTCCTGTACGGCTTCCCGCGGGTCGGATTGCACCGATTTGGCACGGCAAATCTTTGGTTCTGTCCCCATCGCCGAACTCCTTCCCGAGTGTCCGCATTCGGAATCACGCGATCATACTATGACGGGAAATTAGCCCAATACTGACTTTATGATTTTTCTGATTTTTCTGATTTTTCCTTGAAAAAATTTACTTTTTCACCAGAATCGGGAGGGTCGTCCGAGCTCTCCGCCGTACTGCTCCTACCGCCCAGATCCTCAGGCTACAATCGGGCCCCCAGGATCGTCGCCCTCGACGAGTCGCCATGCATTCGATAGACATCAGCGAAGAAGCCGGAGTTCGTTACCTTCACTTCGGTTCCGACTGGATCCAGGGTGCCATGCGTATTGCCCGCCCCTGGGCTCTGGAGCTGATCTACACCCGGGAACTGATGGCGGGCCTGCTCCTGCACGCCGACGGCGACTGGCCTAAACGGGCGCTGCTGGTGGGGCTGGGGGCCGGTTCTCTGGCCAAGTTTCTCTACCGCCATCGTCCGGAATGCCGCATCACCGTGGTCGAGATCGACCCTAGAATCGAATGGACGGCCCGCCAGTATTTCAAGCTGCCCGACGATCCCCGGCGCCTACGGGTGGTCATCGACGACGGCGCCCGTTACCTGGCCGCCAGCGGCGAGATCCAGGATCTTATCGTTGCCGATGGCTTCGATGCCGACGGCCGAGCCGGAGTCCTCGATACCCTGCCCTTTTATCAGGTCTGTCGCGCCCGCCTTTCCGATCGCGGGCTCCTGGCGGTCAATCATCTGGGACGCAATCGGGGCTACCGGGCGAGCCTGGAGCGCATCGCGACGGCCTTCGATGGCCGGACCGCCGCCTTCCCTTCTTGCGATAGTGGCAATGCGATCACTTTCGCCGCCGCCGGCGAGCCCCTGGACAACGATCTGGAAACGCTGCGGGAGCGCGCCAAGGCCCTCAAGGCCGCCACCGGCCTTGATTTGCTGCCTACCTTGAGCCGCCTCCAGATGGCGAACAGCCTGCCTGGAGGCCGGCTGCGCCTTTGACGCCGGAAAAGCGAATTACTACTAAAGTAATAACAAATTCGCCTGAATTTGGTAATATTCTCCCAGCGCTTCAGGAAAATCGAAGGTCGTAAGGCCTGATAACGACATAAATTCGGAGAGAAATCATGCAAACGGGAGTGTCCGTCCGGGCTCGTCTGATCACGCTATTGGTCGCCACCTTTGTTGCCCTCGTCGTCGTTTCGGGGGCGGGTATCCTCGGAATCCAGAAAACCGGCGCCATGCTGCATCAGATCAGCGTGGTGCGGCTTCCCTCCATCGTCGGTCTGGAAATGATGCGCGAGGGGCAAACGGCCATCCGGTCGGAAAACCGCAAGATTGCCTCTCTTTTCAGCCAACCCGAGCGGTGGAACCTCATTTCGGCCGCACTCTCCCATCGCAAGGACATCTGGTCCCGCGCCGAAAAGGGCTGGGCGATCTACGAGCCGCTACCCCAGACCGCCGAGGAAGAAGTCCTCTGGAAACAGTTCGTCCCCGAATGGAATTCCTGGAAGGCTGCCGACACCCGCCTGGGCGAAATTGCGGCCCGCCTTGCCGCCACTAGCGACGAAGCCGCCCGCGTCGGGCTCCAGAAGGAGTTTCTCGCTGCGCTGGATACCGCCTCTCCCTTGATTGGCAAGGCGTCCGAAACCCTGGCGAAAATTGTCGACCTCAATATTGCGGTTGCAGAAGACGCCAGGAAAGAAGCCGATTCCAGCAGCCGAACCTTGCTGGTGGTCATGCTTGGTGCCGCGCTGGCCGCCATGGCGATCGTAGTCGCGCTGGGGTTGCGTACCACGGCCGCCATTCTCCGCACCTTGGGCGGCGAACCCGATGCCGCGCGCACCGCTGTTGCCCGCATCGCCGAGGGTGATCTGCGGCAGAACCTCTCCGTCCAGCCCGGCGACCGGGAAAGCCTGATGGCGCGCCAGCAGCAGATGCAGGAAAGCCTGCGCGGCATGATCGGGGGGATTACCGCTTCCGTCGCCCGCACCGAGGAGGCGGCCTCGGCCCTGGCCGGCGCCTCGTCGCAGGTTGCCACCGCCTCCGCGGATACCAGCGAATCGGCCTCGTCGATGGCCGCCTCGGTCGAAGAGATGTCGGTCAGCATCAATCAGGTTTCCGACAATGCCCGCGACGCCCTGAACACCGCCGAGCAAGCCGGCCAGCTGTCCAAGGACGGCGGACGGGTGATCGAGGAAGCGATCGCCGAAATCAACACCATCGCCAATACGGTGCGGGCAACGGCGGTCAACATGAATTCCCTGAGCGAGAGTTCGGCCCGGATATCCACCGTCGTCCAGGTGATCAAGGACGTTGCCGACCAGACCAATCTGCTGGCCCTCAATGCCGCCATCGAGGCCGCCCGGGCCGGCGAGGCGGGCCGCGGCTTTGCCGTGGTCGCGGATGAGGTCAGGAAGCTCGCCGAGCGCACGGCCAGTGCCACCGGCGAAATCAGCAACATGATCGAGAAGATCCAGCACGACACCGCAAGCTCCCTGCACCAGATGGAATCGGCCGTCAGCCAAGTGGATCGGGGCGTCGATCTGGCCGGTCAGGCGGGGTCGGCGATTCACGAAATCCGCGAAAGCGTGGGGCATGTGCTCCAGGCGGTCACCGACATTGGCGACGCCATCCGGGAACAAAGCGTCGCCAGCCAGCAGATTGCCCATCGCGTCGAGCGGGTTGCCCAATCGTCCGAGGAAAACAACGCAGCGGCCCAGCAGACGGCGGAATCGGCGCGCACTCTCACCGCCCTTGCGGCGGAATTGCGCTCCAGCGCCCAGCGCTTCCGGACCTGATCCGAAACCGGGGCCGCCCTTGGGAGGCGGCCCCAATCCGGAGTATCCTGCATCGTCCCAGGATTTCTCCGATGCCCGACCTTCTGCTCCTCATCCTCTGGCCCCTGCAGGTCTTCGCCTTCAATCCGCTGCTCTGCGCCATTCTGGCCGGAACCTTTTCCATCCCGGTCTTCCTGCCCCTTTATTCGCCCTCCAGCCGGCTTGCGCTCGCCTGCTGCGCCCTCCCTTGGTGGGCGTTCTGCCTGCGCGAAGCGACGATTGCGCCCGACGCCCTGAGAACCGATCTGGCCGCCTACGGACTTGTCCTGGTAATCGCAGCGGTCGTGGGCGCTTGGCATCTCGCTCGCGGCCATCGCCGCCGAGCCCCGCCGGAATCGCCGACCCCCTGGCGCCAGCGGAGCGTCCTGCGCCGACGCTGAAGCCATGGCCGTCCAAGCCATCCTCCGCATGGGCGACGCCCGCTTGCTCGAGCCGGCGGCGCCCGTTGCCGCCTTCGGCACTCCCGAACTGGCTGCCCTGATCGCCGACCTTTTCGACACGATGACCGCCGCCGGCGGAGTCGGTCTCGCCGCCCCCCAGATCGGCGTAGGGCTGCAGGTGGTGATCTTCGGTTTCGACAAGAGCGAGCGTTACCCCGACGCCCCGCCGATCCCCCGGACCGTCCTGGTCAATCCGGCCATCCTGGCCTTGGGAGAAGACGAGGAGGAAGGCTGGGAAGGCTGCCTCTCGGTCCCCGGCCTGCGCGGCGTGGTGCCGCGCTGGCGCCGCATCCGCTACACCGGCTTCGACCCGGCCGGAAACCCCATAGACCGTGTAGCCGAAGGCTTCCACGCGCGAGTCGTCCAGCACGAATGCGACCACCTGATCGGGAAGCTCTTCCCCATGCGGGTGAGGGATTTCACCCGCTTCGGTTTCACCGCCGTGCTGTTTCCGGATTTAAGCGCCGGGACCGATTAGATCGGCCACCACCGTGACCAGGGCTTCGCCCAGGCGGCGGTGTTGTTCCGCGTCGAGATGGACGCCATCCACTGTGCTGGCGGGGGTCACCGTCCCGGCATCGAAATAGGCGCAGCCGAGGGTGAAGGCCACTTCCCGCAGCGCTGCCGCCAGGCCCAAGGACTTGGCCTCGCCCCCCGCAAATTTGGGGCCGACCGGACCCCGGGGATCGTCGAAAGGAGGCGGCGCGACGACGAGCACCGGCGGGACGGGCATGCCGGGCTCGATGGGTGCCGAGCGGATGGCCTGAACCAGGGCGGCCACGCCTTGGGCGGAATGCCACGCGCTGTGGGGATGCATGGACTGGAAGTCGTTGGTTCCGAGAACCAGGATCACCAGTTCCAGAGGAGAATTGACTTCGATGCGCTGTCCAAGACCGTCTATTCCCCGCCGACCGGGTTTGAAGGGATCGTCCCACACCGTGCGGCGGCCGTTGAGACAGTCCTCTATGACGCGAACCTCGAGCCCGCGACCGACCAGTCCGGTCTCCAGGACCCCCGGCCAGCGGGTCGCGAAATCGAATCGCCGACGGGTTCCCGGAACGATCCCCCAGGAGAGGGAATCGCCGTAGACGAGGATTTGCCGCATGGCCGCTCTCCTTTACGTGTTCCGACGATGATGACGCCATTGCCGGCGCCCCGCAAGCTTCAAGACGCGAACGGGTCGACGAAATTCCGGTCCACTCGCCATGGCCCCCATTCTCCTCCGCCCCGCCGACTGTCGCCCATCGGAAATCACTCCCCGCGCCGTGTTCGAAGGCCGGCGCGATTTCCTGCGCGCAGGTTTGGGGATGGTCGCCGGCAACCTCGTTTCCCGGGCTTGGGGAGAAACACCGGCCCACCGCGGCGCCCCCCTGGCCACGAACCTGCACAGCCCCTACTCGACGGCCGAAAAGCCTACTCCCTACACCGACGTCACCAGCTACAACAACTTCATGGAATTCGGCGTCGGCAAGCTGGACCCGGCCCGCAACGCCCACCGCCTGCCCACCCAGCCCTGGACGGTCACCCTCGAGGGGCTGGTCAGGAAGCCGCGCACCCTGGACCTCGACGACATCCGCCGCCTCGCTCCGCTGGAGGAGCGCATCTACCGTCTGCGCTGCGTCGAGGGCTGGTCCATGGTCATCCCCTGGATCGGCTTTCCCCTCGACGCCCTGTTGCGCCAGGTCGAACCCCTGGGCAGTGCCCGCTTCGTCGAATTCGTCTCCTACTACGATCAGGCCCGCATGTCGTTGCCCTTCTTCGTCGTCCTCGAATTTCCCTACGTCGAGGGCTTGCGCCTGGATGAAGCGCGCCATCCCCTGACCCTGCTCACCCTGGGCCTCTACGGCGAGGTCCTGCCCAACCCCAACGGCGCTCCGCTACGGGTCGTCATTCCCTGGAAATACGGTTTCAAGAGCGGCAAGTCCGTCGTCCGCGTCCGCTTCGTCGAGGACCAGCCCCTCACCACCTGGAATCGAGCGGCACCGCGCGATTACGGCTTCTATGCCAACGTCAATCCGCAGGTCGACCATCCCCGCTGGAGCCAGGCCAAGGAGCGCCGCATCGGGGAATTCCTGAAACGCGACACGCTGCCCTTCAACGGCTACGGCGAGCAAGTCGCCGGCCTCTATGCCGGAATGGACCTCGCCCGGAATTATTAAACGCCGGCCACCGCTTTGCTGCGTTGCAATATTCTGCGACCTGTCTTAGGATGGGGTTCATATTCAGACGTGGTTCAAGTCGTTGTGCATTGCACTTCCCCGGAGACCCGCCCATGACCGCTCCCCAGCGCATCTTTGACGTCAGCGATTTCGTCCAGCCTTCGGCCGGTGACCCCATCCGTTCGGTCCTCCTGGAAACGCCGGATTCGGTGATTGTCGTGTGGCACGCCCACCCCGGCCAGGAAATCGCCGCCCATCGCCATCCCGCCGGCCAGGACACCTGGATCGTCATTTCCGGTTGCGCCGATTACTTCCAGGGCAATGGAGTCTGCCGCCCCCTCAGCAAGGGACAAGTGGCCGTGGCCCGACCCGGAGAGGTCCATGGCGCCCTCAACGTCGGCGACGAAGGCTTCGTCTTCGTGTCGGTGGTGTCATCCAACGCAGCCGGATACGAACCGACCGATCCTTAACACGCCGCTCCACCGGGCGGCCCGGCGCTTGGTCGGAAACCGTTACAATCCGTCGCAATTCCCGCGACGTCTTGCGTCATAATGAAAAAAAACCGGCACCCTTAGCCGGATGGACGTTTGGGCGAGCCCATGTCCGAACGCCCCCGTTTCTCGGCTGCGGCGTCCCCCGCCGCTCATCCGGTCCTGCCGTCACCGGACCTTCTGAGCTTCCTCCCGCTTCGCCCGTGCGAATGGCGGACTTTTTCGCAGGAGACAGAATGACTCACGATCCTTTGGCAACGCTCTCTCTATTGCCGAGCTGGCCCCTCCACCTGGATAACGCCTTCTGGTTTGCCCTTCTGCTCGTGGTGGCTCCCCTGGCGGGAGAATTCGTCTTCCGCTACCTGCGCTGGCCCCGCATCGTCGGCTATACCCTGATCGGCCTGTTCGCGTCGGTGATCGATTTCGACACCAGCGGCCTGCAGATTCCCGCCTTGCTGCAGCGAGCGCTCGAAGTCGCCCTCGCAGTCCTGCTCTTCGAGCTGGGCAACCGCATCAATCCGCGCTGGCTGCTGGCCAATCCCTGGCTGATCGCCACCAGCCTCGCCGAAGCCGGCCTGACCTTCGTTGCCGTCACCGCCATGGCGCACACCCTGGGCCTCGGCTTGGGCAGTTCCATGGCCGTAGCGACGGTCTGCATGGTCAGTTCGCCGGCAGTCATCATGCGCGTCGCGGCAGAAATGAATGCCCGTGGCCAGGTCACCGAGCGGCTTCTGCTCCTCTCCGCCCTGAACACCATCTACGCGGTCGTCGCCCTCCAGGTACTGTTGGTGGCGCTTGGTGTCGTGGACGCCGGAGACCCCTGGAACGCGGCCCTCAACCCGCTCGCCACCTTGGCTCTCTCGTTCATCCTGGCTCTGCTCCTGGCATCCGCAGTCGGATTCGCCCAGCGCCGGATCGACGTCAGCGACGAGAACGGAGCCCTGTTGTTGCTCGGCCTCCTGTTCCTGGCCCTCGCCCTCGTTCAGACCCTGGGGGCCTCGCCTCTGTTGGTGCCGCTCCTCGCGGGAATACTGCTGCGCAGCCGGGATCCCCGTCCCCGCCTTTGGCCACGGCATTTCGGCACCGCCGGGGGAGCCCTGGTCGTGCTGCTGTTCGTGGTCAACGGCATGGCCACCGACTGGCGACTGATCGTCGGCGGCGGCCTCGTTGCCCTGGTACTCCTGGTGATCAGAGCAGCCACCAAGATCGCTTCCACCGTCCTTCTGGGGCGCCGCTCGGGGCTCTCGGTCCGCCAGTCTGCGGCCCTGGGCATCGCCCTGCTGCCCATGTCCGGCATCGCGGTCTTGCTGACGACCAGCCTGCACCAGGCGTTTCCCGAATTCGGCACGCGAGTGGCCTCGGCCTTGATCGGCGCCATTACGGTCATGGAGATCGTCGGCCCCTTGGCCACCCAGTGGGCGCTCAAATTCTGCCGCGAGGCCAATCTGACCCGGGGAGGCCGCCATGCTTGAGCCCTTCGCCGCTTCCCGCTGCCTGACCCTGGGTGTCGAACTCGAGCTCCAGCTTGTCAGCACCTACGACTACGATCTCGTCCCGGTCGCCCACGATCTGCTGCGCGTCCTCGACCAGCAGGGGTTCAAGGGCGACGTCAAACTGGAAATCACCGACAGCATGATCGAGGTGGCCACCGGCATCTGCAAGGATTATGCGGAGGCAGCGGAACAATTGGCCGCCTTGCGCGAAGGCCTGCTGCGGGCTGCCCGCCGTCTCGACATCGGCATTTGCGGAGGTGGCGTCCATCCCTTCCAACACTGGAGCGAACGGCGCATCTCCGAAGGCCCCCGTTACAAGCAGTTGAACGATCTCTACGGCTACCTCGCCAAGCAATTTACCGTCTTCGGTCAGCACGTCCATATCGGCTGCCCCGGGCCCGACGAAGCCCTTCTGCTGCTCCACGGACTGTCCCGCTACATTCCGCACCTGATCGCCCTGTCGGCGTCCTCACCCTATGTCCAGGGAGCGGATACCGGGTTCGACTCGGCTCGGCTCAACTCTATTTTCGCTTTTCCCCTGGCAGGTCGTGCTCCCTTCACCCTGACCTGGGCCGAGTTCCAGGACTATTTCGCCAAGATGGCCCGCACCGGGGTCGTCAACAGCATGAAGGATTTCTACTGGGACATCCGACCCAAGCCCGAATTCGGCACCATCGAGGTGCGCGTCATGGATACTCCCCTGACCGTGACCAGGGCAGCCCAATTGGCGGCCCTGATCCAGACCCTGGCCCGCTGGTTGATGATCGAAAAGCCTTTCCGCCCGGCCGAAGACGATTACCTGGTCTATACCTTCAACCGCTTCCAGGCCTGCCGTTTCGGGCTGGATGGCGTCTGGGTCGACCCGGCGAGCGGCGAGCAGTTGTCTCTCGGCGACGAGGTGGCCCGCCTGATCACCCGTATCGGCCACCATGCGGTTGAACTCGGCAGCGATGCCGCCATCGCCGAGCTGGCCGCCAACGCCCGCGCCCGCCGCAACGACGCCCGCTGGCTCCGGGAACACCATGCCAACGACCCTCTGCTGGCCGAACTGGTGCGTCAGCAGTGCCTCGTCTGGGCGGATGCATGAATGCCGGTGGCCCACGCCCGCTCCGCATCGGCCTTTCCGCCCGGCTCATGCACACGCCGCCGCGGGAACTCAACTTTCCCGGCAAGACGCTGCAATATCTTGAGCAATCCATCGCCCACTGGGTGATGTCCCACGGCGCATTGGTCTTCATGGTCCCGACGATCGAAAGCGGCGGCGGGGTCCAGCGCAGCGCCATCTCGGTCAGCAGCTATGTTCGCGAATTGGATGGGCTGATCCTCCAGGGCGGTGCCGACATGGCCCCGGAAACCTACGGCAGCAAGCCCTTGCGCGACGAATGGAGCGGCGACCGCATTCGCGACCGCTACGAGATCGAGCTCTTCTGGGAATTCGTCATCCAGGGCAAGCCCGTGCTGGGAATCTGTCGCGGTTGCCAGCTGATCAACGTCGCCCTGGGCGGAACTCTGATCCAGGACATTCCCACCCTGCGCCCCGAAGCTGCGCGTCACGCCGAGCCTTCCCTCTACGACGCCCACCAGCATGAAGTGATTCTGATCCCCTACACCCGCCTGGCTGAACTCTATCCGGACCAGAATCACGGCCGGGTCATCAGCATCCACCACCAGGCGATCGAGCGTCTGGGCAACGATCTTCTGGTCGAAGCCCAATCCGGTGACGGCATCATCGAAGCGATACGCTGGAGGGGGTCGGGCTATGTCGCAGGCTGCCAATGGCACCCGGAATTCCATCACAGCGGCGCCGATCTCCTCGACAGCAGCCCCATCGTGCTCGATTTCCTGGCAGCGGCCAAGGCAGCACGGCCCGTCCCTTGAGACCGTAGCGCGGACGGGGAATGGAAGCCCAGGCCGTTACTTGGCCTCCGGTTGCGCGAGCCAGCGCAGCACGGTTTCATACAGGGTCTCAGGCTCGATCGGCTTGCTGACGAAGTCGTTCATCCCGGCTTCCAGGCAGCGCTGGCGATCGCCCACAAAGGCGTTGGCGGTCATGGCCACGATGGGGCGTCCCGACCAGTCCGGCAGCCGCCGGATTTCCCGCGTGGCCGTCAGTCCATCCATATGGGGCATCTGCATGTCCATGAAGATCAAGCGATAGTCCGACCGCGCTTGGGCCTGGGCAACGCCTTGGACGCCGTCGCCGACGACGTCGACGACCAGTCCCACATCCTCCAGCAGGGTAGCGGCGATTTCCTGGTTGATCGGCTCATCTTCGACCAGAAGGATGCGCGCCCCGGAATGCTTGAGCTTCAAGAGCTTGGCCGGATCGGCATCCGCCGGGAGCTTGGCGGGCGATAGCGGACCGCGCATCTCGAACCAGGCGGTGAACCAGAAGGTGCTCCCCGTGTCCGCATTGCTCCGCAACCCGGCCTCGCCACCCATCAATTCCGCCAGGCGTTTGACTATGCTCAATCCGAGACCGGTGCCGGAAATCGCCCCCACCGCCCCACCCCGCCGAAAGCGTTCGAAGAGGTGCTCGCGCATTTGCGGCGCAACGCCCGGTCCGCTGTCCTCGACCTCGGCCAGCAGCAGGACTCGCCCTTCGGATTCGGCCTGACGGCTGATGCAGATACGGACAAATCCGGAAGGGGTGTATTTCACCGCGTTCGATGCCAGATTGAGCACCGCCTGCAGGTAGCGGGTCGCATCGCCCCAGACCAGGTAGCCGAGGCCGGGACAGGTCACCGAAAAATCGAGCCCCTTTGTCCTGGCGCGATCGATGAGCATGATCTGCAGCCGCTCGCCGATTTCGGCCAGGTCGAATTCCTTGGGATGAAGTTCGAAGCGTTCCGCCTCGATACTCGACAGATCGAGGATATCGTTGATGACTTCGAGCAGGTGGTTTGCCGCAGTGCCGATCTTGCCCACCATGGCGCGGTGCTCCGCCTGGTCAAGCCGATTTCCCAGAATATGGGTCAGTCCGAGGACCGCATTGAGGGGCGTCCTGATTTCGTGGCTCATGTTCGCGAGAAAATTGCTCTTGGCGCGGCTTGCGTCCTCGGCCCGCCGATTGGCCTCCTCCAGCGCTTCCAGCTGCTCGTGCAAGCGGGTGACGTCGACATGGCTGCCGACCATGCGGACCGGCCGGCCTTCGTCGGCCCATTCGACCACCAGTCCGGAACAGATGACCCAGACCGTCGAACCGTCCCGATGACGATAGCGCACCTCCCGGGAGTAGGGCTCCGAACCTCGGCTGGCGACATGTCGATCGAGGAGTTCGAGTAGCGCCTCGAGATCGTCGGCAAATAGGAGCGATCGCCACGATTCCTCGGTATTGGGCAGTTCGTCCTCGGCGTAACCGAGCATCTGCTTGAACGTTGCGCTCAGGTATTTCGATCCGGTCCCGAGATTCCAGTCCCAGTAGCCGACCATGCTGGTATCGAGCACCTTCTGGAGCACCGCCAGCTCCTGCTCCAGCGCGATTTTCCTGGTTTCCTGCTCGCCGGCCAGCCGGCGGGCGGTGACGTCCTCCGTGACGATCAGGATGCCGCCGATCTCGCCGGAGACCGACCGCCAGGGCAGAACTTCCCAATGCAGCCACTGCACGCGCTTGTCGGCACGGACGAATTGGTCCTCCGCGGCGCTGATGGTCTCGCCCGCCAGCGCACGCTGATGGACCGCCTTCCATTCGTCGCCGATTTCCGGGAAGACTTCGTAATGAGAACGGCCGATCAGATCGCGCTCGCCCAGGCGATAGTCCTCCAGCCACCTGCCGCTGGCAGCGACATAACGCATGTCGCGATCGAACATGGCAGCGGCCAGCGGCAGCGCTTCGACGAAGGTCCGCAAGCGGGCTTCGCTCTGCTGCAACGCTATGCGATTGCGATGGATCTCGGTCACATCGACCACCGAGGCAAGAGCGACCCGCTTCCCGTCGAGATCGAAGCTGCTCAGGCTGATGGCGGCCGGGAAAAGGCTGGCATCACGGCGCCGTCCGAACATGTCGGACCGGCCCGCCATATTGCGCGCCTGTTCGCTTCCGCCGAGGAATTCCTGGCGCATGGCGGCGTGGCCGGGCCGCAGGCCATCGGGCACCAGCGTTTCAATGGCGATGCCCGACATCTCGCCCGGACCATAGCCGAACATCGCCTCGGCAGCCGGATTGGCAAGCAGTATGGTTCCCTCGCGATCCGAGACGAGCAGTCCCTCCAGACAGGCCTGCCAAACCTTGCCAAAGCGCAGCTCGCTGGCCAGCCTGGCCTGTTCAAGACGATGGAGCTCGGTGATGTCGGAAAAACTGAGTACCGTTCCGGCAATTGCCGAATCTTCGTCGCGATAAGGGTCGATACGCATCAGGTAATGGTGTTCGCCGCGGCCGACTTCCTCGACGTGGGACTCGCCGGTCGCGACTACTCGCTCGACAAGCTCTCTCAGGGTGGGCAGGGTCAACTGGCAGGGGATGCCGTAAATCAGTTGGCCGAAATCGGTTCTGACCAGCCCGAAAATCCGCGTGGCGAGATCGTTGAAGCGCAGGACATGCCCCTCGCGGTCCAGAACGACCAGGCTCATGCGCACCGAATTCTGAATATTGCTCAGGGTCACGCTGAGTTGGGTCGCCTCGTGGGATTTTTGCCGCAATTCGTCATTGAGGGTGGTCAGTTCCTCGTTGGAAGCCTGCAATTCCTCGTTGGAAGCCTGCAATTCCTCGCCCGAAGCCTGCAATTCCTCCTGCATGGACTGGAGCTCTTCATTGGAAGCTTCGAGATTCTCGATGACATGGTGAAGCTGCTCCCGGGTGTCCGCGAGCTCCTGGCGCAGCCTTTGCACCTCTACGGCCTGCAGTCCATCCGATTCACGCGCCGCGCCGTCAGCGGATCTCGCCTCGCCGGCTTCCTCAAGGATGAGGAGAAAGCCCGATTCGACGGATTGCTCCCGCGGCTCGATGCGCCGCAGAATGGGCCGCACGCGTGCGACCCCCTCACCGGTGCCGACCATGACCGCCAGGCCCTCGAGGCTGGGCAGCCTCTCCTGGACCAGGCGATAACACATCGCCTTGAGCTCGCTGGCCAACTCGGGCCGGCAGAGCGAATACACCGCAAAATCCACTGCCCCCGGCGGCAGGCTGAAGAATATCTGGCCATGGCCGAAGAAATGAACGGGCTCGAAGCGTCCATTGAGGACCACTCCCGGGGGAGCGTATTCGGTCAGCGTATGGCGCGCGGCGGCGACCATATCTTCGCGGGAAGGACTGCTGGAAGGGCTCGTCATGGGCATATGACTCAAAGGTTTTGGCCAGGATGACCGGGGAAGTCGCAGGATGGCATCGACCGATCCGGAGCGCCGCCGAAATATCTTCAAGGCGCCATCAATGGGTTCGAATCCGGAATCCCGGATTCCGACGGATTCGGATTTTCCCAGCAGCAGGAGTCCGCCCGGACCCAGGGCGTAGGCGAAACTCTGGACAAGCTCAGCTTGCTGCTTGGGCGTCAGATAGATCAGGAGGTTGCGACAACTCACCATGTCCAACTTGATGAACGGGGGATCCGCCGTGACGTCGTGCAGCGCGAAGACGCACAGCTCGCGCAGCCAGTGGACCACCTTCCATTCGTCGCCTTCCCGCCGGAGCCAGCGCAGGCGGCGCTCGGGCTCCAGCACGGCCGTTTCCGCGGCGGAGTAGAACCCGGTTCGCGCGTGGGCCAGGGCAGCCTCGTCGATGTCGGACCCGATCACGCGAACCGCATAATGGCCGATTGCGTCGCCGAGGATTTCGGCCAGCAACATGGCCAGGGAATACACTTCCTCACCGGTGGCGCAACCAGGAACCCAGAGCCGGATCGAGTCTCCGGGCCGCTTGCGACCGATCAGTTCGCGCAGGTGCTGCTCCACCGCCGCGAACGCCTGAGGATCGCGAAAGAACGACGATACCGAAATCATGAAACACTGCTGCAGACGCAACGGCTCGTCGCCATGGGCATCGACGTACTGGATGTATTCGGGAAGAGTCTTGATGCCCAGGCTCAGATGGCGCCGACGGGTCTGGCGATGCAGCGTCGCCTCCTTATAGCGCGACAAATCGATTCCCGATACCTCGCTCACGCGCCTGAACAGCTGGACATAGGCCTCGACGTCGGCGGAATCGTGCTCCTCAGGTCTCTTTGCCCAAGAGTGCACTTCGGTTCCTAGCCAGACGGCGATCGAACCGATGGATCCGATACGATCCACGCAGCCAGACGCGATCACCGAGCGCGGCATGCCGGGCTGCAAGGCTTCTTCCGGCAATTGGGCAAGGACGCGGCCACCGGCCGCCTTGACGGCAAGGGCACCGATCGTCCCATCCGATCCAGCGCCCGAGAGCACGACGGCAATCGCCTTGGCGCCGAACCCGTCCGCGCAGGAGCGAAAAAAACGATCTACTGACGGGCCAATCAGGGAGCCGGCCAGCCGATCGGGAAGGGAGAAATGTCCGCAACGAATTTCGAGGTCGTGCCCCGGCGGCGCGACGTAGACATGACCGGGAGCCACGGCGAGACCTTCGCTCGCGGCAACGACCGGCAGCGGTGACGCCTTGGCGAGAATTTCGACCAGCATGTTGTCATGGTCCGGCGCTTGGTGCTGGACGATGACATAGGCTTGGCCAATTCCCGGGTCCAAGCCGCGAAGCAATGGCAGCAGCGCGTGCAATCCCCCCGCGGAAGCTCCGATCGCGACGAGCAGGAAATCCCCGGTCCTCTCCCCTTCGACCAATGGAGCGTCCTCCCGAAAAGCGGCATCTTAGCGCATGCCAGGCGCAAAATCATGCCCGGTGGCTGCAATGGCTACCGCTGCCGCGTGAGCCCCAGGGCGCTCGCCGCAGCTTCACCGCCGGGCGAAGCTTGGCGACGGCGCAGCACCGGAGAATCCAGGCGCGGCGCTCGGCTCGTTGAAGACGCCTCCTCCCGCAGCCCGGCGTTCTCGATACGAAAGCGGCCCATCCGCCGGGATCCATGAATCTATCTCGCGGAAGGCTTGAATAAGCCTCGCCCCAGCTGCTCTGCGCCCTCGGCAGAATCGGTGCTCATCGTCTTGGAGATGATCATGGCTCCCGAATCTGCCTCCCGCACCCTCGCCTACTTCCTGCTCGGAATTCTCGGCGCGGTCCTGTTTGTCGCCGTGGCCCGGGCCACCGATCAGCGCCGGATGGTTGGCTACGATCCCGCCGAATCCCTGGTCGCCGCCTGCGGCGCGCGCGCCCCGACTTTCTTTACCGATCGAGATCGCCTTGCGGTGTATGTGGAAAGCGCCCAAGGCCGGGTGGCCGGCCAGCCGGTACACCGGAGCGGCGAAGTCCTGGCCCTGGAGTGCCGACGTGCCGAAGGCGTGGTGGCAATCGTCACCGACCGCGGCGAAATTCGCCTGCGCCTCGTCGGCGTTACTCCTCAAGCGCTGGCACTCGTTCCCTGAGGCCCTTCCCGGAAGGCGGCCACCAACCAGTCCACAAAGGCCATGATCCAAGGTTTCTCCCGGGAGTCCGGGGCGAGAACCACATGGTAGCCGCGGTCCCGGCAGGTTACGGGAAAAGGTTGGACCAGGCTCCCCGCTGCCAGATACGACTCGGCGAGCTTTCCGACGCTGAGGGCGACGCCGTTCCCGGAGGCGGCCGCTTCCAGCATCAGGAGAGCGTCGTCGAACTGGACGCCGCTCGTGGGTTCCGGCCAGTCGAGTCCGGCGGCTTCGAGCCACGGTTTCCAGGGCATGCCGGTGGGGCGCAATCGCAGGAGGGTGGCCCGGGCCAGGTCGGCGGGGCGTTCGAGACCCCCGACGCGTCCCGGATAGTCCGGAGCGCAGACCGCAGTGAGCACCTCGTCCGAAAGCTTGTAGGCCACCAGCCCCGGCCAGAAACCGGCACCGTAGCGCAATCCCAGGTCCATTTCTCCCGACTTGATGTCGGCGCAGCGCATGGACGACGAAAGGATGAGGTCGATGTCCGGATGCCGGCGCTGGAAATCCGCCAATCGGCCGACCAGCCACTTGGCGCCGATCCCCGGGGCGACGCTCACCTTGAGGGTATGGCGTACTGCATGGACGATGCCCCGGGTCGCCGCCTCGATCTCGGCCAGCGCCCGACGAACTGCGCCAAGATAGGTCTCGCCTTGAGGGGTGAGGGCGACGGCGCGGTTGATGCGCAGGAAAAGCTTGACTCCCAGATCGCCTTCCAACTGCCGGATACGATGGCTGATGGCCGACTGGGTGACGCAGAGTTCGTCGGCGGCCCTTTGGAAGGACAATTGGCGGGCGGCGGACTCGAAGGCAGCCAACGCGTGGAGCGGAGGCAAACGGAAGGCAGCCATGGTCAGGATGGACCGGCGGCGGGGCGGCCCCGCAATTGACCGGGTGCGAGGTGCAGGGTTTTGAGTGTCAGTCGGCGCAGGGCTGTGGCGTCCGCGTAGCCGACCCGGCTCGCGATTTCCGCCACCGGCAGACGGGTGGTTTCGAGCAGATGGCGAGCGCGGCGCAGGCGTACCGCCTGGACCACGCCCCCCGGCGTCTGACCAGTGGCTCGGCGCACCCGCCGGGCCAGGGTCTTTTCCGTCACGTGCAACTGGTCGGCAAGCACTGCCAAAGGCGGCACTTCGGGCAGGCACTGCTCGATCAGCCCCTCCAGGCGCTTGACCGTCTCGTCGGTATTCTGGAGATGAGACCAGGCCATGTAGCAGGACTGGGAAGGGCGCCCATCCATCAGCAGGTAGCGGGCCACCAGATCGGCAATCTCATGGCCGTAAGCCTCACCGATGAGGACGAGCATGAGATCCATCTGGGCCAGAGCCGCACCGGCGGTCACCACCGGACCGTCCCGTACCACCATGCGCGCGACATCGGGCCGGCAGGCCGGGTAGCGCCGCTGGAGCAGCCCGGCAAGACGCCAGTGGGTGGTCGCCGCCCGCCCGTCCAGGAGACCCGCTTCGCCCAGCACGAGGACGCCCGAGCAGGATGCCGCGACGAGGCCCCCACGGGCACCATGGGCGCGAATCCGGTCGATGACGCGCCGTGCATCCGGCAGCTCGAGCCGACCGGCGATGCGCTCCCAGTCGAAGCGCCCGTCGCCGCCATGCTGCAGGCTGGGATGGTCGAGTCCCAAGCCGGGGACGACCACCAGGGACGCTCCGAAATCCTCTGCCTCTCCGAGGGTCTGGGCAGGAATCAGAAGGCCGTTGGACAAGGGCACCGCGGCGCTGCTCCCGAACACCTTCCAGGACCGGGCCGGAGCCCCCAGGCTCGCGGCGATGCGGTTGGCCGCCCCGAGGGCGTCCAGAGTGACGGCAACGCTGGACGCCAAGGCCCAGTCGAGAATCGCGACAGTGAAATCCGGCATGTCTGTTTTAGCACTAAGAATGTCTAATTGGACAGTCGCATCATGACCCGATTGGAGTTGCAATGCAAGCCACGCCTTCATCGGAGTTGGCCATGTCTGCCCTCGGAACCTCTGCCTGGTCGCGCCGCACCGGCGGCAAGCTTTCCCCTGCCGACCGCTGGCGGCTTGACCTCCAGTTGATCGTCTCCCGCATCGGCCGGCTCGCCGCCAGCACCCGCCGCCGCCTAGGTCTCGACGACCGCCTGCTCGCCCAGGCCGATTCGGCCGACCTGGGCTTGCCCGACTGCGCCGATGCGCGGCGCACTCTGGAACACGCCCGCTTTCTGCTTCCCGGATGGCTCCTCCAGCACAGCCTGCGCACCTATGCCTGGGGTTCCGCTCTGGCCAGAAGCAGGCGCGTCGCCTACGACCGGGAGCTGCTCTTCGTCGCCGCGGCCCTCCACGACTTGGCGCTGGCCGAACCGCGCCGCGCCTGCGCGAGTCCCGCATGCTTTGCCGCGCGGGGCGCCGCCTCCGCCGGGCGTTTTGCCGATTCCCTGGGCTGGGCTGCGGAGCGCAGGCAGCGCCTGGAAGACGCCATCAGCCTGCACCTCAACGTTCGCGTGCCGCTGGCGGCCGGTGCCGAGGCCCACCTGCTCCATGCCGGAGCGGCACTGGACTGCATCGGCACCGGGCTGGCCGAGATCGCCCCGCAGACCGTGCAGCAGATCCTCGACCGCTATCCCAGGCAGGGCTTCAAGTCCCGCATCGCCGATGCCCTGGAGACCCAGGCCCGCACCCACGAGAGCACCCGGACCGGGTTTCTGCTGCGGCTCGGCTTCAGCGGCCTGATTCAAAGCGCCCCCTTCCCCGAGTAACCCATTGCCCCTCCTCTTTCCCGGAGCCCACCATGCCCTACCTCGCCCTCAAGATCAGCCGCCCACTTCCTGCAACGGCCGCCCGCCAGTTGGCCGGATCCCTGACCGGCCTCACCGTCGCCCTCCTGGGAAAAAAACGGGAAGTCACCGCGGTCGCCATCGAAACGGCCTCCCCCGGGCACTGGTTCGTCGGCGGCAATGAAGTCGATCCCTGCCCAGGCACTGCCTTCCACCTGGAAATCCTGATTACCGAAGGCACCAATACCGAACAGGAGAAAGCCGATTTCATCGCCGCCGCCTGGTCGGCGTTGGAAACAGCCCTGGGGCCGCTGGCCTCCGCGAGCTATTGCGTGATCCGGGACCATGACGGCAGGGCCTGGGGCTACGGCGGCATCACCCAGACCGCGCGGCGCCGCGCCGCCGCCGGCGCGAGCCTGTAAAGACATCCCCCTCAGGAAAGCCTACGCAGATGGGAAAGAAGCGATCGCCATTCCGCGGCGTAGATCCGGCGCCAATAGCGACCCGCCAGCCATGCGGCCAAAGCCCGCAGCCGGGAAGCCTCTCGCCGCTGGACCTTGGCGCGAATGCCGGCAACCAGAGACTTGCGGGCAAACCCCGTCCACACAGGAGGTGCCGGAGCGAGAAGATTCGGTCCGCAATAGGGAGCCACTTCGTCGAAAAAAATGTGCTCCAGAACTCCCGGCGCTACCCCGTCCAGGCGATCCGCCAGGGCAGCATAGTCAACGTCCTGATCGACGAACACTTCGGCCAAGACCTCCCAGAGGACTTCCCGCTCGGCCATGGATGGAGCGACCGGCGCCTTCAAGGAGTTTCAGCCCCCGCCGCCGATCAGATATGCGGCCAGCAGTTCGTCCTCCAGCACCAGCCCATTTCCCGTCCGGGTGAGGATGCCCGCACGTTTCAATTTTTCGAGGGCGGTGCGCACCCGGGCGACGGTTGGATTCGCTCCGGGCACAGCCGCCAGCCGGGAACGCGTCTCGCGCCCCAGGGGCGGCAGCCCTTGAGCAACCGCAGTGAGAACGCCCCGTTCGAAAGCATCCAGCGTATTGAGCAAGGCCTGCCATCCCGCAACCTGGCGGGCATCGGCCATGAAACTGGCGAGCCCGGCGTCAGGATCGGTCTCGCCTTCGGCAGACATGGTCTTGACGATATCCCTCATGAGGGCTGGCTTGCAGCCGATACGGGTGAAGAGGCGGCGCAGATCTTCCAGCCGCGGCGCCCTTCCCTGGTGCACTTCGGCAAAGCGATCGGTAAGACGCACCAGGAATTCATCCCCCAATACGGGAAAGGTGAGGAGCTGGGCAAACTGGTACATGGGGGTGCCGACGGCAGACAGGATGCGCGCCAGCCCCTCCTGGGACGACCCGGTCAATACCGCTTCGACCTGGTCCTGGCGCTTGTGGAGGACCGCCCGCAGGGTGGCAAGGAGATCGCCGCCCCGGGCCTGATCCGCCAGGGCCTGGGCTTCGTCGAGGAGCAGGAGGACGCGCCCTCCATGCTCCAGCCCAAGGCGGACGACGAGAGCATCGAAACGCAGGGCGGGATCGTCGGGAAGACCGCGGCGCCGGGGTTCGTCCCCGAGATCGATGCTCGCCCCCAGGGCGCCGATCTTCTTGACCTGGGTCCTCGCCAGACGGCCTATGGTTCCCGGGGGAACGGCAAGATCGTCGAGGGCTTCCTCCAGAGCATGATTGATCGCCTCCAGCGGTGCCGCCTTGTTCAGCCAGAGGTCGGCATAGACCGGAAGCAAGCCTTCGGTCCGGGCGATGGGAGCAAGATCGTGGTCGAGGAACCAGGTCTTGCCGACCCGACGCGGAGCAAAGAGGGCGAGCGGCCGCCCCGGCTGCGCGGCAAGCAGGGCAAGATAGCTGCGGGCCAGGTCCGGTCGATGGATATCGATGGTGTCGAAGCTGGACATGGCCTTATTGTGGCGCCCTGCGGAGAAATTCGCAATTGCTGTTTTATCGACAATCGACCGCAGGACCGCAAGCGAGCGGGCTCTCCTGGTGGAAGATAAACCCGTTTAGAATTCCTCTACCCATGAAAGGAGAATCACTGTGATTTCAATGCTATCGGCCAAGCCCCGCCAGCGGACCCTGGCTCCCATCGTATTCGCCACCCTTGCCGTTTCGACGGGCGCTGCTCTGGCCGGCGGATTCACCCTATCCAGTTCCGACATCAAGCCCGGCGGCCCGATCAAGCACGAACAGGTCTTCAACGGCTTCGGCTGCAGCGGCGGCAACGTCTCGCCGGCCCTGGCCTGGAAGAACGCTCCTGCGGGAACCCGAAGTTTCGCCCTCCTCGTCCATGATCCGGATGCCCCAACCGGAGGCGGCGGATTCTGGCATTGGCTGGTGGCCAATCTCCCCGCCGGGACCAGCGAACTCCCCGCCGGAGCAGGCAAAGGCGACGGTTCCGCCCTCCCCGCAGGAGCGGTACAGGTGAATACCGATTTCGGCGCCCCCGGTTGGGGTGGCCCGTGCCCGCCGGTGGGAGACAAGCCCCATCGCTATCATTTCACCGTCTATGCGCTCAAGGTCGATAAGCTCGACCTGCCTCCCGGGACTACCGCTGGGGTCGCGGGCTTCCTGATCAATGCCAACGCCCTCGGCAAAGCCACCCTCACGGGACGCTACGGGCGCAGCAAGTAAGCGGCCATGGCCGAACTCGGTCCGGTCGCCCGTACCGCCTACTACTGCTGTCTGCTGCGAGCGGCAGATGCGGCACGACCGGATCCCCTGTGCGGCGACCGGCACGCTGAGCGTTTCCTGGATGCGGCCATTCGGCGGGAATTGGCCCCCCTGCTTCGGTTCCGCGGGCCGAGCGAAAGCAACGTCGCCCGCCATCGACTGGTGGACGATCTGCTCCGCCAGGCCATCGCGGCCTGCCCCGAGCGACGCGTCTTCGTCGTGGGAGCCGGGTTCGACACCCGGGCGTTTCGCTTGCCCGGGGGGCGCTGGTGGGAGTTCGACGATCCTGCGCTGTTCGCTCTCAAGGAAGCGCAACTTCCGGCGGCGACGGCCCCCAACCCGCTGATCCGGGTTGCCGTCGATTTCGAACGGGAATCCCTGGCCACCCACCTGGAACCCCTGGCCGGCGACGACGAAGCGCTGGTCGTCCTGGAAGGGGTCAGCATGTACCTGCCCGACGCCGCCCTGACCGCGTTCGCCGCCACGTTGCGCCGTGCCTTGCCCCGGGCGATCCTGGTTTGCGACTTGATGACCCCTGCCTTCGATCGCCGTTTTGGCCGCGGTATCCGCCGCGAACTCGCGAGTCTTGGCGCCCGTTTCGCTCCCCGTAGCAGCCATCCCCGTACGGCCATCGAAGCCGCCGGCTATCGGGTCCGGCATTGTGCGTCCATCGTCGATCGAGCCCGGGAAGCGGGCCGCCTCCGAATTCCCCGCTGGCTCCTGGCCACCCTGCTGCGGGAGTTGCGCGACGGTTACGCCATATGGGTCTTCGGCCCCGACTGATTGCGTCCGCCCACGGAGGTTTGCGGGAAATTCCATCGCCGACGCCCGCTTCGCCGGGGAGCGAGCGAGGGCGATGACGAGGCGGAAGGTCGCGAATTGCCACCTTGACCTCCCGGTCTCGGCGTCTATGCTGGAAGTAGCCGGTCACCCACAATGCCCCCAAGACCGGAACAACAAAGACAACGCTCAACCACCCCAGCGGTGGACCCGATGACAATCAATCTGGCCGATTGCCAAAGGAGATGCGATGCTATCCCTACAAGACGTTCTCGATTATTGCGACCTCGATGAAGGTGAAATCGCCGCAGTCGCCGAGCATGAGCACATCCCTCTCACCATCGCCGCCGAAGTCGGCGAGGCGCTCCTGGCGAGCCCGGAGGGAGTCGTCAAGCTCCACACGATGATCATCGAAAACATGGAGCATGCCCTGGAGCGGGGGCACACCGCTCACGCACAAGAACTGGTCTGTACCTACCGCCACCTGCAGCGTACCCATCCGTTGCCGAATGCCCGCGTCTGATTTGCTCTTCCTCCTCTGAGGAACGGCCGGACCCCCTGCCCGGCCCATCCCCGACCCTCGACCCCGGGGGGTCGGGTTTTTTTAGGACGAAGCGTCTGCAGCGTCCCGCGCCATCACGTCTTGCCCTAGGCGTAACCGTGCTCGACGGCGTACAGGGCTGCCTGGACGCGGCTGGAGATGTGCAATTTCTTGAAGATGTTTTGAATATGGATCTTCACCGTGCTTTCGGCCAACTCCAGACTCCGGGCGATCTCTTTGTTGGTATCGCCGCGGGCTAACTTGCCGAGTATCTCTTTTTCACGGGGTGAGAGCCGTTCGGGCTCAACCACCACCGCAACGGATTCGCTCTGGCCCTGGGCGCGGAAGCCCTGCACCAGTTTGGTGGTCATCTGGGGCGAAATCACCGATTCACCCCGGGCCACCCGGTGCAAGGCATCGACCAGGGCCTCGGTTTCGATGTTCTTGACGAGATAGCCCGAGGCGCCGTTCTTGAGGCAATCGAGGAGGTCCTCGGTGTCTTCCGAGACGGTGAGCATGAGGACGTGGGTTTCGGGAACCGACTCGCTGATGAAGCGCACGGCATCACGACCGGACACCCCCTTCATGTGCAGGTCGAGCAGGACGACGTCCGGACGCAGCGTCTGTGCCCGCTTGACGCCATCGAGGCCATCGGAGACATCGTCCACCACTTCGAACTCCGGGTGACGCTGGAGCAGCGACTTGATGCCGCGGCTGAACAGCACATGATCGTCCACGATGAGGACGCGAATCTTGTTTTCCATGGTCACACTCTCTCCTTCACTTTTTCCGCTCCAGACTGACGGCGTTCCAGGGTCAGAACCACGTGGGTTCCCTCCCCCGGTGCCGATCGGACGGTGCACTGACCGCCGACGCGCTGGGCTCTTTCCTGCATGATGCCTAGTCCGATATGGCGGCCGCTTTCGTCCCGTACGGCCGGGTCGAAACCGACTCCATCGTCGTCCACCGAGATCATCGTCCCCTTGGGGCCGCGCTCGACCCTCACCCGAACTCCGGTCGCCAAGGCGTGCTTGCGCACGTTCGAGAGCGATTCCTGCACGATGTGCATGACTTGCACCTGGTCGTCAGGGGGCAGCGGAATTCCAACCCCCACCGATTCGAAGGCGGTGGAAATTCCGGTCTGGGTCTGAAAACGGTCCAGGGTCGCGCGAATGGCCGAATCCAGGTCCGCTTGGCCCACCCGGGTGCGGCAGTGGACGAGCAATTCCCGGACATCCTCATAGCTCTCGTGGATGCCTTCCCGAATCTGCTCGACGGTCGCCTGCACTTCATCCTGGCGCCGGCGATCGAGGGACTGCTGAAGCAGTTGGACCTGGATGTTGAGAAAAGCGAGTCCCTGGGCGATGGAATCGTGGAGTTCCTGGGCCAGCAGGTTGCGTTCCTCGTAAGCCGCCAGCTCCCGCTCCCGGGAGCGCAGCCGCTGGTTTTCCACCGCTACGCCCAGGTGCTGACCGAGGGTTTCCAGTAAACAGATCTCGGGCCGGCCAAACTCCCTCGCCGAATCGAAATAGAGGTTGTAGATTCCCAGCATCCGCTTGTTGTGGCTGATGGTGAACGCCGTGGTGGTGGTCACCCCTTCGCGGATGCAGTTGGAGAGGGTAAGTTTTTCGGGCCGGGACTTGAGATTTACGATCACCGATTCCCCGCTCGCGAGGGCATCGCCGCAGACGCACTGGTGGCGGGCCATGGCGAGTTCGCATTCGACGAATTCGGCCGACAGCCCCTCCTGGGCCACCAGGTACAGCTCGTCGTCGGGGCCCGAACAGAGGCGGACCGAAGCTGCCTTGGCGCGGGTGGCAATTCGCAGGCGCTGGACGAACCCCTCGCACAAGTCGTCGAGGGTCGCCGGTTCGCTGAGGAAGGCAGTCACCTCATAGAGCAGACCGAGTTCCAGATTACGGGATTCCAGACTGAGGGTCTTGGCCGAAACGCGGTCTTCCAGGGTCGAGTAGAGCTCCTGCAGATGATCGGCCATGCGATTGAACCCCTGGGTGACCACGCCGAATTCATCCCGGGTTTCCACGGGAAGACGTACTGAGAAATCGTCGGCTGCCATGCGCCGTATGCCCGTGTAAAGCCGGTCCAGCGGACGGATCACGAGAACGAAGAAAAAGCGGATCAGCGCCGCGGTGGCCAGGACCGCCAGCGCCACCAGCGCAATCTGAAAGACCCGCTGCAGGTTGGCGCCGAAGGTATAGAGCTGCTCCATGCGAACGACGACGGCGTTGATCTGGGCGACGAAATCGGGGACCCATGCCCGGTATTGCTCGGTCGCCATCCGGCGTCCATTGTCGTCGGTCGCGGCCAGGTAACGCTCGACCAGCGGGCGCCCCGTCGAAGTCCAGGCCGAGCGGACCGCGGAAAGGCCTGCTGCGACGTCCGCATCCCGGGGGGGGGCCATGGGACGTATCGGGTCCCCGGTTTCTAGCCCGTTCAAGACCGCCTCGAAACGCCCGACCTCCTCGCCCAAGGTCACGCCGGCGGTCGATTTCCCTTCCACCCCCTCCACCATCAACAGTCCGATGCGATAGGAGCGCATCCGCTGGCTCCCGGCATCGTTGATCGCCGCGGCGCTGCCCTCGAGTTGCCAGGACACCAGGAGCGTGAGTCCGATTCCCACCACCGCAGCGAGGAAAAAGAGCACGAGCATCCCGGTAATGCGATTGGCGAGCCTACTCGGGCTTTCAAGGATGAAAGGGGGCTCGATATCCTCGCTCATGGCTACTTGGCAAATCCGGTTTCCCGGGAGTCAAGGAAAACCCCCCGCGCGGGGGCGGGGGGAAAGGGAGGTCCACCAGTGCCGAGGAGCACGGCGGGTACTACAAAGTCTTATTGTTCTCAGGCCCGACGCTTCATCCGCACCACCTGATAGGAACGCCCCAGATAATTGAAGGGCGCCGTCAGGGCATGAACGAGGCGAGTGAAAGGGAAGAGCAGGAAGACAGTCATGCCGAGGAACATATGGAACTTGAACACACCATCGACGCCGTCCAGCAGTTCAGGCCGCGGACTCAGGGTCAGGATGCTCTGCACCCATTGGGAGAGCGCCAGCATCACTTCCGGATTGCCGTGATTGGCATGGCCGACGGACACCGGGATCGTCGACAGTCCGAACAGCAAAGTCACCATCAGCCACGAAAGGATGAAGATGTCCGAGTAGCGGCTGCCCGCCCGCACCCGAGGATTGAACATGCGGCGCAGCCACAGGATGACGCCGCCGATCAGACACATGATGCCGAACACCGTTCCGGCGGAAATCGCCAGCCACTGGTGCTGCATATCCGATACGCCGAAGGCCAGCCAAAGGCCATGGGGAAGGACCAGACCGGCGAAATGGCCGGCAAAGATGGCCAGGATACCGATGTGGAAGAAATTGCTCGCCAGCACCATGTTGGCGGTCGAGAGCAATTGAGTCGAGTCGGTCTTCCAGGTGTATTGCTCATGGTCGTAACGGATCCAGCAGCCGACCAGGAACACGGTCAAGGCGATGTACGGATACACCGCGAAGATGAGCTTGTTCAGGAATTCCATGTTCGTTTTCTCCTCAGGCTGCCAGCTTCACCAGCGAGCCGTGGTTGTCGATGATGCGGACGAGGGCGGCATAGGGGCTCCCGACCTTTTCCAGATTTTCGGCGATGACCTTGAGCACCTTGCCGGCGTCGCCCAGGAATACCTTCGCCTCGTCTTCCCGCAACTGGGAGACGAACTCCAGGAGCAGCGGAAGGTAATCCGGCAGCTCGGTTTCCGGGTGGGTGAAGCCGTAGGTCTTGAGGTATTCGGTCAGGTCGATGAGGGCCGGACCGCGGGTCTTTTCCTCGCCGAAGATGTGATGGGTCAGGTGCAGGCTATGCTCGGGCGTGAGATCGAAGGTCTGAACGTAGCGCGATTGCAGTTCGGTCGGATCGGCCGCCAGCGCATCGTCGATGAAGCGTGCGATGGCCAGACGCTCGTCCGGCGAGAAGACCTGCTCGCGGTCGAATCCGAGGACCAGATCGCGGGCTCCCCCCGCCTCGCCGACCGCCTGGCGGAGTTCCGCCAGGAATTCGGGAGTGGGGTAATCGAGCAGCGCCGACAAGAGTTTGAACACTTGCATGATCGGCTCCTCAGTAGTCCTTCGGTGCGGCGAAGGGCGCCAGTTCGCGGGGCTCTATGGTTTCCTTGCGCCGCTCGGGGAACAGGGAATTCATCGAGATGCCCGACGAGGAATCGTTGCCGAAGGTGAAGCCGTTCTGTCCCTGGAACCCGTGGTAATCCTCGATGTGCGTTTCCTGATGCGAAGTCGGGATGACGAAGCGGTCTTCGTAGTTGGCGATGGCCAGATAGCGATACATGTCCTTGGCCTGCTGCTCGGTGATGCCGGCAGCGACCAGAGCCCGCGTATCCGCCTTGCCTTCGACGTGGATCGAACGCTGGTAGGAGCGCATGGCGATCATCCGGTTGAGCGCCGAGACGATGTACTCTTCGCGGCCGGCGGTGAGCAGGTTGGCCAGGTACTTGACCGGCAGACGCATGGCCTCGGCCTTGGGAATGCAGCCGTCGGACTCGGTGGGCAGCTTCTTCTGGTCGATCTGGGACTGCACCGGAGAGAGCGGCGGCACATACCAGACCATCGGCAGGGTGCGGAACTCGGGATGCAGCGGGAAGGCGATCTTCCATTCGACGGCCATCTTGTAGATGGGCGACTTCTGCGCCGCTTCGATCCAGGATTGAGGAATGCCGTCCTTCTTGGCCTGCTCGATGATCTTGGGATCGAAAGGATCGACGAAGATATCCAGGTGAGCCTTGTAGAGATCCTGGTCGTTGTCGGTGCTGGCGGCGTCGAGCACCTTGTCGGCGTCGTAGAGGATGATGCCGTTGTAGCGGATGCGGCCGACGCAGGATTCCGAGCAGACCGTGGGCAGGCCCGATTCGACGCGGGGGTAGCAGCCGATGCACTTCTCGGCCTTGGACGATTCCCAGTTGAAGAAGACCTTCTTGTAGGGACAGCCGGAAATGCACATGCGCCAGCCGCGGCAGCGGTCCTGGTCGGCCAGCACGATGCCGTCTTCCTCACGCTTGTAGAGGGCGCCGGAAGGACAGGAGGCGACGCAGGCCGGGTTGATGCAGTGGTTGCAGATACGCGGCAGGTAGAGGTGGAAGGTGTTCTCGAAGGACTTGTAGATCTCCTTCTCCATGTTGGAGAAGTTCTGGTCCTTGGCCCGCTTGTGGAACTCGCCGGCCAGGTCGTCTTCCCAGTTTGGACCCCAGGTGATCTTGTCCATCTTTTCGCCGGTGATCAGCGAAATCGGGCGGGCCGTCGGAGCCGCCTCGGACAAGGGTGCGTTCTGCAGGCGGGCGTGATCGTAGGTGAAGGGCTCGTAGTAATCGTCGATCTGCGGCATGTTGGGGTTGGCGAAGATCTGGATGAGCTTCTTCAACTTGCCGCCGGCCTTGAGCTCGAGCTTGCCGTTGATCTTGGTCCAGCCGCCCTTCCACTTCTCCTGGTTCTCCCATTCCTTGGGATAGCCGATGCCGGGCTTGGATTCCACATTGTTGAACCACACGTACTCGACCCCCTTGCGGTTGGTCCACACGTTCTTGCAAGTGACCGAGCAGGTATGGCAGCCGATGCACTTGTCCAGATTGAACACGAGCGCGAATTGAGCGCGAATTTTCATTTCATTCTCCTAATGTCGGTTACCGTGACGGTCAGCGCTTGCCGATACTCTCGGGGTTGCGTTGGGCTTCGCGCTCCGGCGTCAGCGGGCGCTCCAGCCAGTCGATGGACTGGTCCTCGACCTTGTGCAGGACGACCTGCTCGTCGCGGTTGCAGCCGACAGTACCGTAGTAGTTGAAGCCGTAGGCCAGTTGGGCGTAGCCGCCAACCATGTTGGTAGGCTTCACGACGACCCGGGTGACCGAGTTGAGGATGCCGCCCCGCTTCTTGGTGGAGGGCGATCCCGGCACGTTCACGTTTTTCTCCTGGGCGTGGTACATCAGGGCCATGCCGCGGGGAACGCGCTGGGAAACCACCGCCCGGGCCATGGTGGCGCCGTTGGCGTTGATGGCTTCCACCCAGTCGTTGTCCTCGATGCCCACCGACTTGGCGTCGTCCTCGGCCACCCAGATGTAGGGGCCGCCGCGGAACAGGGTCAGCATGCGCAGGTTGTCCTGGTAGCTGGAGTGGATGCCCCACTTGGAGTGCGGGGTGATCCAGGACAGCGTCAGGTGCGGCTTCTTCTTCACGTTGGCGGGCACCACGTGGTGGGCCTTCAGGTCGACCGGCGGCTTGAAGGTGCAGAAGCCTTCGCCGAAGTCGAGGAACCACTCGTGGTCCTGGTAGAAGTGGGCACGGCCGGTGAGCGTCCGGAAGGGAATGTGCTCGTGGATGTTGGTGTAGCCGGCGGTGTAGGACACGGTCTCCGACTCGATGCCGGACCAGGTGGGCGCGGTGATGATCTTGCGCGGCTGGGCGACGATGTCGCGGAAGGTGATCTTGTCCTCGTGGCGGCCGGCGTAGAGGTGGTGGTGGTCGATGCCGGTCTTCTTGGAGAGGGCGGTCCAGGACTTGTGGGCCACTTCGCCATTGGTTTCCGGCGCCATGCGCATCACCGAGTCGCAGACGGCGATGTCCTCTTCCAGGGACGGCATGCCCTTGGACACGCCCTCTTCCTGCACGGTGCGGTTGAGGATGGCCAGTTCCTTGTACTCGTGCTCGGTATTCCAGTCGATGCCCTTGACGTTGTTGCCGATCTTGGTCATTAGGGGGCCGAGGGCGATGTACTTGTTGTAGGTCTGGCCGTAGTCGCGCTCGACGACCTTGATGGCTGCCATGGTCTTGCCCGGAATCGGGTCGCATTCGCCCTTCTTCCAGTTCTTGACCTGACCGAAGGGGGTGCCCAGCTCCATGGCGGAGTCGTGCTGCAGCGGCAGCGCCACCAGATCCTTCTTGGTGCCCAGGTGCTTGGCCGCCAGGCCGGAGAAAACCTTGGCCAGGGTACGGAAGATCTGCCAGTCGGACTTGGACTCCCAGCCCGGGGTGACCGCTTCGCCCAGGGGATGGATGAAGGGGTGCATGTCCGTGGTGTTGAGGTCGTTCTTCTCGTACCAGGTCGCCGTGGGCAGGATGATGTCGGAGTAGGCGCCGGTGGAGTTCAGACGGAAGTTGATGTCCACCATCAGGTCCAGCTTGCCGGCCGGGCCTTCCTCCAGATACTTGACCTGGGTGCAGGCGGCGCCGGCGGTGCCCTCCTGCATCACGCCGTTCTGGGCGCCAAGCAGGTGTTTGAGGAAGTACTCGTGCCCCTTGGAGGAGGTACCGATCAGGTTGCCACGCCAGACGATGAGGTTGCGCGGCCAGTTGACCGGGTTGTCCGGGTCGGCGAAGGCGACGTCGAGCTTGCCTTCCTTCAACTGCTGGGCGACGTACTTGCCGACGGCGGCCTCATCGGCGGCGCCTGCCTTTTCGGCTTCGGCAAGCAGCTCGATGGGATTGCGGTTGAAGTGGGGCGCGCCCGGCAGCCAGCCCATACGGACGGCATCCACGTTGTAGTCGGCCAGGGTGTAGCCCTTGTTGCGGTTCTTGCCGGCAGGGGAGAGCAGCGCATCGGCATCGACCGTCTCGTAGCGCCACTGGTCGGTGTGGAAGTACCAGTAGGAAGTGGAATTCTGGTGGCGGGGCGGACGGTGCCAGTCGAGACCGAAGGCGATGGGCGCCCAGCCGGCCTGAGGCCGCAGCTTTTCCTGGCCCACATAGTGCGCCCAGCCGCCGCCGGTCTGGCCGACGCAACCGCACATGTGCAGCAGGTTCATGATCGAACGGTAGGCAAGGTCGTTGTGATACCAGTGGTTGATGGCGGCACCCATGATGACCATCGAGCGGCCCTTGGTCTTGGAGGCGTTCTCGGCGAACTCGCGGCCAGTGCGCTCCAGGTCGGCAGCCTTGACGCTGGTCTGCTTGGCAGCCCAGGCCGGGGTGTAGGCGACATTGGCGTCGTTGTAGGAGGTGGCGACGTTGCCGCCGCCCAGGCCACGGTCGATGCCGTACTGGGCGATTTGCAGATCGAACACGGTAGCGACCAGGGCATCCTCGCCGTTGGCCAGTTTGAGCTTCTTCACCGGCACATTGCGGAAGAGCAGATTGGGCTCACCTTCAGTAAAGTGGGGGAAGCCCACGGAAGCGACATCGTCGCGGTTTTCGATGCAGGTCAGGGCCAGCTCGGTCTGGGCGCCGGCGCCGGATTTCTCAAGCAGGTTCCACTTGCCGTCCTCGCCCCAGCGGAAGCCGATGGAGCCGTTGGGCACCACATAGCCGTTGCTCTTCTTGTCGAAGGCGACAGTCTTCCAGTCGGGGTTGTTGGTCTCGCCCAGGCTGCCATCGAAGTCGGAGGCGCGCAGGTTGCGATCGGTAAACCAGTCCTCGCCCTGCTTGCGCAGGAGAACCAGCATGGGCAGGTCGGTGTACTTGCGGGCATATTCCTGGAAGTACGGATCCTGCTTTTCGATGTAGAACTCCTTCAGCGCCACGTGGCCCATGGCCATGAAGGCCGCGGAGTCGGTGCCCTGCTTGACCGGCATCCAGAGGTCCGCAAATTTCACGTACTCCGCATAGTCCGGGGCCATGGAGACGACCTTGGTACCCTTGTAGCGCACTTCCGTCATGAAGTGAGCGTCGGGGGTGCGGGTCATCGGCAGGTTGGCGCCGGTGATGATCAGGTAAGTGGAGTTGTACCAGTCGGCCGCTTCAGGCACGTCGGTCTGCTCTCCCCAGGTCTGGGGAGAGGCGGCGGGCAGGTCGCAATACCAGTCGTAGAAGGAGCCGCAGGCGCCGCCGATGAGGGACAGATAGCGGGAGCCGGCGGCGTAGGAGATCATGGACATCGCCGGAATCGGCGAGAAGCCGTAGATGCGGTCCGGGCCCCACTTCTTGATCGTATAGACGTTGGCGGCGGCGGCGATTTCGGTCACTTCTTCCCAGGTGGTGCGGACGAAGCCGCCCAGGCCGCGCACGCCCACGTACTTGATGCGCTTCTGGGGATCATTCTGGATGGCTTCCCAGGCTTCGACGGGGTCCTTGCCGGTCTTGCGCTCGGCCCGGTAGAGGTCGAGGAGCCGCCCGCGAATCATGGGGTGCTTGATGCGGTGCGGCGAGTAGAGGTACCAGGAGAAGGAGGCGCCGCGCTGGCAACCGCGCGGTTCATGGTTGGGCAGATCCTCGCGGGTGCGCGGATAGTCGGTCTGCTGCATCTCGAAGGCCACCAGACCGTTCTTGACGAAGATCTTCCAGGAGCAGCCGCCGGTACAGTTCACACCGTGGGTGGAACGGACCACTTTGTCGTGACGCCAACGGTTGCGGTAGGAATCCTCCCACTGGCGGTCTTCGTTGGTCACGATGCCGTGGCCGTCGGAGAAGCTGCTCTGGACCTTGTTCAGGAATTTCAGGCGGTCAAGAAAATGACTCATTGTTTGCTCCTAGGTGAGTGGCCCGTCCGCCGGGCCACAGTCGGTTTTCGTTGAGGTGAGCTCAGGAAATCAGGGATTCTTGGCGTAGGCGTTCTTGCGCAGATAAAACCACCAGTTGATGACGACACAGACGGCGTAGAAAACGGCGAAGCCGTACATGGCGTTTTCCGGGGTACCGGCCTTGATCTGGTCGCCGATGACCACCGGCGCGATGAAGGACCCGTAGGCGGCCACCGCGGAAGTCCAGCCGAGCACAGGGCCGCGCTGGTCCTGGTCGAAGAGGACGCCGACGGTACGGAAGGTGGAACCGTTGCCGATACCCGACGCCGCGAAGAGCACCACGAACAGCGTCATGAAGACGAAGAAGTACTGCTCCGGCGTGGCCGAGTGGTAGGCCTGGAACATCACGTAGCCGGTGGCGCCGGAGGCGATGACGAGAACCAGGGAAATCACCTGGGTGACGATGGACCCCCCGACCTTGTCGGAGATCCAGCCACCGACCGGACGGATGAGGGCGCCGACGAAGGGGCCGATCCACGCGTAGGTCAGCGCCGAGGGGGCATTGGGATTCTTCAGCGCGTGACCCCAGGCACCGGTCGCCGGATCGAGGACGTGCTGGAAGCCGAAGATCACCGTGATCGACAGGGGCAGCGCCATCGAGAAGCCGATGAAGGAACCGAAGGTCACCACATAGAGCGCCGTCATCGACCAGGTATGCTTGTTGCCGAAGATGGCGAACTGCTTCTGGATATTCGCCTTCATCGTACCGAAGGCGACCAGACGCATGATCAGCAGGGCCGAGATGATGTCGAGGGGAATTGCCACCCACATGCTGATCAGGCCAAGTCCCGTGGGTGCCGGCAGGTAGAGGTAGAGGCCGAGAATCGACGGGATGAAGGCTACGGTGTAGAGCCAGGTGATCTTCGCAAAGGCCGTGATCGGATTGCCCGCCTCCGGCGAGATCGGCTTCAGATTGTTCATTCCGAACCAGGCGAAGACGGCCAGCGGAATGAGGAGCAGCATCCAGACGTAGCCGGCGTTCTGGATATAGGTCGGCGTTCCCGCCGCGATCTTGCCGAAGATCCAGCCGCTATCCTTGACCAGGGTCATCGGCTCGCCACCCGCGGCGCCGAAAAGCCCCATGGTCATCACGAGCGGAATCAAGACCTGCATGGTAGTCACGCCGAAATTGCCCAGACCGGCGTTCAGACCCAGCGCGGTCCCCTGCTGCCGCTTCGGAAAGAAGGTGCTGATATTGGACATGGAACTGGCGAAGTTGCCGCCACCCACGCCGGACCACAGGGCCATCAGCTGGAAGGCCCACAGCGGCCAATCCTTGTGCTGCAGGGCGATGCCGGTGCCGATGGCGGGGGCCATCAGCATGGCGGTGGTCAGGAAGATGGTGTAGCGGCCGCCGGCAATACGGATGAAGAAGGACGACGGAATCCGCATCGTCGCACCGGAGATGCCGGCGATGGCGGTCAGGGTGAAGAGCTGCTCCTTGGTGAACGGGAAGCCCAGATTGAGCATCTGCACCGTGATGATTCCCCACATCAGCCAGACGGCGAAGCCGCACAGGAGGCAGGGGATGGAGATCCAGAGATTGCGGTTGGCGATACGCTTGCCGGTGGATTCCCAGAAGGCATCATCCTCCGGGCGCCACTCCGCGATTTCGCCACTGCTGCCGGCCTTGACGGCCGTTTGGTTCGTACTCATTGCTGCTCCTTTGGATGGTGCGATTATTCGAGGTTGTCGGCCGCAGCCAGGGGATGCTTGCCCCGCATCACGTCGGCATCGCGGACTTCGGTCCAGTACATCCAGATCAGGGAGACCCAGACGACGCCGTACATGAGCATGAAGCAGGACGAACGGACGCCGGTCAGATCGACCAGGGCGCCGAACATGATGGGCAGCAGAAAACCGCCCATGCCGCCGGCCAGCCCGACGATTCCGGAGATGACGCCGATGTTTTTTGGATATTCGTCGGAGATGTACTTGAATACCGAGGCCTTGCCCACCGCCATGGCCACGCCGACGGTAAACATCAGCGCCGTGAAGACGTACTCATTCAGGTAGATGTGGTAGGTCTGGGGGCCGCTCACGGTCTTGATGGTGAATTCGGTCTGCGGATAGGAGAGGATGAAGAGACAGATCCAGCAGACCCACAGCACCCACCAGGTCACCTTGTGGGCGCCGAACTTGTCGGAGAACCAGCCGCCCAGTGCCCGCAGCACGCCACCGGGAAGCGAGAAGCAGGCGGCCAGGAAGGCAGCGGTCTTCAGGTCGAAGCTGTACTCCTGGACGTAGTACTTGGTCATCCATAGAGCCAGCGCCACGTAGCCGCCGAAGACGATGGAGTAGTACTGGCAGATCTTCCAGACGTTGGGATCCTTCAGCGCCGTCAGCTGTTGACCGATGGTGACGTGGGATTCGACCTTGTGCGCCGGGTCGGAATAGGTGAGAAAGAAGAAGGCCAGCGCGGTGACCAGCATCATGACCGAGAACACCGTCGGCACCATGGTCCAGCCGTAGGCGACGACGATGGACGGGGCCAGGAGCTTGGTCAATGCCGCCCCGGCATTGCCGGCGCCGAAGACCCCCATGGCGAAACCCTGATTCTGCTTCTCGAACCAGCGGGCGCAGTAGGCGATGCCGACCGAGAACGATCCTCCGGCGACGCCGACGAAGAGTCCGGCCACCAGCAATTGCCAGTATTGGGTGGCATTTCCGATCAGGTAGATGGGGATCACCGTGACCATCATGATGACGAAGAACACCGGCCGACCGCCGAACTTATCTGTCATCATGCCGAGAGGCAGGCGAATCAGGGAACCGGTAAGGACCGGCATCGCCGCCAGGATGCCAAATTGGGTCTCATTCAATCCAAGTTGCTGCTTGATCGGAATACCGATCACCGCGAACATCATCCACACCATGAAGCACACGGTAAACGCCAGCGTGCTCATGATCAGAACCGACATTTGTTTGGTCTTTTGGCTTGCCATCGCTGTCCCCCAAATACGCTCCGGACCACCTCGTCCGGCGCCAGGAAGAGTAATGGGAGCAAGGGTTTACGCCCATTCGTCAATGGTAGGGGCGCAGCGAGGCATCGGAGGGGGGGCGCCCTAGGGGAGACGAACTAAGCCTTTGGGACTTTCGCCAGCCACTGGACTAGCCTATAGGGCCATCGACATGGCCGAACGGCCACCGATGATGGCCGAGGGTACTAGTTCTATCGACTTAAGCGGCTAAGCACGTTGGCTGAACCCGTGCTCCACAGCATAGAGGGCTGCCTGAACCCGGCTCGAGAGGCCAAGCTTCTTGAAAATGTTCTGGATATGAATCTTGACCGTGCTCTCGGCGAGGGACAGGGCGCGTGCGATTTCCTTGTTGCTGTCACCCCGCGACAAACAACCGAGAATTTCCCGCTCCCGGGGCGATAGCTTGTCGTGCTCGGCAGCGGGATTCTCGCGGGTATGGCCTCGCACCCCCTGGACGAGCTTGGCGGTCATCTGGGGCGAGATCACCGATTCACCGGCGTTCGCGCGACGGATCGCATCGACCAGCGCTTCGGTTTCGATGTTCTTTAGGAGATAGCCCGAAGCGCCGGCGCGCAGGGTCTCGACCAGATCTTCCCCGTCTTCCGAGACGGTGAGCATGAGCACCCGGGACTCGGGAGCGTCTTCCACAATGAGGCGGACGGCGTCGCGCCCCGAAACCCCCGGCATGTTGAGATCGAGGAGCACCACGTCGGGCTTGAGCGACTTGGCGCGCTTGACCCCTTCGAGGCCGTCCCCCGCCACATCCACTACCTCGAAATCGTCATGCCTCTGGAGCAGGGACTTGATTCCACTGCGAAAGAGAGCGTGATCATCGACGATCAGTACGCGAATCATTTGTGCCATTCAGGCAACCTCCATTTTTTGACGCGGCAACCACAGGGACACTTGCGTCCCCTGGCCCGCTTGCGAATCGACCTGACATCGCCCACCGACGCGGTGAGCCCTTTCCTTCATAATCTTGAGCCCCACATGGCGCTCGGCATGGGGCGAGGAAATCCCTGCGGGATCGAACCCGACGCCGTTGTCCTCGACCCGGATGGCGACTCCGGCCAGACTGCGCTCGACGCGCACCAAGACCTGGCTGGCCCGCGCGTGCTTGCGGATGTTGGACAGGGACTCCTGGATGATGTGGATCACCTGGATTTGTTCCTCGGGGGGCATCGGAAGTCCGCTGCCCAGCTTTTCGAACGTCGTGGCGATTCCGGTCTGGCTTTCGAATTTGGCGAGCGTGTCGACGAGGGCCGACTCCAGTTCGCTCTGCCCTACTCGGGTGCGGAAATGGACCAGGAGTTCGCGAACGTGGTCGTAGCTTTCCCGGATGCCTTCCCGCAAACTTTCCACGGTGGCCTCGGCCTCGCCCACGTCATGCCGCTTGAGGGAATCGTCCAGGAGCTGGACCTGGATGTTGAGGAAGGCGAGCCCCTGGGCGATGGAATCGTGAAGTTCCTGGGCGAGCAGATTGCGCTCCTCCGAGACCGCCATTTCCCGCTCCCGGGAGCGCAGCCGCAGGTTTTCGATGGCTGCACCGAGATGCTGACCCAAGGTTTCCAGCATGATCTTGTGTCTTTCGCCGAGTTCCTGAGGTGTCTTGAAATACAGGTTGAACACCCCCAGGCGCCGCTTGTTGTGGGTAATGGTGAACACGCTGGCGGTTGCGAAACCCTCGCGCAGACAGGAATTGAGTCGCAGGGGCGCCGGCGGGTGGGCAGGCTGGAAGGCGATCGGTTCCGCACCGTGCATGACGTCGCTGCAGAGGCAATCGCCGCAACGCAATGCAGTCTCGTTGGCGACGAAGGTTTCCGACAGCCCGACGTGGCTGGTCATGATGAGTTCCTCGGTCCCCGGCGAGTAGAGGCGCACCGCACCGGCATCGGCCCGCGTCGCTGCCAGAATTCGACGCAAGAACCCGTCGCAAAGCCCATCCAGGGGCGTCGGCTCGTTGAGGAAGGCGGTCGTCTCGTAGAGGAGGCCGAGTTCGTCATTGCGCTCCGCGAGGTTTCTGGTCTTTATTGCGACGCGCTCTTCCAGGGTGGCATAGACCGTCTGGAGATGCTCGGCCATGCGGTTGAAGCCCCGGGCCAACATGCCGAATTCGTCCTGCTGCTCAGCCGGAACCCGGACCCCGAGGTCGTCGCCGGCCATCCGCCGCAGACCGTCGTGCAGGATGCGTACCGGCCTGATCACCAGACGTAGGAAGAAACGGATGAGCAGCACCGTACCAGCGACCGCCAAGAGAACAAGAACGATCTGATAGGTCCGCAGAAGATTGGTCCCATAGGCATAGTCGCGCTCCATCGCCAGCACGAGATCGTTGATTCCGGAGACGAACCCCTCGACTTCGTCGCGATAGCGAACCAAAGCCGCCCGCCGCTGGGCATCTTCCCCGCTCTCGAGATAAGTGCGGAGAACGGGACGCATGCGTGACTCCCAGACTTGATGCAAATGGCCGATGCGACGCTTGACCTCGGCAGTGCGCGGAGGGGCGAGGGGCCGGGCGGGATCGCCGCGGCCGATGTCCGCCAGAAGCTTTTCAAAGAGGGTGATCTCTTCCGCCAGGGCGGCATCGACCCGGACCCGGTCCGCTCCCGGTTCCAGGCCCAGCGCCATGAGATGGCTGAACCGATAGGAGCGCATGCGTTCGCTGCCGGCATCGTTGATCGCCGCCGACCCCCCCTCGAGTTGCCACGAGAGGGCAAGCGTCATCCCTATCGCCCCCAGGGCGACGACGAAGAAAATCAGCAGCATGCCGATAATCTGGGTGGAAAGCTTTTTGAACCGCGAGAGCATGGCTCGCCAATAGGAAGGAATGGCAGTGAGTCTCCCAGATAAAACCAAGAAAACAATCGGATAGATCAATTTCTGGCAAATGCGCCGCAGGCCAAAGGCTGACGTCCTCAAGAAAAATTCCGTGGGAATGCGAGGAATAACCGCCGGAAATCTTGCTCCTATGCGCAGCGCAAACGAAAAAGCCCGCCGGTAAACTGGCGGGCAAGGTACGGCTGCAGAAACCTGTGCTTAGGGATAATTTTCTTTGGCGCAACCGCTCTTGGCGAGGGCGCGCTTAACGTCAACTGCCGCGCGAACCACGGCGCCGCGCGCTCTTGGCTGAGGGATTCAACGCTTTCCCCCGGAGGGAACCGACACGTGGTCGCAGCGCCGTGCTGCAGGGGACTGTCCCGATCGGAGCAGTCCCCTGCAGCGCGCAATCCCCACCGGGTGAGCGGCTGAGCGGAGCGATCAGTGGCCGCATTCGCCCAGGAAGCTCAGCAATTCCTCGCGCAAGCGATAGTAGTCCGGATGCTCGAGCAACATTTTGCGCGAACGCGGGCGCGGCAAGTTGACCTCCAAGATCTTTCCCACCCGGGCTCGTGGGCCGTTGGTCATCATCACCACTCGATCCCCAAGCAGGATGGCCTCGTCCACATCGTGGGTAATGACCATGGCGGTCAGTTGCTCGCGACTCCAGACGTCCATCAGCACCTCCTGGAGATCCCAGCGGGTTAGCGAATCCAGCATGCCGAAGGGCTCGTCGAGGAGCAGGAGCTTGGGCGAAAGCGCGAAAGCCCGGGCGATTCCCACGCGCTGCTTCATGCCATTGGACAATTCGCTGGCCTTCTTCTGCATCGCATCAGCCAACCCGACGCGTGCAAGGAAATGAGTCACGATGTCGCGGCGCTC